>ERZ808035.205-NODE-205-length-66286-cov-7.065777_pt1 | contig 66286 bp, 59 predicted proteins | sample MGYA00380189_ERZ808035 | MGnify/ENA primary metagenome ERZ808035 (study PRJEB31490, sample SAMN06133407) | mouse gut metagenome | isolation source: M5_1 | host: mice | place: China: Chengdu | collected 2015-05 ... | reverse complement strand
TTTGTATCGTTCGATACTCTTCTGAAAATCTTCTTTGGAATCTTTTCAGGGTTGCATTACTGTTTATTTGTCAAGGTTCGTCGAAGTAAATCCTTTTGGAATTTACTTCTGAAGAATGCTGCGCATTCTTCTGTCTGTCGCCATGCTCAAAATCATCTCACACAAGCGACTTTCATATAATAGCAGATGAATAATTGGATGTCAACGGGTTTTTAGGAATTTTTTTGAAATTTTTTTAACAAAGAAATCAAAACACATAAATTCCGAAATGAGCCAGGGCTTTATAAGAAAAATATGTCAGCAAACAAGCTTCCGCGGCACCCATTACCGCGCCCAATAGTTTATTAATACCACTCACAATGGTAATGCTGCCAACCGCCAGAAGCGGTGTGAAAATCAAACGGCACAGTTTGAAAAAGATGCCCAGAAAAATCAGCGCAATAATACACGCCGCCAGTATATGTGTTGATTTATTCATTGCGCTGGTGACTGCAAGAAAAACCAACGCCACACACGCCAGAGAGATCACACCTGACAAAAGATTAACAACTTCCTGCATCAGGCCGCAGGCATACCCTCCCCGTATTCGCCATATAAATAGCAAAAGCACTACCGCTGCAAAAGCAAACGTAAACATTTCCTGTCTCATCTTAATATTAACCCAGTTTATCTTAATTCTATCGTGTCAATGGAATCCGGCGTCACTACCATATATGTATAGGACGCGTTCTGTGGTATCAGCATCAAGGCCGTCTTGTTAAATTTCCCAGCATATTTTTCCATCCCTCTGCTGTTATAAATCCGGCAGTCAGACTCATTATATATAATGACCTGATCCTCGTGGAACAAAATATCCCTGCATTCTATATCATATGCAATGGAACAGACAAAGTCACCTGACTTATGGTACACGTCAAGCCGGTATCGGCTTCCGCTCTCCCTGCTGTTGAAGACCATTCCCACATACTCACTCCCATAATAGACGCCCCGCACCTCTTCGTCCAGCAGCTTCTCCGCTATGGTCATTGGTTTCTGCGCACCGCCGAAAAACATAATTCTATCATCAGACACCGCAAAGACAGAACGGTTATCAAGGAAACGCGTAAACGGCACAACCGTATCTATATAATCATAACCGCTTACGTAGTTGTCCGTATTGTTCTGTCCCACTGCCCCAAAATTGTAAAAAGCCACGCTTGACTTCATATGTCCACTGTCTACATACAAATAGGAAACACACACAAGTTCCCCGCTCGGCGAAATAGATACCTCTGCCGGGTAACCGCTTTCTTTCATGGTTGTACGAAAACGCACAAGTTCTTTCCCTTTCGCATCATAGAGGCAGATCAAAGTGACATTCGTGTCGTCCAGCACCGCCGCCACCACACCGCCCGCGGACACACAAAAATCACGTACAGGCCGGTTTGTTGTTATATTGCCCAGTACAGACTCCGTGTTCATCACATAAATCTCTCTGCCATTATAATCGCCGACCGCTACCACGTTTTGATTAATATCCACCATGGGATTCTGCATTTCAAAAGTCTGGTTCCACACCGCGTTGCCCTTGGTGTCCATACAGCTGATACCATCTTTACTATAAGTAAGAAGATGTGACGCAAATGGCATCATCTGCGCATCCGAAGGAATCTTGATTTCCACGCTTGAGAGTCCTACGCTCTCCGTATAAACTTTATTCTGCCATTGTATAAAAACAACGGCGCCTATGGCCCCAAGAAGCATCAAAACAAGTGTCACCCGATAAAACACCGTGAACTTATGACTCTTAATCTTTTCCCGGTAACTGATCCTGGGCGGTTTTTCTTTCTTCTCGCGCTTTTCCTTATTTTTAAAATATTCTCTGATATTTGCCATCTGTCGTATCCTTAAATTCTGGTTGCAGCCGCAGTGCCTTATTCCATGCACTCCGCAGTGCCTTATTCCATGCACTCCGCAGTGCCTTATTCCATGCACTCCGCAGTGCCGCTCGATTCCGCTTTGCTTCATCTCGCTCGCGGGCTTCGCCCTATGCATCCATTCGGATAAACGTTTCGGTGAGCAAGCTCCCCTCTCCGTTTCTCCTCTGTCTGCGCACTGCTCATTGCCAACGCGTACATTATACCACAGCCTTACTTACTTTTCTACGGCAGGATTATTCTTTGCCCGGAACGAATTTTATCGGGATCTGAGATCTGGTTTACTTCGCAGATCTTTTCCACGCTGGAAATATCTCCATAAATTTTCTGGCTGATCGTATAGAGTGTATCCCCCTGCTCGACCTCATAATATCGGGTTATACTTCTGGAAAGCGCCTCCTCATTTTCCTCCTCAATCTCCTGCGCCGGTTTGCCCTCATCCGCCTGCCCGGAAGACTCCTCTATGGGCTTCAAAACGTTCTCTTCTCCCATTGCCGAATTTTCCGTGTGCGAACCGTCCGTCCCATCGTCCTCCGTCATGCTGGAATCCTCATCCTGTACCTGAATGTCCTCTAGTTCATCCGCGTCCGAAGTCTGCGCAGCTTCCTTCTCTTCCTGCTCTGCATTTCCACTCACTCCAGTCTCCCGTTCTATTACAATTTCGTTGTCCGTTTCCCCATTCGTCTTTTCAAAAGCATCATCCCGGACCTGATCACCCGCCATCGCCTGAGCATCCGTATCCTGCGACGTTCCATCTGCCTCCTGGTTTTCTATTGCAAAGAAAACCTCCCTTGCAGAACGATTCAATTCCTCCATTTTGTCATAGCTGTCCGTAGACGTGATTACAATAGCCACCAATATCACCAGAATAAGGCATAGCTGGACAGACATCGCTCCATGAAACGGCCGCTTCTTCTCTTCCCCCGAAAACATTTCAGAAGCCGGCACCATCTCCGGCGCACCATTCTTTTCCACAGCCCGCCTTCTGGCGGGAATGCCTGTCCATTCCAACAGATAATTCTGCATCGCCTCATTATTATCATAAAATACCTGGAAGCCGGTCGTCCTGCACTCGCCGTCCGATTCACGCACGAGAAATACCGGGCCCGCCTGTGTCAGCCGGCATACCAGCTCAGAGAGGGGCTCGTACTCTGCAAATGCGGCAATCCCTTTATCACGGCCAGCCCCATAAACATAGAACTTCCTGCCATTGTCCTGACGTGACCCGTAAAAATAAATTTCGGATAATTCCAGAGAACCCGACTCACGTCTCAAATATGACAGGACATATTCTTCCACATAAATATGATACTTTTTCTTTTTTTCATCTTTCCCAACAACTGACGACCCGGATTCCATTTCTTCCCCCTGTATCTGTTAATTATTGTCTTTTGTGGCGAGTATACCATATGTGTCATAAAAAAAATGGCATAAGGCGCGGTGACTGACAACATGTACACAAACGGAAAAAGTGGCACAAAAATACCGCCGTGTCTCACACACGACGGCATTTTTATCAAAGCCTTATAACATAATACAGAAAGCAAAATGAATCAGCCCATCCCCTTTTATAAAAACTGATATATCGTCTCCGCCTCATAATCCTTTCCCGGTCCAAATACCGCCTGCGGGAAATTCGGATGATGAATGTTGTCCGGGAAATAATGCGTCTCCAGGCAGAATCCCGTACGGGGCACATAATGCACGCCGCCTTTCCCCTCCTGCTCGGCAATACAGTTGCCCGCATAGAACTGCATACCGGGCAGCGTAGTAAACACCTTCATTTTGCGGCCGCTCTTCACATCCTCCGCCTCAGCTGCCTCCCGCATCGTGCCGTCAGCTCCGTCGATTACAAAGTTATGGTCATATCCCTGCACCAGTTGCAGCTGTTCATTATCTGCACCGATATCCTTGCCGATCTGTTTCATTTCCGTAAAATCTAAAGGCGTACCCGTCACTGGCGCAATCTCTCCTGTAGGAATTGCCCCAGGAAGCACTGGCGTGAAATTGGATGCATGCAGCCGCAGGAACTGTCCTTCTATACTGCCGGAATCATGCCCCGCCAGATTAAAGTAGGTATGATTCGTCAGGTTGAGCAGCGTCTCCATATCGGAAGTCGCATGATATTTGAGTTTTAATTCATTGGCATCTGTAAGCGTATAGATCATGGTGACCTTTTTATTCCCCGGGAAACCAAGATCGCCATCCTTTCCCTCAATCGTAAGTTTCAGACTGTCTCCATCTTCCTCCGCTGTCCAAAAGCCTTTATGGTATCCGCCATCCATATCACTGTGCAGATTATTCGGTCCATCATTCACAGGCAGATGATACTCTTTGCCATTCAGGGTAAAAGCTGCCCCGCCGACACGGTTCGCATTCGGCCCTATGGTCACGCCAAAAAAGCTGGGGTTCGAAAAATAGTCTTCCCCCCTGTCAAAGCCCAGAACCACATCCGCAAACTCACCGTTTTTGTCCGGCACTAAGAGACTTACCACCGCTGCACCGATATTCGTAATCTTCACTTCCACGCCGTTCCTGTTTTTCAGGGTATACAGATAAATCTCCTCCCCCGTTTTCATTGTTCCGAATTTTTCTCTTACAATCCCCACTATCCATACCCTCCTTCATCTATGTTTCAACCCATTGACCGCCGAATCAGTTTCTGCAAGCCCGTTTTGTTACAGTTCCACCCTGCCTTCCAGCGCACGCAGAAGCGTTACTTCATCAATATATTCCAGATCTCCTCCTACCGGCACGCCACTTGCTATCCTGGTCACTTTTATTCCTGTGGGCTTAATCAGCTTGCTGATATACATCGCTGTCGTCTCGCCCTCCAAGCTGGAATTTGTCGCGATAATCACCTCTGTGACATCACCCTCCAGTCTCTTCATCAGTTCTTTCAACCTGATATCTCCCGGTCCGATTCCCAGCATGGGAGATATCGCGCCGTGCAATACATGATAAACGCCCGTATATTTCCCTGTTTTTTCGTAAGCTGCCAAGTCTCTCGCATTTTCCACTACCATAATGACGCCGTGGTCCCTGCTCGCATTTGCACAAACCGGGCAGATTTCTTTATCTGTCAGGGTAAAACATTCCTGACAATATCGAACGTTTTCCTTTGCCTCCACAATCGTTTTCGCCAGCCGCTCCACCCGCGACTGCGGCATATTAATCAGGTGAAAGGCAAGCCGCTGCGCCGACTTATGCCCAATCCCCGGCAGTCCCGCCAGCTCTTCTATCAGTTTATTGATATGTCCGCTGTAAAGTTCCATGTCAGAAAAATCTCAACCTTTCGTCAGGCATTCCTTTTATTTATAACGCCGAATCTTCTCCATGAACATTTAGAACGGCAGTCCTCCGCCAAGCCCAAGTCCACCTGTCATTTTATTCATAGCTTCGGAATTTGCCTCCTCAACCATGCGCAGCGCTTCATTTGCCGCCGCCATCACCAGATCCTCCAGCATTTCGATATCGTCCGGGTCCACTACCTCCTCGGAAAGTTTCACTTTCGTCACTTCACGCTTACCTGTCATGGTAACTTCCACTGCTCCGCCGCCTGCTTTCGCCGTAAACTCCTTTGTTTCAAGTTCTTTCTGGCTCTCCTCCATCTGACGCTGCATTCTCTGCGCCTGCTTCATCAGATTGTTCATATTTCCGGGCATTCCGCCACCCGGAAATCCGCCTCGTTTCGCCATATTCCCTATTTTCCTTTCCCGTAATTTATACGTTTCATATATATATGCGTAGAATGCCGTATTTCAGGCATTCTCCTGAGTGAAACTTAGTACTTCTCCGCGAAATGCCCTCTGGCATGAGCGGCTAGAAGTACTTTTCACTCTATTCTTCCTCTATCTCCATATGGATCAGCTGCGACAAATCTACATAGCTCTGCTCAAAGGTTTCCCGGTTTGGCACCGTCTGCACCGTCACGTCAATCTCCCTGCCCGTCATATCCGCCAGCATCTGCTCCAGCAGTTCCTTATGCCCTTCCTGCCGCAAAAAATAGTCGGATGCAAGACCGTCCTCCACAACCACCAGCAGCCGGCTGTCTCCACCCAGACTTAAACGCGCCTCTTTCAGATACTGCTTCATGGGCATATCCGCATTCGCCACAATATCATGCCACCGCTCCACTGCCGTCTGCACATCTTCAGGAATTGCCTTCGGCAGGGGAGGTCGTTCCTTTTCCCTTGCCGAAGCGGACGCGGAAACATTCTCTCCTGCTCCCACAGCCGCCACTGCCACGACGCCTTTTTCCAACTGTTCCTCTATTATCCTGACCCGCTCCGCTACAGACCCGATATCCCGTTCCATATCGGGCCTGCAAAGTTTGATAAGCGCAATCTCAATTAGTATTCTCTTCTGTGGCGCATATTTGATTTGCCCGGAAAGCTCTGAAAAAATGCGGATATAGCGCATAAGCGTTTCTGTTTCCAGCATCCCCGACTCTTCCTTCAGACGAAGCAGATTATCGGAAGACACATCTATGATATCCTCAATATCGTCAGAAGACTGCAGAAGCAGAAGATTTCTCAAATACCATGTAAAATCCGTTACAAACTGCGAAAGTTCCCTGCCCTGCATGACAATTTCTTCCAAAAGCCCAATGCAGCCAGTCACCTCACGCCCTATCACATGGCGCAAAAGTCTGCTGAATACTTCCGTGTCCACCGCACCGAGAACGTCAAGCGCTTTATCGTAAGTCAGTTCCTGCCCAAAGTGAAACGCAATACACTGATCCAACAGGCTCAGCGCGTCACGCATGGAGCCATCCGCAGTCTTGGCAATATAGCGGAGCGCCTTTTCCTCCACCTTCACCTGCTCTTTTTCCATCAGTTCCCGCAGTCTCTCCGCAATCGTCTCAATCGAAATCCTGCGGAAATCATACCGCTGGCAGCGGGAAAGAATCGTAATCGGTATCTTATGCACCTCAGTAGTCGCCAGAATGAAAATCACATAGGAGGGGGGCTCTTCCAACGTCTTCAGCAGCGCATTAAACGCACCGATGGAGAGCATATGCACCTCGTCAATGATATAGACCTTAAATCTGCCCTCCGCCGGAGAATAGGACACCTCATCCACAATCTCGCGGATATTGTCCACACCGTTGTTGGAGGCGGCATCAATCTCAATCACATTCATGCTGACGCCCGCCGCAATCGCCTTACAACTCGCGCATTCCCCGCAAGGACTCCCTTCCACGGGGTTCTCGCAGTTCACCGCCCGCGCAAATATTTTCGCTATAGAGGTTTTTCCCGTCCCCCTCGTCCCACAGAATAGATAGGCATGGCCAATGCGGTCCGCCTTAATCTGATTCTGCAGGGTAGTGACAATATGCTCCTGGCCTTTCACGTCCTCAAACCGGCCCGGGCGGAATTTACGATACAGCGCTGTATATGACATAAAATTTAATCTCCGAAACTGATGCCCACCATCTTTGCCTCCTCGACAATGGTGGCGTCAGGTGATACCATTTTCAGCTTACCGGCCACTTCTTCCAGCGGCACTCTCACGATCTCCCTGTTTTTATAGCCAACCATAAAACCATACTCGCCCTGGAGAATCAGCTTGCCTGCCTCCGCGCCCAGCCTGGTAGCAAACACTCTGTCATAAGGGCAGGGACTTCCCCCGCGCTGTGTGTGGCCCGGAACCGTGACACGCACATCCATGCCTGTCTTTTTCATAATCTTATCCGCAATTTCATAGGAAACAGAAGGGTAAGGGTAGTCCTTCATCTTCTCCTTGTATTCCTTCTTGGAAAGTTTTGCGTCCTCCTTGGAGATGGCGCCCTCCGCCACTGCCATAATAGTGAAACGGGATCCTCTCTGCGAACGTGCCTTGATCGCTTTAATTACGCTGTCGATATCATAAGGAATCTCAGGAATCAAAATGATATCCGCACCGCCTGCGATGCCGGCATTGAGCGTAAGCCACCCAACCTTATGTCCCATAACCTCTACGATAAAGATACGCCCATGGGACGACGCAGTAGTATGAATGCAGTCAATACAGTCTGTTGCAATATTGACCGCACTCTGGAAACCGAAAGTCATATCTGTTCCCCACAGGTCATTGTCTATCGTCTTGGGCAGTGTAATGACATTCAGCCCCTCCTCACGGAGCATATTCGCGGTCTTATGGGTACCATTTCCGCCAAGGATTACCATGCAGTCCAGTTTCAGCTTATAATAATTCTGCTTCATCGCCTCCACTTTATCCAATCCGTTTTCATCAGGCTCCCTCATCAGTTTAAAAGGAGTTCTGGAACTGCCTAGAATGGTGCCGCCCTTCGTCAAGATGCCCGCGAAATCATGCCCCGTCAAAATTCGGAAATCCCCATAAATCAACCCCTTATAACCATCCAGAAAACCATAAATCTCCACGTCCTCGCTGCTGCAGGAAAGGCACTTCACCACGCCTCTCATTGCCGCATTTAACGCCTGACAATCTCCACCACTGGTCAACATTCCGATTCTCTTCATCCCGCATCCTCCTTACTATACCCTTTACTCAATTTTTTGTAGAAAACGCCTTTGCTGCGGCATTTCCCTGTGTGAAGATAATCCGCCCCATAGGTTTATACATTCTCTCCACACATTTCACATATAATTATAGCGTATTTCTCCATACCCCACAACTTTTATTTCACAGATTTTCACCTTTGCCGTCCTTCTTCTCATCGTCGATTTTTATCTGTAAAACCGCTTCCGCCTCCTGTTTTTCCCTCCGCTGCTGTTTTTCAATTCTATTTCTCACCCGCAGCTCCCGAAAAAAATTCTTTAAGATCGACTGGCATTCCTCCTCCAAAATACCCCGCCGCACAATCACCTGATGGTTAAACTCCTGCATTTCCAGAATATTTAAAATGGAACCGCCACAACCTGCCTTTGGATTCATGGCGCCGATCACCGTCTCCGTAACTCTGGCCTGCACAATCGCTCCGGCGCACATCTGGCAGGGTTCCAGCGTCACATAGAGCGTGCACTCCTCAAGCCGCCAGTCCTTCATTGCCCGGCTCGCTTTATTGATGGCCGTAATCTCCGCATGGGCAAGCGTATTCCTGTCCGTATTGCGGCGATTATACCCCCTGCCAATGATTTTATCCTGATACACGATCACGCAGCCAATCGGCACTTCCCCGAGGGCATAGGCCTTTTTCGCCTGCTTGATCGCCTCTTTCATATACTTTTCATCCCGCGTCATTCCGTCCTCCATGTGAGAGCCGCAGACTGCTTTGTCCGCAAGAGATCTTTGTTTCCAGCTCCGGGTTTGTACCATTATATTCTAACACATGTGCCATATTCAGGACACAAAAAAGATTTCATAAAAGTTTTTCCTAAAAAACAGTAGACAAGGCTTACATTTCCACATATAATCTTATTCGTACGGAGATGTATCGAAGTGGTCATAACGGGGCGCACTCGAAATGCGTTAGCCCTCCGGGGCACGAGGGTTCGAATCCCTCCATCTCCGTTTCCGTGCAGCCGGGGCGTTAGCGGTGCCCTGTACCCACAATCCGCTCCAGTGGGGGTGATGCTTTATCGAGGGTCTGCGCCTGCGTAGCTGCCCTTTATAAGTGGCGTTGAAGTTTGGGTCTTGCGCAATGAGAATCCATGAACCGTGTCAGGGTGGGAACACAGCAGCACTAAGTGGAACCTTTCATGTGCCGTGAGGGTGCCTGGCGGAGTTAACTGTAAAGGTAACGTACATGGGTTAAGATTCGACATAAAGCGCACGGTTTTGTATTCTAAGGCTGTCGTCGTCATTATCCCTTTATATGAAGAATCAAAAAATGAAAAATACAGATCAGATGATTAGCGAAAACGAAATGTGGCCGGAGTTGTCGGACTGCTCACTCTGCCCGCGGGAATGCCATGTAAACAGAAACGCCGGTGAAATCGGTTACTGTGGACAGACTGCCAGTCTCACCGCTGCAAGGGCGGCGCTCCATTTCTGGGAAGAGCCCTGCCTGTCCGGCAGGAACGGTTCCGGCGCTGTTTTTTTCAGCGGCTGCAACCTCCGCTGCGTGTACTGCCAAAACCACGAGATTGCGCAGGGACATACCGGCCGGGAGATCACGGCATCCCGCCTTTCCGAAATATTTCTAAAATTGCAGGAAAAAGGCGCGCACAACATCAATCTTGTCACACCGGCCCATTTTGTTCCCAAGATCATAACCGCATTGAAGGCGTCAAAAAAGCAGGGACTTTCCATCCCCGTCATTTACAATACTTCCTCCTACGAAAAGGCGGAAACGCTCCGCAGGCTGGAAGGACTGATCGACATTTATCTTCCCGACCTGAAATACTTTGACACAGCACTAAGCGAAAGCTACTCTCACGCGCCGGATTATTTTGAAACAGCAGCAGCCGCCATCGCCGAAATGGTTCGTCAGGTCGGCGCTCCCGTTTTTGCAGACGGAGAGGACCCGCTGATGCTGCGGGGTGTAATCGTGCGTCATCTGCTTTTGCCCGGCTGCGGCAGGGACAGCCGCCGTATACTTCGGTTTCTCCACGAAACCTTTGGAAGCGATATATATGTCAGTATTATGAATCAGTATACGCCGCTTTCACAGGTTTCCGACATACCCCCGCTAAACCGGCGGATATCTGACAAAGAATATGAACGAATTGTTGACTTTGCCATTCGGATAGGCATCGAAAACGGTTTCATTCAGGAAGGTGAAACAGCCGCGGAAAGTTTCATTCCCTCATTTGACTGTGAGGGCATCTGACTATTTTCCTTTTACCCGTCCCCTCTGCCGCACGGACCAAAGCGACGGACATTTGGCAAATTCGTTACAGCTCCACCTTCCTCAGATAGTAGCCAAACTCACCCGCCTTCGACTCACCGCTCTCGCACTCAAATGCCTCAAATCCAAACATCAGCGCCACCATCTTTTCCCTTTCATAAAAAACGCCGGGAACGCCCAGATAGTATACTTCCCCCTCTTTTCCCAAGATTACATGCCGGTAATTATAGAATCCATGCAGCAAAAAGCTATTGTTTACCAGATGCTGGTACTTTCCTGACAGAATAATGAAATCTTTCGGCTCCAGTTTCACATAGACGCGATTATCCCCGTAGGGATGAATATTGTCATAGGTGTCAAGAATCTGCTCCCATTTATCTTCCTTTAAGCCCTCTATCGCGAGGGCGTCTGCCATCAGTGGACTGCGCGGCTGTGCGGAAGCCTCTCCTCTCCCCCTGCCGCTCTGCTTTTGTACAACAATGCGCTCTACTTTTTGAGGTTCCTGCGCTGCTGCAGGTTCCACCAAGGGTATTGCAGGTTTTGCAGCCGCCGGCTGTTCCTTCACAGGCATGGACGGTTCCACGCTGTCAGACTCTTCCCGCCGATAGACGGGCTCCTCCGTCCCTCGTTGCGCATTGTCAAATCGCTCTTCCGAAGACGCAGCCGATTCACGAATGTCCTGTTCTCGCTTCTCCCGCTCCTGCTCTTTTGCGGCAGCCGTTTCTCTCACCGCCTCCTTACTTGCTCCCTCCACAAGATACCCGCCCGGCAGCATGATCTGCAGACGTACCTGCTCCAGTGAATCCGGCTCCTTCTTTTCCCACTGTCCGCAGCCCTCCCGCACCGTAATGCCGTCCGCCTCTTTCCAGTCCGAACCGCTGTAATAGCGCACCGGGTACTTCCCGTTAATAGAATGCGGCACGTTTTTCACCATCAGGGACAGACTCCCGTCCTTGTCCCGTTTTTCCACCTTCAGAAAGCCCGCGCTCCCCAGACGGTCCCCGTCCTTGTACAAGCCTAAATATATGATTTCCTTCTGATACATAATAACCTCCGTTTCGGAGCGCCCGTGCAACCAGACGGCGCAAATCACAGATTTATATTCTTCTGTTCATATATATGCATGCCGTCTGTAAAATAGAACTATCTCTGCTTATGCACATAAGAAGAGCGGCCCGCCCGAGCCGCTCCTTAGTCCTGTATGCAAACTTATTTTCGTCAAAAATCCAATGAATCCAGATAGCGCATATAATTTACCACCATCAGCGCAATCTTAAATGTCAGCGCATCATCAAAAACACGGATATCCAGTCCCGTACTCTTCTGCAGCTTCTCAATCCTGTACACCAGCGTATTACGGTGTACAAAAAGCTGTCTTGACGTCTCAGACACATTAAGGTTATTTTCAAAAAACTTGTTGATCGTCGTCAGTGTTTCATCGTCCAATTCAGCCGGCACATTCGATCCGAAAATTTCGTCGATAAAGAGCCTGCACAGATTGATCGGAAGCTGATAAATCAAACGGCCGATTCCAAGAGTGTTGTAAGCCGTCACCTTTTTCTCCGCATAGAAAATCTTTCCCACATCAAGAGCCATTTTAGCTTCTTTGTAAGACTTAGACACTTCCTTAAGCTCTTCTACAATTGTACCGTAAGCAACGCGCACATTGAGCATCGCCTCCATGTTCATCATATCCGCAATCGTATCGGCGATCTGTTCCAGCCTCTCATAACCGTCCTCAGGGGCAAGCGCCTTGATCAGGATCACATTGCTCTCATCAACCGCCGTAATATAATCCCCCACCTGAGCCGTGAACATACCGTTCAAAAGTTCCATCGCCGTACTGTCCTTTTCTTTGTCCGTCTCGACAAGGAACACCGCACGGGGAACCGCCGCCTCAATATGCAGCTTTTTGGCCCTGTTATAAATATCCACCAAAAGCATATTGTCCAGCAAAAGATTCTGGAAAAAATTATTGCGGTCATACCGCTCCTTATAGGCAACGATCAAGTGCTGAAGCTGGCTTACAGCGATCCTCCCAATCATGTAGGTATCTTCGCTGCCGCCCTTTGCGTCCAGGATAAAAAGCACCTCCTCTTCATCCAGAACCTTAAGAAGATGGTGCACACCAATCACCTGACTGTCGGCAGGCGAATCTACAAAGCCCGCAATCAGCGACGGGGAAATATCGTCCGTCTCAAAGGTCGCCGCAATCTCCTTTCCCTCCGGGTCCCATACCGCAAGGGAAACCTTGGAAATCGCCGAAAGTTCCTCAATACTCGCCTTAATAATCTGACTTGAAATCATTTATTCCTCCATCTATACAGCAGTGCACACTGCTCATTGCCATCGCGCAAAAGAGGAGGGGTGCTTACGCCTCCCTCCCCTGCAGTCATTTCTATTAGTTGGTGATGGTCTGCTCTGTCTCTTTGTCGAATACGTGAATCTTCTCAACATCGAAAGCAAACTTAACTGTGTCACCGGGTCTTGCCGTCGTACGGGAATCTACTCTTGCAGTAATCGGGAACTCAGCGAGATCGAAGTATAAGTAAACTTCTGCACCAAGCAGTTCGTAAACCTTAATGGTAGACTCAAATACGCACTTAGCAGTCTCGATGAACATCTCGGAATCATATACGTCCTCAGGACGGATACCGAATGTAACGGTCTTTCCTACATAGCCGCCCTCGATCAGCTTCTTGGACTTAGCGGGCGGTAACGGAATGGTCTGACCTGCAACCTTAAGGTTAGCGGTATCGCCGTCTTTCTCAACAACCGCATCAAGGAAGTTCATCTGCGGGGAACCCATGAACCCTGCTACAAACAGGTTCTGAGGCTTCTGATATAAGTTCTGAGGAGTATCAACCTGCTGTACCACGCCGTCCTTCATAACAACGATTCTGGTACCAAGGGTCATAGCCTCTGTCTGGTCATGTGTTACATAGATGATGGTGGTGCCCAGTCTCTGGTGCAGTTTGGAAATCTCAACACGCATCTGTACACGAAGTTTTGCATCCAAGTTGGACAGCGGCTCATCCATCAGGAATACTTTAGGGTTACGAACGATTGCGCGGCCCATAGCCACACGCTGTCTCTGACCACCGGAAAGAGCCTTCGGCTTACGATCAAGGAGAGCTGTCAGATCAAGGATCTTTGCTGCCTCTTTAACCATCTTGTCGATCTCATCCTTGGGAACCTTTCTCAGCTTAAGACCAAACGCCATGTTATCATACACGGACATATGCGGATACAGAGCGTAGTTCTGGAATACCATCGCGATATCTCTGTCCTTAGGCTCTACGTCGTTCACTACTCTGTCACCGATCTTCAGCTCACCGGAAGAAATATCCTCCAGACCAGCTATCATACGAAGTGTGGTAGACTTACCGCAGCCCGAAGGGCCTACGAAAATGATGAACTCCTGATCCGCGATTTCAAGATTGAAATCTTTTACTGCCTCGAATCCGTTAGGGTATACCTTGCAGACATTCTTTAAAGATAAACTTGCCATGATTGCCTCCTAATTATTTGTATTTTTTTAGTTTCTTTTCGCCCGCAGAAATCGTGTCCCGGACGATTAATTCTGTAGATTAGTATAACGGACTTTTGTCCCCTTTACCATACCACTATTCCACAAAGATTTCGTTTCCGATTGTAGATTTTGCTTACATAATTAAAATTTTTTTAAGACACACGGCAATTTGACTAAGAATATACCGCTTTCCTGTGCACTTTGCCTAAACAGACAGGCAAAACTATTATAGACCGGCTCTTCCACCCGCTGTTTTACGCGGTTCTGCACCCTTTTACCTCGTATCCCGCCTCCGTCACGGCGCCAGCAAGCGTTTCGTCTGCGATCTCACTTTCCATTGTCACACTTGCCGTATTGTTTTCCAGGCTGACCTCCACAGCCGTCACCCCGGCAACGCCCTCCAAAGCCTTCTGCACATGTGCCTGACACTTTGCACACATCATCCCTTCTACGTCCAATACTTTAACCATGCTTTCATTCTCCTTTCTTCTTTCCCCATTTATTTTGTTGCTCTCTATCCCCGTAAAGCCGTCTGTCAGGTCCGGCATAGGAACCATATGCGCCTTTCTGTCTTTCGCCGTGCCATGAATGGAAAACAGATTCAGCCGCAGGGCGTTTGTGACCACGCAGAAGCTGGACAGGCTCATCGCCGCCGCCGCAAACATGGGATTTAAGGATATCCCTGCAAACGGCACGAGTACGCCCGCCGCGACGGGAATCCCGATACAGTTATAGAAAAACGCCCAGAACAGATTTTCATGGATATTTTTCAGTACCTGTCTGGAAAGGCGCACCGCCGCCGAAACATCCGTAAGCTTTGACTTTACCAGTACAATATCCGCCGCATCCAGCGCCACATCGGCTCCCGCTCCTATGGCTATGCCTACGTCCGCCCTCGTCAATGCAGGCGCGTCGTTGATGCCGTCCCCCACCATTGCCACCTTTCCGTATTCGGAGAGCTTCCTGATTACCGCCTCCTTATCGCCCGGCAAGACGTCAGCCACCACGGCGTCGATTCCCACCTGCGCGCGGACAGCTTCCGCCGTGCGCCGGTTATCCCCCGTCAGCATAATGACATGGATGCCCATGTTTTTTAATTCTTCCACTGCCTGCGCGCTGTCCGGCTTCACCACGTCCGCCACGGCAATCATGCCCAGCAGAGATCCTCCCGCCGCAAAATAGAGCGGCGTCTTCCCTTCCGCGGACATTTTTTCTCCCTGCCGCAAAAACGTTTCCGACATCAGCCCCCGCTCCGCAAGCAGCGCCGCCTTTCCTCCCAAAGCCGGAACCCCGGGCTGCCCGTCCGCGCCGTCATCTGCGCGGCACACCGCTGCGGCGCTTTCAGCGCCATCGCCGGACCCATGCCATAGTACGCCCTCCACACCCCATCCGGGAAGTGCCTTAAAGTCCGTGACTTCATCCGGCGCAAACCCTTCTTCTCCGGCGCGCTCGCAGATCGCCCGGGCGAGGGGATGCTCGCTTTTCCGTTCCAGAGACGCCGCCACGCACAAAAGCTCGTCAGCGGAAACGCCCTCCGCAGGACAGATGTCCGTCACACAGGGTTTTCCTTCCGTCACGGTTCCCGTCTTATCCAGCACTACAAAATTTGTCCTGCCGGTCTGTTCCAACGCCGCCGCATTTTTAAAAAGAATGCCCCGTCCCGCACCTCTGCCGTTTCCTACCATGATCGCCACAGGCGTGGCAAGCCCGAGCGAACAGGGACAGCTAATCACGAGCACGCTGATTGCGTAGGACAGCGCTTTCCCGACGCTGGCCCCCGCAAGTAACCAGACCGCTCCCGTGATGAGCGCAAGCGTAATCACTACCGGCACAAAGACGCCGGACACCCGGTCCGCCACCTGTGCAATCGGCGCTTTCGTCGCCACCGCATTTTCCACCATATCTATGATCTGACGCAGAGTCGTGTCACCACCCACCCGGGTCGCCACACAAGTCAGCGCGCCGTTCTGGTTCAGCGTCGCTGCGCTGACCCTGTCCCCTATCCCTTTATCCACAGGAAGGCTTTCGCCTGTAAGCGCAGCCTCGTCCACCGCACTCTCGCCGCCGATTACCTTGCCGTCCACAGGAATACTCTCACCGGGCTTCACAATAAAAGTATCCCCCGCCGCAACTTCATCCGCATCTATCGTTATTTCCACACCGTCACGGATGACATGCGCGGTTTTCGGCGCAAGATCCATCAGGCTTTTGATCGCGTTGGTCGTCTTCCCCTTACTGTAAGCTTCCAGCATCTTTCCCACTGTAATCAGGGTAAGGATCATTGCCGCCGATTCAAAGTACATGTCATGCAGACAGTGCGTCGCCATTTCCGTATCACCCGCGCCATATGCGCCGCCCATGCGGAACATAACCGCCGCGCTATACACAAAAGCCGCCGCGCTGCCGAGCGCCACCAGCGTATCCATATTCGGCGCACGGTGCACCAGCCCTGCAAAACCGCTCACGAAAAATTTCTGGTTTATGACCATCACGAGTCCCGTCAGAAGAAGCTGATACAGAGCGATAGCCCACGGATTGCCCGCTAACCCTTCCGGCACACGCCATCCCCACATCAGATGCCCCATGGACACATACATAAGAGGAATCAGAAGGCACAGGGAAGCAATCAGCCTCCGGCGAAGTTTCGGCGTCTCATGGTCCGCAAACGCATCCTGCCCTCCGGCTGTGGTTCCGCCGTTTTTTCCATTTACGCTGCAGCTTCCGCTGCCGCAGTTCCCGGCTGCACCGCCAGCGCCTGCCGGAGCCGCCCCGTACCCGGCTTTCTCCACTGCAAGACAGATCGCTGCCGCCGTCGCCGGTTCCTGAAACGACGCCACCATATTATTCATAAGCAAATTTACGCTGACCGCCTCGACGCCCTCGACGCTGTGCACCGCTTTCTCCACATGCGCACTGCAGGCGGCGCATGTCATGCCCGTCACGTTAAATTTTTCTGTTTTCATGCTCGACTCCTAAATATCTTTCTTTCCCTCTCAACCCGCCGGGTTTGCAAAACGAATCCCGCGACTGCGCTTTGCCCAATCTGTTATTTCAATTTTTTCATCAATTCCACTGCTTCCGCGAGAATCTCCGTGTCGCCCCGCTTCACGCCCTCGGCCACACACGACATCATATGCTCCTCAAGGATCACATAACCAAGGCTCTGGAGCGCGCTCTCCACCGCACCGATCTGCATCAGAATATCGCCGCAGTAGCGGTCTTCCTCAATCATTCCCCGAACGCCTTTGAGCTGACCGATAATCCGATTGATACGGTTTTGTAATTTTTTCTGCTCTCCCTCGTCTCTTGGCGTGCTCTTGTACCGACAGCAGGCGCATACGTCGCCTGCGGCTGTTTTTTCTTCGCTCATTTATTTTCTCCCGTTTTTATGAATTTCAACAATGATTCCGTCAAACCTGAACCTTTTTTGCGTCAGGAGCGCAAAGGTTCCATACAGATATCATATACCCCGTACGGGTATATGTCAATGCTGTTTGTAAAAGCAGACTCGAGATGCTCGTCAAAAGCCGGGGACGATTTTTCGCCCCCGGCCTATAACTCCCCCTATAATAAAATTCTCTAACCCTTCACTGCCCCGGCAACCATACCCTTGATAATCTGCTTGCTGAATGCGAAGTAGAAAACCACGATAGGAGCCATGGTAATCAGCATAGCCGACATAATCTTCGGATAATCCGACGAAAACTGGCCCGTGAACTGTTTCAGTCCAAGCGGCACTGTGTACAGCGCCCTGTCCTTTATCAGTATCAATGCAAAGGAGAACTCGTTCCAGCAGCTGAACACGTTGATGATCGCAACCGTCACCAGAATCGGCTTGCACACCGGAAGAATGATGCCAAACAACGTCTTTGAGAACGTGGAACCGTCGATTGCGGCAGCCTCCTCAAGCTCCGTCGGAATGCCCTTCACATAGCCCTGTACCAGGAAGATCGACATTGGCAGCGCAAACGAGACGTATGGCAATAGCAGCGTATACCAGTGGTTGGAAAGCCCCATCTTGGAAAAGATGATGTAAATAGGAACCATCAGCGAGTGGATCGGAATCAGCATTCCCATCAGGAACATTACATACAGAGGCTTATTCAGTACAAAGTCAATTCTCGAAAGAATATATCCCACAATAAACGCAATAATTACAATGAGCAGAACGGACAGGATCGTCGTCCTCGCGCTGTTGCCCACCGACTGCATCAGGCGGTAGTCTTTATTGGACAAAATCTTTGTATAGTTCGCCAGCGTCGGCTCCTTCGGCAGACCCATGATATCCCTGTTGAACACTCGCTTCTCTTTCAGGGAGGAATAGAGCATCCAGAAAAGTGGAAAAATACAGGTCAGTGAGAAGAACCACAAGAAAAAATTAATCACTACCGTAAGCACGCCTCTCTTTACACGGGTGCCTGCCGAGTTATCTTCTACTTTTGTCATTTTCATTTCTTTAGCCATAGCAGTTCCCCTCCTTTACCCATTTGCCTTGCGGGCTTTGATTGCCTGTTTTCTTTCCTTCTCAATCGCTTTCAGGTGTTTTGCTTCCTGACGGTCGTAACTGTCCGTCATGAAGTAATTCATAAGAATCTGAGAACCGCCGATTACCGCCAGCGCCAGTACGAAAATGCCGACAGAAATGCAGGAACCGTAGCCTAAGTTAGACTGTTCAAAGGAAACCTTATATCCGTACATTGCCATAACCATGGAGGAATAACCCGGTCCGCCGGAAGTCATGACGTAAATATTATCGAATGCTTTCATATTACCCGCCACGCAGAGGGTGATACATACAAGCAGTGTATTCTTAATCAAGGGTAAAACTATGTAGCGCGCGCGCTGGATTCCCGTCGCGCCGTCGATCTCCGCGGATTCCAGGACTTCCGTACTGATGGAAGAAACCGCAGACAGCAGGATTACCATGTAGTAACCGATGAACTGCCAGATCAGGGGAATGGACACTAACAGCATTACCAGCTCCGGCTCATTCAGCCATACCTTCCGCAAGTCTTTCCTGCCAATCTCCTCTAAAAAGTAGTTCAGCAGACCTCTCTTGGAATCGTAAATCATCTGCCAGATAAAGCCGATGCAGACTGCCGAGATCGTGCTCGGAAAGAATCCGAATGTCCTGTGGATGCCCTGCAGCTTGGTCACTTTGGAGTTAATCAGCAGCACTACAATAAACGCTATGCCGATCTGCCCGATGATACACACAATCACCAGAAAAATATTGTGCCAGAAGGAACTCCAGAAAACTTCGTCGCTAAATAACTGTGCGTAATTGGCAAGACCGTTAAATGTTTTTACCGGTCCGCCCTTCCACTCAAAGAAACTGTAAAAAAGAGCTGCCACAAGCGGTGCGAATACCGTGAACACATACAGCGCCACGGGCACGGCAAGATATGCAGCTACTACCCATTTTTTCGGTTTAATAGATTTCAGCATAGATTCGCCCCCATTTCCTTTTTGCTCATTATTAACGTAACTGAGACATACCCCAAAAGCGAAACGAAGTCGTTTTCTGCGCTTCGCCATAATTAAGCATGCGCCTAATCAAAGACCCTCTCAGGTAAGCATCCGCCCGGGAGAAGACTCCCAGGCGGCGCTGCCTGTATATATTGTACTATCTTCTCAGCTTTCATTAAGCCGATATTGTGCCGAGCCTGCGAAGCAGTGCTCACAGTTGATACGGAGAGCTATTTCCCCGCCGAGCCTGCGAAGCAGTGCTCGCAATTGAGCGCTCGCGCTCAATTTGTTACTGTCCTAAGTATGCTTTGTATGCAGCCTGTGTATCCGCCGCAACGGTTGCGGGATCTTTGTCGCCGTTAACCATTTCCTGCATCTCGGTGTTAAGTACGGACCAAACGGAACCGTCCACATAAGAGTCATAGATCTCACAGCCCTTGTTGTCCACATAGGAGAAGTTGTAGAAATCCTGTGTGTACTGGTCGAATGCGGAAAGGTCTACATCGGAGCTGCAGAAACCAGCCAGTGCGTAGTTCGCTCCTACATACTCGGAGAACGCAGGACCTGTCAGATACTGGCAAAGGTCGATGCAAGCCGCAAGTTTGTCGGGATCCTGAGCTGCCTTAGCGCTGATTGCCATACCGTAACCAAGACCGATATTCTGGAAGTTCTCATACTTGCCAGCGTCTGCTGCCTTAGGAAGAACCGCGAACTTTGTGGTATCCTTCTTCGGATCGCCTTCCAAAGTAGCCTGAATATAGGAAGCATCCCAGTTACCGCCGATGAACGCTGCCGCGTCGCCGGAGATGTAATACTCACGAGCGTCCTCATTGGTGATTGCATTAAAGTCCTCGTTGAAAATGCTTGTGTCGTGGAAGAGACGCTGTGTCTCTGTCAGAGCTGCCACGAACTCAGGCGCTTCAAAGTTGCCCGTGCCTGCAATGATATCGGAGAACCACTGTGTGCCTGTGTACTGATAGCCAAGGCAGGATACGAAGCAGGAGTTCAACTGCCACTGGCCGCCGTTACCAAATGCGATGGTGTCGATGCCCTCACCGCCGAAATACTCAGCCGCCTTCTCTACGTCAGCCCAGGTGGTCGGGAAAGAATCAAAACCTGCCTCTTTCCACATAGCCTCGTCGTAGATCACTACGGTACAGGTACCGCCTGTCAGAGCGGGATAAGCGTAATACTTGCCGTCTGCGGTGAAAGGTACAAGATAATCCATGTTGTAATCAGCCGCATAAGGAGAATTCTTGATGCTGTCAGTCAGGTCATAAACGATACCCTGTTTTGCCCAGCTGATGGTATTCATACCCTGAAGCAGGAACACGTCCGGAAGATCGTCTGCCGCTGCGCGGGTAGCAATCTGTGTCTTGTAATCGTCGTTCGCCAGAACTTCCTCATCCAGCGTGATATTGCCGTGATCATTCTGCCAGTTTGCAAGGCAGGTCCTGAACCCGTCGGAACCGCCATTACCCTCGGACTCCTCAGATGTGGAGAAGTGCATGATGGAGATGTTTCCGCTGTAAGCGAGATCACCGGATGCTGCCGGAGCCTCTGCCTCAGCCGCAGGTGCTTCCTCCTCTGCCGCAGGTGCTTCCTCTGCTGCAGGCGCTTCCTCCTCTGCCGCAGGTGCTTCCTCTGCTGCGGGTGCCTCTGCTGCCGGATTGGGGTCGCTGCCGCAAGCTGCAAGCGTAGCTACCATAGATGTCGCCAATAAGATACTTACTACTTTCTTCTTCATACTTTTTCATTTCCTCCTTTAAAGATTAAAATAAATAATGGTTCCACGAAATGCGTTTTTTACTTAAACGTTTTCGTAATGTTAGTCTATCACACATTTCCCATATTGACAACTATTTTTTTTAATCTTTTTAGACATTTTTTATATTATCTTGCTTTTTCCTTCTTATTCTCCTCCCAAATATCCCAAATTGCGTCATAATCACAAAAAAATAGCGATAACATACCCCATTCTTGCTAAATGGTTTTCGTTACCGCAATTTTCTTATCCGTTTCATTTTTCCAGAAAAAAATAGGGGTCTGTCGGCTGCTCCGCATGACCGCCTGTCAATTGACAAGTCATCATATGGCCGGAGCTTTCCCTAACCGACAAATACCCTATTTCCTTCAGATATTTTATCACTCTCTCACAAAATCAGGAGTCTTATCCTTCCCAATACCGGAAGCACAGGCAATCCCACTCATTTACTCCGCCGCATCAGACGGTGTATTCTGCTCTACTACCGGCTCCCTGTCCCTGTAAAACGCAAGCTGATTCTTTCCTCTCTTCTTCGCCTTATATACTCCCTGGTCAGCCGCCTTATAAAGCGTCTCAAAATCATTGCCTTCCTGCGGGAAAACCGCCACACCTATACTTGCTGTAGCCTTATACTTCACATACTCGCCAGCTTGAAAGTTCTTAAAGAAAGTCTCCATCTTTTTCGCTTCCTTCAGGATCGCCTCATCTGTCGAAACATCCTTAAGAAATACCATGAACTCATCGCCGCCCACACGGCCTATGATATCGCTGGCACGGAAAATCGCTCCAATCTGGATGCCCAGGGAACGTAACACTTCATCACCGAAAGCATGTCCCATGGTATCGTTGATCTTCTTGAAATTATCAACGTCAACCATGAACATCATGCACTGTTTATCGGGATTCTTTGCCATGTAATCCTTAATTTTGCGCTCCGTGGCAAGTTTATTATTCAATCCGGTCAAAAGATCGGTGTCTGCCTTGTCCTCCAGCTCCTTCTTTTTCTTATTGCTGCGTATCTTTCCGGTGATGTTGATCATCATGACAGCGCAGAAGAATATGGCAATCACAAGCGCCAAGGCCAAAACCATATCTTTTGTATTCTTCCGAACGTAGTTCGCCTGTCTTTCCGCATAGGACTCACTGACACCCAAAACCAGACTCCACCGATTTGTCCCCAGCGGAACAGACGTCAAAACCTGTCTCTGCTTACCCGTCTGTATATCCACACTGCCCCGGGCACTATTGCTCAGGCGATTCCGTAATGTTCTGGCATTTTCCTTATTTTCCGCCTCTATAACCGAAAAAATATTCCCGTCCTGTACGCAGGCATTCGTCGACGCGCCGCTCACGCCCAGTATATTTCCTTCCAGGTCCAAAACCACAAGAAAACTTGAGGAATCATAACCCGACTGCAGCAGCATATCCGCAAACCGCTCCATCGGATAATAGAGCATCAGGTATCCATGTTCCGCGTTCTGTCCGACGTGTTTCACCACAATAACAGACTGTTCCTCATTTGTATATACATAAGGGAACTCGCCTACCAGCGCTTCCTCAAACCATGATTCCTGACTGACATCAAGCGGGACGCCGGCCTGATCCATCGCCTTCCCGTCAGTGCCGCAGTAAATCACTTTATTTACATCAGCGCACTGCGCAGCGATCCCGAGCACCTCTGTCACGCGGGCGCTGTCATCCGTTCCTATTCTTTCAAGCAGTTCCCCGGTCGTCTCGCCAACCTTTCCGACCATTTGCAGCTCATGCAGGAAACGGTCCCCGTATCCCTCCGCCGAAGCAATCAGCGCTTTGGAGACAGATGCCTCCGCCTCTTTATTGCTCTTCGAGGAAAAGCTGAGCAGCATAGCAATAACGACCACCATCATGGTGCCCGTCGGAATAAGCCACTGTAACACACTAGACCTGTTTTGATTATCCATCGACTTCCTGATTCCCCTCATCAATTCTCAGAGAAAAGTCCAAATCGGAGACTTCCTCTGTTTCCGGCTCCAATTTCTTAAAGATACCGCTGTAGATCCATGCCGCCCCATAAGCCGGCGCCGAGATGCCAAACATGAAAATAAACAGGAACGCATAATTTGAAAAATACGCGATCACAAAAGGCAGTATATAGCATCCCACCATCAGCAGCGTCTTAGGCAGATTGGCAAAAGCCAGTATCATTGCATTCTTAAGCGTATTCTTCACCGAATTTTCAAATCTCGCCTGCAGAGGAAAAACATAAACTGCAGCCAGCACAAGCAGAACCGCCACCGCCACTACCGCGATAACAAGCGCCTTCGGAAAAGTCAGTCCCGAATAATTGAAGATAAATGAATCTCCCACATAAACCATAATTACCAGAAGCATCAGCAGCCACAGAATGGTAGCCTGCTTAAAGTTCTCTTTGAAGGACTTAAAGAAGCCCCTGATCAGATATCCCTCTTCACCGCGCACGATCTTAAGCAGCACATAATGCATTGCCGTAAAGGCTGCCCCCGCAGTTATCACGGGAATACAGCAGAGAATCATTATTAAGTTCATAATCATCAGATCCCCCACGCGGTTCAAAAAACGCATGACGGGACTGTCCATATCTAAAAATTTACCCACGTCCATCACTCCAAAATTTACTTGGTTATATAAGATTATATATCACCAGAGCGTGAAAATCCATAAAAAAGATAAAATTATGTAAAAACACCCTATTTTAAATCTTATACTTTGTGCTGACCTGCTCATACTGCATATTAAGCGTCTGGTACATTTTAAGGATTCTGGCAGTTTCCTTCTTTACATGCTCCATAACTTCATCATAGGATTCCACCAGCACCATCACCGGCTGTCTCTTAAATCGTTTCTTCTCAACCTCGTCATTCAAAAACCGAAGCACCTGCTGCTTCGACGCGGCGTCCCGGTAGCTGCGTTTGTTTACAAGTGCGCTGACCACATCTCCCACCTGCAGCACGCTCTGCTGGAGACTGATCTGTTTGTCATTCAGCCGTTTCGGATACCCGTTTCCGTCCCCTCTCTCATGGTGCGCCAGCGCAATACTTACCACCTCGGAGTCCACCTTATGCTCCAGCTTCTCCTGCGTAATGCCTACATGGGTGCGGACATGCTTAATCTCTTCCGGCTTCAGTTTGCGAGGCGCCTGCAGAACATCCTGCGATATTCCGAGCATTCCCAGATCGTGGAGAAGCGCCGCATAGTAAATCATCTCCCGCTCCTGGTCCGGCAGAAACAGGCGGGCGGAAATCTCCTCGCAGATGCAGATTGTAGTGACTGTGTCAAGCACCGTGCTCTCCCGCACAAAACCGGTACAGTATATCAGCATATCCATGAAAGTTTTTTTATCTTCATTGGAAAAGATCATATACTCGGCAATCTCGTCCAGTTCTTCCTTATAGGAACCATCCTTAAGTTTTTCCAGAATATTATACTTTGCGTCACACTGGTAAAAGCGGTCAAGTCCGGCGGCGGAAAGCTTCGTGCCCGCCTGTTTCTGGAACATACGGGGGTCAAACTGCGCGCCCATGGTGTTAGAATAAATATCTATCTTCTCAGCGATATTCACATAAGCCGCCACATCCTTATACGCATAATCCACTGTCTGCAGCTTCTCATAATCCCGGCAGTGATACATCAGCACTTTTGACATATCCGGCACCGGCGACAGATACTTAAAAAACAGGTACCCGTAGATGGAATGTGCCATACTGTCCCGCGTTTCATACTGCAGCATATCGTTGATTCTGGCTTTTTCCGTCTTATATGCGCCGATATCATGCATCGTCGCAACCATAACAATATCCGCCAGTTCAAACTCCTCATACCTGTTTTCTTCCTGAAGCATCTTATAAACAATATAAGCCACCCTTGACCCGTGCTCCATCAGCGTAGGATTAATCAGCTTCAGAATATCCCGCATTAACAGATAAATATCTTTGCTCCTAATATACTCCATAAATTTCCCCCATCCCCGATTCTGTCAAAGCACAAACTCCATCGGTGTATAGATGATGCCATCCCTCTTCTCCTGCGGCCGCAGATCCCGAAACCCCAGCCTGTGATAAAACTCCACCCCATAAGGCGAAGAATTGACCGTCACACGGCTTTCCTGCAGTTCCGTCAGAAGATAGTTCGACATACATTGGATCAAAGCCCGCCCAATGCCTCTTCTGTGGTATCTTTCATCCACAAACAACAGGGAAATGTGCACCCTGTCGCGAAGTGTAAGCATCCCCACAAGCTTTTTTCCGTCAAGCGCCACAAACATCTGGTAAGCGCCCATGACAAACATTCTGTAAAGCGTGGAATCCGTGATAAAGTTCTCGAAGTTCTTCACACCTTCGGGCGAATAGACATCCGCCTCAAACTTCATAAAAGTACGCCACGCCAGCGACATGGCATCTTCCCATTCTTCCCGGTATGCACTTCTGATCTCATACGGTATCTCCAAAACAATCAGTGACTCCTTTGCTGTCTTCCCATTATTTTATCGTACTTTCCCTGGAATTACAACCTGTTGCGGGGATTATCCCCTGTCGTCCAAAAGCACCTCCACAGCCTTTTCCAGCTGGTTATCCACGTCCTCATCATAATAAGCGTCGCTGTCAAATTCACAGATCACGTCCGGCTCGATACCGACTCCGTGGATGTTGTTTCCATTGGGCGTATAATACGCGCTGATCGTGAGTTTCAACGCCGTGCCGTCAGTCAGCGGCAGCACCCGCTGGACTATGCCCTTTCCGAAAGTTGTCGTCCCAACCAGCGTTCCTTTCTTGTAATCCTTAATCGCACCTGCAAGAATCTCCGACGCACTCGCGGAATTGCCATTCACAAGCACCGTCATCGGCAGATCCAGTTCATGCCTGCCGTCGCACGTATACTCGTCGCGCTCACCATACTTGTCTTCTGTGTAGACGATCAGCCCCTTGGGCAGAATCTGTCTGGCGATATCCACCACCACATTCAGGCTGCCGCCGGGGTTGCCGCGCAGATCCAGAACAAGACCCTTCGCACCGGATCCCTTGATCACGGCAAGCGCTTCGGTAAACTGGTCGGTAGTCACATCATCAAACTCGCTGATCTGAATATAGCCGATATCATTTTCAAGCATTTCATACTTAACCGTGGGCGCTTCGATCTGCCGACGCTCCACATCCATCTCCAGATAATCGCTTTCGCCCTCTCGGTAAATGGTAAGGTGGACCTTCGTGCCCTCCTCGCCCTTCACGCGGGAAACGATCTCGGAAAGTTCCATTCCCATCGTGCTCTCCCCGTCCACAAGGTAGAGCAGGTCATCCGCACGAAGCCCCGCCTCCTCGGCAGGGGTATTTTCTATAACACCCGATATTTTCCCGAATCCCGTATTGGGATCTATCATCAGATACGCGCCAATACCATAGTAGATACCGGCGGTCTCCTGCATCATATCGCTCCACTCCTCCTCCGTATAATATACGGAATAGGGATCGCCCAGTGCGCTCACCATGCCTGCGTACATACCCTCGGTCATGGCATCCACGTCAATATCCGCATCCTGATAATAGTACTCTTCAATCACTTCCTCAATTGCTTCAAGCTTCTTCTCCGTGTCCTCGCTGACAACGCTCGATGCCGTTCCCTTCTTCGCAACATTTTTGCTGTCCACAGCCTCATACACCTTCATTCCCACAAAGGTAAAACCGCAGACAAGCGCCGTCAGCGCCACACCGAGCACCATTCCGAGCAAGAAGTTACCGCCCCTGCCGCCTCCCGGCTGGGAAGGCTGCTGCGGGGCGGAACTGCCGTTATATCCGCCTGGCACGCCGCTGTAATAGGGGTTCGTCTGACGGACATCCCCCGGATAGGGGTAATCATTATAATAACGATTGTTATTATTCCTTGAATCCAATTTGAGTCATCTCCTTATACACAATATACTTTAAATATGTTATTTAAGATAATTCCACGGGCTTGTATAGTTTCCGTTCAGGCGCACGCCGAAATGCAGATGCGGGCCGGTGGAGCGCCCGGTAGAGCCTACCGCCGCAATGTTCTGCCCTTTGGAAACGGTCTGCCCCTTGGAAACATACAGGGCGGAGCAATGCATATAAATTGTGTACAGCCCGCTGCCATGGTCAATCATAATATAATTGCCCATGCTTCCGCTGTAGGCCGCCGCCACCACATCACCGTCGTATGCCGCCAGAATCGCGGTTCCCGAGGGCGCCGCCATATCCAGACCGTTGTGGAATTTCTCCACGCCGAGGATCGGATGCATGCGGCTGCCGTATTCATCGGAAATGCGTTTGTAACCCGGGCAGGGCCACGCGAACATACCGCCGTTATAGACTCTCGCCTGTGCATTCTCCGCTTCCAGCCGCGCCTTCTCCTCCGCCACCGCCTTCTCCAGCGCGGCAATCTCAGCGTTCTCCTGGGCAATCATATCCTCGTATTCCTTGATGGCCGCCTCTTTATTGGCAATGTCGCCGCTTACGGAAACAATCTGCGCCTCTTTCTCCCCGATCAGGCTGTTGACATTTGCTTCCTCCTGCTCTACCGCCTCCCTCGCCTCGTCCAGAAGCTGCTTTTCCACCTCCAGCTCTTCCTTGCAAAGTTCCACGTACTTGCGCGTCTCTACATATTCATCCAGCTTATCCCTGTCATAGCGGGACAGCGCCTCAATGTAATCGGCGCGGTTCACGATCCCTGCAATGCTGTTGGAACCGAATAGCGTTTCCATATAAAAAGAATCGCTGCGCTCATACATGAACTGGATGCGCTTCTTCATGGCCGCATACTGCTGCTCCTGCCGCTGCTGCGCTTCATCCAGATCTCTTTCCGTCTCCTCGATCTCTTTCTCCTTTTCGGTAATCATTGTATTATACTGCGCGATTTTCTCCTGTATGTCAGCAAGCTGTCCGTCCAGCTGCTTCACAAAGGCTGTCAGATCACTTTTCGACTGCTCCAGCTCTTTTTTCAGCTTCTCCACGTCTGTCAGGCTGCTCTTTAAGCCGGACACCTGCTCCTTCGCCTTCTCGATCTCCCGTTCCTTCTCGCGGATACTCTCGCTGGTAACCGCCTGCACGGACAGCGCGGGAGCCACGCATGAAAGTACAAGCGCAAGGCACACTGTAATGCCTGTTATTCTTTTTATTTTCTTTCGGATGTGTGTCTTCAAACTGTAACCTCTATATAGTCAGACTCTCAAATGCCTTCTCACCGTCACGATACTTCCCAGAAAACCAATGCCCACGCCCAGCCCAAGGGATATGGGCACAAGCACATGAAAGACTTCCCCCACCGGCACAAAGCTCAAAAGGGAGGAAAGCTGCGGAAAGCGGTCGGTAACATAAGACAAAACTACATTGTAAATCGTATAAATAAAGCCAAGCGGCAGCGCTGCACCGATCAGTCCGATCATAATGCCTTCCACCACAAAGGGGGAGCGGACGAAAAAGTCAGTGGCTCCAATATATTTCATAATATTGATCTCTTCCTTGCGGACAGAGATGCCAATCGCTACGGTATTGCTGATCAGGAAAATAGATACCGCCAGAAGAATTGCAATAATGCCTACGGAAACATAGGCAATCAGCGCATTGATTCCCGTCAATGTGGTCGCCACCAGTTCAGAACGGTTTACCATGCGCACCCCGTCTATGGATTCCAGATAGGTCACCAGGGCAGACTGCATGGACACATCGTTTAAGTATACCTGATAATTGGCCGAGTTTTCCAGCGGATTTTCTGTAAATCCGTCGCCGTACTCGCCAAGATACTCGTCCCGGAAACTCTCCCATGCCTCCTGTGCCGAGATAAATTCCATCTTCGCCACCTCGGGACGCTTCGCAATCAAATCCCCGATCTGCTGAATCTTTATTTCCTCAATACCCTCGTCAAAAAACACCCAGACGGAGACGCCTTCCTCCGCATTCTTCACAATATGCTGAAAATTTGCAAGCACCGCGTAAAAAATGCCGAAAAGAAAAAGGCAGGCCGCAATGGTTGCGATCGACGCCAGCGAAAAGAGTTTATTGCGGAAAATATTGCGGAAGCCCTGTTTAAGCGTATAGAAAAATGTACTAATCCTCATCAATGTACCCTCCCTTTTCCTCGTCGCTGATAATAACGCCGCGGCGCAGGGTTACCACTCGTTTCTGCATCGCATTCACAATCTCACGGTTATGGGTAACAACGATGACAGTTGTTCCGTTTTCATTGATCTGCTCCAAAAGCTTCATAATCTCCCATGAGTTTTTCGGGTCCAGATTACCCGTAGGCTCATCCGCCAGAAGAATCGTAGGCTGGTTTACAAGCGCGCGCGCAAGCGCCACTCTCTGCTGCTCGCCGCCGGAAAGCTGCCGGGGCTTCGCCTTATACTTACCCGCAAGTCCCACGATGGCCAGGATACTCGGTACGTTTTTCTTGATCTCCTTATTTGATTTCTGGATGATTCGCTGGGCAAATGCAACGTTCTCATAGACGTTCCTGTCCTTCAAAAGGCGGAAGTCCTGAAACACAATTCCCAGATTTCTCCTGAATTTCGGGATTTTCCTGTGCTTGATCTTGGAAAGATCATACCCCATCACATTGATATAACCGCTGCTGATAGTAAGCTCCCTCAGAAGAAGCTTAATCAATGTGGATTTGCCCGATCCGCTGTCTCCCACAATAAAGACAAACTCCCCCCTGCTGATATGGAGATTCACATCCTTCAATGCCGGCGCGCCGGTTGAGTAAGCTTTGCTCACATTCGTCAGATTGATAATTTCATTTTCTACTGCTGGGGCTTTTCTTCTCTTTTTTACTGCCACGTTTCTCCACTCCTACTTTTCTTCCTTTTTCGTATCTACACCATCAGAATTCAAACGATTCCATATATTTCATATATTTTACCACCATCAGCGCAATTTTAAAGGTGATGGCATCCTCAAACACCCGCAAATCCAGGCCCGTGCTCTTCTGCAGTTTATCCAGACGGTAAACAAGCGTATTTCTGTGGATAAAGAGCTGTCTGGAAGTCTCCGACACGTTCAGGGAGTTCTCGAAAAATTTATTGATGGTGACAAGCGTCTCCTCGTCAAACTCATCAGGGCTTTTCCCGTCGAAAATTTCCTTGATAAACATTTTACACAGGGGAATCGGGAGCTGATAGATGAGTCTTCCGATACCCAGTTCGCTGTAAGCGATGACATCGCGCTCGTTGAAGAAAATTTTCCCCACGTCCAGCGCCATCTTCGCCTCCTTATAGGAGCTGCTCACGCCTTTTATCTCATTTACCACCGTGCCATAGGCAATGCGAACGTTCTTAAAGCTTTCCTTACGCAGATAAGCCGCCACCGCCGACGCACACCGCTCGATCTCCTGCGGGCTGTCATCCTCGGACAGGTCTTTTACCACAATGACGTTATTTTCATCCACCGCTGTTATAAAATCCTTATTGTTCACCCCAAAGTAGGCGCGCACACTCTCAAGGGCATTGCAGTCCTTGACATTGTCCGTCTCCACAATAAGCGCCACTCGCCTGACATCCGTCTGGATATGCAGCTTCTTTGCACGGCTGTATATATCCACCAGAAGCAGGTTGTCCAACAGCAGATTCTTTACAAAATTATCCTTGTCAAACCGCTCCTTGTAGGCAATCAGCAGGTTCTGGATCTGAAAAGCCACCATCTTACCCACCATATATACGTCTTCGCCCACGCCGCCGGCTACCAGAATATACTCCATCTGCTGCTCGTCAAAAATTTTAAAATACTGATACCCCTGAATCTCCTGCGAATCCGCCGGCGACTCCGCAAACTCCGCGGCCGCCCTGCCGCAGCGCTCCATCTCCTCTGCGGTCTGTGCTGCGACCTTCCCATCCACATCCATAACGCAAAGTTCCACTCTGGCGATAGCTTTCAGACCTTCAATCGTATTTTGTAAAATCTGATTTGAAATCATTCCCCCACCCCTCTTATGTTTCGTAACAATTCACTATGCCTTTTCACCCCATATTTTCCGAAAACGCAAAAGCTAGGTACTATTTTAATCTATATCTACAAAAAAATCTACCTGCATTCGTGAATTTTTTGTGTATTTTTTAAGATTTTTGGCATTTTTAAGGATTTCATGCTATTGTTAAAATTGCATATTGTTACCCGAGCCAAAGGTATGATAGAATGTAGTTAAAGAAAGGTTGGTGATTTCTATGGATATTGCAGCATTATCTATGGCCATGTCCAGCGCCAAAACAAATGACGCCTTCGGCGTAGCAATGCTGGCCAAATCCCTGGATCAGGCAGAAACCACAGGCAGTCAGGTTGTCGGCATGATGGATGCGGCGGCAATGGAACTGTCCGTCAATCCCCACATCGGCGGAAACTTTGATATGACAGTCTAAACAAAAATAGCGACCCGTCCGGGTCGTTATTTTTATGCGCGTATAAGCAGCATCAGACAGAGCCGCTACGCAAACAGTATCAGTTCCAGACTCATGTACCCCAGGCAGAGCACCATCGCTATAATCAGCGGCACACTCAGCAGATAGCCCCTCTTTCCTTCCCGTCTGCCAAACAGCGCCTGGAAGTCCGCCTGCCTCCCTTCGTTCTTCGCAATCCACACGATCACGCATCCCGCAATGGGCGTAGTGACTGCCGCGATCACCAGATAGACAGACAAAGCCGCCAGAAGATCCTGCGTTGACATCTGCTCCGCCGCTTCGTTCACCGCCTGTCCGTACACACTATTCAAAATACTTTCCGATGCATACATCAAAACTACCTGACACGAATTAAAAAACATATGGCAGAAAACAGATGCCCACAGGCTTCCCGCCGCCTCCACCAACAGCACGAGAAAAACGCCGATTGCAAAAGCATAAACCGCCTGATTAAAATTCATGTGCATCAGACCGAAGAGAAGTGAGGACAGAAGAATCGCCGAAATACCATTATTGCGGACGCTTTCGAAGCGCATGCCGTCTGCGCTCTTCCCGCCTCTCCTGTAACTTCTGTATATCACGCCCCGGAAAACAAACTCCTCGCAAAAAGGGCCGAATATCCCAATCATAAAGAGCATTGCCGGAAAGGGCGTGCTCACAATATCGCCCTCCAGCGCCGCCACTGCATTGTCCGTGAAAAACATAGTCAGCGCATTGAGCACCGTGACAAGCGGCATAATCAGAAAGGTGCACAGAGTGATCATCAGAAGCGTGGAAATTTTCACCCTGTGAAACGCCGCCGCCTCAAACGGACGCTGCATACGGGGCGTCTGCGCCTGCTGATTGCCGAATGCCGGCGGTGCATCCGGCATCTGCATCTGCGGTACATACCCCGGTTCCCTGCGCTCGAAGATCAGCAGGAATACAATTGTCGGCACAAATAATATCCCCTGACTCAGCAGGAAACTAAGCACAAGGCTGTCAGGTAAAAACGCGCCGCCGAAAATCAGGAATGCCACCACCCCAAAATGCACCAATATAATAACCAAAAACAACCAATTCGCTCTTTTACTCGTCATTGCGCTTTATCGCTTTCTCCGTTATTGTAATTTTACCCGCTTTCAACAGGTTTCCCACTGCCCGTTTAAATTCATTTTTGCTCATCTGCATCTCCCGGCGGATTACCTCGGGCGACGCCTTATCATTAAACGGCAGCGCCCCGCCGAAGCTTTCAATCGCCTGCATCACCTTTTCCGCGTCCCCCGCAATCTGCAGATACGCCTTTTCCCGAACGCTCAGATCCAGCTTCCCGTCCTCCTTCACTGCCGTTACGCGGGCGTTTATGTTATCGCCAATCGAAATATTCCCATACAGTTCCCGTTTCGGGATCAGTCCCGAATACTGGTCGTCCACCGCCACAAACGCGCCGAAGTTAGGGCTGATCTCATAGACTGTACCGCTGACCCTGTCATCTTTTTTATAACTACTGTTATTCTTAAGATAAGGATATACGTTCATAGTCGCGCAGAGTCTGTCCGACTTGTCAATGTAGAGCGCGGCAAGGCACTCCTCCCCCGCTGACACTCTCTTAGTCTGCTCCTTAAAGGGCAAAAGCAGTTCTTTTTCCAGCCCCCAATCCAGAAACGCGCCGATCTTCCCAACCTGCGCCACGCGCAGCCTCTTTACCCCGTGCAGGGTGATTTTCGGCATGTTCGTCGTTGCAATCAGTCTGTCCTTTGAGTCACGGTACACAAAAACCTCAACCTCATCTCCATTCGCCGCGCCTTCCGGCACCTGTTTTTTCGGCAGGAGAACTCTCTCTTCCGTATTCGCCCCATCATACAGGTACACGCCGAAATCCACCTGTTTTGCTATTTTTAGAATTTGTATTTCACCTAGTTGAATCATATTTATCTCCGTTTCTTTTCAGTTGCTCAGCCCGCGCCATCCTAAAAATCGTGTCTGCGGCACTCCACAATGCAGTAAGGGGTTTTGTCCTTTTTATTGAGGGAAACCGTATATACATTACCATTTTCCCCTACGGCCACCACAGGATAAATCTCGTCTCCCAGCACCGCCTGGTTTTTATACTCAACGCGGAGCTGACCGATCAGGAAACCGCCCGGAATACAGTCCATCGCCATACGCACGTACTGCCCGTTGTTGACATGATGATTGGTGTCAAGGTGATGCAGCCTAACCGTAAACGCCTCCATCTCCTGCCCGTCCGCAGGCATGACAATCTTTCTGGGCGCATAGTCCATCGGGTATTTCTCCTCAGGCGCGTATCCCGCAAGCATATCTTCGTTGGGTTTTACGGGACACATTTTCTTTCTGTCCATCAGCGTCCAAATCGAGTTTGCCCAGGCCAGCGCTTCCCCCTCCTTCGTCTGCATCAGGAAATTACGAAGCCCCATAAATCCCCGGAATTCATAGGGCGCCGTGCCGATCACAACACGCTCACCGTACTTCGGATATCGCCCGATACAGATCTGCCATGCGGATAGGAGCCACACCTGACCGATTTTGTCCATATATTCCAGTCCCAGCCCGATATCCTCAGAATGAAAGGTAGAGCAGTCCTGAAAATAGTCTAACAGGGACTGCAGACTTAGGAGACCATCCTCCCCCACCTCGCTGTAACGTATTCTTCCGTCAAATGTATACATAGTAGTCCAACCTCTCTGCCAGCGCTGTTTTCCGCCTTTAAAGCATATCCGCCACAGGCGCAATGCTCCTGGCAAAAATCCCTTTCATCTGCGCAATGGCAATGCCATAGTTTGTCACCGGCACACCCTGCCTTTTTGCAAAGCGCATCCGCCGCAGCACTTCCCTCTCGTTTAACATGCATCCCCCGCAATGGATCACCAGCGCGTAAGGCGTAAGGTCTTCGGGAAAGCCTGTCCCCGAAGCGGTTTCTATAACAACATTCTTTCCCGTATATTTTTTCAGAAAACGGGGTATCTTCACCGTACCGATGTCGTCGCACTGTCTGTGGTGGGTGCACCCCTCGGCAATCAGTACGCGGTCGCCGTCCTTCAAGCCGTCTATGGCTTTCACGCCCTCCGCCGCTATTTTCAGAAATCCTTTATACCGCGCCATCAGTATGGAAAAGGAAGTAAGCGGAATGTCCTCCGGCACGATTGCCGCCACCTCCTCAAACGCCTGACTGTCCGTAATGACGAGCGCGGGCTTGTCCGAAAGCTTGAGAAGCGCCTCTTTCAGTTCCGTCTCCCGCACCACCACAGGTACCGCCCCCGCCTCCAGCAGATCGCGTATCGTCTGCTGCTGTGGCAGGATCAGCCTCCCCTTTGGCGCCGCGGAATCAATGGGCACCACCAGAACAACCACATCCATCGGCTTCACCAGATCCGCCGCGAGGTGGCGTTCTTCCTTGTCGGGAAGTATTGCCGCCAGTTTTTCTTTCAGCCCGCGGACACCCGCTCCCGTTTTTACGCTCACATATATAACATCTGTTATTTCTTTTTTGCCCTGCTCACTCCGATCCTGATCGGCATTCGGCTCCCCGGCCACCCGCAGATCCGCGCTTTCGCCCTCTTCATTCGATTGCATCGAACATTTGCCCGTTATATCGACCTTCGTACCTACTATAATATACGGTATCTCCCGCTCCCTGAAAAGTGCGATCAGTTCCTCGTCGCAGTCAGACAGACCCTCCGCCGCGTCCACCGCCAGTACCGCAATATCCGTCTTTTCCAGCACCTGCTTCGTCTTTTTTACGCGCTGCTCCCCGAGCGCCCCCTCGTCGTCGAAACCGGGAGTGTCAATCAGCATGACGGGGCCGAGCGGCAGAAGCTCCATTGCCTTATACACAGGGTCAGTGGTCGTTCCTCGAACCTCCGACACCACGGCAAGCTCCTGTCCCGTCACTGCGTTTAGCAGACTGGACTTGCCCGCGTTGCGCCTTCCGAAAAAACCGATATGTACCCGCTCCCCCGCGGGGGTATCATTCATCCCCATACTTGCGCTGTCCTTTCTGTATCAGAAGCGGAAGTCCCTTATCCCTTCCTCGATCTTCGCCAGATGATCCTTCGCGATCTCCCGCACCTGTTCCTTCGGTATGTTTGCCAGTTCCGCCTGTATCAACGCCTCACCGACCGCCTTCGTCTCCTCAGACGCATAGTCACACAGGTATTCCTTCAAAGTCATCAGCGCGTTGGGGTGACAGCAGTTCTGGATCTGGCCCGTCTTGCACAGGCTCATAAAGCGGTCGCCCGTCCTGCCCTCGCGATAGCACGCCGTACAGAAGGACGGAATATAGCCAAGTTCCATCAGCCACTTGATCACCTCGTCCAACGTTCTCTGGTCGGACACATCGAACTGCTCCGTGTCAGTAGGCCGCTCTTTCTCCGTATAGCCGCCCACGGAAGTTCTGGACGCGCCGGAAATCTGGGAAACACCCAGACGGATCACCTTCTCGCGCACTGCCTGGCTTTCCCTGGTGGAGATGATCATGCCCGTGTAGGGAACCGCGATGCGGATCAGCGCACAGAGTTTTGCAAAAATTTCATCGTCAATCCCGTTGTCAAACGCCGAGGGGTCAATGTCATCTGCATGCTTGATACGCGGCACGCTGATCGTATGGGGACCCACCCCGTGAACCGCCTCCAGATGTTCCGCGTGCATGAGGAGCCCGGCAAACTCGTACTTATACAGTTCCAGGCCGAAAAGCACGCCAAGCCCCACGTCATCAATGCCGCCCTCCATGGCGCGGTCCATTGCCTCAGTGTGGTAATTGTAATCATGTTTCGGTCCCGTTGGATGCAGCTTTAAATAGCTCTCCTTGTGGTAAGTCTCCTGAAAGAGGATATACGTGCCGATACCCGCCTCCTTAAGCATACGGTACTCCTCCACCGTGGTCGCCGCGATGTTCACATTGACGCGGCGGATCGCACCGTTTTTATGGTTGATGGAATAGATCGTTTTGATGCATTCCAGAATATATTCGATGGGATTGTTGGCCGGGTCCTCCCCCGCCTCAATCGCCAGACGCTTGTGCCCCATATCCTGCAAAGCGATTACTTCCTGCTTCACTTCCTCCTGCGTCAGCTTCTTTCTGGGAATATTTTTATTCTTCATATGATACGGACAGTAAACGCAGCCGTTCACACAGTAATTCGACAGGTAGAGCGGCGCGAAAATCACAATACGATTGCCGTAGTAGGCAAGTTTGATCTCCTCCGCCAGCGCGTAAATTTTTTCCAGTATATCCTTGTCCTCACATGCCAGAAGAACCGACGCCTCCCGGTGGGAAAGTCCCGCGCACACCGTGGAATTACCCTCTCTTCTTGGTCTTGCCTTGTCCAGAATTTCGTTGATGAGAGCTTTATTATTCTTGTTTTCCTCCGCATACCGCAATGTTTCCAGAATTTCCTCATGGCTGATAAAATCGTCTGCACATAATGATTTCGGATCGTACATTTTATTTTACCTTCTTTCTCACATTCCTCTTTTATGTTTCGTTTTCTGCGCTTCTTTGGTTTTCACACAGTTCACTCTGTCGGCACCGCATCTCCCCGGCTCACCACCACCCGGTATCCTGCTGCCGCCACGGTTTCCTTCAGTGCCGCCAGCCCTTCAGCCGCCTCCTGCCCGGTGCACGCCTTATTGTCATAAAGGCTGTACTGCCCGCGCACATTCTCAGGAGACAAGTTCGGCATTACGACGTTCGCCCCGGCTCTCAAACCCAATTCGCGTCCCTGCGGATGAATGGTTCCGAGCGCCGTAGTGGCGGGGATCAGCGCTTTTGGCAGCGTCAGTCTTGTAAGCGCCACCATCGTGAGCGTACGCTCTAAGCCGCCCGCCGGATAAGCCGCAAAAGGTGTATCGTGATGGGGAATAAACGGTCCGATTCCCACCATTTCAGGCTGAAACGCCTGTAAAAACCGCATGTCCGAAATCAGCTCTTCCGTCCCCTGAAAAGGGGATCCAACCATAAAGCCAGCCCCGGTCTGGTAGCCGAGCTGCTTTAAGTCCCGCAGACATTCCATGCGGCGCAGATACGTCTGACCCGGTGGGTGCAGCTTTTCGTAATGCGAGCGGGACGCTGTTTCATGCCGCAATAAATACCGATCCGCTCCCGCCTGATGCCAACTTTTATAATCCTCACGCGTTCGTTCCCCCAGGGAGAGCGTCACCGCGCAGTCAGGATATTTTTCCTTTATATGCGAAACGATTTTCCCCACCCACTCCGTCGTGTGGTAAGAGTCCTCGCCGCCCTGCAGCACAAAGGTGCGAAATCCCAGCCCATAGCCCCGTTCGCAGCAGGCAAGAATTTCCTCCCCCGTAAGCCTGTAACGCGACGCATCCGCATTGCTCCGGCGTATGCCGCAGTAGAGGCAGTCGTTTCTGCAGAAATTTGAAATCTCTATAAGCCCCCTGATATAGACGTCTGTCCCATAATGGCTCCTGCGCACTTTGTCCGCCTCGTCAAACAGAATCTGCCTGTCGTAGCTGCCGTCTATCAAAAACCGCCATTCGTCATCGGAGAGCTCTCCGCCCGCGGTGAGGCGGTCTGTAAGGTCTGTCATAAAACCTCCTGTACGCCTTTTATACCCGGCTGTTTTTCAGCTTACTAATATTATAGTATATCACTTTCTTTTAAAAAGCGCGATAGCCAGATTCTAAAATAAGAATCTGACTACCGCATTCCATCATCCGCATAATATTGTGCCTGCGCGTGCCACAGCTCATAGTATTTCCCATTTTTGTCCTTAACAAGTTCTTCGTGACTCCCAAGTTGTGAAAGCCCTCCCTCATGAAAAACCGCTATCTTATCGCAAAAGCGGCAGGAGGAGAGCCTGTGGGATATATACACTGCCGTTTTTGTTCCCGCAATCTTATCAAAATGGGAATAAATTTCATATTCCGACAGAGGGTCAAGCGCCGCCGTTGGTTCATCCAGCACGATAAAAGGCGCTTCCTTGTAAATGGCTCTGGCGATGGCTATCTTCTGCGCTTCGCCGCCGGAAATCTCAACCCCTTCATCGTCATAATCTTTGTAAAGATAAGTCTCCAGCCCTTTCTCCATGGACACGAGGCGATCCCCAAAGTCCGCGTCTTCGAGGCATTTTCTCACCAATCCGCTGTCATAGTCTTCTGATACGGCAATATTCTGTGCCAGCGGAAACGGGTACAGGGTAAAATCCTGAAAAACAACCGAAAACAGTCTGCTGTACTCTTCCTGCTTAAATTTTCTGATATCCACACCATTTAAGAGGATTTCCCCTTCCTGCGGGTCATAAAGTCTGCAGAGAAGCTTAATCATCGTCGTTTTTCCGGAGCCGTTCATCCCAACAATAGCCAGTTTCTCCCCAACTGACAGTTCCATGGAAAAATTCTTTAGCGCGTATCTGTCTGTTCCCGGATATTTGAAAGACACATTCTGAAATTCGATCCTGTATGCGCCGTCGCTGCGTTTCTCCACCGGGAGTTTACCCTGATACATCTCATTTTCCATATGAATCAGCGCCAGGGTGCCAAGCTGTTGTCTCGCCGCCATGGCAAGCGTAGGTACGCCATGTACAACCCCTGCCGCCGCTTCCAGGAAACGCCCGAAAGCGCCTGCAAAGCGCACCACATTTCCCACCGTGACCGTACCTGCAAGTGCGATCATCACAACAATCAGATAAGCGCCTCCATTTGCAGCGGCGCCTGCTGCCGCGCCAAAAAACGCTTCCCCGGCGTCATTTTTCGACGCCTGTACCATGGGATCCCGAAACCCCTTATGCCGCAGTACTTCCGTGGTCCAGCGCTCCATCAGGTCATAGCCTTCATAGATGCGGATGTCTTTGCCGTTCTTGTAGTTGTAAGATCCCTGCCCGGCAAAATCCCACGCGAAACAGAACGTCTCCTCCTTCTCCTGCACACTCTCCGCCTCGTGATAACGCCAGCGGTCCCTCTGCCTGCCAAAACGCATCCGCAAGCATACCGAAATCACCTGTACCGCAGCCAGAGCCGCCATGAGAAGCCATACGGCCGCTGTTTTCGACCGAAGCAGGAAAGCTGCCGCCGGGAAGCCCACGACTGCCGCGCCGATCAGCTGAAACACATTCTCCACAATGCCACTGCACGACCAGAAAACACCGTTGATCCCCGCACCCCAGTTATTGTCTTTTCTGATCCTGTCCTGCAGTTCCTTTACCTTCGGGCTGTCTATTCTCGAAAAGTCCATATCTAACATCTTTGTCTGCGTCTCGCACTCGTACAGATAATACATCTGCTCCCTGCGCACTTCCATCCTGTGATAGACGGCTCCCGAGAGAAACTGCAGCAGCATAATTCCAAGCACCGACGATACGATCACCGCAAGCATTTCCCGGATCCCCGTATGGGCGCCGATGCCATCCAGAATATAAGCGGTCAGCAGCAGCTCAGCATAGGGGACCGCCATCTTAAGCAGAAGCGAAATTGCCATGCCCGGAAAATAATAGCGGTCCATCCCCCACACATATTTTATTATTTTCACGATGTTCTTACCGTGTTCCCGCACAGGGAGTTTTGTCAGCAGATAATCCGTCGCCATGTTTCCTCCATACCGTCTCTTTTTACCATAGAAGACTTCCCCTTAAATCAGGGCTTCTCTGTCCGCCCACACATCAGCTTCCCTGCGGTAGTAACTGCTCTGTACCTCAAACATCCGGGCGTAATCCCCGCCCGCACGCATCAATTCCTCGTGGGTTCCCATCTCTGCGACCTCTCCGTCATCAAGCAGAATGATGCGGTCGGAAAATTTCGTACTGGCAAGCCTGTGAGAGATAAAAACCGCCGTTTTTCCCTGCGTGTACCGGTTGTATTGTTCGTATACTTCGCTCTCCGCAATCGGGTCGAGCGCTGCCGTAGGCTCATCCAGAACCATGACCGACGCATTCTTATACAGAGCCCTCGCCAGCAGAAACCGCTGCTTCTGCCCGCCAGACAGCTCCACGCCGTCCTCCGTCATCGTCTTTGTCATGTAGCTTCGCATATGAATGCCCTGCTTCTGAAAAGTCTGTTTCAGCCCCGCCTGCTCAAGCGCCTTCCACGCCTTCACCTCATCTACCCTCTCCGCGCGGTCCACGGCAAGGTTCTCCCCCACCGTAAAAGGCAGAATCAACGTCTCCTGAAACACGATTGAAAACAGCCGGTACCATTCCTCTCTTGGAAATTCATTTCTGTCGATACCGTTTATGAAAATCTGTCCTTCGTCAGGTTCATACATCCCGCACAAAAGTTTGACAAGCGTCGTCTTTCCCGCGCCGTTTGCCCCCACAAGCGCGAGCTTCTCGCCGGCGTGAATGGTCAGGTTCAGATCCCGGAATACGGTCTTGTCCCCCTCCTCCGTATTTTTATAGGAAAAGCCCACATGCTCAAATGTAATCTCCGGGGGAAGCAAAATGCTTTCCACACGCCCCCTGCCGCTCTTACGGTTCTCTTCCGGCAGATCCAGATACGCCCGGATGTAATCCGTGCCGTTCGCCGCGCCGCGCAGTATGGCGAGAGAACTCATTATATTGTTGACAAATTCGGAAAACCCCGTTATCGCTCCGAAATAGAGCACAAACTCCCCGGCGCTCACGCCCCCTGTCTGTGTCTGATACAGGAGATACGCATACGCGCCCAGATTGCGCGCCGCACCCAGTGCAAACCCGATCCTTTCATAAAAAGCGTCCTTTTTCTTCGACAGCCTGGCCAGTTCCCGCAGCTCGCCGATAGTCCGGTCTCGCAGACCGATCATCCATTCTCTCATACCGTAAATGCGAATGTCTTTTGCGCCGTTTACATTGCCCATGGCGTTCTCGACACATTGAAAATGTTTCTGCCCCAGGGCTCTTTGTTCACGCAGCGACTCCTCATACCTGATATGGCTCATATTAATCCCGTAATTGATAAGTGCCAGAACCAATAAAACCACAAGCACCGGCACACTCAGACAGGCGAGCACCGTCGAATACAGGAAAAAGCGCAGCACATTCACGCATAAGTCAATCGTGCCCCTCACCATCTGGGAAACCGCGCACCAGTCCCCGCCCCAGATCGCGTCATAAACTTTCCAGTGCAGTTTTTTGTTTTCCCCCGATTCCTGATCCGCATAACAGAGCCTCAGGCTTTTCAGAAAAAACATGCCCATCAGATTTGTTCTCTGGGTATTATAGAGATTGTATTTTCCTGCCTCCACGCCTTTATACATACCGCTGGCAAACATTGCAAGAATGCTGAAGCCGCCAAGAATTAGAAGCGCCTGCCCAGACGATGCCTTCCGCTCCACCAGGTCTATGGCGATCTTCGGCAAATAAATCGTAAAGAGCGGCAGAAGCGCCCCAAGAATGATCTCCGCCCCACCAAACACCAGCACAAGCGGCTCATGTTTCCTGAAAAGGCGGATATAAAACCAGATATCGCTTATGACAGAATTGTGTTTCATGTTCCCCGTTCCCCCATATCATTCTATCAATTATAATAACACAGCGGGCTTTGCCGCAAAAAAAGATGCACGAGCGGTCATACTCGTGCACGAATGGTATTCCTAAATTTACAGGGGCAGCATAATCTCCGTGGCGAACACGCCCTCCTCATGTTGTCTCTCCAGATAGCCGTGGTACTTGTCCACCACCTTGTCAATACGCATCAGCCCGAACCCGTGGCCGTCCGTGTTCTTTTCGGACAGATAGACACCGCCCACCTTTTTCGGATTTTCCCCGATTGCGTTTATCATATAAATATAGAGCTGTCCTTTCAGGATATCCATATAGACGCGGATAAAGCGCTGTCCTTCCTGCCTTATCCTCATACATGCCTCTATGGCATTGTCCATCAGATTTCCGATAATCAGGCAGACATCCACCTCAGACAACGCGGTATCCAGTTTCTCCGGCACCACCGCCTTTACCTCCACCGCGATTCCTTTGGACGCCGCCACGGAAATCTTGCTGTTCAGAATGGCGTCCACCATTACATTACCCGTCTTAATGACCGTGTCCACCGTAGTCAGATCCTGATCCAGTTCATTCAGGTATGCCTCCAGCTCCTTAAGTCTCCCCATAGCCAGATGTGCTTTCATGGTCTGTATATGGTTGTGATAGTCATGCCGCCACCCCCTCGTCTGGCGGTACATATTCTGCACTTCCTCGCAATGCTTTTGCAGCAGTTCGCTCTGGTAACGCAGCGTGCGCCTGTCCGCCAGCGCGCCGACCGCATAGCGGAAAATAACCACAGCTGCCGCAAACAGAACAGTTGCCGCAATGGCCGCAAATATCCATATCACCGGCGTTCCCTGTGCCATACTGCTCTCCATTCCTTCCACCTCAACCGTGGCGAAAATGCGCGATAAACGCGCGGTTTATCTCTGCATACATCCGTCTGCTGACAGGAATCCTGCTTCCGCTGTCAAGCATAATCTCGGTTTTTCCGATCCGGCAGATGCTTTCCACGCGGCACAGATAGGAGCGGTGGCATCTGACAAATCCGTGCGCTCCAAGCTGTCGTTCCATCTCGGAAATACTCTCTGCAATTTCTATCCGCCCGCAGAAACCGTCTCTGACATAGGTTTCCATCACACAGCCATGCCCCCTGGCCTCGACATAGGAAATGTGCCCGACGGCAATCTTCCTCGTCTCTTCTCTGCCGTGCACCAGCGCAAACGCTTCTTTTTCACTCCGCCGCATCACCTTGTCCATGCACGCTCCGACCTTCTCCATACTGATCGGTTTCAGCAGATAGTGAAGCGCCTCCACCTCGTAGCCGCATCCCATATAATCCGCGATGCCCGTCGTGAACACGATGGCGATTCCCCTGTCCCGCTCCCTTACTTTCCTCGCCATCTCAACCCCGTTCATTTTCCCCATCTGGATATCCACGAAGAGAATGTCAAAATCATTCGTCTCCTCCCAGACAAAAAGAAAACTTTCCGCGCTTAAAAAGGTCTGTATCGAGACAGCCTGACCCTGCGCCTCACCCCATGTCTGCAGATACGCCGAAAGCAGTTCCGTATGCGTCTGTTCGTCCTCAATGATAGCGATTTTTATCATTTCTTCCACCCCGGGGCAGTCCGCTGCCGTCCCTCCCCCACATCAGCCTCTGAAACCGAGCAGGAACTCCCTGCTCGCCGCGCGGCCCGCATGCTGTGAAGCAGCAGACTTCCATACGGACCTGCAAATCAAAGAAACCCCGATGAAATATTCTCATCAGGGTTTTTAGCTGGGCTACAAGGATTCGAACCTTGAAATGACGGAGTCAGAGTCCGTTGCCTTACCGTTTGGCGATAGCCCATCAACAATTAAGGATTATAGCGGAAAAAGGGCCGTTTGGCAAGCCCTTTTTTCCACTTTTTTTGAAAAAATTTTATTTTTTTTAAATCAGATCTCAAACATCAGCTCTCCATAGGTCGGAATCGGCCAATATTCCTTATCCACGATCATTTCCAGCTCATCCGCCGGGGCGCGCAGTTCGTCCATCGCCGCCTTCACCGTGTCTTTGTAGAAGAATGCCTGTGCCTTTGCATCCTCCATGACGGAAGCTTCTTTCTCCGCCTTTTTCAGCTTCGCAAGCGCTGTCTGCATCGCCGTCAGCTTCTCGCCGACGATTGTCAGAAGTTCATCCTGTGTGGTCGCATCCGCGCCTGCCGTCTTCACCGCATTCACGGTGTCCGCAAGAACCTTCGTGTAGCGGATGACCGCGGGAATGATCTGCTTGCCTGCCATGTCGATCATGGTAAGCGCTTCTATGTTTATAGATTTCGCGTAAGTCTCGTAAATGATCTCCTCGCGGGACTCCAGCTCCACCTTTGTGAAGATGCCGAACTTCTCAAACAGTTTCACCGCCTTGTCGGTGGTCAGCGTGCCCGCCGCCTCGATCATGGACTTAATGTTCGGAAGTCCCCTTCTTGCAGCCTCCGCCACCCACTCGTCAGAGTAGCCGTTGCCGTTGAAAATGATTCTCTGGTGCTCAGTCATGTATTTTTTAATCAGGTCATGGATCGCCAGCTCCTTGTTCTCCGCCTGCTCCAGAATGTCAGCCGCCTCGCAGAATGCCTCCGCCACAATCGCGTTCAGGGTGGTGTTGGGACTTGCGATAGAGTCCGCGCTCCCCACCATACGGAACTCGAACTTGTTGCCCGTGAATGCAAAGGGCGACGTTCTGTTTCTGTCGGTGGCGTCCTTCTGGAAATCGGGCAGGGTGCTCACGCCTGTTAAAAGCTTGCCGCCCTCCTTGACAGAGGTTGCCTCGCCAGTCTCGATCAGCTGTGTCACCACATCCTCAAGCTGCTCGCCGAGGAAAATGGAGATGATTGCCGGAGGTGCTTCGTTCGCGCCAAGCCTGTGGTCGTTTCCCACGTCCGAAGCGGACTGGCGGAGCAGATCCGCATGTATGTCCACCGCCCTCATAATGCACGCGAGCACCAGGAGGAACTGCACGTTCTCGTTGGGCGTGTCGCCGGGATCTAACAGGTTTACGCCATTGTCCGTAGTGATCGACCAGTTGTCATGCTTGCCGGAGCCGTTCACGCCCGCGTAAGGCTTTTCATGTAACAGGCAGCGCATACTGTGTTTTACAGCCACCCGCTTCATGGTCTCCATAACGATCTGGTTGTGGTCCACCGCGATGTTTGCCGTCTCATAGATCGGTGCAAGTTCATGCTGCGCCGGCGCCACCTCGTTGTGCTGGGTCTTTGCCGTCACGCCGAGTTTCCACAGCTCCTCGTTCAGGTCCTTCATATATGCGCCGACGCGCTCACGGATGACGCCGAAGTAATGGTCCTCCATCTCCTGTCCCTTGGGAGCCGGCGCGCCGAAAAGGGTACGCCCCGCAAACATCAGGTCGGTTCTCTTCATATATAAATCTTTATCTACCAGAAAGTATTCCTGCTCGGGACCTACAGAAGCGGTTACCTTGGTTGCCCCGGTATTGCCGAACAGCCGAACGATGCGCAGCGCCTGCTCGCTCAGCGCCTCCATGGAACGCAGGAGCGGCGTCTTCTTATCCAGCGCCTCGCCCGTGTAGGAGCAGAATGCGGTGGGGATACAGAGAATCGTGCCGCAGCCGGATTCTTTCAAAAACGCGGGGGATGTGATGTCCCATGCGGTATAGCCTCTCGCCTCAAAAGTCGCCCTCAAACCGCCCGAAGGGAAGGAGGACGCATCCGGCTCGCCTTTGATCAGCTCTTTGCCGGAAAACTCTGTCAGCATCTTGCCCATCTCGTCGGGATGGGATACGAAAGCATCATGCTTTTCCGCGGTGATGCCGGTCAGCGGCTGAAACCAGTGTGTATAATGTGTCGCGCCGTTCTCCACTGCCCAGTCCTTCATTGCCTTGGCAACGATATTTGCGGTGCTCATGGACAGCTCCCCGCCCTCATTCATCACCTTGACGACTTCCTTGTAAGCATTTCTTGTCAGACGCTGCTGCATCTTTCCGAGGGTAAACACGTTTTTCGCAAATATCTCTTCCACATTGAATACTTCGCTCATAATAATCATCCTCCTCACCCGGTTTCAAAAAAATGCGCCCCAAAAAAACTCTTTTTTTGGAACGCCATCGTTCTGAATACCTGTATACAATTTACGTCTATAAGAATACCCTACTTTCTCTCAAAATGCAAGCATAAATTTCTTTTTTTCGCAAAAACCTCTCCGGCGCCTGTTTCCACTCAGGTTTCGAACCATCTGCCATCCACCATTTTCCGATTTTGATTATTGTAAACAACCACATGCAGACCGCTGTTCTCACTGTAATACGCTTCCCCTCCAAAGGAAACGGATGTCATGCCGCCGCCCCACTCAGTCCTTGCGCTGCGCGCGTACAGCGGCACATGGCCTCCAGACAGCACCCCCTGGTATTCGGCGTCCCCAAAGGCCAGCTGCTCCGTCAGCACCTTTCCTTCTGAAATAACCGCCAGGTAATTACACCCGTCCTGTCCCATCAGATCCGCCGACAGACCGAGCTCCCTCAATGTTTCTATCGTGGATTCCTCCAGATTGTACACGTCGCTCTGGTAAGTGATGACGAGCGTGTACTGTTCATGGTTCAAGAGCGAAAGGTACGGGTCCAGATCCCCCTCATGCCACCGCTCGCAGGCGTCCAGCGTAAAAGCATAGTCTCCCTTTGTCTCCTCCCACTGAGGCTCTATCCTGCCTCCTAAGCCGAACTGTTCCTTTAAGACGCCGCCAATATACCCGGATACCTTCACCGCGCCCCAGATATTGGGATGTCCATCGTCGCAGTTATCCATGTCCATCTGGTAATTCATCTGCCTGTAAATATTCTGCTCGTTGAAGCTTATGAAAGTACAGCCCTCCCGGTCTGCGTATGCCCGCACCGCATTGCACATGTCAATGTTCGCAGACACCGCCGGCGTAATGGTCAGAATCAGGGAAATCTCGTTTTCACGACATAACTCATTGATTTTATCCAAATACTCCAACATCAGGGGCGCCATCTGTGCGTAGCCCGCCGCCTCCTCCATATTGTGCGGTTCAAACCCTTCCCCCTTCTCACCCAGATAAAAATGCAGGGGCGAATATCCTTTCAACTCGGAGTGTCCTGCCATTTCCCGGTAGGTGTAATCATTTCTGTCCGGCTTATCCCAAAGCCACCTCTCATGGTAGCGCAGATGCGGAAGATAATAGCTCCACGCATCCTGATTGGCGTCTATATCGCATATGGTCCTGACCGCCTCTGCCTTTACCGGCGACCATCTCATAAAATCAATCGCCTTTCTGGTATAGCTTTCATCCGTATTAAGCGGCTCGTCGGCAATGTAGGGAAAACAGAAATAACATTCCAGAACCACCGCCTTCGGCGTCTGATAGCGAAGTGCCTCTTTGAGCCAGTAATAGGATGTCACAAGCCCCTGCTGGTCGCTGCTCAGATTGTAGCTGGTAATCCCGTATTGATTGTACACTTCCTGCGGGCAGAACGACGTAACCCCATGGCTGCTCCCCAGAAAAAGCACGTCCACACTGTCCTTGTCCAGATCATAAAACCCGGCAAAGGTGGTCGTGGTAGGCCAGTCCGTATCCGTAAAGAATTTCGGCGTAATCCATCTGCAGTAAGCATAATAACAGCCCCCGAACAGCACAAAAAAGCATATGAGTTTTGCGGCAAATCCCAATCTTTTCCTCATTTGTCAAAAACCCCCGTAAATAAACGCCTGTGCATCGTATCCCTGTCCATAGCCGCCAAAAGTCATAATGCCGAAAATGGCAGCCAGATACAGCAGCCACCTCACATAAAGAGGCTGCCTGAAAATCATCTCTGAGAATGAAACTCCCTGTTCCTGCCTGATACTGACCACAGACAAAATCAGGACGCTGATGCCTAATACCACCCACTCCTTCCATTCTAACCTCATTGTAAGCAGCGAGTCATTGGTAAATATCCACAGATTTCTGACCCGGAACATACTATACAACATTTGCAGCCCCTTCGTAAGGCTCTCCGCCCGGAAAAGAATCCACGCCATCATGACGCACAGGAATGTCCAGACCCGCCGTATCCACAGCGCCGCTCCCGCCGATTCCTCAAGCCTCAGAACTTTTGCCGCCTTCCGCTGTATATTGCGCGTCATATCCCCTGCGATCTGATAGGCCGCATGCATCATTCCCCAGACGAGAAACCGCAGGCCTGCACCGTGCCAGACGCCGCTGACCAAAAAAGTCAAAATCAAATTCATATATGTCCTGACGCGGCCCTTCCTGCTGCCGCCTAAGGGTATATAAATATAATCTTTCAGCCATTCACTGAGGGATATATGCCATCTGTGCCAAAAATCCTTGACAGAGACCGCCAGATAAGGATGACGGAAGTTATCCGCAAGTTCAACGCCAAACAGATTCGCCACTCCCTTGGAGATAGAAATGCATGCCGCAAAATCCGCATACAGCTCTACGCTGTACAGGATTCCGGCCACCAGAACATAGCATCCCACATAGATCTGGTAAGATTCGTAAACACAATCGACAAACCGCGCCGCCTGATTGGCAATCATCAGCTTCAGAAAAAATCCCCACAAAATACGGTAAAAGCCGCCCACCACCATTTTCTCATCAAAACGGTGCCCGGCATAAAGCTGATCCGCCAGTCTGTCATAGCGGGGAATGGGACCTTGTACAATTTGAGGAAAAAACATGACAAACAGAATAAATTTTGCCGGATTTCTCTGCGCGGCGATCCTGCCTCTGTAGATATCCGCCAAATAAGATATCACCTGTAATGTATAGAAGGAAATGCCCACCGGCACAATCCAGTCAACCGCATTTTTGTGCAATAAGATTTGCAGAATATAATTTCCATTTTTCACGCACAGCCACGGAAGGACCATCAGACAGACGGCGCCTGCCAATATGCCTTTGTTCTTCCACCGCTCTAAAAGCAGTCCCGCACCGTAAGCCGCCATGACGGTCACTAAAACAATTGCCAGTCCTGCGCTGCTTTTCATTGCCCACCAGTAAAAAAGAATGCTTCCAAAAAACAGTATAAGCCATCTGTACTTTAACGGCAGAATATAATAGAGCAGTACCACTACTACAGCGAACAGGTAAAAGGTGATCGAAAGGTATGTCATGCGTTTTCTCCGAAGTAAAAATTTTTATTTCTCCACCCGCAGAATATCCCCCACTTCAGGCGTTTCCGACAGTCTCACGTCGATCATCTGCTTCGGGTGCGGACAGGACTCCACAGGATTCCCCTCCGCGTCATACATGGCGAGTACTTTGACGGAAATATTTTCCCCGCGCGGCTTCATAATCTCTATATCGTCCCCCACGCTGAACTTATTGCGCTGTTCGATGCGGGCGCAGAGCTGTCTTCGGCCATTTCCGCCGTCCGCTTCTACCACCGCGCCCACAATCCCCAGATAAATATACTCGCTCACATAGGTACTCTCGTCGTAGATCTGTGTATTCTCATCCGCTTTCCCAAAATAGAACCCCGTTGTAAATTTGCGGTAAGTGCACTTGGCAATTTCCGCCCGGTACCAGTCCATATTGGCGCGGTACTGTTCCTCCGAGACAAAATAATCGTCAATCGCCCGCCTGTAGGTTCGTGCCACAGTCGCCACATACAGAGCAGTCTTCATCCTGCCCTCAATCTTAAAGCTGTCAATGCCTGCATCCACCAGTTCAGGAATGTGCTCAATCATATTCAGATCCTTGGAGTTGAATATAAAGGTGCCCCTGTCGTTCTCAAAGACGGGCAGGTACTCTCCCGGTCTCGTCTCCTCCACCAGCGCGTACTTCCACCGGCAGGGGTGGGTGCACGCCCCCCGGTTTGCGTCCCGCCCGGTAAAGTAGTTGCTCAGAAGGCAGCGTCCCGAGTAGGAGATACACATTGCCCCGTGCACAAAGCTCTCGATCTCCATCTCTTTCGGAATATTTTCCCGGATTTCCTTTATTTCCCGCAAAGAAAGCTCTCTTGCGGACACAACCCGCTTCGCCCCCTGTTCATGCCAGAAGCGGTAGGTCATGTAGTTCGTATTGTTAGCCTGTGTGGAAATGTGGACGTCAATTTCCGGGCAGATTTTCCTCGCCAGCGCAAACATGCCGGGATCTGCTATGATCAGCGCATCCGGCTGCAGCCCCTTAAGTTCCCGAAAATAGTTTGCGGCTCCTTCCAAGTCATAATTGTGCGCCAGAATATTCGCGGTCACATACACCTTTACGCCCTTTCCATGGGCAAAAGCTATGCCCTCCGCCATCTCCTGCGCGGAAAAATTTTTCGCTTTTGCCCGCAGTCCGAAAGCTTCCCCTCCAATATATACCGCGTCCGCCCCGAAAATAACAGCTGTTTTTAATACTTCCAGACTGGCGGCGGGCACCAGCAGCTCTGGTTTTTTCATCATTGCACGTCTCCCTCTTCGGAGAATGCCGGTTTTTGGCCTTCCCCAATGTGACATTTAGAAGTTCCTGGTACCGCGTCCTATGGCACGATGTCTTTAGCACTCCCTGTCACACAGCTTACCGTCACGCCGTCGCCTATAGGCAGCACTATCGTCCGAAGCCCCTCATTATGCGTCAGTTCAAAAAGATACTCCCGCATCCTGCTGTGGATCGTGCGGTTTCTCCGCTCCACGGCAAACCGTGATTCGATAATATCGCCGTCCTGCAGCACATTGTCGGACACCAGGAGCCCTTCTGGTGCAAGAAGCCGCAGAATCTCCGGCAGAAAATGGATATACTGCCCCTTTGCCGCATCCATAAATATGAAATCAAACGGACCTGTCAACTCTTTCAGAATATCCGCCGCATCTCCCTCCAGAAGTGTGATGACATCCTGTTTTCCCGCCCGCGCGAAGTTTTCCTTTGCCACAGGTATTCGTTTCTCGTACTTTTCTATTGTAGTGATCCTGCAGCCCTCGGGGGCATACTCGCTCATCAGAAGCGCAGAAAAACCAATGGCACATCCCACTTCCAAAATGGACATGGGCTTTTGCACCGCAAGCAGGAACCGCAGCAGTCCCTGTGTCTGCGTGCGTATAATCGGCACATTGGTTTCCAAAGCTTCACGTTCTATCTGATCCAGAAAAGCGGTATTGCCCGCATCCAGGGAAGCGAGAAATGTATCCATACGCTCGCCTGAAATCACTGTGACTCTCCTTCCGTATCCTCTTCGCCCTCCTCCGGGGCATCCGCCGCCATCACATCCATCATCTCCTCCGCCGTCATTGCGGTACTCAGATCATAGATGCCCGGCTGCAGCTTACCGTGGTTTTCCGACAAAAGTTCCTGCAGCAGAAAAAGTTTTGCGTCGCGGATCAGTCCCCGTTCCTCCAGCATCTTTCCAACTTCCATGGCGGACACCGGTTCCTCCACGCTGACGCTGATTAATCTGCCTTCTCCGAGAGATACCGGCTCCTCGGTAAATATGCGGTAACCATAATCATAGGCCGCCGTGGCGGTCCGCATAATATACGAGGCGGCAAAAATCAAAACTACTATTTTGATAATCAGTTCCGCCGTGGAACCGATAATTTCTTTTATACTCATAATCCGTTCCTTTCACAGCCTGACACGCGTATACGGTCAAGCTGTCAGACCTCAAAATCCACTTCATCGGCTAACAGCACGTAGACCTCCTGCATCATGCGGCAGAAGGCAAGCTCTGCCCTAAGAAAATCATCCACAAGAGGATCTTCCCTGAATTTCTCGTATTCCCTCTCGAAAGCCTCCATACGGTCAAGCATATCCTCGCTGTCCGTCTCATTCTGCAAATCAAAGTTGCGCTGCCTGAACTCGTTCACTTTCTCATAAAGCTCCGGCTGCTTCTTGATTTTTTCTCTCTGGTAATAATATTCCCTGTAAGTATCCGAGGTCATAATCTTATCTGCAAAAGCTCTGGCTGCCTCTATGATCTCTTTATCCGACATAATGTGTTCTCCTTTTCAGCACATAGCCTGACGCGCGCCATTCGCAAAATCACTAAACTTCCATAATAATGGGCAGTATCATCGGTCTTCTCTTTGTCTTCTTCCAGACAAAGTCGCTCAACACATCCTTGACAGTACTCTTAAGCTTGCCCCAGTCGGTCTTGCCTCTGTCGAGGCAGTCCTGCACAGCCTCCTCCACGAGAAGCCTCGCTTCATCAAGAAGCTCGTCGGACTCTCTCACATACACAAACCCCCTCGACACGATATCCGGGCCGGAAATAAGCTGGTCGCTGTGGGATTCGAGAGCCATTACCACAATCATAATGCCGTCTTCCGCCAGATGCTGTCTGTCGCGCAGCACCACATTTCCCACGTCGCCCACACCGAGACCGTCCACCAGAATCGCCCCTACGGGCACCTTTTCATTAATAACCGCCCTCTCGTCATCCATTTCCAGCACGTCCCCGGACTGCAGCATAAAAATATTTTCCTTTGGAATCCCGAGCTGCGCCGCAATCTTTGCCTGTGCCTTGCGGTGCTTATACTCTCCGTGGACGGGAATCGCATATTTGGGTTTTACCAGTGAGTAAATCAGCTTAATCTCTTCCTGACAGGCATGCCCGGACACATGCACATCCTGAAAAATCACATCCGCGCCCTTCATCTGCAGCTCATTGATCACGTTCGTGACTGCCTTTTCATTGCCCGGTATCGGATGCGCTGAGAAAATAACGGTATCTCCCGGCATGATGGATATCTTTTTATGGTTGTTGCTTGCCATGCGGCTTAATGCCGCCATGCTTTCGCCCTGACTTCCCGTCGTAATGATAACCGTCTTCTCCGGCGGATAATTTTTCAGTTCCTCCACCTCGATCAGCGTCCTGTCCGCAATCTGCAGATAGCCCAGCTTGGAAGCCGTATCAATAATATTCACCATGCTGCGGCCTTCCACCACAACTTTCCTGTCGAATTTTTCCGCTGTATTTATGATCTGACGCACCCTGTCCACATTGGAAGCAAAAGTAGCGATCAGAATACGGGTATCCTTATGCTCCAGGAAAAGAGAATCCAGCGTCTTTCCCACCGTCTTCTCAGATGGCGTGAAACCCGGCCTCTCCGCGTTGGTAGAGTCGCACATAAGCGCAAGTACGCCCTTTTTTCCGATCTCGGCAAATCTCTGTAAATCAATGGCGTCGCCAAACACAGGCGTATAATCCACCTTGAAGTCTCCCGTGTGCACCACCACACCGGCCGGAGAATAAATCGCCAGTGCAGCCGCATCCACAATGCTGTGGTTCGTCTTAATAAACTCAATTCGAAACTGTCCCAGATTAATGGACTGTCCGAATTTAACCACCTTCCTCTTGGTGGTCTTCATCAGCCCATGCTCCTCCAGCTTATTCTCTATGATGCCCATGGTCAGTTTCGTCGCGTAAATCGGTATGTTCAGTTCCTTTAATATATAGGGCAGCGCCCCAATGTGATCCTCATGTCCGTGGGTGATCACAAACCCCTTTACTTTCTCTGCGTTCTCTTTCAGATAGGTGATATCCGGTATCACCAGATCAATTCCCAGCATCTCGTCCTCCGGGAATGACAGCCCACAGTCAACTACAACAATGCTATCCTCATATTCAAAGGCAGTAATATTGAGCCCAATCTGCTCAAGCCCGCCCAGTGGGATAGCCTTCAGCTTACTTGCTGACTTTCCTTGTTCAATTTTCTTAAAATTCAAAAAATTTACCTCCGTTTTCTACTAAATAATATCAATGTCGTCCATTATCTTTTCAAACACAGCCGCCACTGCGTTTAATGTTTCATCGTCTTCCACGATCTCGTACACCGCCTCCGGGTCTTCCGGCGCGGAAACATCGCACAAAATGAGCGCTTCGCCATCCTCACCTTCAGAATCCGTCACCAGAAGGTAATTTGTACCGCCGATCATCGTCTGTTCCAGAATATAAAACTCGACAGCGCCGCCCTCCTCCGGCGTAAATGTAATTTTTTCCATATATCCTCCAAACTTTACAGGTTTTTTTCGCGTTGATCGAGATATCCCTGCAGTATCAGACACGCCGCAATTTTATCTACATAGTCCTTACGGTTTTCCCTGCGGATTCCTGCTTCCTTCATCGCCCTGTCCGCCGCCACCGTCGTCAGTCTCTCATCCCACATCACGACCGGAAGCCCGGTGCGCCGTTCCAGCTTTTCCTTAAATTCAAGCGAAAGCTGTGCCCGCTCCCCCAGTGTGTCGTTCATATTCTTCGGCAGACCCAGCACGATCATGTCCACCCCGTACTCCTCGATCAGCGCCTCTATGCGCGCAAGCGTTTGTCTCAGTTTGTTCTCTTCCTTGCGTCTGATGATTTCGATCCCCTGCGCCGTAATAAGTAAGGGGTCGCTGATGGCCACCCCCACCGTTTTGGAACCGAAGTCCAGCCCCATAATTCTCATTTGTTTTCCCTCTGCCATTACACGGACTTTTCTATGGAGTTTTTGATATACTCCACAAGCATCTCCTCCACAAGCTCGTCCCGCTCCACCTTCATAATAAGACTCCGCGCGCTCTTATGGCTGGTAATGTAAGTAGGATCCCCGGACATGATGTAACCGACGATCTGATTAACCGGGTTGTAACCCTTCTCCGTTAACGCTTCATATACCGTGGACAGTACAAGCTTCACGCCTGTTTCCGGCTCCGTCTCCACAGTAAAAAATTGTGTGTTTTCCAAATCCTGATCCCGCATATTCTCACGCCCTTATCTATTGTTATTATAGTATTACCATCATTTACCGAAAAAATCAACCGCTCTGCCCCTGCTCCCAGAGAAGAAGCCCTGCATCTCCAGAGAGTGCATGTCTCCCGGGACATGGATGCTTTCCATAAAATAACATCCGCTACTCTTTCGCTTTTGCGCCCTTCACAGGTATGTAGCCCCCTGTTCCTCCAAAATATCCGCATGAAGATGAGAAGGCGCGGACGCAGGATCAGGATCCCGCAGATAAATGTCCTGCATTGTGTCCACCGTATCTGTTCTCTCCCCTTCACACTCTTACGGTATATTTTACCACAAAGAGGATGTCACAGCAACGGCTATTAATTTCAGCTCAACAGAACATCCTCCTCCAAAAAGGTGGCCAGCCTGCCTGGGACAATACGGTTTTGCAAATTCTCCCCCCGTTCGGCCTTCCTCGCCACCTTTAAATAACGGGTGGTATGGCCGACCCAATATGCCACACTGTCTTTTTCTATAAGCTCCTCAAAAAGAACTGCCTCTGTTTTTCCCAGGAATGTCTCCCGGTATGCGCGGGACATCTCCCGTTCCAGACTCATCAGCCGGTCGCTCCTCACCGCTTTTTCCGCCTCCGTAAGCTGCCCTTCCATAGCCGCCGCGCGGGTTCCCTGTCGTCTGGAATACTTGAAAATATGCATCTCGTAAAAGCCCACGCGCCGCAGGAAATCCTCTGTCTGCGCAAATTCCTCCTCTGTCTCCCCGGGAAAGCCCACGATCACGTCCGTAGTAATCGCCGGGTCCGCATAGTATTTCCGCAGTGTCTCCACTGCCGACAAGTACCCTGTGGTATCATAGCGCCTGTTCATCCTGCGAAGCACGGTATCGCTGCCGCTTTGCAGGGAAAGGTGAAAGTGGGGACAGACTTTCGGCAGGGTGCCGATGCGGGAGGCAAATTCCTCCGTCACAATCCCCGGCTCCAGAGAACCGAGACGGATTCTCTCGACCCCCTCAATTTCAGAAAGCTGTTCCAGCAGGCGGACGAGCTCGCTGCCGCCCCGGTCAATCCCGTAGGAGCTGATATGAATGCCTGTCAGCACGACTTCCCTGTAACCCGCCTCCGCCATGCCCCGGGCCTCCTGCAAAATATCCTCCTCCATGCGGCTTCTGACCCGCCCCCTTGCGTAAGGAATAATACAATAGGAACAAAACTGGTTGCACCCGTCCTGAATCTTAATGTAAGCGCGGGTGTGTTCCGCCGTCTTCCTAAGGGTCATCTCCTCGTAAGGCGCATGGGCAATGTCGATTGTATCAATCACAGGCTCAGACTGCTCCGCCTCCTCTCCCGGTATTTCAGCCGAGTCACCCCGCCGCGCCAGATATGCCTCCAAAATCTCCACCAGATCTTTCTTTCGGTTATTTCCGACTGCGAGGTCCACTGCGCCGTCCTCAAGAAGCGCCTCCTGCCCGGTCTGTACATAACAGCCCACCGCCACCACCACGGCGTTCGGATTCTTCCTTTTTGCCCGATGGAGCATCTGCCTGCTCTTTCTGTCCGCGATATTTGTAACCGTACAGGTGTTCACGATATAAATGTCAGCCGCTTCATCAAATGATACAATTTTATATCCCTTTTCTTGTAACATTTGTTGCATAAAGTCCATTTCGTAGGCATTTACCTTACAGCCCAGATTATGTAATGCTACACTTTTCATAGTAATCCCCGCATTTTTTGTATTGTTTTATCATTGACTTTTGCTCTTCCAACATTTAGTATAATACCCAGAAGGTATAAAAATTAAAGGAGGTAATTCCGCAATGAAAACAGTACAGATTTCTTTAAATTCTATCGATAAGGTTAAATCTTTCGTGAACGATATCACAAAGTTTGATTATGATTTTGACTTGGTATCCGGCAGATACGTTATCGATGCGAAATCCATCATGGGCATCTTCAGCCTGGATCTGTCCAAGCCCATTGACCTGAACATCCACGCAGAAGACGGCACGGATGAGGTTATGGCAGCACTGAAGCCCTACATCATGTAATCGCGGCTTCGGCTACATCAAAGAGTAAAGAGCAGCTCGGGAAATTCCCGGGCTGTTTTTCATATACACATCCTGTGCAGGCATTTTCACAACTTTCGCACAACGGCGGGAGACAATTTCTTAAGGAGCCCTTAAAGCGACGTAGAAATTGTCTCCCACCGTTCCTCATAAACATGTTATCACGTCTGCACAACAATCACCTCGTCCGTCACCAGCGCCTTCTCCACCAGCTCCTCAATTCCCTCCTGCAGATTCTGCTCATGCCGTTTGATGATATTCAGATTCGGCTTAGTCACAGGATGCTTCGCCACAAAAATGGTGCAGCAGTCCTCATAAGGCAGAATGGACGTCTCATAACTGTCGATTCTTTCCGCAATATCCACAATCTCCATCTTGTCAAAGCCGATCAGGGGCCTGTAGACAGGCATGGTACACACCTCGTTCGTTGCGGCCAGGCTCGCCATGGTCTGCGACGCCACCTGCCCGATACTCTCACCCGTAATCAGCCCCAGACAATCCGTCTCCTTCGCAATGTGCTCCGCAATGCGCATCATGTAACGGCGCATGATAATAGTCAGCTCATCGTGGGGGCACTTGTCATAAATATAAAGCTGAATATCCGTGAAATTTATCACATGCAGCCAGACAGGTCCCGCATAAGCCGCCACCTTTTTCGCCAGATCCACCACTTTCTGTTTCGCCCGCTCGCTTGTGTACGGCGGCGCGTGGAAATACACGGCGTCGATCTTCACCCCGCGCTTGGCGATCATCCAGCCCGCCACCGGGGAGTCAATACCGCCGGATAAAAGAAGCATCGCCTTGCCGCCCGTCCCCACGGGCATACCACCGGGGCCGGGTATGATCTCAGAGTAGAGATATATCTTGTCCCGTATTTCCACATGCAAAAGGATGTCCGGGTTGTGCACATCCACATGCATTTCCGGGTAAGCATCCAGAATCACACCGCCAAGCTCCTCGTTGATCTGCATGGAATTAAGCGGGTAATTCTTGCGCGCACGCCTTGCCGCAACCTTAAAACTTTTGTTCCGCTCCGGGTACACGTCACCGATATAGCGCACCACATCCTGTCCCAGTTTTTCAAACCCTTCGTCCTCTACATGGACAACGGGGCAGATGCCTGAGATGCCAAACACCTTTTTTAAGCTCTCCGTCACTTCATCAAAGTCAAAATCAGACTGCGCGTCCACATAGATACGCCCATCCGTCCTGCGCACCGCAAACTCGCCCTCCGCCTTTTTCAACGCATACTTGATCTGTTTCACCAAAGCCTCTTCAAACAGATAGCGGTTTTTTCCTTTGACGCCTATTTCCGCATATTTTATAAGAAATGACTTGTACATGGTTTCCTCCGTATAGAGGGACCTGCCGGTCCCTCTCCCTAATGTCTCGTATACCGCCGCAGATTCGGCACAATCTCTTCCAGATTCTGACAGGTGTACACAATCTCTTCCTCTGTCGTGAATCCCGAAAGGCTGAACCGAATCGTAGACTCCAAAAATTCCTTCTCAACGCCTATCGCCCGCAGAGTTGCCGAAGGCTGCGGTTTATGCGCCGCGCAGGCGCTCCCTGCGGAGACATAAATTCCGCGCTCCTCCAAGGCATGCAAAAGCACCTCGCTGCGGACGCCCCGGAAAGAAGCACTCACGATATGGGGTGCTCCCTCCCTGCCGGGGCAGCCGTTGATCACCACGTCGGGAATTGCCCTGACTCTATCAGTCAACATTTCCCGCAGCGCATACATTCTGTCCACATCCTGCTCCAAATCCTGATACACCAGCTCCGCGGCTTTGGCAAAGCCCGCAATACCGGGCAGGTTTTCTGTGCCGGAACGCAGGCCGCGCTGCTGGCCGCCGCCGTACATGATGGGGCTCACCTTTGCGCCGTCCCGCATATAAAGCAGACCGATGCCTTTGGGACCGTGAATCTTATGACCGCTGACACTCAACATGTCAATATGCATTTTGCCGGGATAAATGCGCGCCTTGCCGAAGCCCTGCACCGCATCCACATGAAAAAGCGTTTTCGGGTTTCTCCTTTTAATGAGCGCCCCCGCCTCTGCAATCGGCTGTATTGTTCCAATTTCATTGTTCGTATGCATAATGGAGACAAGAATTGTGTCCGGCCTGACCGCCTGCTCCAACTCCTCCATGCAAATTTTTCCCTGTCTGTCAACAGAAAGATAAGTTACCTCAAAGCCCTGATTCTCCAAATAGGACATGGGCTGCAGTACCGCCGGATGCTCGATCCTTGTGGTGATCAGATGACGGCCCGCTCTGTGGTTTGCCATAGCCGCACCGACCAGCGCAATATTATCCGACTCCGTTCCACCTGATGTAAAGAAAATCTCTTTTTCATTCGCTTTTAAAATTTTTGAAAATGTCTCGTTCGCGTATCTTAAGTAGGCTTCCGCCTCCACTCCCTTATGGTGCAGGCTGGAAGGATTTCCATAATCCTCGCACAAAATTCTGTGCATCAGCTGCGCGGCTTCCTCAAAACAGGCTGTCGTCGCGGAATTATCCAGATATACTTCCATTACCGTTTTTCCTTCCTAAACCCTATATCTCTAATATATGTTTTTTATCTCCGGCAGTGCCATCGCGTATATATTTAACATATGTGTATTATTCCAAATGGTACATCAGCCACGACAGAACTGTGAGTCCTGCCGTCTCCGTGCGCAGGATTCTTTTTCCCAGGGTGATTGGCTCTATGCCCGCCGCGAGCGCCTCCGCCACCTCGCCCTCCTCAAAGCCGCCCTCTGGTCCGATAAAGACCGCCACGCTCTCACCGGGGCGTATTGCCCCAATGATTTCTTTTGTGTGTGCCATATCCCCGGCAAGCTCGTAGGGAATCAGCTTTACATCCATCCCCCGCGCGTAGGCTGCCGCCTCCTTCATGGTCATGGGTTCTTTCACCACAGGAACAACCCCTCTTTTGCTCTGTTTTGCCGCCGCCTCGGCAATCCCCTGCCAGCGGCTCACCTTTGCCGGCACCTTCTTCCCGTCAAGCTTCACCACACAGCGTTTCACCGTCACAGGGATCACTTCATACACGCCCAGCTCCACGGCTTTCTGCACAATAAGTTCCATCTTATCTGCCTTGGGGAGTCCCTGAAAGAGATAAACTTTTGAGGGCAGTTCCACACCCTCTTCCCTGATAAAGCGCAGGGAACAGATGACCTGATCCTGCGCAAACTCCTCAATGCCACAGCGGTACTCCTTATCGTCCCCGCTGCACCTGACCGCAATCTCCTCGCCAGCCTTCAGACGCAGAACATTTTTCATGTGATTGACGTCGCTGCCTGTAATAATTACTTTTTTATCCTGAATTTGATACGGTTCCACAAAAAACTGATGCATTGCCCAACCATCACTCCTCACGCATCGCGCGCTTCAATTTGCGCCCGTGTACATGCTTCACAAGCTTAACGAACAGCGCAAACACAAGTACCCCCGCGAGTGCACCCGCGCTGTCAATACATACATCCGAAAACCGCCCCGAACGTCCCGGTACAAAAAGCTGATGAATCTCGTCCGTGGCGGCATAGATGGCGGCCGCCGCCGCGGCAGTTCCGCCCCTTCGCAAAAAGCCCATCTCCCACTGTCCAATCCATATGTAAAGAAGAACGGATAAAATGCCAAACTCCGTCATATGGGCTACTTTTCTGATAAATCCCTCTATAGCGTCCGCAATCTCCTTCACCCTCTCGTCGCTTAAATCAAGGTGAAAAAAAGTTCTTGTGGAACTTACCATATGATAAGTAAAACTCTCGCTCACCGCCCCGGACTCTTCTTTTGTCTGGGCGGAAAAGGCGAAAATAACACACATCCACACAATCGCCAGCACACCCGCCAGATTTCTCAGCAAAACCATTCCGAATTTTTCTTCCGCTTTCCTCATATCCTGCCCCATTCAAAACATCCGTTATTTTATTTGCAAGCCGCCACGCTCACCGCTTTTTCTCTCCCGTCACAGACCGCCATTCACCAAGCGCACTCACTTCCAGAACCGTAAGCCCCGCCGCTTCCATGGCGTCTGCTACCAGCTCTTCCTTACCCTCGATAATACCAGAAGTAATATAGATGCCCCCCGGTTTCAGACACCGTTCAATTACCGGCGTCAGCGGCACCAGCACATCTGCCAGAATATTCGCCACGACAATATCATAGCATTCGCATCCGACCGTATCCTGCACTTCCTTTTCGGTAATGATATTGCCGATCAGCAGTTCAAAATTCCCCGACGGAATACCGTTGGCCTCTTTATTCTGCGTCACAGCCTCCACCGCACAGGGATCCAGGTCGGTACCTACAGCGTGTTCTGCCCCGTACATTAGCGCGATAATTGAGAGAATACCGCTTCCTGTCCCCACATCCAGAATTTCTGTCTCGGGTGTCACATATTTTTTGATCTGCCCGATACAGAGTCTCGTCGTCTCATGCATGCCCGTACCGAATGCCGTGCCGGGATCAATGTGCAGGATCTTCTTATTCCGATCCTCTTCCTTCACTTCCTCCCACGAGGGAATCACAAGAAGGTCGTCAATGTAAAACTGGTGAAAATACTGCTTCCAGTTATTGATCCAGTCGATATCCTCGGTTTCAGACACCGTGACAGTCCCTTCCCCGATGTCCATAAACAGACGGACATCCGCCAGCGCCTCCTCGATTCTTAAAAGAACGCTCTCCCTGTCCGTCTCCTCCCCGCTAAGGTCAAGTTTTCCGTCCTCCTTTTCCTCCACGAAAAAACTGAGGAACGCTATGCCGTCATCCTCTTCGCTCTCCGGCAGAATGTCCACAAACATCTGCTCCTTTTCGAGCGGCGAAAGGGGCACTTTGTCCTCAATCTGTGCCCCCTCAAGCCCTCTGTCGTAAAGCTCGCTGATAATGATATCCTCCGCCTCCACGACAGTCTTTATCCTGAATTTCATCCACTTCATGGATTGCTTTACTTCCTTTCACTGAGTTCCAAAAGCTTCGTCTTTAATTCGTTCTCCATCACTCGCATTTCTTCCTCCGCAACCTTTCTCTTCTCCCTGCCGTCAGCCTGGATCTTCATCACCTCATCCAGCGTGGAAATCAAATTCGCGTTGGTGGTCTTTAATGTCTCCATGTCAATGATGCCGCGCTCTGACTCTTTCGCGCTCTCGATAGCGGAAACTTTCAGCACTTCCGCATTTTTCTTCAAAAGTTCGTTAGTCATATCGGACACTTCCCTCTGCGCCCTCGCCGCCTGCTCCACGTGGGTCACACCGAGCGCAAGCACCATCTGACTCTTCCAAAGGGGAATGGTATTCACAATAGTAGACTGAATTTTCTCCACCATCATAGTGTCGCTGCTCTGCACCAGCCTGATCTGGGGCGCAGTCTGGATAGATACCATTCTGGTCAGTTCCAGGTCGTGCAGCTTTTTCTCAAAGCGGTCGCAGAGCGCTTCCAAATCCCTTGCCGCCTGCGCATCCTCCGGCAGGCCGCTCGTCTTCGCCTTCTCAAGAAGCTGCGGCAGCTCCGTCTCTCTCGTCTGGGCAAGTTTCTTCTTGCCTGCCAGTATATACATGGAAAGTTCTTTAAAGTACGTCAGATTCAGATCATACATCTTATCCAGAATGGAAATATCCTTCAAAAGCTGTACCTGATTATCCTCAAGCGCCTCACAGATCTTATTGACGTTCGTCTCAGCCTTGGCGTATTTTGCCTTCATGGTTTCCAGCTTCTGCGCAGGCTTCTTGAAGATGCCCAGGAACCCCTTCTCCTCCTCATCAAATCCCTTCAGCTGCGTCACCACATCGGAGAGCATCTCGCCCACTTCGCCAAGATCTTTCGTCTTCACGTTCTCAAGCGCATTGCCGGAAAAATCCGCCATCTTTTTCTGGGTACCTACACCGTACTGTAAAATCGCCGTGGAATTGTGCAGGTCGATCTGCTTCGCAAACTCCTCCACCTGCCGTTTCTCCTCTTCATTCAGAACCGAATCGTCCAGCTCCTCCTTCATCTCCTTCATCTGCGGAATCTCCGCAAGAGGCTGCTTGTCCTTTACCGCATCCTCCACTTCCCCGAACACCAGCGTCGGCGCCTGCTGCTCCATCACATCAATTTCGTTCATAGTCCCCTCCTTATTTATGATAAATATCCATCCTGCTTCAGTATCGTATGTAGGGCGGAAATATCCGACTGGATATCCCACGCTTTCTCCCGGAACAGCTCGTCCAGAAACTTTTCAAAGGCTTCGTTTATATTGTCCACCGCAGTCTCAATCTCCCGCTTCGTCTGCTCGATATTGGACAGGTCTAACTGTTGGCTGTCCAGATCCCGGTACGCTTCCAGAAGCTTTTTTGTGGTCGGCAGATAAAAGCTTAACATCTTTCTGAGTTCCGGCGCAAGCTCCGGCTCCTTCTCCACCTGATCGAAAATCCTCGTCACCAACAGTTCAAGCCGGTCCAGTTTATCCGACATTTCCTCACCGGGAATCTCGTCGTTGCACTGCCTGATCAGCCGCACATAACTTTGTCCTTCCTCGATCACTTCCGCCGCCTCGCCCAGACGTTCCCTCTCCTGCTGCCTGCGCTCGTCGGCCAGCTTCTCGGTCTCCAGCTTTTTCTGCTCCTCCTCATAATTCTTCTGGGCGAGCATATACTGGTCGTACATCTCGTCACTGGCAATCAGACAGGTCTGTTTCTGGTCCAGATGCGCCTGCTTGAACATACCGAGATGAATCATCTGCCGCAAGTCCTTCACGATGAAGCGTTCGCTCTTTCCCGTCCGCTGCGCCATCTCCTGAATGGAACAGTACAGCTTATCCTTCACCATGCCGACGTATCTCTTATAGCGTTTCGCCCTGCCCGCAAGTCTCGTCCCGTGACAGCCGAGCCACAGCCCCGCCGCCGTAAAGATCCCTGATATGACCACCGGGACCACTGATTTGGAATAGAGAATCAGCTCACCTACGGATCCAAGCAGCGCCATCGCCGATATTCCCATCACGCCGTAGCCCGCTCCCATACACACCACGCCGGACACCGTGCCCTTCGGCGTACTCTGGAACAGTCTGGTGTCGGGCCGGGTATTGGGTCGTTTGTACAAGGGGTTGGCTGCGTACGGGCTTATCTGCGCGCCGTAACCCGCATTTCCGCCAAAACCTCCCGTCCTGCCATAACCCGCATTTCCACCCAGTCCTCCCGCCGCATGGCCTATGCTCTCGCCTACCGTCTCCACCGCGCGGCCTATCCCGTTTCCCACATCGCTGACTGCCCGGTTTACGCTCTCACCCACCGTCCCGACCGTGCGGCCCACTTCCCGCATGGTACGGTTTATGGTTTCATTCACAGTGTCTCCGATATTCTTTCCAAGATTGGTAAAATTACCTGTGTCCACCGCCTGCTGTACCTGGTCGCGGATATCCTCCCCGGCCCGATACCACTCATTCTTGTCCATATTCCACGAATTCTCCATATTCATCCCAGATATTGCATATCCAGGTGCTTCCCTGATTAAAGACGATCTCCTCGTCCTTCTCGTCATAGAATTTCGCCGGCGTGAAATCCCCGTCAAAACGCTTCCATGTACCTTTTATCACCTTGCCGTTTGTGAAAACAATGGCTTCGCCATCTCCGTGTACTCCGAAGGCAAGGTAGTCCTTCGCGTCCCTGACTTCTCCGTGGCAATACTGGAACACCACATTGCTGACAGTAAGCTGGTCTCCCGTAAGCTCGTCGATCTGCTTCTTGCCGTCCTGATAACGGTAGTAGAGCTGATCGTCCTCGTGATATTCAAAGTACGGATGGTACGCGCCGTATCCGCCGGAATTATTCGAGGACTTCCCGCCCGGATAAACGTAAGTCGCGTCCTCATTGTCCACATAATCCGCTCTCACATCATCCGCCGCAAACAGGAAAGGCGGCACATACGCATCGTCATAATTCCAGTCATAGCCAAGCCTGTCCACCGCTTTGAAAAGGCCGTCGATAAAAAGATACCCTGTAAATTCTGTCGCATATCCGGGGCGCTTGTGTCTGCCGTATGCCTCATCCGCCGGATTGTGGATGCCAACCACCGCTGCGCTGACATTGTAATAGTTCGGACGGTTGATCAGCTCCTCCACATAAGGAACCGCCAGCCCCCAGTTACAGTAAATGGCCTCATATCCCATAGCCTGATACACGTAATAATCCCGGCTCGACCGAACAGGTCCGATTCGGTCCAGATCGTCAAAATTCTCAAATACGCCCATCAGACGGGTAATGCGCCCCTCGACCGGCGCCTCATAGATGATCCCCGCACGTGAAAGGCCGTACTGCGGCAGGGCAGGCGTATTGTTCGGTATCATGACCGCAATGGGTCTTCTCTTGGCCTGCTCCACGTCCGTCCACTGACCTGTCAGATAGCTCTGAATCTTACCATCTTTTTCCACACGCTCTTCAATCACGAGAGATTCAGGCTCTTCCTCTTCCGGCTCCTCCTCCACAACAGGTTCCTCGGGCTCTTCCGGCTCAATCGGTTCAATCTCCAGCTGCGGCGGCGCAGACTCTTCCGGCTGCTCTTTCTCTTTGCCGCACCCTGCCAGACAAACCGCCACACATAAAACAATCACACCCAATAAAGTTATTTTCTTTTGAATCATCTTTCCCTCTTCCCTCGTTTCCTTAATTCCACATGTTTTGTTGGTATTGATAAATGAAACTCACGCATATACACAAATTAGTATATAGCGCATAAACACTTTTATTATAACCGAAAAATGGAAGGCTGTACACTTAAAAAAAGAAAAACGACTGCAGGAATCGCTCCTGCAATCGTTTTTGTCCCACTTATCATTTAAAACTTAAATTTTTTCTTCTTTTTTCCAGTGCCTCCCGCCGGTTCTTCAGACGCATTGGCAGTTATGTTCTTGGCCGCGTTCAGACTGTCGCCCGTGCACTCGTCAAACTGCTTCAAGAGCTCTTTCGCCTCATGGGAAAGCTTATCGGGCACCTGCACCACCAGCGTCACATAGTGGTCGCCGCGCACGTCTTTATTCCTGAGAGAAGGCACACCTTTGCCCTTTAAACGGACTTTGGTGTCAGTCTGTGTCCCTGCCTTCACCTCATAAATCACCCTGCCGTCAACAGTGTCTATCACGATCTCACCGCCCAGCGACGCAATGGCGAAGGACATGGGCACGGTGGAATAAATGTTCTCATCCTGCCTCTGGAAGATAGGATGTCTGCCCACTACCACCTCGACCAGAAGGTCTCCTCTGGGACCGCCGTTTGTTCCCGGTTCGCCTTTATCTCGTATGC
>ERZ808035.201-NODE-201-length-67135-cov-12.443333_pt1 | contig 67135 bp, 60 predicted proteins | sample MGYA00380189_ERZ808035 | MGnify/ENA primary metagenome ERZ808035 (study PRJEB31490, sample SAMN06133407) | mouse gut metagenome | isolation source: M5_1 | host: mice | place: China: Chengdu | collected 2015-05 ... | reverse complement strand
TTCCAGCTTTTTTAGGCGTTTCTTTTCTTCTGGTTCCAGAAAAATTTTCAGCATTGCCTCTTTGAAAAGTCCGATCGTTATATTTTCATTCGTGTGCACAGGATATTTATGTTGTGTGCCGGGCATGGCATTGATCTTACTGGTGAAAGTTTTAATTAAATTTTTGCAAAAGCACTTGCTTGTGACGTAACGTAATAAGGTATACTGTAAAGCAACAGGAGGTGTGACATGAATAAACATAAAGCGATACCACAAGGTTATATGACCGTTGGTGAAGTCGCAAAAAAAATGGACGTTACTGTACGGACATTACAACATTACGATAGAGAGGGCTTACTTTCCCCTTCTTCCATGAGTGAAGGAGGGCGTAGGTTATATACAGATAAAGACATAGTAAAACTTCATCAGATTTTATCGCTCAAACATTTAGGATTTTCTTTGGATGACATAAAAAACCGACTGATTCCACTTGATACACCAGATGAAATTGCTGATGTTCTAATGGAGCAGGCAGCCGCTGTCAAACGAAAAATAGAAAGTCTGTCTGAATCGTTGAGGGAATTGGAAGTGTTGCCGGAAGAAGTCCTTCAAATGCAGTCAGTTGATTTCAAGAAATATGCTGATATTATTGTTAATTTGCAGATGAAGAACGATTTGTTAACATCATCTCCTTGATATTTTAAATTAAAGCTTCAATTTTGATTTACTTTATTTCGTTTTTCTGATATTGTCAATATCTTTTGTATAATTGTCATTGTAATATGCTTAAATGGAATTCTAACACAACTAATAACATTTTTTGTAAATATTCATGCTATTACAAATAAAATGTTTTTGTATTGCTAATATTATTGCATAACTCTTCAGCATTTTAATCTCTATTTTATCGTCAATCGGCGGCGCAAAAGGAATACTCATTTTTGATTAGGCATTACCAGATGAAAGTTTTGGACAATACACCTTTGGGGTTAGGATACTCGATGGAGGACAGAGTGATTGATGGACAATTCTTAAGATTTTATGTTATGATATAAGTCTTAAAGCTGAAACATTGAGAGAAAGATAATATATTTTACAAATAAAAATGGAAACAAGATTAGCAGTAGGAGATAAATTCCATGAAACGGTTGAATGAAGATTTGAAAAACCATGATTTTAAGCAAATCTATCTTTTGTATGGAGAAGAGGCTTATTTGAAAAAGCAATATAAGAATCGATTAAAAGATGCGATGGCAGCAGAGGGTGATTCTATGAATTACACGTATTTTGAAGGAAAAGATACGAATGTAAAAGAAGTCATAGATTTGGCAGAGACGATGCCTTTTTTTGCCGAGCGCCGAGTAATCATGCTGCAAAATACCGGATTTTTCAAGAATGCATGTCCGGAGCTTGCAGATTATTTGAAAAATGTGCCGGAGACGACGTATTTTGTCTTTATCGAAGATGAGATCGATAAGCGCGGAAAAGTATATAAGACGGTGCGTGATAAGGGGTGCGTTGTGGAACTTGCAAGACAGGATGCGCAGACGCTGACGAAATGGATTCTTGGCAATGTCAAGCGGGAAGGGAAGCAGATTGCCGCTTCTACGGTAAGACAGATTTTAGATAAAGTCGGGATGGATATGGAAAATCTGCAAAATGAGCTGGAAAAGCTGTTTTGTTATACGACAGACAAGGCATCTATTGAGCCGGAGGATGTGGAGGCAGTATGTACAAATCATATTAAAAACCAGATATTTGATTTGGTGAATGCGGTTGCGGAAAAACAGCAGAAAAAAGCATTGCAGTATTATTATGATTTGCTGACGTTGAAAGAGCCTCCGATGCGTATTTTGTTTTTGATGACCAGGCAGTTTCGGTTGTTAGAACAGGTCAAAGAGATGGCAGGGAAAGGGATGCCGCCGAAAGAAATTGCATCTGCAGCAGGGGTACCGCCATTTGCAGTCGGAAAATATCAGGCGCAGGCGAAAGCATTTACGAAAAAAGAATTAAGAAAAATTATTGAGGCGGGAGCAGATTTGGAAGAGTCTGTAAAAACAGGACGTTTAGGAGATCGGCTTAGCGTAGAGTTGTTTATTGTAGAGTTTTCGAGAAAAGCATAAAAAAGAATAGAATTTTAATAGAAAATACGTTATAATCTTATTTTGGATAAAAAGAAAAGTTGGAGGAACGAGCGTGGCACGAATAGATCAGAGCAAAATTCGTAATTTTTGTATTATTGCGCATATTGACCACGGAAAATCAACGTTGGCAGACCGTATCATTGAGATGACAGGGCTTCTTACAAGCCGTGAGATGCAGTCTCAGGTACTTGATAATATGGATCTGGAAAGAGAACGTGGAATTACGATTAAGGCGCAGACAGTGCGTATTGTATATAAAGCAAAAGACGGTGAGGAATATATTTTTAATTTGATTGATACACCGGGACATGTGGATTTTAATTATGAGGTATCGAGAAGCCTTGCAGCCTGCGATGGAGCGATTCTTGTCGTGGATGCGGCACAGGGGGTGGAAGCACAGACGCTGGCGAATGTTTATCTTGCATTGGACCATGACTTGGATGTATTCCCGGTGATTAACAAGATCGACCTTCCAAGCGCAGACCCGGAACGAGTAATTGAGGAAATCGAAGACGTGATTGGAATCGAGGCACAGGATGCCCCGCGTATTTCGGCAAAATCAGGACTTAACATAGGAGAGGTATTGGAACAGGTGGTGACAAAGATTCCTGCTCCGCATGGTGATCCGGACGCACCTCTTCAGGCGCTTATTTTTGATTCCGTTTATGACTCTTATAAAGGAGTTATCGTATTTTGCCGTATCAAGGAAGGTTCCGTGAAAAGAGGAACTACAATTCAGATGATGGCAACCGGCGCGAAAGCAGAGGTCGTAGAAGTCGGCTATTTTGGCGCGGGACAGTTTATTCCGTGCGAAGAATTAAGCGCCGGCATGGTAGGCTATGTGACTGCCAGCCTCAAAAATGTGAAAGATACCCGTGTGGGTGATACGATCACCGATGCAAAGCGCCCGTGTGATAAGCCGCTTCCGGGTTATAAAAAAGTAAATCCGATGGTGTATTGCGGAATGTATCCGGCAGATGGCGCAAAATATCCGGATTTAAGAGATGCGTTGGAAAAACTGCAGTTAAATGACGCTGCTTTGCAATTCGAGCCGGAGACTTCCATTGCGTTGGGATTTGGATTCCGTTGTGGATTCTTAGGACTATTGCATCTGGAAATCATTCAGGAACGATTAGAAAGAGAATATAATCTTGATTTGGTAACAACGGCGCCAAGTGTTATCTACAAGGTGCACAAGATGAACGGAGAGGTCATCGACCTTACGAACCCGTCGAATTTGCCGGATCCGACAGAGATTGATTATATGGAAGAGCCAATGGTGAAAGCAGAGATTATGGTAACTTCTGAATTTATCGGAGCAATCATGGATCTTTGTCAGGAACGCCGCGGTATCTACAAGGGAATGGAATATATCGAAGAAACGAGAGCGGTTCTTAGTTATGATCTGCCGTTAAATGAGATTATTTATGATTTCTTCGACGCGTTAAAATCCCGTTCCAGAGGTTATGCATCTTTTGATTATGAGATGAAGGGATATGAACAATCCGAACTTGTGAAATTGGATATTCTAATTAATAAAGAAGAGGTAGATGCCCTTTCCTTTATCGTATTTGCAGGATCCGCATACGAGCGCGGAAGAAGAATGTGCGAGAAATTGAAAGAAGAGATTCCAAGACAGTTGTTTGAGATACCGATTCAGGCGGCTGTTGGAAGTAAGATCATTGCCAGAGAAACTGTAAAAGCGATGCGTAAAGACGTGCTTGCAAAATGTTACGGCGGCGATATTACACGTAAGAAGAAACTTCTTGAGAAGCAGAAAGAAGGAAAGAAGAGAATGCGCCAGGTTGGAAACGTAGAGATTCCGCAGAAAGCGTTTATGAGTGTATTGAAACTTGACGATAAATAAAGAGAAAAGATATACCAGAAATAAAAGGCCGGAGGAACGTAACCCCTCCGGCTTTTCCTTAACATACCTTTTGGATATGGAAGGTAAGAAAGGAACACAAGATATGAAAAAAAGAAAGGCAGCAGGAATGCTGATTGTGTTAGATATATTGATACTTGGAGTTGTGCGCGTGTGTGAGATGTTGGCAGATTGGTATGCGCGCAGGATTTATCCGTTGTGGACAGGTATTATTGGAAGAATACTTGGGTTGTTTCCGTATTCGGCAGTGGAATGCCTGTTTTATGTGCTGATTTTGTTTGTAATCTTGCGGACATTGTATCGAGTGTATAAAAGTGTTGTAAAGAAAGAATCGGCAGTGATCCACTTGAAACAAGCGGGGGAAAATATCGTGCTTGGAATTGCAATTCTATTTACTTTATATACCTGGATGTGTGGAATCAATTATCAGAGAGAATCGTTTGCAGATATTTATCAAATGCAGCAAAAGCAGTATACGGCAGAGGAGTTAAAAGAGGCAAGTAAGAGACTGCTGGCAGATGTCAATCGCTATGCCAAATCGGTAGAAAGGGATGCAAATGGCATTATGATTCTTGGGAAAGGCAAACGAGGAGCAGTGTTGAATGATTCGGGGAGAAATGCGGTGAGGGCGATGCAGGCACTAGGAGAGGAGTGCTCAGAGTTGGAAGGATTCTATCCCATTCCGAAAGGACTTATGGTATCAGAAATTCTTTCCTATCAGAATCTCACCGGAGTCTATTCACCGTTTACGATAGAGGCAAATTATAATGCGGACATGCCGGATTATAATATCCCATTTACGATGTGCCATGAATTGTTACACTTAAAGGGATTTATGCAAGAAGAAGAGGCAAACTTTATTGCATATCTTGGCTGTGAACGTTCTAAAGAGGAAGCATTTCGTTATAGCGGCGCACTGCTTGGGTGGCTATACTGCAGTAACGAGTTGTATGCCTATGACAAGGAGGCTTATCGTGAACTGGAAGCGAAACTTTGTGAGGAAGCAGTCGTGGATTTAAATGAAAATAATCGATTCTGGGATGCATATAAAGGAAAGATTGCAAAGACAGCACAGAAAGTCAATGATGCATATCTGAAAGCAAACGGACAGACAGAAGGTGTGGAAAGCTATGACCGGGTGACGGACCTTCTGGTGCAGCATCTTTTGCGAAAGAATCGATAGAGAATGACGAATGGAGAGTGGAGAAGCGAGCATGAAAAAGGAATTGGAATTATATATACATATCCCGTTTTGTGTGAAGAAATGTGCATATTGTGATTTTCTATCCGCACCAGCGAAGAAAGAGGCGCGAGAGTCTTATGTGCGAGCATTGATCAAAGAAATTGATCATTATAAGAAATTAAGCGAATTTTATACGATATCGACCATTTTCATCGGAGGGGGTACGCCCTCTCTGTTAGAAGCAGAGCAGATTGTGAGGGTTTTAAATAAAATTAACGAGACATTTACAGTAGCAAAAAATGCGGAGATCTCAATGGAAATGAATCCGGGAACATTGAAGCCCGGCGCATTGCAAGGTTACAAAGAATCCGGAGTGAATCGGGTCAGCATTGGGCTGCAGTCTGCAAACGAAAAAGAATTAAAACTACTTGGAAGGATCCATACATGGGAAGATTTTCAGGAAGCATATGAAGAGGCAAGAAGCGTAGGTTTTGACAATATTAATGTGGATTTGATTTCTTCGATTCCGGGACAGACGTTTTCCTCGTGGGAAGAGACATTGAAAAAAGTGGTGAAACTTTCGCCGGAACATATTTCTGCATACAGCCTTATCATAGAAGAGGATACGCCTTTTTATGAGCGGTATGGTGAAGGAAAAGAAGGGGAGAAAGAACTGCCGGAGGAAGAGACGGAAAGAGCAATTTACAAAGGCACCAAAGAAATCTTAAGTGAATTTGGATATGAACGTTATGAGATATCCAATTATGCGCGGGAAGGATATGCTTGCAGGCACAATCTTGGTTATTGGGAGCGAAAAGAATATTTGGGATTCGGTATCGGTGCGGCAAGTCTTATGGAAGAAGTACGTTGGTCGAATATAAGAGACATCGAAACTTATATTAAAAATGCAGAAAACGGATGTATAGAAGCGAATCAGGAAGCAAGGGAAGTGCTGACTTTGCAGGAACGTATAGAAGAATTTCTGTTTTTAGGATTGCGCAAGATGGAAGGAATCTCACTGAAAGAATATGGAGATATCTTTGGGAAATCAATTTTTGACGATTATGAAAAGGTGATAAGAAAGCTGGAAAAGGAAAAGCTGATAAAAGTAGAAAATGGCAGGATGTTTTTAATGGAAAAAGGGATTGATGTCAGTAATTATGTGTTTGTGGAATTTATGAGTTCCAGAACGTAGGGGCAATGAGAAATAGGTAGCCAAATAAGTCAAGACCACCGGATAAGCGGTGGCCTTGACTCATTTTAATCTATTCTACATTAGGAAGTCCTGCGAATCCTACTGCAAGTTCTTCGTCTGTCGGGATATAATCATTCATTTCACCATCATTGAATTTGCCATATGCAAACATATCGAAGTAACCTGTTCCGGTAAGACCGAATACGATTGTTTTTTCTTCGCCGGTTTCTTTGCACTTAAGCGCTTCATCAATGGCAACACGGATGGCATGACTGCTTTCCGGTGCAGGCAGGATACCCTCTACTTTTGCGAATTGCTGTGCCGCTTCAAATACGGAAGTCTGTTCTATAGATACCGCTTCCATCAGTTTATCCTCGTAAATCTGAGAGACAATAGAGCTCATACCATGATAGCGAAGACCGCCGGCATGGCTGGCTGATGGAATGAATCCGCTTCCCAGAGTATACATTTTAGAAAGTGGACAAATCATACCGGTATCGCAGAAGTCATATGCATATTTTCCTCTTGTAAGACTTGGACAGCTTGCCGGTTCTACTGCGATGATGCGGTAATTTGCTTCGCCGCGGAGCATCTCACCAACGAATGGAGAGATAAGTCCTCCCAAGTTAGAACCGCCGCCGGCACATCCAATGATGATATCCGGTTTGATGTCGTATTTATCAAGGGCAGCTTTTGTCTCCAGACCGATGATGGTTTGATGTAAAAGTACCTGTGAAAGTACGGAACCAAGTACATAACGGTAACCTTCTTTGGAAGTTGCGGCCTCTACTGCCTCGGAGATAGCGCAGCCAAGGCTTCCGCTTGTGCCAGGATGTTCTGCTAAAATTTTTCTTCCAACTGCCGTTTTATTCGAAGGAGAAGGCGTTACATTTGCACCATAGGTCCTCATAACTTCGCGGCGGAATGGTTTTTGCTCGTAAGAGCATTTTACCATATAAACTTCGCAGTCAAGACCAAGATAAGCGCAAGCCATGGAAAGTGCAGTGCCCCATTGACCGGCTCCGGTTTCTGTCGTTACACCTTTTAAACCTTGCTTTTTAGCGTAATAAGCCTGCGCGATCGCAGAGTTTAACTTATGACTTCCGGAAGTGTTGTTTCCTTCAAACTTATAGTAAATCTTTGCCGGTGTGCCTAATGCTTTTTCTAAGCAGTATGCACGAACTAAAGGCGAAGGGCGATACATTTTATAAAAATCCTGAATTTCCTGTGGAATATCAAAGTAAGCGGTCGTATCATCCAATTCTTGTTTTACAAGTTCATCACAAAATACGTTGCCTAATTCTTCGTGGGTAATTGGCTTTAATGTATCGGGATTAAGAAGCGGTGCAGGTTTGTTCTTCATATCTGCACGGACATTATACCATTGTTTTGGCATCTCGCTTTCTTCTAAATAAATTTTGTAAGGGATTGTCTTTTCATTGCTCATAATTGTCTCTCCTTTTTATGTGAATTTGAGGTTGAAACCGATGTGATCTCCCGGAGCGTTCTTGATGTATAGGACGTAATTTCCTATGAACTAAAAAACTCCTGTCCTATAGTAAATAGGACAGGAGTTATATCCTGCTTATGCCACCTAAATTCGTTCCTTGAATACGCTTTGTCATGTACTAGCATACATGTTCCATATTAACGGTTGGAAGCCGTCTTGCCTACTTAACGCCAGCGGCGTGTTCAGTTCGCCCTCACAAGTCCATTCCAAAAATCTTGTATTGCTTTGTTCCACCACCCAAAGCTCTCTGTAAATACGCAGATAAATGTACTCCTCTTGTTCATCGGTTTTTATATCTTGTTTCATCATACTACTGCAATAGTGTATTGTCAATGTTTTTCTTAAAAATATAAAATAGTAAAAGAAATATGTGGATATTTTAAGGATGGCTTGGTACAATACACAGAAGAAAAACGAAGAGGAGAATAAAAGAAATGTTATTATTACAACAAATGATCGTGCTGTTCATATACATGCTGATTGGTTATATTGCTTGCAAGAAAGATATGTTAGATGCAAAAGCAGGACAAAAGTTATCGTGGATTGTCGTAAATGTTGCCAATCCATCTTTGATTATTTCATCTGCCGTAAATGAAGAAGGTAAAATTACGGGTGATAAGTTGCTGCTTACAGTTGCAATCGCGATCGCCATGTATATCCTTCTTTTGCTTTTGGCAAAAATCATACCATGGATTTTCAAAGTGCCGCACAAAGATCACGGTATTTATAAAGTAATGTCGGTATTTAATAATATCGGTTTTATGGGATTTCCGGTCATAGCGGCAGTCTATGGAAAGAGTGCACTATTATATGGGGCAGTTTTTATGATTCCGTACAATGTACTCATTTACACATATGGCATTCAGATTTTAAAAGGAACGAATGGAGAGAAGGAAACGTTTCAGATAAAAAAGATTTTGAATATTGGTGTATTAGCCTGTGTTTTAGCAGCGGTATTATACATAAGTAAGTTTCCGGTTCCGCAATTTGCAAGAGCTGCCGCAGAAGGGCTTAGCAATCTGACAGGACCGCTTAGTATGATTGTGATAGGTATTTCGATGACGAAAATTCCGCTCGGAGAATTGTTTACGGACATAAGGCTTCTGATATTCTCGGCAGTGAAACTTCTTGTGATACCAATTCTGGGAATGCTTATCATCAAACAGTTTGTGACAGATGAAATCCTATGCGGAGTATGTATGGTCATGCTGGCAACTCCGGTAGGAAGTATGACAGCGATGCTCGCACAGCAGTACGGAGGAGATCAGGAGACAGTTACGAAAGGGGTTTCTCTAACAACGATTTTATCCGTGATCACGATTCCTGTCGTATCTGCAATCGTACTTTAAATTGCATTTTGGGAACAGCGTTAGAAAGAATTGTAAAAAAAATATAAACATGGTTGACAAATGAAAATGGCAGTGTTATCTTAGTATCAGCAAAGGTGTTAGCACTCAAAATCAAAGAGTGCTAATAAAACAAAGCTGAAGAAAGCGAGGCGTGAAGATGGGAACAGAGGTGGTTTTGAGCGAGCGTAAGACGAAGATTTTACATGCGATTATCAAAAACTATCTGGAGACGGGTGAGCCGGTCGGGTCAAGAACAATTTCCAAATATACAGATTTGAACTTGAGTTCGGCAACGATTCGCAATGAGATGGCAGACCTGGAAGAATTGGGTTACATCATGCAGCCTCATACATCGGCAGGAAGAATTCCTTCCGATAAAGGATATCGGTGGTATGTAGATTCATTGATGGAAGAAAAGGAACAGGAAATCATAGAGATGAAGGAACTGGTCTTAGAGAAAGCCGATAAGATGGAACATCTTTTAAAACAGGCGGCAAAAGTACTGGCGGCGAATACCAATTATGCGACTATGATTTCGGCTCCTGCGTATAACAGAAACAAGTTAAAATTTATTCAGTTGTCAAAAGTGGATGAAACACAGCTTATTGCGGTTATCGTTATGGAAGGCAATATTATCAAGAATAAAATCGTAACGGTAGAAGAGGAAGTAGATAATGAAACATTATTAAAACTAAACATGCTTCTTAACACAAGTCTTAACGGTATGTCAATCGAAGAGATTAACCTTGGCATGATTGCGAGGCTGAAGGAGCAAGCCGGCGTACACAGTGAAGTAATCAGTGATGTGCTTGATGCAGTGGGCGGAGCGATCCAGTTAGATGATGATCTTGAGATTTACACAAGCGGGGCAACGAATATTTTTAAATATCCGGAGCTTAGTGATAAGCAAAGCGCACAGGAAATCATCAATGCATTTGAAGAAAAGCAACAGCTGGCAGAGCTTGTGACCAAGACGCTTGCCAGTGAGGACAACAAAGGAATACAGGTTTATATCGGGAACGAAACTCCGGTCCAGACGATGAAAGACTGCAGTGTAGTAACTGCAACGTATGAGCTGGCAGAAGGGATGCAGGGAACGATAGGAATCATCGGACCGAAAAGAATGGATTATGAGCATGTCATGAAGACTTTGAAAACTTTGATGGCAGAGCTCGATACCGTATTTCATAAAAGAGAATAGGAAGAAAGGTGGATGAACCATTGGAGAATCATAAGAATCAGGAAGAAATGGTAAAAGAAGCCATGGAAGAGGCGAAAAAAGCTGCGGAAGCTGCAAAAGAACAAGAAGAGATGACGCAGGAAGAGACAGCAGAAGATAACGCAGAGAATGACTGTGAGGCAGAGCTGGAAGAAACCACGGAAGAAGAGGAAACAGAAGAAACTGAAGGCGAGAAGAAGGGCTTTTTCAAAAAGAAAAATAAAAAAGACAAAAAAGATGAAAAAATCGAAGAACTGACAGATCGGCTGAAAAGACAGATGGCGGAATTTGATAATTTCCGTAAACGCACAGAGAAAGAAAAGTCAGCAATGTATGAGACCGGAGCAAAAAGTGTGATAGAGAAGATTCTGCCGGTTGTAGATAATTTTGAAAGAGGGCTTATGGCCGTGCCGGAAGAGCAAAAAGAAGATCCGTTTGTTCAGGGTATGGATAAAATATATAAGCAAATCATGACAACATTAGAAGAGATTGGCGTAAAACCAATAGAAGCAGTAGGTGTGGAGTTTAATCCGGATTTGCACAATGCGGTGATGCATGTGGAAGATGAAGAAGCCGGAGAGAATGTGATTGTGGAAGAATTCCAAAAGGGATATACATACCGTGACTGCGTTGTCAGATACAGTATGGTAAAAGTAGCGAACTAATTTAATTAATGTAAACATATTTCAGGAGGATTTTAAAATGGGAAAAATCATAGGTATTGACTTAGGTACAACCAACAGCTGTGTAGCTGTTATGGAAGGCGGACAGCCAACAGTTATCGCAAATACAGAAGGTGCAAGAACAACACCATCCGTAGTTGCATTTACAAAGACAGGAGAACGTCTCGTAGGTGAGCCTGCAAAACGTCAGGCAGTTACAAATGCTGACAAGACAATTTCTTCTATCAAAAGAGAGATGGGATCTGACTATAAAGTAAGCATTGACGATAAAAAGTTTTCTCCGCAGGAGATTTCCGCAATGATTTTGCAGAAATTAAAAGCAGATGCAGAAGGATATCTGGGAGAAAAAGTAACCGAGGCTGTTATCACAGTACCTGCTTATTTCAATGATGCTCAGCGTCAGGCTACAAAAGATGCAGGTAAGATTGCAGGACTTGATGTAAAACGTATTATCAACGAGCCGACAGCAGCAGCGCTTGCTTACGGTCTTGACAATGAAAAAGAACAGAAAATCATGGTTTACGATTTGGGTGGCGGTACATTCGACGTCTCTATTATCGAAATCGGTGATGGTGTTATCGAAGTATTATCTACAGCAGGTAATAACAGACTTGGTGGAGATGACTTTGACCAGAAGATTACAGACTACATGCTTTCTGAATTCAAGAGAATGGAAGGCGTAGATTTATCTACAGATAAGATGGCGCTTCAGAGATTAAAAGAAGCAGCAGAGAAAGCAAAAAAAGAACTTTCTTCTGCAACAACAACAAATATCAACTTGCCATTCATCACAGCAACAGCAGAAGGTCCAAAACATTTTGATATGAACCTTACAAGAGCAAAATTTGATGAACTTACAGTTGATCTGGTAGAAAAAACAGCAGAGCCGGTAAGACGCGCACTTTCTGATGCGGGACTTAGCGCTTCTGAACTTGGTCAGGTATTATTAGTTGGTGGTTCTACACGTATTCCGGCTGTTCAGGATAAAGTAAAACAGCTTACAGGAAAAGAACCTTCCAAATCTTTGAACCCGGACGAATGTGTTGCTTTAGGAGCATCTGTTCAGGGTGGTAAGTTGGCAGGCGATGCCGGTGCAGGCGATATTCTGCTCCTTGATGTAACTCCGCTTTCTCTTTCTATCGAGACAATGGGCGGTGTTGCTACAAGATTGATTGAAAGAAATACAACAATTCCTACAAAGAAGAGCCAGATATTCTCTACTGCAGCAGATAATCAGACCGCAGTTGACATCAACGTTGTACAAGGTGAGAGACAGTTCGCAAAGGATAATAAATCTCTTGGACAGTTCCGTCTTGACGGAATTCCTCCGGCTCCACGTGGAATCCCTCAGATCGAAGTTACATTTGATATCGATGCAAACGGTATCGTAAATGTATCTGCAAAAGATTTGGGAACAGGTAAAGAGCAGCATATTACAATCACAGCAGGTTCTAATATGTCCGATGCTGATATTGACAAGGCAGTAAAAGAAGCAGCAGAGTTTGAAGCACAGGATAAGAAACGTAAAGAAGCAATCGATGCACGTAATGATGCAGACGCTATGGTGTTCCAGACGGAAAAAGCACTCGGCGAAGTTGGCGATAAGATCAGCGGAGACGATAAGGCAGCGGTAGAAGCAGACATTCAGGCATTAAAAGATTTACTTGCACAATCTCAGCCGGAAAGCATGACAGATGCTCAGGTAGAAGAAATTAAGGCCGGAAAAGAGAAGTTGATGCAGAGTTCACAGGCATTGTTCACAAAAGTATATGAGCAGGCACAGGCAGCGCAAAATGCACAGGCAGGTCCTGGACCGGAAGCTGGACCGGCACCAGAGGGATTTGATGGGGATGATGTCGTAGATGGAGATTACAAAGAAGTATAATTTTTGAATAAAAGTAAACAGCACGGTTCTGCGGAATTCTGATAAAAGGATTCCGCAGAATACTTGCGTTTTGCTGAAAGCATAGAAAGGGATTATTTATGGCTGAGACAAAAAGAGATTATTATGAAGTGTTGGGCGTGGATAAAAATGCAGATGATGCAGCGCTTAAGAAAGCATACAGAGCCTTAGCGAAGAAATACCATCCGGACGTGAATCCGGGAGACGCGGAAGCAGAGAAGAAATTCAAAGAAGCTTCCGAAGCATATGCAGTACTTAGTGACGCGGATAAGAGACGTCAGTATGATCAGTTTGGGCATGCTGCCTTTGAAAACGGCGGCGGTGGCGCTGGTGGATTTGGCGGCTTTGATTTTAACGGAGCAGATTTTAGTGATATCTTCGGCGATATTTTCGGCGATTTGTTTGGCGGCGGCAGAAGAAGCGGCAGAGCTAATAATGGGCCTATGAAAGGGATGAATATCCGTAAAGGCGTACGCATCACATTTGAAGAGGCTATTTTTGGATGCGAGAAAGAGCTGGATATTGTTTTGAAAGATCCTTGCAGCAAGTGTGGAGGAACAGGGGCAAAACCAGGAACTTCACCGGAAACTTGTCAAAAATGCGGCGGAAGAGGTCAGGTTGTCTATACTTCCCAGTCATTCTTTGGTACGGTTCAGAACGTACAGACTTGTCCGGATTGCGGCGGAAGCGGTAAAATCGTACGTGAAAAATGTTCGGATTGCGGCGGTACGGGATATATTGCAAGCAAAAAGAAAATAAAAGTAACGATTCCGGCAGGTATTGATAATGGACAAAGTGTACGTATCCGCGAAAAAGGAGAACCGGGAACCAATGGCGGTCCAAGAGGAGATTTACTCGTGGAAGTGACCGTTTCCAGACATCCGATTTTCCAACGTCAGGATATGCACATTTTCTCAACCGCGCCGATTTCCTTTGCGCAGGCAGCGCTTGGCGGTGACGTGCGTATTAAAACAGTGGACGGCGACGTGCTGTATACGGTAAAACCGGGAACAAAGACGGATACAAAAGTGCGCTTGAAGAATAAGGGAGTGCCGTCACTTAGAAATTCACAGATTCGCGGTGACCACTATGTGACATTGGTTATCCAGACGCCGGAAAAATTAAGTGCAGAAGCAAAAGAGGCGCTTCGCAGATTCGATGAGCTTAGCGGCAATAGTCTGAACCAGGAAAAAGGTGCGGGCGAAGAACCTAAAAAGAAGAAAAAAGGTTTCATGGATAAATTGAAAGAAACATTTGAAGATTAAGAGGCAGAAACAGTTATTACTGATAATTTTTTTGGTAAAAATGAAGGAGAATAGATGGTGCAGATTAACTGGAAACAGTTTTATCGTTCGGTGTTTGCGCTGGTAGTGCCTCTTGCGATACAGAATCTTATCAATGTAGGTGTAACGGCGTCAGACGTCATCATGCTTGGGAAAGTAGGAGAAAAGGTATTGTCCGGTGCATCGCTTGCGGGGCAGATACAGTTTATCATGACGCTGATTTTCATGGGCATTACGTCAGGAGCGACGGTTCTGACGGCGCAGTATTGGGGCAAAAAAGATATCAGAACGATTGAGAAAGTGCTTGGAATCGGATTGAGTTCCGGACTTGTGACTGCATTTGTATTTGCAGCGGCAGCATTGTTGATTCCGGAGCTTTTGATGCACATTTACACGAGCGACCCAGTCGTAATCGAAGAAGGGGTTAAATACCTAAAAATCGTAGGATGCTCATATCTTTTCATGGCATTTACACAAGTATACCTGAATATTATGCGAAGCATTGAGCGGGTATTGATTGCGACGATTGTATATGCAATTTCATTGCTGAATAATATATGTTTCAATGCAGTGCTGATTTTTGGTCTTTTTGGATTTCCGGCGATGGGAATTAAAGGAGCGGCGATTGCCACGTTGACTTCGAGAATTTTGGAAGCGCTTATCGTATTGTGGTATGCATATGTGCGCAATAAGACGGTTCGTATCCGTATCCGGGATTTATATAAGATTGATAGAGTATTATTCAAAGATTATCTGGTATATTCCATGCCGGTTGTGCTAAATGAATTGATGTGGGGACTTGGAAGTTCTGCGAATACGGCGGTCATCGGTCACCTGGGAAGCGCTGCGGTCGCGGCAAATTCAGTAGCACAGGTGGCGAGGCAGCTGGCAACGGTTGTCGTATTCGGAGTTGCTCATGCAACAGCCATTTACCTTGGCAAGACGATTGGGGAACGAAGGATGGAAGAAGCGAAAGCCTATGCAAAGCGGTTCCTGTGGCTGAGTATGATCCTTGGATTTATCGGTGGACTGTTGATTCTGGTATCTGCGCCGATTGCAAATTCTGCATTGGCGTTGACGGAAGAAGCAAAAAGTTATTTAAGGTTTATGCTTTTTGTTATGTCCTACTTTACATTTGCACAGGCAATTAACGGAACACTGGTCATTGGTGTTTTCCGTTCCGGCGGAGATACGAAGTTTGGACTTGTTATGGATGTATCTACAATGTGGGGATTCTCTATTTTGTTAGGCGCGATAGCGGCATTTTATTTCCATGCAAGTGTGTTTGTCGTGTATTTCCTGCTGATGAGTGATGAACTTGTCAAGGTGCCGCTGACGATTAAGCGGTATGTAAGCTATAAATGGCTCAAAGATGTCACGCGCGATATGGAAGGTATAGAAGGCAGTGGAACGTAAAACTGATTTTATAAATAAAAATAAATTAAGGTAAGGTGAAAATCATGTCAGAGACAAATCAGAGCGAATGCTCAAAGGAATCTTGTGCAGGATGTGCACATGCGGGGAATTGTGAGAGCCAGAAAACAGATTTTAGAAAGCCGGCGAATCCATTTTCCAATATTAAAAAGGTAATTGGAGTCGTAAGCGGAAAAGGCGGCGTTGGTAAATCCATGGTAACTGCTTCAATCGCAAGACAGTTAAAAGCCAGCGGATATGAAGTTGGAATTATGGATGCAGATATTACCGGACCGTCGATCGCGAAAATGTACGGTCTTCACAACCAGATCATCGGTACGGAAGCTGGCTGGATCCCATGTACGGCAAAGGACGGCACAAAAGTGGCATCTGTCAATTTGATGCTGCAGTCGGAGGAAGATCCGGTTATATGGAGAGGTCCGGTTGTCAGCGGATTGGTGGAGCAGTTCTGGACAGACATTATGTGGGGGGATTTAGATGTACTTCTGATTGACATGCCTCCGGGAACAGGAGATGTGCCGCTTACTGTATTCCAGTCTCTCCCGGTGGATGGAATTGTAATCGTAACTTCTCCGCAGGATCTGGTGCGTATGATTGTAACAAAGGCTTACAATATGGCAAAACAGATGAACATTCCGGTACTGGGAATTGTGGAAAATTATAGTTACTTGGAGTGTCCGGACTGTGGTAAGAAAATTAATGTGTTCGGCGAAAGTCATATCGAAGAAATTGCAAAGGATTTGGGATGTGAAGTGCTTGGAAAGATGCCGATCGATCCAAAACTTGCCGAAATGGTAGAGAAGGAAAAATTCTACGAAGTAGAGAATGTGTATTTGAATAATATTGCGGAAAAGATTTAAAAAATAAAATATGTGTAGGAAAAGCAGCAGTGATAAAGAGGATAGTCTTTGTCGCTGCTGCTTTTTATGATGTAATGAGAATTTTTTTCTTTTTCCATAAATTTACACTTGAAAGAAAAGAACATCTGTTCTATAATGAAAATACAGAACAAATGTTTGCACAAGTGAGGGATATATATGCGGATTCAGGAAAGCATGTCTATGTATGAAAAATTGAATATTTTATCAGATGCGGCGAAATATGATGTGGCATGTACGTCGAGTGGCGTAGACAGGCAAAATGACGGTACAGGAATCGGAAATTGTCAAAAGAGCGGAATTTGTCATACTTTTACGTCTGATGGAAGATGCGTATCACTTTTGAAAATATTATTTACGAACGAATGTATTTTTGACTGTAAGTATTGCATCAATCGTTCATCAAATGATGTGGTGCGCACTTCCTTTACGCCGGATGAGGTGTGTAAACTCACGATAGAATTCTATCGGCGTAATTATATTGAAGGATTGTTTTTAAGTTCCGGAATTTTGAAATCACCGAATTATACAATGGAACTTATCTATGCTTCGCTGTATAAACTGCGTTATGAATGTAACTTTCAAGGATATATTCATGTAAAAGCGATTCCCGGAGCAGACGAAGAGTTAATCAGGCGCGTGGGATTTCTTGCGGACAGAATGAGTGTGAATTTAGAACTGCCGACAGCGGAAAGCCTCCGTATGCTTGCGCCGCATAAGAACCGTAAAAATATACTTACACCGATGCGGCTGGTGCAGAATAAGATGGCAGAGAATAGGCAGGAGATTGTCCGGTACAAAAATGCACCGCGATTCGTTCCGGCAGGGCAGAGTACGCAGATGATTATCGGGGCGACTCCGGAATCGGACTATCAGATCATCAATGTGGCAGAATCTTTATATCAGAAATTCGGATTAAAGAGAGTGTTCTATTCGGCTTTTATTCATGTCAATGAAGATAAAGCGCTGCCGGCAAAGACAAATGAAGGCCCGCCGCTGCTTCGGGAACATCGCCTGTATCAGGCGGACTGGCTATTGCGTTATTATGGCTTTCAGGCGAAGGAACTGTTAAGCGAGAAGAATCCTAATTTTAATGTTTTATTTGATCCGAAATGTAACTGGGCGCTGCAGCATTTGGAAATGTTCCCAGTGGAAGCAAACCGTGCAGATTATCATACACTGCTTCGGGTTCCGGGAATTGGCTATAAATCCGCGTCCAGAATTGTGAAGGCAAGAAGATTTGGGGTGTTAGATTTTGCAGACTTAAAAAAGATGGGAGTCGTGTTAAAACGTGCACTCTACTTTTTGACTTGCAACGGGAAAATGATGTATCCGGTGAAGATAGAAGAAGATTATATTACAAAAAATCTGCTTAGCACGAAAGAAAAGCTGCCGGATCATATAAGGAATATGAATTATCAGCAGATTTCGTTATTTGATGATGTAAAATTTAGGACAGAAAATATTTCGATGGGTGGTGGCATGTGATGCGAAAGATGTACGTAGTAAATGATACAGTAACAGGAGTGTTTTCCGGCATCTATGATGCATGGAAAGAAGAAAGGACAATAGAAAATGCCGGCATTTTGATTCGGGGACAGATAGAACAGGAGTTGTTCTGCGAATATTTTGAGGTGGAGGAAAGTCAGCACAAAGCTGTTGCGGTAGAAAGACTGATTCAAAAACATATGGGATATGATACTTACTGGGATATTTATCATGCCTGCCTTGCGGATGATTCGGGGAAAGGAACGGCTGTCTGGGGTGTGATGCAGTCGGCAAAAACAGTAAAAGACAGCAGAAAAATCATGGAGCACCTAAGTAATCCGGCAGTGGCCAAAGTGTTTGAATTGAGCAGAGCGGTAGCAAATGAAGCTCATATATTCAAGGAGTTTGTGCGGTTTAAGGAATTGGACAGCGGAATATTGATATCCAAGATTGCGCCGAAAGCCCAGATTCTGACATGCATCGCCGGGCATTTTGCAAACCGGCTTCCGCTTGAAAACTGGATGATATGTGATAAGACACATCAGATGTTTTTAGTGCATGAGGCAAGGAAACAATGGATCTTGGTGCATGACAGTAAAGTAGATATGGAAAAAATCGAACAGTATTCCTGTGCTGAAAATGAGTATCAGATATTATGGAAAAGTTTTGTTGAAAGTCTTGCGATTAAAGAACGGAAAAATCTTGGATTGCAAAGACAGCATGCCCCGATTTATCGAAGAACGTACATGGTAGAGTTCTCGTAAGCGTTCTGTTTGATCTATTCATGATATTTTGCGGCAGAAATTCAAAATCAATAAATGGTGGGTATTTCAGGCAAGGTGTGTTACAATAAGCAGGAGATAAAAAAGACGAGGCAGTGTGGATAACATGGAGGAGCAAGTCATCCGCATCTCTGTGCGTAATCTTGTAGAGTTTGTATTACAAAGCGGAGATATTGATAACAGGACCAGCGGAAAAATGGATAAAGAAGCGATGCAGATGGGAAGCAGAATTCACCGCAAGATACAAAGACGGATGGGTTCTTCTTATCATGCGGAGGTTTCGGTAAAGATACAGGTAGCCTGCGAAGGATTTATCCTGCAGGTCGAGGGACGTGCCGATGGCGTGATCGAAGAGACCGATGGGATCATGATTGATGAAATCAAAGGTATCCTGGGGGATATCGAGCGGTTGAAAGAACCAGTTGGGATACATCTTGCTCAGGCAAAATGCTATGCATATATGATTGCGAAGAAACAGAATCTGGAAACAATAAAAGTACAGATGACTTATTGTCAAATGGAAAGTGAGGAATTGAAACAATTCCAGAGCAGTTATCGGTATGAAGAACTGGAACACTGGTTTTTGGACGTCGTAAAAAAATATGAAAAGTGGGCAAAGTTTCAGATAGAGTGGAGAAAGGCGCGTAACGCGTCTATCAAAGGAGTGGAATTTCCGTTTGATTACAGAGAGGGACAAAAGCATCTTGTGACATCGGTATACAGAACGATCCTGCGGAAGAAAAAATTGTTTATTCAGGCGCCGACCGGGGTGGGAAAGACGATGGCATCTGTATTTCCGGCGGTAAAAGCGGTAGGTGAAGGATTGGGAGAGAAGATATTTTATCTGACTGCAAAGACCATTACGCGAACGGTTGCCGAGCAGGCGTTTGAGACGCTTCGCGGACAACATCTGCGTATGAAGACCATTACGTTGACTGCGAAAGAAAAAATCTGTTTTCTGGAGAAAGCAGAGTGTAATCCAGAAGCTTGCCCTTATGCGAAAGGACATTATGACAGGGTGAATGATGCAGTGTTTGAGCTTTTGCAGAAGGAAGATTTCATGAGCAGGGAAGTTTTAGAAGCGCAGGCGAGAACACATAATGTCTGTCCGTTTGAACTTTCGCTGGATGCGTCAACTTGGGTAGATGCGGTTATTTGCGATTATAATTATGTATTCGATCCGAATGCGCATTTGAAACGGTTTTTTCAGGAAGGGATCGCCGGAGAGTATCTGTTTTTGGTCGATGAGGCGCACAATTTAGTGGAGCGGGGAAGGGAGATGTACAGCGCTGTTCTGTACAAAGAAGATTTCCTGGCGTTGAAAAAGGCAGTAAAGTTTGAAAGTCCGAAACTGGCAAGATTTTTGGACGGATGTAATAAGCAGATGCTGGAATGGAAACGGGAGTGCGAAAATTATGAAATCCATAAGAGTGTATCCGTGCTTGCCTTGAAATTGTTTAATGTAATGTCTGAGATGGAAAGGGTTTTGGAGTTTTGCGATAATCAGGAATTACGTGAAAAGATTCTTGATCTGTATTTTCAGATACGAATGTTTTTGTATGTGCATGAACGATTGGATGAGAATTATATTATCTATACGGAACTGGAAAAAGATAATCGGTTTAAGGTGAAATTGTATTGTGTGAATCCTGCGAACAATCTTCAGGAATATTTGAGTATGGGAAACAGTACGGTGTTCTTTTCCGCAACACTTTTGCCGGTCCAGTATTATAAAAAGCTATTAAGTACGAAAGAGGATGATTATGCTATTTATGCAGAATCTCCGTTTGAAAGAGAAAAAAGGCTTCTTGTGCTGGGAAATGATGTGAGCAGTAAATATACACTGCGGGGGCCGCAGATGTATCAAAGATATGCCATTTATCTTTACGAGGCGGTAACAGCTAAGACCGGTAATTATATGGCTTTTTTTCCTTCTTATCATTTTATGGAGGAAGTGTATGAAGCATTTCAGATTTATGTAGAAGAGGAACGTATCAGAACCGGAATAGAACTGGATATTGAAAGTATCGTGCAAGGGCAGTATATGAGCGAGACAGCCAGAGAAATCTTCCTGGAGAGCTTTGAAGAAGAGCGGGAAGGGAGCCTGATTGGATTTTGTGTGATGGGTGGAATTTTTTCGGAAGGGATTGACCTGAAAGAAGAGACATTGATTGGAGCGTTTATTGTCGGTACCGGGTTGCCGCAGGTATGCAATGACAGAGAGATTCTAAAGCAGTATTTTGACAGTCATGGGATGGATGGATTTTCTTATGCATATTTGTATCCGGGAATGAACAAGGTTTTGCAGGCGGCAGGGCGTGTGATTCGTACGGAAGAAGACAAAGGTGTGATCATGCTTTTGGATGAGCGGTTTATGCAAAGGCAATATCAGGAGATTTTTCCCAGAGAGTGGGACGATATGGAAGTATGCAGCCGAAAAGAAATCGGCCGCAAAATCGAAGGATTTTGGACCGACAAAAATTTGGCCGGTAAAGTTTAAGAGATTTCTTTAAAATAATTTAAGAATTCCATAGTTGCTTTGGGAATTGGAATATGTGTATTGTAAGCTGCCACGATCTCACGCTCCGGTAAGGTGTTTTTTATGCCTACGATAAACAAATCATCAGAAGATTCATTGATACAGTAATCCGGAACAAAGGCGATTCCAAGACCGATTTTTGCAAGGTCAAGAAGAAGGTCATTGCTGCTAAGTTCTACTTCCGGAACAAGGTCTAACTGATGCTGTTGGAACAGGCTGTGCAGAAATTCACTTGTGGTACTTTTCTTATCCAGCATCAGAATCGGATGTTCCAGAAGTTGTGCAAGTGAGAGATTCCGGCTTCGTAAAGAAGAAAAGGAATCATTTGCTACGAATACGTCATGGAAACGTTTAATTTTTTTTATGGTATACATATTGCTCAAATAGGAGTTCGGGTAGTTGGTGAAGATTAAATCTACTTGTCCGTTTTCTAAAAGGTCGACACATCTTATCGAAGTCTGATTAGTGACTTTGATATGTACGTTTGGAAACTCTCTGTGGAAACGTTTTAGATATGGAACAAGGAAGTAACGGCATATAGTGTCGCTTGCCCCGATACGAATCTGACCACCGCCTGCAATAGAATCAGCAATCTGGGCTTCTCCGCGTTTGATAAGATTCATGGCAGGCTCTACATGGCGCAGAAGAATCTCGCCTTCTGGAGTGAGCTGTACTTTTTTTGTACTGCGGATGAAAAGCGGCTGATCTAATTTTTTCTCCAATGCCTTTACAGACTGGCTTACTGCCGACTGTGAGATAAAAAGTTTTTTGGAAGCTTCCGAAAAACTTAAGGTTGTTGCAACATAATAGAAAACTTTATATAATTCATAATTGATGTCCATCTATATTAGTCCCCCTTATAAGTACTTATTTGATTATAAGGGATAACAATAAGTTTTACAATAGATTTTATCATAGACGAAGGGAGATTTTGGTATGAATCCGTATGTGGAACGGCTGCAGAAAGTAATTGCATTTGTTGCTGCATTTCTATTCATCATATGTTTGCTGCTTTCTAGCTTTGAATGGGCAGTTTACAAAGATGAAGATTATAAATTTTATGAAAAAGAATATGAAAAATATGAGGTGACAAAAGAGCTTGATATGGAGATGGAAGATGTTATGTATGTCACCGAAGAGATGATGGCATATCTTATCGGAGAACGTGAAGAACTCTCTGTATGGACAACCGTCGAGGGTAGGGAACAAGATTTTTTTAATGAGCAAGACCGGTTTCATATGGGGGAAGTGAGAACGCTGTTTATAGGGGGATTGAAACTCCGCAATGGTTTGTTTTTTGTAGTTGTGGGACTTAATCTTGTTCTGGTTTTTATGAAGAAGAAAAATGTATTCATAAAGATGACGTTTACGGCAGGAGCTGTCTTTCTTGGAATATGTGCAGTAGTTGGAATTGCCTGTGCCATGAACTTTACAAAGGTATTTTATCTGTTTCATCAGATTGTTTTTGATAATGAGGAATGGCTGTTTGATCCAGCTGTCGATTATATGATCCGTATGCTGCCGGAAGGGTTTTTCTTCGATATGCTGGTACGGATTGGCACGATGTTTGGTCTTTGGCTGATTGCTTTGATGGGAGCTAGTTTGGTTTATAGAATTCTTGAAAAAAAGCAAAATAAGTAATGCTTATAAAACTATTAAGATATATTAATTTTATTAATGAAGGACTTTATGATACGATAAAAATAACTAGAAATGTAAATTTAAGGAGGTCATTATGAGCGGTGTAAAACGTGTATATGTGGAAAAGAAACCCGAATTTGCAGTACAGGCAAAAGAGTTGAGGGGAGAGATTAAGAACTATCTTGGAATCGAAACAGTGACAGGTGTCAGAGTGTTGATTCGTTATGATGTGGAAAATCTTTCCGATGAGACATTTGAGAGAGCTTGCAATGGTGTATTTGCAGAGCCGCCGGTAGACATTTTATATAAAGAAACATTTGAAATGGAACAGGGAGCGAAGGCGTTTTCGGTGGAATATCTTCCGGGACAGTTTGACCAGAGAGCGGATTCGGCAGAGCAGTGTGTGCAGTTTATTAAAGCGGACGAGCTTCCGGTGATTAAGTCGGCGACTACCTATGTTATCGAGGGAAGTCTGACAGACGAAGAGTTAGAAGCAATTAAAAATCATTGTATCAACCCGGTAGATTCCAGAGAAGCAGTCGAGGAGAAACCGGACACATTGGTGACTGTGTTTGAAGAGCCGGAGGATGTTAAGATTTTTGAAGGATTCAAAGATATGGAAGAAGCGAAGCTAAAGGAATTATATGATTCTTTGGGACTTGCTATGACATTTAAAGACTTCCTTCATATTCAGAATTATTTCAAAGGAGAAGAAAAACGTGACCCATCTATGACGGAAATCCGCGTGTTGGATACATATTGGTCTGATCATTGCCGTCATACGACATTCTCAACAGAGCTTACAGAGGTCACATTTGGAGAAGGAGATTATAAAGAGCCGATCGAAGCGGCGTACAAACAATACTTAAATGACCATAGTGAGATTTTTAAAGGCAGAGAAGACAAATTTGTCTGTCTGATGGATCTGGCTCTTATGGCAATGCGTAAATTGAAAAAAGAAGGAAAGCTGGAGGATCAGGAAGAATCTGAAGAAATCAACGCCTGCAGCATTGTAGTACCGGTAGAGGTAGATGGTGTAGAAGAGGAGTGGCTTGTTAATTTTAAGAATGAGACGCATAATCATCCGACAGAGATCGAGCCGTTTGGTGGGGCAGCGACTTGCCTTGGAGGCGCTATTCGTGACCCGTTGTCAGGGCGTACTTATGTATATCAGGCAATGCGTGTGACCGGTGCGGCAGATCCTACAGTTTCTGTGAAAGAAACGTTAAAAGGAAAACTTCCGCAGAAGAAACTGGTGCGTGGTGCAGCACATGGATACAGCTCTTACGGCAATCAGATCGGACTTGCAACAGGTATGGTAAAAGAAATTTATCATCCGGACTATGTGGCAAAACGTATGGAAATCGGAGCGGTTATGGGGGCAGCTCCAAGACGCGCAGTAATCCGTGAAACATCTGATCCTGGCGATATCATTATCTTGCTTGGCGGACGTACCGGAAGAGATGGCTGCGGCGGTGCGACCGGCTCTTCCAAAGTACATACCGAAGAATCCATTGAAACTTGCGGTGCAGAGGTTCAGAAAGGAAATGCTCCTACAGAACGTAAGATCCAAAGGATGTTCCGCAGAGAAGAAGTGAGTAAATTAATCAAGAAGTGTAATGATTTTGGTGCAGGCGGCGTATCTGTGGCAATTGGGGAGCTTGCAGCAGGATTGAAAGTAGACTTGGATAAGGTGCCGAAGAAATATGCGGGTCTCGATGGAACGGAAATTGCTATCTCCGAGTCTCAGGAGCGTATGGCGGTTGTCATTGATCCAAAAGATGTGCAGGAATTTTTAGGATATGCAAAAGAAGAAAACTTAGAGGCAGTAGAAGTTGCAGTCGTAACGGAAAGCCCAAGGTTGGTATTATCATGGAGAGGAAAAGAAATTGTAAATATTTCCCGTGCGTTCCTTGATACGAATGGTGCGCATCAGGAGACTTCGGTTGCGGTGGATATTCCGAACGAAGCAGACAGTCCGTTGAAGAGATTTGTAGAAGTGGGCGATGTGAGAGAAAAATGGCTTGCGACATTGCGAGATTTAAATGTATGTTCACAGAAAGGGCTTGTGGAGATGTTTGATGGTTCTATCGGTGCGGGAAGCGTATTTATGCCGCACGGAGGAAAATACCAGATGACAGAAACACAGACTATGGTAGCGAAACTTCCGGTATTAAAAGGAAAATGCGATACAGTAACGATGATGAGTTATGGATTCGATCCGTATGTATCAAGCTGGAGTCCGTATCATGGAGCGGCTTATGCGGTGACAGAATCTGTTGCAAAGATTGTTGCATCAGGCGGTGATCACAGTAAGATTCGCTTTACTTTCCAGGAATATTTCCGCCGTATGACGGAAGAACCGCATAGATGGAGCCAGCCGTTTGCAGCGCTTCTTGGTGCATACCAGGCACAGCTTGGATTTGGATTGCCATCGATCGGAGGAAAAGACAGTATGTCCGGTACCTTCCAGGATATTGATGTGCCTCCTACACTCGTATCTTTCGCAGTGGATATCGCAAAACAGCAAGATATTATCACACCGGAGTTAAAGGCAGCCGGCAATAAACTTGTATGGCTTCGTATTGACAAAGATAGCTTTAATCTTCCGGATTATGAGAAGGTAATGGAACAATATACGAAATTTACCAGTGATATCAAAGCAGGCAATGTTGTTTCTGCATATGCGCTCGACCGCCATGGAGTGATTGCGGCAGTAAGTAAGATGGCATTTGGTAATGGCATGGGAGTGAAGATAGAGCATAATATGGATGCAAGAGAATTATTTGCTCCGGCATTCGGTGATATCATTGCAGAAGTTCCGGCCAAGAGGGTTTCAAGATTAGCAATTACCTATACGGTAATCGGTGAAGTAACAGATAACAGAACATTCTCTTATGCAAATACAGAGATTGCATTGGAAGACGCAATGGCTGCATGGACAGGAACTTTGGAAAAAGTATTTGCTACAGTTTCAGCAGAAAGCAATAAAGAAATTAAGATAGAAAGCCCGTTGTATGATACAAAAGACGTTCATATTTGTACGCATAAGATTGCACAGCCAACGGTATTCATTCCGGTATTCCCGGGAACGAACTGCGAATATGACAGTGCAAAGGCATTCGAGCGGGCAGGAGCAAAGACCATTACAAAAGTATTTAAAAATATGAATGCAGCGGATATCCGTGATTCGGTGGAAGTGTTTGAAAAAGCAATTGCAAAGGCACAGATTATCATGTTCCCAGGCGGTTTTTCGGCGGGAGACGAACCAGACGGTTCTGCAAAATTCTTTGCGACTGCGTTCCAGAATGAAAAGCTGAAAGAAGCAGTACAAAAACTGCTGCAGGAAAGAGACGGGTTGGCGCTTGGTATCTGTAATGGTTTCCAGACATTGATCAAGTTGGGGCTGGTACCTTATGGTGATGTGGTTGGACAGACTGCTGATTCACCGACACTTACTTATAATACGATTGGACGTCATGTGTCGAAGATGGTTTACACAAAGGTTGTGACAAACAAATCTCCATGGCTTATGAATGCGAAGCTTGGCGGCGTGTATACAAATCCGGCATCTCATGGAGAAGGACGTTTCGTAGCAAATAAAGAATGGCTGGATAAATTGTTTGCGAATGGTCAGGTTGCGACACAGTATTGTGATCTTGACGGAAATGTAAGCATGGATGAAGAATGGAATGTGAATGGTTCTTATATGGCGATTGAAGGTATCACGAGTCCGGATGGCCGTGTGCTTGGCAAAATGGCACATTCCGAACGCCGTGGCGATTCTGTGGCAATTAATATCTATGGAGAACAGGATCTGAAATTATTCGAGTCTGGCGTAGAATATTTCAAATAAAGATTATTCAATAAAGATATTTATAAAAATAAGAGATGACTTTATCCTGGAAAGATGATATAATGAGGCTCGAGTATAAAGGATAAAACCAAAATGGGAGGAAACAAAATGGATAATAAAGAATTTAAACCCTTTATCTCAGCCGAAAAGGTAGTGCCGGAATTTACTATTACATCATTTATTCTTGGCGTACTTCTTGCGGTTGTGTTTGGCGCGGCAAATGCGTATCTAGGATTACGAGTTGGTTTGACTGTTTCTGCCTCTATCCCGGCAGCAGTTATCTCCATGGGAGTTATTCGTGTGATTCTCAGAAAAGAGTCTATATTAGAAAATAATATGGTGCAGACAATTGGTTCCGCTGGTGAATCAGTTGCAGCCGGTGTTATTTTTACATTACCGGCGTTATTTATCTGGGCAGAAGAAGGCGTAGAAGGAATCAAGGCGCCAGGACTTATTGAAGTATTTCTAATTGCTTTTGTGGGCGGTATTTTAGGGGTTCTGTTTATGATTCCGCTTCGTAAAGCGTTGATCGTAGAAGAACATGGCGTACTTCCGTATCCGGAAGGAACTGCATGTGCAGAAGTTCTTCTTGCAGGTGAAGAGGGAGGGTCCAAAGCGTCTACGGTATTCGCCGGACTTGGAGTGGCCGCCGGTTATAAATTTATTGCAGATGGACTGAGGGTTTTCCCAAGTTCCGTAAATTATGATATCGAAGCATATAAAGGAGCGGCAGTAGGTATGGATGTACTTCCGGCGCTCGTTGGCGTAGGTTATATCTGCGGACCTAGAATTTCGAGTTATATGTTTGCGGGTAGTATTGTAAGCTGGCTGGCGCTTATGCCGTTGATCAGCCTGTTTGCCGGAGATGCGGTTATCTTCCCGGGAACAGAACCGATCAGCCAGATGGCTCCAAGCAAGATTTGGGGAAGCTATATTAAATATATCGGTGCAGGTGCCGTTGCGACAGGCGGTATCATGAGCCTTATCAAATCTTTTCCATTGATCGTAAAGACATTCTCTCAGGCAATGAAGAGTATGTCTAAGAACAAAGGAAAAGGAAACAATGAACTTAGAACAAATCAGGATTTACCGATGCAGTATATTATTGCGGCAGTTGCATTGATCGCAGTTGCAATCTGGCTGCTTCCTACTTTCCCGATTAACCTTCTTGGAGCGGTGATCGTAGTTATCTTTGGTTTCTTCTTCGCAACAGTATCGTCAAGAATGGTTGGACTTATCGGAAGCAGTAACAACCCGGTATCCGGTATGGCTATTGCAACGCTTTTGATTTCTACGTTGATGTTAAAAGCGACAGGTCTTGGCGGGGCGACAGGAATGAAAGGTGCAATCGCAATCGGTTCTATTATCTGTATTGTGGCAGCGATCGCAGGCGATACATCTCAGGACTTAAAGACGGGATTTATTGTAGGGGCTACACCTAAGAAACAGCAGTATGGCGAGTTGATCGGTGTACTTGCTTCATCAGCAGCGATTGGCGGAGTGCTTTATCTTCTGAATGAAGCATGGGGGTATGGTTCTACAGAGCTCCCGGCGCCTCAGGCAAGTATGATGAAAATGATCGTAGAAGGTGTTATGAATGCAGACCTTCCATGGGGACTTATTATTGCAGGTGCGGCAATCGCGATCGTAGTTGAAATTTTAAAAATTCCGGTACTTCCATTTGCGGTAGGTATGTACCTTCCATTTTCATTGAATGCGGCAATTATGGTTGGCGGTCTTGTAAGACTGGTCGTAGATAAAAAACGCGGCATGTCAGAGGAGAAGAAGAAAGCTTGTGTTGACAGAGGTATTCTGTATACATCCGGTATGATTGCCGGAGAAGGCATTGTCGGAGTCTTGCTTGCAATCTTTGCGGTTATTAAGATTGGAGATAAAGACTTAAGTACAATAATCAATATCTCTGAAATATTCTCTGTTGGTCAGGCCGCAGCGATTGTAATCTTTGCGGTAGCAGTTGTTGGAACATTACTGAAAGTAACTATTTTTTCAAAAGAGAATAAAAGCAAGTAAGAATGGTTAAAAATGTGCATGCAGCTTTTTAAAGGCTGCATGCTTTTACTATCAGACGAAAAAGCAGTATATTGCATGGAAAGGGTAGAAAATATGGCTAAGATAGGAAAGAAAAAGGACAATTATCTGGATTATGTATTTGAAAAGAACCCGGTAATAGAATGGCATGAGCGAGAAGACGGAATCATTTGCATTTGTGTAGCGTGGAAAGGTTTTTATAATAAGATTGCGCAGAAGGTGTTTAAGAAACCAAAGAAGAGTGAGATCGCAATGGATGTACTTGGCAGTTTTGTGTGGAAACAGTTGGATGGGAAGAAAAATATATTTGAGGTTGGAAAACTTGTAAAAGAGGAATTTGGGGATCGGGCAGAACCTGTTTATGGAAGACTGATCAAATTTGTTGAAATTATGAGGGATAACAAATATGTTGTTTTGAAAGAGGAAAAGAAACATGATTAGATACGTTGCGTATGTCCTTATGTTTGCGGTTATGGGGGCGGTCATTTATGTATGGGGTCTCAAAAAAGCGCAGAATCAGTCTGTGGAGCTTGCAGGAAGACTTTATGCAAAGTGCGAAAAGCTGGTATGTAAGAAATTGAAGGAAAAAGAATTTTTGCAGAAATCAGAGATTGAGAAGGTTATTGCAAATGTTCAGGTGGGGCAGTTTTTCAGTAAAAATAAGCTGGCTGTTACGAATCCGAAACAATTTATCAATGTGTTTTTGGAGTATGAGATAAAAAAAGATGTGTTGGAAGAACGCATGGAAAAAGGCAAAAAAGTATATTGCCTGAAGAAAAAATAGTAATAGAATGAAATGAAAATATTGACATATGAACATATTTCCTTTAGGATAGTAAAGGGTAAAAGCAGTATAACATTATCAGGAGGTCAAAAGTTATGTCATATGTAGATGAAGTAATTGAATTAGTTGTGAAAAAGAACCCTGCAGAGCCTGAGTTTCATCAGGCAGTGAAAGAGGTACTGGAATCTCTTAGAGTAGTGGTGGAAGCAAATGAAGAGAAATTCAGAAAAGACGCATTATTAGAGAGACTTGTGGAACCTGAAAGACAGCTGAAATTCCGCGTACCATGGGTAGATGACAAAGGACAGGTACAGGTGAATACAGGATACCGTGTACAGTTTAACAGTTCAATCGGACCATATAAAGGAGGATTGCGTCTGCATCCATCTGTAAATTTAGGTATCATCAAATTTTTAGGTTTTGAACAGGTATTTAAAAACTCATTGACTGGTCTGCCGATCGGTGGTGGAAAAGGTGGATCTGACTTTGATCCGAAGGGAAAATCAGATAGAGAAGTAATGGCTTTTTGCCAGAGTTTTATGACAGAGTTATGTAAGTATATAGGTGCCGACACAGACGTTCCGGCTGGTGACATCGGTACAGGTGCAAGAGAAATCGGATATCTTTTCGGACAGTACAAACGTATCCGCGGCGTATATGAAGGAGTTCTTACCGGAAAAGGATTAAGCTACGGCGGATCTTTGGCAAGAACACAAGCTACAGGATATGGACTTTTATATTTTGCAGAAGAGATGCTTAAGATGGAAGGTATCGAACTTGCAGGAAAGACAGTTTCTGTATCCGGCTCTGGTAATGTTGCTATCTATGCAACAGAAAAAGCGCAGCAGTTAGGCGCTAAAGTTGTTACGGTAAGTGATTCTAATGGCTGGGTATATGATCCGGATGGAATCGATGTTGAAGCATTGAAAGAAATTAAAGAAGTGAAACGTGCACGTCTTACAGAATACAAGAATTATCGTCCGAATTCTGAATATCATGAAGGAAGAGGCGTATGGAGTGTAAAAGTTGATATAGCACTGCCATGTGCAACACAGAACGAGTTACTCTTAGAAGACGCAAAAGCACTTGTTGCTAACGGTGTTATAGCAGTGGCAGAAGGAGCAAATATGCCTACGACATTAGAAGCAACGGAATACTTACAGGCAAATGGAGTTATCTTTGCTCCAGGAAAAGCTTCCAATGCAGGTGGTGTTGCGACATCTGCGCTTGAGATGTCTCAGAACAGCGAACGTTTAAGCTGGACATTTGAAGAAGTAGATAAAAAACTCAAAGACATCATGGTAAATATTTGTCATAATGCGGCAGCAGCAGCGGAAAAATACGGTGTAAAAGGAAATTACGTTGTAGGAGCTAACATTGCCGGATTTGAAAAAGTAGTAGACGCTATGACTGCACAGGGAATCGTATAAGATTCTATCTTAGGAATAATGTTTCCCACAGATAGGAGTGATAAATAGCTATCTGTGGGAAATTTGAAAAAAGATGAAAAAAATTAAAAAAAGTGTTGACATATGTAATCTGGCAATGCTATAATAGCGGAGCAGGTTACGGAGAGGACAAATTCTTCGGACACAATATATGGGATCATAGCTCAGCTGGGAGAGCACCTGCCTTACAAGCAGGGGGTCATAGGTTCGAGCCCTATTGGTCCCATTTACTTAAGTTAATAGATAACTTAAGGATTTATAATTATGGCGGGATAGCTCAGTTGGCTAGAGCACACGGTTCATACCCGTGGTGTCGCTGGTTCAAATCCAGTTCCCGCTATTGCAAAAGAATCTCGTTTATGAGATTCTTTTTTTGTGATATAGGAAAGTTTGTACTTTCCTATATCACAAAACCCTCCGGGAGGATACGTACTCGCGTGAGCAGAAGCAGTCAGCAAAAGCTGACCACACTCGGCGCGCAAAGCGTGCAAGCCCCTCATGAATGAGGGGATGGGGGAGTTGAAATGGGCTTGCCCACTTTATTATGATATAGGAAAGCTTGTACTTTCCTATGCGACCGCCGCAGGCGCAAGAATGTGCGAAGCACATTCTTTGCTCTATTAGGAAACTTTGTTTTTATTAATAGCAAAACAAGAGTGGCTGTGGTATACTGGAACTCAAGGATCTGAAGAACTGCTATAATTAGTAAAAAGATAGAAGGGGTTTGAATATGAGAGTCGGAATGGGATATGATGTCCATAAATTAGTAGAGGGAAGAGAGTTGATTTTAGGCGGAGTGAATATTCCGTATGAAAGAGGTTTGCTTGGACATTCCGATGCGGATGTACTGCTTCATGCGATCATGGATGCACTGCTGGGAGCGGCGGCGCTTGGTGATATCGGAAAACATTTTCCTGATACAGATCAAAAGTACAAAGGAATTTCCAGTATTAAACTTTTACAACATGTCGGAAAGTTGTTAGATGAACACTTATATATTATAGAAAATATAGATGCGACGATTATAGCTCAGCAGCCTAAAATGCGCCCTTATATTGAGAAGATGCAAGAGAATATTGCAAAAGCACTCAATTTGGAGGTGGATCAGGTTAATGTCAAGGCGACAACGGAAGAAGGACTTGGATTTACCGGAACAGGAGAGGGGATTTCTTCTCAGGCAATCTGTGCGATTGAAAAATTGACTAACTTAGGAAGCTATGACGTGGTGGCAGGAAATGATTGTGCACATTGCAAAGGATGCAGAAAATAAGCAGTAAAGGATGCCGGGGTGAGCATGAATATTCGGAAATTAGAGCAATCGGAACATGGAAAAACAAGAATCTTGTGGGAAGAAATATTTTTCGAAGATACAAAAGAGTTTCTTGATTATTATTATTCGGTTAAGATAAGAGAAAATAGAATCTATGTGGCAGAGGATGAAGATGGAATACATGCAATGCTGCATTTAAACCCATATACGATCATGGTGAATGGAAGAGAATGTAAAAGTAATTATATTGTAGCGGTTGCGACGCAGGAAAAATACCGGCACCAAGGATTGATGTCACGCTTGCTTCAGATTGCTTTAAAGGAAATGTATGAAGAGCGTATTGCGTTTACTTTTTTGATGCCGGCGGCAGAAGCAATCTATAGGCCGTTTGATTTCAGGTTCATATATGAGCAAAAAGTAGGATATATAAAGGGAAGCAAAAAGCAGTTAGGAGAGCATATTTTAATAGAAGAAATGCAGGCGAAGGATGCACAAGAGGTTGCAAAGTTTGTACAAGATTATCTGAGAGAGCGATATGGCGTATTTGCAAAAAGGGATGTTTCTTATTACCAAATGGCGCTGGAAGAACAAAAAGCACAAAACGGAGGCATCTGTATACTTCGGGATGGCGGGAAGATAAGGGGCTGCGTATTTTTTGCGAGGGAAGTTGAATGTGAGTTAAGGGAACCTGTCTTTGAAAAAGGATATGAAGCATATCTTGGTGAGATGACAGAGCGAATAGCGAAGGACAGGACGTGCAAAGTACTGGCGTGGGAAAATGAAAGGGCGAAAGAAAAAAGACCGATCATTATGGCACGTATCGTTCATATGGAAGCATTTCTTGAATTGTTTGATATCACAGAGGATTGTGAGCAGGAATTTTATATAGAAGATCCGATATTAGAAGCAAATAACGGTTTCTACAGAATAGAAAAAAGCAAAAAAGTACATGTGGAAAGATGTGCAAAACCTGAAGACGGAAAACGGATAATGAAAGTGGCGGATGCGTTAAGGTTATTTGAAGAAAACGAGAAAGTAAACCGCGTTTTTCTGAATGAAATTGTGTAACAGTTGACAAATATATTTTTTTCACACAAACTATTTTTATTTTTAGGAGGTAATGAGGATGAAATTGTACAATACGTTAACGAAACGAAAAGATGAATTTATTCCATTAGAACAAGGAAAAGTGAGAATGTATGTATGCGGTCCTACCGTATATAACTTTATCCATATAGGAAATGCAAGGCCGATGATCGTCTTTGATACCGTGAGACGTTATTTTGAATATAAGGGTTACGAAGTGAATTTTGTTTCTAATTTTACAGATGTAGACGATAAGATTATAAAGAAAGCCATCGAAGAAGGCGTGTCAGCCAATGAGATCTCAGAAAGATATATTCAAGAATGCAAAAAAGACATGGCGGGGATGAATGTCAAACCTGCGACAACGCATCCAAAGGCGACAGAAGAAATTTGCGGAATGATTGAAATGATTCAGTTGCTGATAGACAAAGGTGTCGCTTATGAAAAAAATGGCACAGTATATTTCCGCACAAGGATGTTTAAAGAATATGGAAAGTTATCACATAAGAATCTGGATGACCTGCAGTCAGGCGGACGTTCTCTTCTTGTGACAGGAGAGGATGAAAAAGAAGATTCTCTTGACTTTGTGCTCTGGAAGCCTAAAAAAGAAGGAGAGCCGGCATGGGAATCTCCATGGTGCGAGGGACGTCCGGGATGGCATATTGAATGTTCTGTGATGTCTAAAAAATATCTAGGCGAACAGATTGATATCCATGCAGGAGGAGAAGATCTTGTATTCCCTCATCATGAAAATGAAATTGCACAAAGCGAGGCGGCGAACGGAAAGGAGTTTGCGAGATATTGGATGCATAATGCATTTTTGAATATTGATAATCATAAGATGTCAAAATCTCTTGGCAATTTCCGTACGGTACGTGAGATCAGTGAGCAGTATGACCTTCAGATATTGAGGTTCTTCATGCTGAGCGCACATTACAGAAGTCCTCTTAATTTTAGTGCGGATCTTATGGAAGCATCTAAGAATGGTTTGGAGCGTATTGTGACGGCAGTTGCCAATCTAAAGCATCTTATGGGAGTTGCTTTGAAAGAAGAAATGTCAGAAGAGGAAAGAGTGTCTCTGGTACAGGCAGGAAAATTTGCCGAAGAGTTTGAGGCGGCCATGGACGATGATTTTAATACTGCAGATGCGATTTCTTCTATATTTGAACTTGTGAAATTTGCCAATACGAATGCAGCAGCAGAAAGTTCCAAAGCGTATCTTTGTGAACTGAAGGCGTTGATCGTGAAACTTTCGGATGTACTTGGCTTGATTGTGGAAAAAGAAGAGGAGATGCTTGATCAGGATATTGAAGCGTTGATTGAAGAACGTCAGGCAGCGAGAAAAGCGAGAGATTTTGCACGGGCAGATGAAATTCGTACAGAGCTTTTGGAGAAGGGAATCATTCTTGAGGATACAAGAGAAGGAGTAAAATGGAAAAGAGCGTAGGATTTGAACTGGAATCCTATATGCGGGAAATATTTCATATGCAAGAGGTGGATGTGGGCAGCTATTCACCTCTTACATTGGCGTATATAGGAGATTGTATATATGATCTGATTATAAAGAGTCTGGTTGTCAGCAAAGGAAACCGACCGGTACAGAAACTTCATCAGGAGACAAGCACTTATGTACAGGCAGCGGCACAGTCTAAGATGATGAGAACCATGCAAAATGCGCTGACTGAGGAAGAACATGCGGTATACAAACGGGGAAGGAATGCCAAGTCGGTATCACCGGCAAAAAATCAGTCTGTGACGGATTACAGAAGAGCGACAGGGTTTGAAGCTGTCATAGGATATTTGTATCTGAAAAAGGAATATAAAAGGATTGTAGATTTGGTAAAAGTCGGATTGGAGAGTCTGGAGGAAAAAACAGATGGAACAGAACATAGTGAATAGTGAGAAAATCGTGATAGAAGGGCGCAATGCGGTGCTGGAGGCATTTCGGTCAGGAAAACCGATTGATAAGGTTTATATTTTGGATGGCTGCCAGGATGGACCGATAAGAACCATCGTAAGAGAAGCAAAAAAGCATGACACGATCCTGAATTTTGTGACGAAGGAAAGATTGGACCAGCTTTCCGAGACAAAGAAGCATCAAGGTGTGATTGCGCATGGCGCGGCATATGAATATTCAAATATAGAAGATATGCTTGCACTGGCAAAGGAAAAAGGGGAAGACCCATTTTTAATATTGCTTGATAACATCGAAGATCCGCATAATCTTGGAGCCATTATCCGTACCGCAAATCTTGCAGGGGCACATGGGGTGATCATTCCCAAAAGAAGGGCAGCAGGGCTTACGGCTACCGTGGCTAAAACGTCGGCGGGGGCGTTGAATTATACACCTGTAGCGAAAGTAACGAATCTTGTCAAGACGATGGAAGAATTAAAAGAAAAAGGACTTTGGTTTGTCTGTGCAGATATGGGTGGAGAGGCGATGTATGATTTGAATTTAACCGGACCGATTGGGATGGTGATCGGTAATGAAGGCGAAGGGGTAGGAAGACTGGTAAAAGAAAAATGTGATTTTACAGCTTCGATTCCGATGAAGGGCGATATAGATTCTTTGAATGCTTCTGTAGCGGCAGGAGTACTCGCCTATGAGATCGTGCGTCAGCGTATGGTGAGGAAATAATGGAATAACAGTGTAAAAAGTGGTGGAAATATGAAACGATATGATCAAATGACAGATGAACAATTGATTGTGGCTTTAAGAAACGGCGAGAGTGAGATCACCGATTACATTATGGAGAAGTATAAACATCTTGTCCGCAAGAGAGCGAAGGCGATGTTTTTGATTGGCGGAGAAAATGATGATCTTATTCAGGAGGGGATGATCGGTCTTTTCAAAGCAGTAAGAGACTATGACATAAAACAGGGAGTTTCTTTTGAGAGTTTTGCCCGGCTTTGCATATCAAGACAGATATATTCGGCGATCGAAGCTTCCAAACGAAAAAAACATATGCCTTTGAACTCCTATATATCTTTGTATGAGGCAGGCGAGACGAATCAGGAAGAAAAGAGCGCGCCACTTATCGAGAGTATTGAACCAATAAAAGAAAACAATCCGGAAACTTTGCTTTTGGATAAGGAATATATGGAATTGATAGAAGCGAGACTGGAAGAAAAATTAAGCGATCTGGAAGGGCGCGTATTGTATTTACATCTTTTGGGAATGGATTATCAGAAAATTGCCAGATTTATAGATAAGAGCCCGAAGGCGGTAGATAATGCATTACAGAGAATAAAAGCAAAAGTACAGGAAATTTTGCAAGAAACAATTGACAACTAGCAGTTAAATATTGTATATTATACACGTTGGCAATCATATAGCCGATGTGCTGCCTTGGCTCAGTAGGTAGAGCGTCGCCTTGGTAAGGCGGAGGTCGGCGGTTCAAGTCCGCTAGGCAGCTTTTTACTCCCGAATAAGGGAGTATTTTACTTTATTTGAAAATAATTAGGAGGTCAGCTTATGGCAACCATGGAGAATGAAATAGTATCAAAGAATTTTATTGAACAGGAGATAGATAAAGATCTGGCAGAGGGCGTATATGACAATGTCTGCACGAGATTTCCGCCGGAGCCAAACGGCTACCTTCATATCGGACATGCCAAGTCCATTCTTTTGAATTATGGATTAGCGCAGAAATATAACGGAACATTTCATATGCGTTTTGATGATACCAATCCTACGAAAGAAAAAATGGAATTCGTAGAGTCTATTAAAGAAGATATTCAGTGGCTTGGAGCAGACTGGGGAGAGCATCTTTACTTTGCGTCTGATTATTTTGACATCATGTATGAGTGTGCTGTAAAACTGATCAAGAAAGGGAAAGCATTCGTGTGCGAATTGAGCGCAGACGAGATTCGCGAATACAGAGGAAGTTTGACAGAGCCGGGGAAAAATAGTCCATACCGTGAAAGAAGTATAGAAGAGAACCTGGAATTGTTTGAGAAGATGAAAAACGGAGATTTTCCGGATGGAAGTCATGTGCTGCGTGCCAAAATAGATATGGCTTCGCCAAACATGAATATGCGTGACCCGGTCATTTACCGTGTGGCTCATATGAGTCATCATAATACAGGTGATAAATGGTGCATTTATCCGATGTATGATTTTGCTCATCCAATCGAAGATGCAGTGGAGAAAATCACACACTCTATCTGTACGTTGGAGTTTGAAGACCATAGACCACTTTATGACTGGGTAGTAAGAGAGTGTGAATTTGATCATCCGCCAAGACAGATTGAGTTTGCCAAAATGTATCTTACGAATGTAGTTACCGGAAAGCGTTATATTAAAAAATTAGTAGAGGATGGTATTGTAGACGGTTGGGATGATCCAAGACTGGTATCGATTGCAGCGCTTCGCAGAAGAGGATTCACACCAGAGTCCCTTAAGATGTTTGTGGATCTGTGCGGTGTATCCAAGAGCAACAGCTCTGTAGATTATGCAATGCTTGAATACTGTATCCGTGAAGATTTGAAGATGAAAAAGCCACGTATGATGGCAGTCCTTGATCCGATCAAGCTTGTGATTGATAATTACCCGGAAGGGCAAGTGGAATATCTTGATGTGGCAAATAATCTTGAAAATGAAGAATTAGGTTCTCGTAAAGTACCGTTTTGTAGAGAGCTGTATATTGAAAGAGAAGACTTTATGGAAGAGCCGCCGAAGAAATATTTCCGCTTATTCCCAGGTAACGAAGTGCGTCTGATGCATGCATATTTTGTCAAATGCGAAAGCTTTGTAAAAGATGAAGATGGAAATGTGACAGAGATTCATTGTACTTATGATCCGGAGACAAAATGCGGAAGCGGATTTACCGGACGTAAGGTGAAAGGAACAATCCATTGGGTTCCGGCGCCGTATGCTGTAAAAGCAGAAGTGCGTCTCTATGAGAATATCGTAGACGAGGAAAAAGGAGTTTACAATAAAGAAGATGGCTCTTTGAATCTGAATCCAAATTCACTCCAAATTATCAAGGAAGCGTACTTAGAGCCAAGCTTTGAGGAGGCGAAGGCGTATGACAGTTATCAGTTTGTGCGTAACGGATATTACTGTATCGATGCGAAAGACTCCAAACCGGAAGCGCTTGTATTCAATCGCATTGTATCATTGAAGAGTTCTTTTAAATTACCGAAATAGAGATTTAAAACAATCCCTGGCATGAAGAAAACATGCCGGGGATATTTTGTGATATAGGAAAGTTCGTACTTTCCTATATCACAAAACGCTCAGCGGAAGTTTTTTAGTATGCTCCATAGCTTGAGAAAAGCAGAAGTTTGTGCTAAACTTGTGTAGCATAAAGGATGTGAAAAAATGAGAAGACAAAAAGCAGTAGATACTGCGCAAAAAGCAAAAAGAGGAGCACTTCAGGTTGTATTTGGACGTACGGCAGTCGTAGTGGTTTTAGTGCTGATTCAATTCGCTATGATGGTTGGCCTTGTAACTTATCTGAGAAATTTCGTAATACCAATTTATGCAGTCTTATTTTTGATTAGTACTGGAGTCGTGATTTATATTATTAATCAAAAGGGGAATCCGGCATTTAAAATAACGTGGATTTTATGTATATTGGTATTCCATGTTTTTGGAACGATATTTTATCTTTTTGCAAAGTTTCAACTTGGAACGAAGGTGATGGAGGCGAAACTAGATAGCCTGAGGGTAGAAACGAGAGAATATTTAAGTCAGGACAGGCAGATCGTAGATGCATTGAGGATAAATAAGCCGGCGAATGCTAATCTTTCTTACTATCTGTATAATCAGCTTGGATTTCCGACATATCGAAATACAGCAGTCGAATATTTTCCTTTGGGGGATGATAAATTTCCGGTATTGTTAAGAGAGTTGAAGAAGGCAGAACATTTCATTTTCATGGAGTATTTCATTGTAGAAAAAAGTTATATGTGGGATAAAATAAGGGAAATTCTGGAATACAAAGCGGCTGAAGGGGTTGAAATCCGCTTTATGTATGATGGTATGTGCAGTATTTCCATGCTCCCATATCATTATCCCGAGAAGTTAAAGGAAAAAGGAATTAAATGTAAGATGTTTAATCCGGTGAAACCGGTACTTTCCACACAGCAGAATAATAGAGACCATCGCAAAATATGCGTGATTGACGGTAAGGTTGGTTTTACTGGTGGAATTAATCTGGGAGATGAATACATAAATCGTAAAGAAAGGTTTGGTCATTGGAAGGATACCGCGGTAATGTTAAAAGGTGATGCGGTGAGAAGTCTTACGATATTATTTTTGCAGATGTGGAATGTCAGCGAAAAGCAGCCGGAATTCTATGGGAAATATCTGGTGAAAAAAAGTGAGGAGCTTAAACGGGAATTCGGATATGTAATACCGTATGGAGACAGTCCGTTTGACAATGAAAATGTGGGGGAAGAAGTGTATTTCCATATTTTGAATCATGCGAAAAAATATGTGCATATTATGACGCCGTATTTGATATTGGATAATGAGATGCTTACTACACTTACGCGTACGGCAAAGAGCGGGATCGAAGTAATTATTATCATGCCGCATATTCCGGATAAAAAGTATGCGTTTGCACTAGCAAAAACTTATTATGAGGAGCTGCTTGAAGCAGGAGTTCAGATATATGAATATACTCCGGGGTTTGTGCATGCGAAAGTATTTGTGTCTGATGATGATACGGCGACTGTTGGTACCATTAATCTGGATTACCGGAGTCTGTATCTGCATTTTGAATGCGGTGTGTTTATCTATCACAACAGGGTGGTAGATGACATTGAAAGAGATTTTCAGCATACGCTTGCAAAATGTCATAAAGTATCGGTTTCAGAAGTGAAACATAGAAATTTTGTCAATAAGGCATGCGGGCAGATACTTCGCTTGGTCGCACCGCTTATGTAACGAAGTTTACTTTGCATAAAGATAGAAGAAAGAGTATAATGAAAACAGAATATGTCTGTGGCAGGGAGGTAGTTATTTTGAGAAATGACTGGGAAAATATTGGGGATATGATTCGTAACACGGTACAAGATGCAGTGGATTCACAGGATTTTCGAAGACTGAATGAGACGGTGAGAAATACCATTAACAATACGATTTATATGGCAGGACGTGGGATGGAAAGCGCCGAATATCATACAAATCAAATGAAAGCGGCATGGGAAGAGCAAAGACGGCGGACAAGTCAGATGAAGGCGGAAAATGAAATGAACCAAAGAGCGCAATTTCATGCTCCGGCTTTATACAAAAGGACAGGCTCGATTAAAGGTTTCGGGTTTCTGGCAATGGTTGCAGGAGGTATGTTTGCAGCGTTTTGGGCATTCGGCTCTCTTATAATTGCTTTATTTGGAGTAGCGGAGGCGGGAGCTTCGAAGATGCCGGCGATCATAGTATTTCTTGTATTTGCTGCAATTGCAGCTGTAATAGGAATCGTAGGAGGAAACAGTTACGGAAAGGCAAAACGTTTCGAAAAATATGTAAAAAGGCTGGGAGGGCGTAAGTTTTGTGAGATTGAGGAACTAAGCAAGGCAATGGGAAAGTCCAAATCCTATATAGGGAAAGACCTTTTGAAAATGATTCGGAAAGGATGGTTTCTGCAAGGACATATTGACGAGCAGGAGAGATATTTTATCGCAGATCATGCTACCTATGGAGAATATCAAAAAATGCGTCAAAGTGAAGCGCAAAGGCAGGATCAGGACAGGCAAAGAGAAAGCACACTTGGAAAAGACGGAATGAAAGTGATTGCAGAAGGAGAAGAGTACATTCGAAAAATCCATGCGAGTAATGATGCTATTCCGGGAGAAGAGATTTCTAAGAAGATATCGAAGATGGAAAATGTAATCCAGAGAATTTTTGATCGTGTAGAAGCACATCCGGAGCAAGTATCGGATATCAGAAAATTGATGGAGTATTATCTTCCGATGACGATTAAGCTTTTAAACGCATATGAAGAATTAGACAGACAGCCGGTGCAGGGAAATAATATTTTAAATTCAAAAAAGGAAATTGAAGATACGCTGGATACATTGAATGATGCCTTTATGATGCTTTTGGATGATCTGTTTGAGGATACGGCAGTGGATGTCTCATCTGATATTTCTGTGCTTAAGACGATGTTGGCACAGGAGGGATTAAAGAAAAAAGATTTTAATTAAATTTATAATAACAGGAGGAAGAGCAATATGAACGATAATTTCAAGGAATTTGATACCGCGCCGGTACTCACATTGGATCCTTTTGGAGCAGTAGAGGAGACAAAAGAGGAAGTCGTAGAAGTGCAGGAAAAACCATGGGACGAAACTGTGTTATCCCGGGAAGAACTTCAGATGGTGGAATCATTTACCAAACAAATCGATCTTAGAAATTCAAATATGATACTGCAATACGGGGCGGGAACTCAGAAAAAAATGGCAGATTTTTCTCAGGACACACTTGAGAGTGTGAAGACAAAAGATCTTGGAGAAGTAGGGGATCTGCTTTCCGGTGTGGTCACGGAGCTTAAAAGTTTCGATGAAGAGGAAGAAAAAGGATTCCTTGGGATTTTTAAGAAGGCTTCCAATAAAGTAACTGCGATGCGCGCGAAATATGACAAAGCAGAAGAAAATGTTGATAAAATTATCAAGGTGCTGGAAGGGCATCAGATTCAGTTAATGAAAGATTCAGCTGTGCTGGACAAAATGTACGAACTGAATCTTACATATTTTAAGGAATTATCTATGTATATTCTTGCAGGCAAGAAAAAATTAGAAGAAGTGCGCTGCGGTGAATTAAAAGAACTGGTTCAGAAGGCAGAACTTAGCAAATTGCCGGAAGATGCACAGGCGGCAAGGGATTTGGACGGACTTTGCAACCGTTTTGAGAAAAAGATCCACGACTTAGAGCTTACAAGAGCAATCTCGATCCAGACAGCGCCGCAGATTCGTATGGTACAAAATAATGATACACAGATGGTAGAAAAAATTCAGTCCACCATTGTGAATACAATTCCACTCTGGAAGAGTCAGATGGTAATGGCGCTTGGGATTGCACATTCTACAGATGCAGCTAAGGCACAAAGAGAAGTTACGGATGTGACGAATGCTCTGCTTCGTAAGAATGCGGAAATGTTGAAAACAGCTACGATTGAAACGGCAAAAGAAAGCGAGCGCGGAATTGTAGATATGGAAACCTTAAAAATGACGAATGAGTCTCTGATCTCTACACTGGATGAGGTAATGAAGATTCAGAAGGAAGGAAAACAGAAGAGATATGAGGCGGAAATAGAGATGAACCGTCTTGAGAATGATTTGAAGGCGAAGCTTCTGCAGATTCAAAGATAAACGGCAAGGTGTTTAAGGAAAATAGGAGCAGTTCAGTATACGTGATTAAACCCTGCTTATATATCACATAAGATATATAAGCAGGGTTTTTGGGGTGATATAGGAAAGTTCGTACTCTCCTATATCACAAAACGCTCCGCGGGATGCGCACTGCGGCGTACAATGAAGTTGGCGTATGCGACCGCCGCAGGCGCAAGAATGTGCGAAGCACATTCCCTGTTCAAAATCTTTATGTAAAGAATTTTACAGCATCTGAATTCCGTTTTCCAATGCTTCTTGTATGATCTCTTCCGGCCAGATGGAGGACTGGACTTCTCCGATATGTGCTTTTCTTAAATAGAACATGCAGATACGGGACTGACCGATACCACCTCCGATCGTATATGGAAGCTCATGGTTTAACAGTGCTTTTTGAAATGCAAGTTCTGAGCGCTCTTCACAGCCTGCTGTTTTTAACTGGCGTCTCAGAGATTCTTCATCTACGCGGATTCCCATAGAGGAAAGTTCCAAGGCAATATCAAGTACCGGATAGTAGACGATGATGTCACCGTTTAATTCCCAATCGTCATAGTCAGGAGCTCTGCCATCATGCTTTTCCCCGGATGCGAGAACTTTGCCTATCTGAGAGATGAAGACTGCACCCTTAGCTTTTGCGATGGTGTATTCACGTTCTTTGGCGGTACAGTTAGGATATAGATCTTCCAGTTCCTGAGAGGTGATAAAGAAAATATCATCTGGAAGAATCTTTTCTATGTAATTGTAACGTCTTGATATATAGCATTCTGTTTCTTTTAAAGCAGAATATACTTTGCGGACGGTGTACTCCAATGTCTCTGTATTACGTTCCTCCTGGGAAATTACTTTTTCCCAATCCCACTGGTCTACATAGAGGGAATGGATATTGTCAGTGTCCTCATCACGGCGAATGGCAGTCATATCCGTATATAAACCTTCACCGGAATGAAATCCATAATGTTTTAATGCAAGACGTTTCCATTTGGCGAGTGAATGAACAATCTCAGCCGGTGCGTCGTTTTGCTCTTTGATACCGAATGTGACTGGGCGTTCTACGCCATTTAAATTGTCATTTAATCCGCTTTGCGGTGTGACAAAAAGTGGTGCAGAGACACGGGTTAAATGTAAAGATTTTGCAAGAGCGCGTTCGAAAAAGTCTTTTACTTCTTTGATGGCAACTTCTGTCTCACGGATTGTAAGAGGAGCATGATAGTGCTCAGGGATGGTTAAGTGTTCCATAACAAAACTTCCTTTCTGAAAAATATTGATGTCCTTCGGGTTCTCTTTAAATGGTTGTCAGGCTAATTATCATCTTTTTTTAAAAGCCGGTATATAAGTGTATATGCATAAAGCAAAACCGGAATTATGATGGTAAGCGCAACAGATGCTTTTAAAAGACTTAGAGATCTTGTATGGTCTATAAAAGCAAAAATCAGTGTGCTTGCATAGAGCGCTACTAGAAGAATCACTCCTGCAATTGCTAAAATACGTTTTGTTTTTTTCATGATGTTATGTTCCTTTTTCTATCATAATGACTCTATTATAAAGAGTAATGCTGAAAAAATCAAATAAGTTATGAAAGAAATGTTTTGAAAAAAAGAAAGATATAGTGTATAATATCACTTGGAAAAAATGAAAACGATAAAGGAGTATATAGAAATGAGTTTATTAGAACAGTGGAGAGAGACTGCCTATTCTAAAGAAATGAATAAAACCCAGCTTCAGAATTTTTGGAGTACTTATTTTGCAATCGAAAAAGAAATCTATGAAAAGCTTTTAGAGAATCCGGACGAAGAAGTAAAAGGAACCGTGAAAGAGCTGGCGGCAAGATATGGACAGGAAGTATTTACGATGGTAGGTTTCCTGGATGGAATCAACGAAAGTTTGAAAGAGCCAAATCCAATCGAGACTATGGAAGAGGATACTGTTGTAAGTCTTGCCTTTGATAAAGAAAAGCTTTATAAGAACATGGTCGATGCAAAAGCGGACTGGCTTTATGAATTGCCGCAGTGGGATAAGATTTTTGAACCGGAAAGAAAAAAAGTATTATACAAAGAGCAAAAAAATTCTGGTACTATCCGTAAAGAGAAGAAAATCGGCAGAAATGAACCATGTCCTTGCGGAAGCGGTAAAAAGTACAAGCATTGCTGCGGAAAATAATAATGTTAAGTATCAGGCGTCCGAAAGGGGCGCCTGATTTTGATAATATACCGGGAGGGGAAAATGGCTATATTCGGGAGCATATGTATTTTATATTGGCTGATTTTGTGTATTTACACAAAAAAGTTGAACACAACGTTCGCACCTTTTTGGCTTTTTGCAGGAGCCATATTGATTGCCTATGAAAGAGTTGGGAGTTGTCTTCCGGCATGGTGCGTCAACATTGTGATGACTTTGGCGTTGATTGGATTTGTCTTGTTTTTGACTGTGGAAAGTCTGATATTGATATTTGCAAGGCAGAAAGCACCGGAAGATCTGGAGTATTTGATTGTCTTAGGAGCACAGATTCGGGGAAAAAAGATTACCGATACCTTGCAAAGAAGATTGGATGCGGCGCTTGCATATACAAAGAAGAATGTACATACGAAGATTATCGTGTCCGGCGGTCAGGGAAAGCATGAAGATATCTCAGAGGCGGAAGCTATGAGAAGATATCTTATGGAACGAGGGTTTTCAAAAATACGCCTCTGTGTGGAAGATAAATCGACAACGACATATGAAAATTTGAGAAACAGTGCACAATTTTTGAAAAAGGAGCGAAGCAGCGTGGGGATTGTTACGAACAATTTCCACATATTTCGCAGTATTTGGATTGCAAAACATGTCGGATATAAAAATGTAAGCGGTGTGGCAGCAGGGACAAAAAAAGTAATGTGGCCAAACTATATGGCGAGGGAGTTTTTTGCGGTGTGCAAAGAGCTTATCTGTGAGAAACGGAGGAAGAAAGATGGAAAGCAGAGTAGATAGGGCAGAAGCTAATTTCCGGGAAGGTTATAATTGCGCACAGTCTGTATTTTTGGCTTACGCGGACATTGCCGGAATCGATAGGGCAACAGCGCTTAAGCTTACGAGCGCGTTGGGAGCAGGATTTGGCAAGCTGCGCGAAGTGTGCGGCGCAGTCAGCGGAATGACTTTGATGGCAGGGCTTCTGGAAGGATATACGGATTCGGAAGACCGGGAAAATAAAATCAAGGTGTACCACAAGACGCAGGAAATGGCAGCAGAATTTAAGAAACGCCAGGGAAGCATTATCTGCCGGGAAATACTGAACCTGAAAGAAGGGGAAGACCAGGCAGAGCCATCGGTGCGCACAAAAGAATATTATGAAGACAGACCTTGCCTCAAGGCTATCCGGGATGCGGCGCAGATTATAGAGGAAATGCTGTTGACAAATCAATCACCAGTGTTATAATAAAAGAAGCTTAGAATTGGAAATAGCAAAAGCGTAGAAGAGAAGAGTAAGCTAAGGAAGAATCAAAGAGAGAGAGGGATGGTGAGAGCCTCTTATTCCAAATTAGCCCAAGACCACCTCGGAGCGGCAGAAAACCTGCCCGGTGATACCGTTATCATCTTAAATGAAGTGATTTGACATTATATTACAATGTCAGATAAACGGGGTGGAACCGCGAGAAAAACTCGTCCCTTGCAATGATGTATTTTGTTGCAAGGGATTTTTTGTCTTATAGGAAATACCTTGTCACGCTAAAGCGTGAAAGCTTTTCCTATAAGACAAAACCCTCCGGGAGGATACGCACTCGCGTGAGCGGAAGCAGCCAGCAAAAGCTGACCACGCTCGGCGTGCAAAGCGTGCAAGCCCCTCATGAGTGAGGGGATGGGGAGCTGAAGTGGGCTTGCCCACTTTGTTCTTGCCAAACAGGAAAAATCAGAAGAAAAGAGAGGAAAAGAAGATGCAGATTAAATTAAAAGATGGTTCTGTAAAAGAATATGAAGGAAGTAAATCTGTAATTGAGATTGCTGCAGATTTAAGTGAAGGTCTGGCAAGGGTTGCGACGGCAGGTATGATAAATGGGGAGATGGTGGACTTAAGAACAGTCATCAGTGATGACTGTGAATTGCAGATTCTTACGTTTGCCGATGAGGAAGGGAAAGAAGCGTTCCGACATACGACTTCTCATATTATGGCTCAGGCAATCAAGCGTCTGTATCCGGAGACAAAGCTGGCTATCGGACCTTCTATTGCAGATGGTTTCTACTATGATATGGATAGAGATGAACCATTTACAACAGAAGATTTTGATAAAATCGAGGCAGAGATGAAAAAAATCGTAAAAGAGGCATTGCCGATTGAGCGTTTTACAAAGCCAAGAAACGAAGCGATTGCATTTATGCAGGAAAAAGGGGAACCATATAAAGTAGAATTGATTGAAGATCTTCCTGAGGATGCCGAGATTAGTTTTTATCAGCAGGGAGAATTCGTAGACCTGTGTGCAGGCCCGCATCTTATGAATACAAAAGCAGTAAAGGCGTTTAAAATCACAAGTCTCGCAGGCGCTTACTGGAGAGGAAGCGAGAAAAATAAGATGCTCACAAGATTTTATGGAACAGCTTATCCGAAAAAAGCAGAGCTGGAAGAATATCTTCATATGCTGGAGGAAGCAAAACGCCGCGACCACAGAAAGGTTGGAAGAGAACTTGGACTGTTTATGATGCGTGACGAAGGACCGGGCTTCCCATTTTTCCTTCCAAAAGGAATGGTTCTTCGCAATACATTGCTTGATTACTGGAGAGAGATCCATAAGAGAAATGGTTATGTAGAAGTGTCTACACCGATTATCTTAAACAGGAAACTCTGGGAAACTTCCGGACATTGGGATCATTATAAAGATAATATGTATACGACAATGATCGATGAGGAAGACTTTGCAGTAAAACCAATGAACTGCCCAGGTGGAATGCTTGTATATCAGAGCGAGCCACGTTCATATAGAGACCTGCCACTTCGTGTCGGCGAACTTGGACTTGTGCACAGACATGAAAAATCAGGCGCACTCCATGGTTTGTTCCGTGTACGTTGCTTTACGCAGGATGATGCACATATCTTTATGATGCCGGAACAGATTAAAGATGAGATTAAAAAAGTTGTAGGCTTGATCGATGAAGTATACAGCTTGTTTGGATTTAAATATCATGTAGAACTTTCTACGCGTCCGGAGGATAGCATGGGAAGTGATGCTGACTGGGAAATTGCGACAGAGGGATTAAGAGGAGCCATGGAAGAGCTTGGCATGGAATATGTGGTAAATGAAGGAGACGGCGCGTTTTATGGTCCAAAGATTGATTTCCATCTGGAAGATTCGATTGGAAGAACATGGCAGTGTGGTACGATTCAGTTAGACATGCAGATGCCGCAGCGTTTTGAACTTGATTATACAGGCGCAGATGGCGAAAAGCACAGACCAATCATGATCCACCGTGTAGCATTTGGCTCTATCGAACGTTTTATTGGTATCTTAATTGAACATTTTGCAGGGGCATTCCCTACATGGCTTGCGCCGGTACAGGTAAAAGTACTTCCGATTTCTGATAAGTATACAGAATATGCGGCGAATGTACTTGCACAGTTAGAGAAAGCTGGTATCCGTGCAGAAGTAGATACCAGAGCGGAAAAGATCGGATATAAGATCCGCGAAGCGCAGATGAACAAGATTCCGTATATGCTTGTTGTGGGAGCAAAAGAGGAAGAAGAGGGAATTGTGGCGGTAAGAAGCCGTTTCGCAGGTGATGAAGGACAAAAAGCGCTTGATGCATTTATTGAAGATATCAAATCTGAGATTGCAGGAAAGATTGCAAGAGAAATGAAGACGGAAGAATAGTTTGAAAGAATGATTTGAAAAATATTGGGCATACTGTAGTTGTCTATAAAAATTAAGGAGGAATACAGGATGCCAGAATTAAGATGTACCGTACAAACATGTACACACAACAAACAATTCTACTGTGCGCTTGATAAAATTGTTGTAGAAGGAAACACAGCAGAAAAATCACAGGATACTTGTTGCGGAAGCTTCGAGGAGAGAAAAGGAAACTCTTACAGCAATGTGACAGGAGAGGCTTCTCCGCTTTCAAGCATTGATTGTAAAGCACAAGAGTGTGTTTACAATAATGATTGCCGGTGTGAAGCGGGAAAAATCAGCGTAGAAGGAAGCGACGCTTGTCAATGTCAGGAGACAGAATGTGCAAGCTTTAGATGCAGTCATAAATAAGATGTGCAGAAAGGATAGTATGCAAAATGCATATTATCCTTTTTACATACATAAGGTTGACGTTGGAATTTGTATAGTTGTATAATAGCAGTTAGAAAAACTATTGGAGATAGAATATGGAGAAGAAGACAGAGGAAATCCAGCGCGATAAGGAAGTGAAAATAGGTGCGGAAGCATATTATGTAAAGCGCCCTCAATTTGGGGCGAAAGGAACATCGAAGCTGCGTCAGCATTTTAACAGAGGAATGACAATGTTTCTTGTGGCATTGGCATGTGTGATTACGTATTTTGTTATTTTGCGTCTGGAAGAGATTGCAAAAATATTCTGGACGATTGTGGATGTGGCAAAACCGATCATTTACGGTTTTGTGATTGCGTATCTGCTCAATCCGATGGTGAAGAGGGTTGAGAATTACCTGTATCCTCTGATCGAAGAGCGGATGAATCACAATATAAAAGCAAAAAACATAGCCAGAGGCGTGGGAATCACAGTATCTTTAATGCTTGCGCTTTTAGTTATACTTGCACTTTGCAATATGGTTATTCCGGAGCTTTATAACAGTATCAAGGATATGGTTTTGAAGCTGCCAAGTCAGATTAGCGAAGCATCCAGCCGCTTGGAAGATATCGTATTTGATAAATCTACAGTAGGAGTCTTTTTGCAAAAAGTAATTAATGAAGGAATGTCTATGTTCCAGACCTGGCTTCGAAGCGAGATGATTCCGCAGACAAATGCGCTGATGACAAGTGTAACGATTGGCGTGTTCAATGTGATTCAGGCAGTATTCCATATCTTAATTGGAATCATGGTTTCTGTCTATATACTTTTTAGCAGAGAAAAGTTTTCAGCGCAGACGAAGAAAGTGATTTATGCGGTGATGAAGCCGGAACGAGCGAATATGACATTGCATATTGCAAGAAAGAGCAATCAGATTTTCGGAGGATTTATTATCGGAAAAATTATTGATTCCGCAATTATCGGAGTCCTTTGTTTTTTGGGAATGACGATTCTTGATATGCCATATGTGGTATTGGTGAGTGTGGTTGTGGGTGTGACGAATGTCATTCCGTTTTTTGGACCATATATTGGTGCAATTCCAAGTACGATTCTGATCATGCTGGACTCGCCGATAAAAGGGCTTTATTTTATTCTGTTCATTTTGTTTTTGCAACAGCTGGATGGGAATGTTATCGGACCGAAGATTCTTGGAGACTCCACAGGACTGTCGTCTTTCTGGGTTATTTTTTCAATTATACTTGGAGGAGGACTTTTTGGATTCGTTGGTATGGTTCTTGGTGTTCCGACATTTGCGGTTATCTACTATATAGTAAGGACATGGATAAATCAAAAATTGGAGCATAAAAAGCTTCCCGTACAGTCGGAAAAGTATGACAAGAATAGTTATGTGACAGATGAAGGAGTTTATATAGATTCAGAAGAAAAGTAAAAAGAAAGGAATAGTTATTATGCCAATTCGAGTGCAAAATGATCTTCCGGTAAGGGAGATATTGGAAAAAGAAAATATATTTGTGATGGATGAACATCGTGCGACACATCAGGACATCCGTCCGATCAAGATAGGGCTTTTGAATTTGATGCCGCTTAAGGAAGATACGGAACTTCAGATACTTCGTTCTTTGTCGAATACACCGCTCCAAGTAGATGTGGTATTCGTAAATGTATCAAGTCATGAAGCAAAGAATACTTCTGTAAGTCATCTGAATAAATTTTATGTTCCGTTTCATGAGATTAAAAAGCAGCGCTTTGACGGTTTTATCATTACCGGGGCGCCGGTGGAGCTTATGAAGTTTGAAGAGGTAGATTATTGGGAAGAATTAAAGGAAATCATGGAATGGACAAAAACAAATGTAACATCCACGTTCCATATCTGCTGGGGAGCACAGGCAGCACTTTACTATCATTATGATATTCAGAAAAAGGAATTGCCAAAGAAATTGTTTGGTTTGTTTCAGCATAAAGTGCAAAACAGAAGGATTCCGTTGGTCAGAGGATTTGATGATGAATTTTATGCGCCGCATTCGAGGCATACAACAATATCAAGGGAAGATATTGAACAAAAAGAGGAATTGATGATTCTTGCCGAGTCCGAAGAAGCAGGCATTTTCCTTGCGATGGCAAAAGAGGGAAGGCAGATATTTGTAATGGGGCATCCGGAATATGACCGTGTCACATTGCACAATGAATATATGAGAGATAAAGGCAGACGAGATGACGTAGAGCTGCCGAAAAATTATTATCCGCAGGATGATGATACCAAGCGTCCGTCTTTATTATGGAGGGCACATGCAAATAATCTCTATACAAACTGGCTTAATTATTATGTGTACCAGGCTACTCCGTATGACCTTGAAGGAGCACCGGATTTCAATGTGATCAAGTAAATAATAGTATATAAAAATGGACGTTTTCCAGGCGTCTATTTTTGTGCACAATTTAATCAAGTTTTAGATTGACCAGAATAAATAATGATGATAGTATTTAATTCAGAGCAAACAAGATATAGTATTTTGTTATGGGAAATCACTAAATATTGTTATAAAGAAGAAATGTAAAGGAGGAAAAGGTGTGGTAAAGGTTATTAAAAAAGATGGAACAGCAGAAGAATTTAATGTTCAGAAGGTTGTTGTTGCGGTAAATAAATCAGCATATAGGGCGCTTGTAAAGTTTACGGATGAAGAGTTGAATTTTATATGCAAGTTTGTAGAAGAAAAAGTGACTGAGATGGGCGTGGAAGAGATTCACATTGCTCAGATGCATAATATTGTGGAAGGCGCACTTGACAAAGTGAATCCAATTGTTGCGAAAAGTTATCGCGATTACAGAAATTACAAGCAGGATTTTGTACAGATGTTAGATGAAGTGTACAAGAAAAGTCAGTCGATCATGTATATCGGTGATAAGGAAAACAGTAACACAGACAGTGCGCTTGTGTCTACAAAACGAAGCTTGATTTTTAATGAGTTGAATAAGGAACTTTATAAAAAGTTCTTTCTGACAGTAGAAGAAGTTCAGGCGATCCGTGATGGGTATATTTATATTCATGACATGGCGGCAAGAAGAGATACGATGAATTGCTGTCTCTTTGATGTGAAAAATGTTCTCTCGGGCGGTTTTGAGATGGGGAATCTTTGGTATAATGAACCTAAGACGTTGGATACGGCATTTGACGTTATCGGAGATATCGTACTTAGCGCGGCAAGTCAGCAGTACGGCGGTTTTACAGTGCCAAGCGTGGATGATATATTAGAACCATATGCGAAGAAGTCTCATGAAAAATATATTGAAAAGTACAGAACACTTGGAATTACAGAAGAACTGGTACAGAAAACAGCGTGGGAAGAACTGGAAAAAGAAATGGAACAAGGATTCCAGGGATGGGAGTATAAGTTTAACTCTGTTTCTTCCAGCCGAGGGGATTACCCGTTTATTACCGTGACAGCAGGTATCAATACATCCAAATACGGGAAACTGGCAACGATTAAGATGTTAGAAGTAAGAAGAAAAGGTCAGGGAAAACCGGGACATAAAAAACCGGTATTGTTTCCGAAGATTGTATTCTTGTATGATGAGAATCTGCATGGACCGGGAAAGGAACTGGAGGATGTATTTGAAGCAGGTATAGAATGTTCCAGAACGACAATGTATCCGGATTGGTTAAGCCTTACCGGAAAAGGATATGTGGCAAGTATATATAAGCAATACGGAAAAGTGATCAGTCCGATGGGATGTCGGGCATTCTTGTCGCCATGGTATGAAAAAGGCGGTATGAGACCGGCAGATGAGAACGATAAGCCGGTATTTGTGGGAAGATTTAATATCGGCGCGATCAGTCTTCATCTTCCGATGATCTATGCAAAAGCAAAACAGGAAAGTAAAGATTTTTATCAGGTACTTGATTATTATCTGGAACTTATCCGCCAGCTCCATATCCGTACTTACGAATATTTGGGAGAGATGAAAGCATCTACGAATCCGCTTGCTTACTGTGAAGGTGGATTCTATGGAGGTAATCTTGGTATTTATGACAAAATCAAGCCTCTTTTAAAAGCAGCAACTGCTTCGTTTGGAATCACTGCATTGAATGAGCTGCAGCAGCTGCATAACAAAAAATCACTTGTGGAAGACGGCGAGTTTGCTGTGAAGACAATGGAATATATCAATAAGAGGGTAAATGAATTCAAAGAAGCGGACGGGCATTTGTATGCAATTTACGGAACGCCGGCTGAGAATCTTTGCGGAGTACAAGTTCAACAGTTCCGTAAAAAATATGGAATCATTGAGAATGTATCTGACCGTGAATATGTCAGCAACAGTTTCCATTGTCATGTAGCAGAAGAGATCACACCGGTCGTGAAGCAAGACTTAGAGGAACGTTTCTGGGATCTTTGCAATGGCGGAAAGATCCAGTATGTAAAATATCCGATTAACTATAATATAGAAGCAATAAAATCGCTGGTGCGCCGTGCGATGGAGAAGGGATTCTATGAAGGCGTAAACCTGTCTTTGGCATATTGCGATGACTGTGGACATGAGGAGTTATCCATGGATGTTTGTCCGGTATGCGGAAGTAAAAATCTTACAAAAATCGACCGTATGAACGGATATCTTTCTTACTCGAGAGTAAAAGGAGATACGCGTCTGAATGATGCGAAAATGGCAGAAATAGCAGAAAGGAAGAGCATGTAATGCGGTATCACAACATAACAAAAGATGATATGCTTAACGGAGACGGGCTTCGCGTAGTATTATGGGTGTCTGGATGCACACATTGCTGCAAGGAATGCCACAATCCAATCACATGGGATCCAAATAGCGGAATTTTATTTGATGAGGCGGCAAAGATGGAAATTTTTGCAGAGCTGGAGAAAGACTATATAAGCGGCGTCACTTTCAGCGGCGGGGATCCTTTACATATTAATAATACTTTCGAAATAACAGAGCTTGCAAAAGAGATGAAAGAGAAATATCCAGGCAAGACAATTTGGCTTTATACAGGTTCTGTGTGGGAGGAAATCCAGCATTTGGACATTGTGAAATACATTGATATACTAGTGGATGGGGAATTTGAGTTAGAGAAGTTTGATGCAAACCTGCACTGGAGGGGCAGTGCGAATCAAAGAGTGATTGATGTTCCGGAAACAATTCGCACATCAAAGATTGTCTTGCATGCATAAAGAATCCAGTCAGCATAGCAGGTATTAGCCTGCTCGATCATGAGGAGATAGAAAAGATGAGAAGAATAGCAAAATTTCATAAAGTAAGTTTTGAACAGTTTCAAAGTGCATACGAGGGAGTAGAAAGAGGTCTTGTTGAAAAGATTTATGAAAATATAAAACTTCCAAGAAGGGCCACGGCAGGTTCGGCAGGATATGACTTCTATGCCCCGGAAGATATCAAGATTTTACCGGGAGAAATAGTGAAGATCGCGACTGGCATCCGGGTAGAGATGGAGCCGGAATGGGTGCTGAAATGTTATCCAAGAAGCGGACTTGGTTTTAAGTACCGTCTTCAGCTTAACAATACGGTTGGAATCATTGACAGCGATTATTTTTATTCCGACAATGAAGGACATATTTTCGCGAAGCTTACGAATGATACGAAAGAAGGAAAAACGGTAGAAATCAAAGCCGGAACAGGATTTATGCAAGGGATTTTTGTGGAGTACGGAATCACAATGGATGATGATGTTACAGAAGAGAGAAACGGCGGATTTGGAAGTACTACAAAATAATTATTTGAGTCGAAGGGAAAAGGCATGCTATTATAGTATGCTTTTTTGCATAGTTTTGGGTGAAATCGTACATGATAAACAGCATATATCAGATATGATATGCAAAATGAGATGTTGGAGGCATGTACATGGCAAAGAGAGTAAGCAGATTGATAGAAGAGAATAGACGGTATGTATCCATGGTTCTTCCGGTGAAAGAAAGTTTTGACATTGTGCAAAGGGATATTATCATAGGGGGCAGGGATTGTACGCTCTATTTTGTGGATGGTTTTATGAAAGATGAGGCAATGGGAAAGATTCTTGCTTCATTCCTTGCTGTGAAAGCAAAAGAGATGCCTGGTGATGCTACGGAATTTGCAAGTAAGGTGGTTCCATATGTGGAAGTAGATGTAATTGCAGACTATGACCAGATTCTTCGAAATGTGTTATCAGGAGCAACGTGCTTGTTTGTAGATGGATATGAGGCATGTATTGTAATCGATTGTCGGACATATCCGGCAAGAAGCGTAGGAGAACCGGATAAAGATAAGGCGCTTCGCGGCTCCCGGGATGGATTTGTGGAGACGATTGTATTTAATACGGCGCTTTTGCGAAGGAGAATCAGAGACCCCAAACTGATCATGGAGATGTTGGAAGTGGGAACTGCATCGAGAAGTGATGTCGTACTTTGTTACATGCAAGATAGGGTAGACCCGAAACTTCTGTCAAATCTGAAAAAGCATATTAAGAGTATGCAGGTGGATGCATTGAAGATGAATCAGCAGACACTGGCGGAGGGGATTTTTAAGAGAAAGTGGTTTAATCCGATGCCAAAGTATAAATTTACGGAACGTCCTGATACGGCATCGGCGTGTATCTTAGAAGGAAAGGTTGTTGTGCTTGTGGACAACTCGCCGTCTGCGTTAATTCTGCCAACCTCAATCCTGGATATGATAGAAGAAGCGAATGATTATTACTTTCCGACCATTACGGCACTGTATCTAAAGATATCAAGGGGAATCATTACCTTTCTTACCGTTTTTCTGACGCCGTTGTTTTTGCTGTTCATGCAGAATCCTCAATGGCTTCCGGAGATGTTTTCCTTTGTGAGCGTAAGGGATACCGTGAATATTCCGCTTGTACTGCAGCTTTTTTTGCTGGAACTTGCTATTGATGGACTAAGACTTGCCGCGTTAAATACGCCGAGTATGCTAAGTACCCCTCTTAGTGTTATTGCCGGTATTGTAATGGGAGAGTTTTCGGTAAAATCTGGGTGGTTCAACTCCGAAGTAATGTTATATATGGCCTTTGTGGCGGTGGCTAATTATACTCAGCCAAATTTTGAACTTGGTTATGCGCTTAAGTTCATGCGCCTTTTGCTGCTTATTATGACTGCTCTTTTTGACTGGTTTGGTTTCGCGGTGGGTTGCATTATCGTGGTATGTGCGGTCGTGTTTAATAAGACATTGTCTGAAAAAAGTTATCTGAACATTAAGATGAATTAAAAAAGTTTTGCGCAATCGGGAAAAAGATGATATGATAGGAAAGAATATGTGAACAAGTGAAAGGGGGAAAGATTTGTGAGAGAGTTTGTAATCACGACAGACAGTACAGTAGATTTGCCGAAAAGTATGCTGGAGGATAAGAATATTCCTTATATTCCCTTGAGCTATATATTAGACGGAGAAACCTACGAAGACAGAAAGGGACTTTCTTCAAAAGAGTTTTTTGATAAAATCAGAAATGGCTCTATGCCGACGACTTCACAGGTGAATCCGGAACAGGCCACCGAATTCTTTGAACCATTTTTAAAAGAAGGGAAAGACATTCTTCATATCGCTTTTTCTTCCGGTCTTAGCGGAACTTATAACAGTACGAGGATTGCAGGTGAAGAGCTTGCGGAAAAATATCCGGAAGCGAAAATTATCATCATTGATTCACTTAGGGCATGTCTTGGACAGGGAATGCTTGTTGTAAAAGCATTGCAGCAAAAGGAAGAGGGAAAAGGCATTGAAGAGATTACGCAGTGGGTGCAGGAGTATCGTACAAAAATCTGTGCCAATGTTACGGTAGACGATCTTAACCATCTCCATAGAGGCGGGCGCGTGTCAAAGGCAACGGCGATTCTTGGAACGGTGGTACAGATTAAACCTATCATTCATATGGATGATGAAGGAAAACTGCAAGTAATCGGCAAAGAACGCGGAAGAAAGAAAGCACTCAATAAGATTGTCGATATGATGGAAGAGCAGATGAAGGGATATGAGTCAGAGAACGATTTGATTTTCATTACGCATGGAGATTGTCTGGAAGATGCAAATTATCTGAAGAGTCGCGTGGAGAAAAAGTACGGTATCAGTAATATTGTCATTAATGATATCGGAACTGTAATTGGTACACATACCGGACCAGGAGTAGCGGCGGTATTTTGTATAGGCAACACATTACAATAAAGAGAAACTATGAGGAGGAAAACATGAAGGAAAGAAGTAATTTTACGAGTAAGATGGGATTTGTCATGGCCGCAGCAGGTTCTGCAGTTGGCCTTGGAAATATCTGGCGTTTCCCATATCTTGCAGCAAAATATGGCGGGGGAACATTCTTGCTCGTGTATTTAATTTTAGCAGTTACATTTGGTTTTGCGCTTATGATAACAGAAGTAGCAATCGGAAGAAAGACAGGGCTTAGTGCGATCGGAGCTTTCCAGGCTCTGGATAAAAGATTTAGTTTTGTTGGTATAATGGCATCTTTGGTACCGATTATCATCTTCCCTTACTATTCTGTAATTGGCGGATGGGTAATCAAATATCTTGTTACATTTACTACGGGAGGCGTGCATGATGCAGCGGGAGACGGATATTTTAGTGAATTTATAGGTTCTACAGGTTCACCGCTTTTATGGTTTGCCGTATTTATGGGATTGACAGCGATTGTTGTTATCCTTGGAGTAGAAAAGGGTGTAGAGAAAGTAAGTAAGATCATGATGCCGATCCTTATCGTGCTGACAATTATTATTGCGATATACAGCTGCACGATTCCGGGAGCTATGGAAGGCGTGAAATATTACATAATGCCGCATATGAAAGATTTCTCTGCAAGTACGATTATCGCAGCGATGGGACAGATGTTCTATTCGATGTCTTTGGCAATGGGTATCATGGTGACTTATGGTTCTTATATGAAGAAAGACACTCACTTGGAGAGTTCGGTAAGACAGATTGAATTGTTTGATACAGGAATTGCTTTTATGGCAGGTCTTATGATTATCCCGGCAGTATTTGCATTCTCCGGCGGAGATCGTTCTGCGCTTAGTGCAGGTCCGGGACTTATGTTCATTACATTACCAAAAGTGTTTGACAGTATGCCGATGGGCGGCGTTATCGGAGCTTGCTTCTTCTTGCTTGTATTATTCGCAGCGCTTACATCAGCGATTTCTCTGATGGAGACGATCGTATCTATCTTTATGGATAAATTCCATTGGAAGAGAAAAGGTGCTTCTATTTTTGTATTTGGTCTGGCTCTTCTTCTTGGAATTCCATCTTCAATGGGATTTGGAGCATTAAGTGGTATTAGTTGGAAGGGAATGAGTATTCTCGATATTATGGACTTTGTAAGTAATAATGTACTTATGCCGATTGTTGCATTCTTCACTTGTGTTCTTGTTGGATTTGTTCTTAAGACAAAAGTAATTGAAGATGAAGTAAAAGCGACAGATGGAACATTTAGCGGACAGAACTTGTTCCGTATCATGATTAAGTGGGTAGCTCCGGTATTCTTGATTTTAATTCTTGTAAGCTATGTAGCAACCGGACTTAAAATTGATCTTGGACCTCTTAACTTCTTAAAAGTATAAATAAGAGAATAATTAAAAAATGCTGTTGACACAATTCTTAGCATGTGCTATGATATATTGCGTGTGAAGAAAACAAAGAAGAGTATCCGCTCTCACCTTAGCACAATCGAGTGACTAATGGTTTGATATTGCAGCATTAGATGAATCTTGTTATAGATTTATTTTGTATGTATAAAGTGGATAGTCTTTGACTATTCACTTTTTTATCTTATAGGGAATACCTTGTCATGCTAAAGCGTGAAAGCTTTTCCTATAAGACAAAACCCTCCGGGAGGATACGCACTCGCGTGAGCGGAAGCAGTCAGCAAAAGCTGACCACGCTCGGCGCGCAAAGCGTGCAAACCCCTCATGAGTGAGGGGATGGGGGAGTTGAAGTGGGCTTGCCCACTTTGTTCTAATGCAAGGAGAAAAACATGAAAAAATTATTATTCATATATAATCCAAATGCAGGCACCGGTATGTTAAGATCACATTTGATGGACGTGATTGATATTTTTGTGAAGGCAGGATATGAAGTGACAGTATATCCGACTCAGCAATATAAAGACGGATATAGAAAAGTGAAGGAATTTAAAGCAGGATATGATTTGCTTGTGTGCAGCGGCGGAGATGGGACGCTTGATGAGATTGTAACCGGTATGATGGAACGGGAAGATAAAATCCCAATCGGCTATATTCCGGCAGGTACGACGAATGATTTTGCAAACAGTCTGAGCATTCCTAAGAATGTCCGTGAAGCTGCCAGTATCGCTGTAAATGGAACGGTATTCTCGTGTGATGTGGGAAAATTTAATAAAGATACGTTTGTGTATATCGCGGCTTTTGGACTTTTTACAGATGTATCTTATCAGACGAAACAGGAAATGAAAAATATCCTGGGGCATTTGGCATATGTATTGGAAGGAGCCAAGAGGTTGTTTGCTATTCCCTCCTATCATATCAAAGTGATTTATGACGGTCAGGAGATTGAGGATGAATTTGTGTTTGGCATGGTGACAAATTCAAAGTCTGTAGGCGGATTCCGTAGTATCATAGGAAAAAATGTGGTGTTTGATGACGGGGAATTTGAAGTTACATTGATAAAAATGCCAAAGAATCCGCTTGCTCTGCAAGAAATTGTAGCGGCTTTACTGATTGAACAGATTGATACAAAATATATGTATATGTTTAAAGCTTCCCAGGTTACTTTTGAGTCTATCCAGGAAATTCCATGGACATTGGATGGAGAGTTTGGAGGCCGGCATGATACAGTCGAAATCCAAAATTGCAAACAGGCATTGAATATTATGGTTGACGCGAATGCGGTTGAAAAACTTACGATAGATAAGCTGTTGGTGGAAAGTGAATAAAGAAGCAGCAGTTTAACCATAACAGCAGTGCTGCGAAAAAATTTAAAAAAGTACTTGTATATTTTGATGAAATGCGTTACAATATACAAGTACGAAATCCGGCCCCATGGTCAAGCGGTCAAGACGCTAGCCTCTCACGCTGGAATCAGGGGTTCGATTCCCCTTGGGGTCATTGGAAAACCGTGAAATTTCTTTAGTGAAAAAGAAGTTCCGCGGTTTTTTCTTTTGTGTGGAAAGTATCGAGCGGCGTAAGAAAAAATTTTTCCAATAAAAAGTAAAAAGATGTCCAAATCACTTTACTTTTATAAAACGGATGAGGTATAATAAATTGCATAAAAAATATGATTCAAAGAATCGGAGGAAAAAATTATGTTAGTAGCAGCAAAAGAAATGCTTGACAAAGCAAAAGCAGGTCACTACGCAGTAGGACAGTTTAATATCAATAATTTAGAGTGGACAAAAGCAATTCTGCTTACAGCTCAGGAATGCAATTCTCCAGTAATCCTTGGTGTATCTGAGGGTGCAGGAAAATACATGACAGGTTTCAAGACAGTAGCCGATATGGTAAAGGCTATGATTGATGAGCTTAACATTACGGTTCCTGTAGCTCTTCACTTAGACCACGGCAGCTATGAGGGATGCTACAAATGTATCAAAGCTGGATTTTCTTCTATCATGTTCGATGGTTCTCATTACCCGATCGAAGAAAACGTTGAGAAGACAAAAGAATTAGTAGCAGTTGCTCACGCAATGGGAATGTCTATCGAAGCAGAAGTTGGATCTATCGGCGGAGAAGAAGACGGCGTTGTAGGCGCTGGTGAATGTGCAGACCCACAGGAATGTAAAATGATCGCAGATCTTGGTGTAGATATGCTTGCAGCAGGTATCGGTAACATTCATGGAAAATATCCTGCAAACTGGCAGGGATTAAGCTTCGAAACACTCGATGCTATCCAGCAGCTGACAGGTGCTATGCCATTAGTTCTTCATGGTGGTACAGGTATTCCGGCAGATATGATCAAAAAAGCAATTGACTTAGGCGTATCTAAGATCAACGTAAATACAGAATGCCAGTTATCATTTGCAGCAGCTACCCGTGAATACATCGAAGCTGGTAAAGATAATCAGGGTAAAGGCTTTGACCCACGTAAATTACTTGCACCTGGATTTGAAGCTATCAAAGCAACTGTAAAAGAAAAAATGGAATTATTCGGTTCTATCGATAAAGCTTAATTTCACAATTAAAAAAAGGCATTCCAAGCGATTGGGGTGCCTTTATTTATGAAAGGAACAAAAGGATGAGTGAGACAATAAATGTAGCAGCGATTTATGGAGAAAATGTGTTTAATGACACTGTGATGCAGGAACGTCTGCCGAAAAAAGTTTATAAAGACCTGAAAAAAACGATTGAAGAAGGGAAGGATCTAGACCTTGTGACAGCGGATGTAATCGCTCATGAGATGAAAGAGTGGGCGCTCGAAAAGGGTGCCACGCATTATACTCACTGGTTCCAGCCGCTGACGGGTGTGACAGCTGAAAAGCATGATTCCTTTATATCGGCGCCAATGCCAAATGGAAAAGTGTTGATGAGTTTTTCCGGAAAGGAGCTTATCAAAGGGGAGCCGGATGCATCTTCATTTCCGTCAGGAGGACTTAGGGCTACGTTTGAGGCGAGAGGGTATACAGTCTGGGACTGTACGTCTCCGGCATTTGTAAAGAAAGACCAGAATAGCTGCGTTTTATATATACCAACCGCGTTTTGTTCCTATACAGGAGAGGCGCTTGACCAAAAAACGCCGCTGCTTCGTTCTATGGAAGCAATTAATGAACAAGCACTTCGTTTTTTGCGCCTGTTTGGAAATACAACCTCCAGAAAAGTAAAGCCGTCTGTTGGAATTGAACAGGAATATTTTCTGGTGGATCGGGAGAAATATTTACAAAGAGAAGATTTGATCTTTGCAGGAAGAACATTGTTTGGGGCAATGCCTCCGAAAGGACAGGAACTTGACGATCATTATTTTGGCAGTATTCGTGACCGTATTGCGAATTTTATGAGTGCGATCAACGAAGAACTGTGGAAGCTTGGTGTAACGGCAAAGACACAGCATAACGAAGCGGCGCCTGCACAGCATGAGCTGGCTCCGATTTATATGGAGTGTAACGTTGCGGTAGATCATAATCAGCTGATTATGGAAACACTTAAAAAGATGGCATATCGTCAGGGACTGCACTGCCTGCTGCATGAAAAACCATTTGCAGGAGTGAATGGTTCTGGTAAACACGATAACTGGTCTTTGACGACCGATGATGGGAAGAATCTTCTGGATCCTGGAAAGACGCCGCATGAAAACATTCAATTCTTATTGATGTTGATGTGTGTATTAAGGAGCGTCGACAAACATGCAGCTCTTTTAAGAGAATCGGCTGCAGATCCGGGGAATGACTTGCGTCTTGGAGCAGCAGAGGCTCCACCGGCAATTATTTCTGTATTTTTGGGAGAGCAGCTTAGTGACGTGTTAAACCAGCTTGTGGAGACTGGTTCCGCGACGCATAGTATTAAGGGCGGAACGCTGGAGACAGGTGTAAAGGCGGTACCGGATTTTGCAAAAGATGCGACAGACCGCAATCGGACATCGCCGTTTGCATTTACAGGAAATAAATTTGAGTTTCGTATGACAGGATCGAGAGATTCCGTGGCAGGACCGAACGTGGTACTCAATACGATTGTTGCAGAGGCGCTTTGTGAAGCATGTGATATCCTGGAGAAAGCAGACGATTTTGAAAAGGCAGTGCATGATCTTATCAAAGAGTACGCAATTGAGCATCAGCGTATTGTTTATAATGGCAATGGATATTCCGAGGAGTGGATAGAGGAAGCGGAACGCCGCGGGCTTCCAAACCTTGAGAGCATGGTAGATGCGATTCCGGCGCTTACCTCAGATTCATCGGTAGCGCTATTTGAGAAGTTTAATGTATTTACAAGAAAAGAATTGGAGTCTCGAGAAGAGATTAAATATGAGGCGTATGCCAAAGCGATTAATATTGAAGCGCGTACGATGATCGATGTCGCAAGCAAACAGATCATTCCGGCTGTCGTAAAATATACAAAGACGTTGGCAGATGCAGTGAATGCGGTTGTAGCGGCCGGCGTGGATGCTGATGTACAGCTTGCACTGTTAAGAGAAGTATCCGGTTTGCTAAAAGAGGCAAAAGAAGCGCTTACTAATTTGGAAGAGCTTGATAAAGAAGCAGAGCAAAAGCCGGAAGGAAAAGAGCAGGCGAGATTTTTCCGGGATGCGATTGTCCCTGCGATGGAAGCGTTGCGCATTCCGGTTGATAAGCTTGAGATGCTGGTAGATAAATCTGCATGGCCGATGCCGTCTTATGCAGAGTTGATATTTGAAGTATAGGTAGTGCACCGGGAGGAAAGCAGTATGACGCGAGGCGAATTTTTAGATAGGCTTGGGGAGTCTTTAGAGGGCGAATTAAATGGATCTGAGATACAGAAACAAGTCGCTTATTATGAGCAGTATATAATAGAAGAAACCAAGAACGGAAAGAACGAGGAAACAGTAATAGAGTCTTTAGGAGACCCATGGATCATTGCGCGTTCCGTCATTTCAGGTGTTGAGATGTCTGGAGGATATCAGAGCGAAGGATATAACACAGATATTTATGGAGAGGAACAATATGATTCTGGCGAGGAAGCATACAGACAGGATAAAGTACATGTGTACACGTTTGGAAAATGGTGGCAAAAATCCTTGCTGGTGCTTGCGATAGTTGGAATTTTGACTGGCATCATTTCTCTTATCATGGGGATTATTAGTATAGTACTGCCGATTTTGATACCGGTTATGATCATCGTTTTCATATTAAGATATTTTAGCGGAGGAAAGCGTTGACGATATATAAAAAAATGAAGAATGTGCGAAGCACATTCTTCATTTTTTGCTCTGTGTAAAGTAAAAGACCGATGGGGGAGCCATCGGTCTTTTGAGGGGAGTATAAATAATTAATAAGGGGTTGCAGAAAGAATACTTTCTACAAGAAACAGTATAATATACAAGTTTTGAAAAAGCAAGTTAATTTTTCAAAAATTCCCAAAATATTGAAAGAAAAGTAAATTTGTGCGTATAAGAAAGTCGGAAAGAGACATACTAAGGGTGTAATAAATATTAGGAGGAAGAACAAATGGCAAAAAATTATAGTTCTAAGAATGAAACAACTTCAAATGCATCTAATGTATCTGACGCATCTAATGCGAAAAACAAAAACTCTAACAAGAATGCATCTAATAAAAACAAAGCATCTAATGCTTCAAACGGTGGCGTTTCAAACGGCGATGCTTCAAACTGCTATCGTTAATTAGAAGCGGTGTAAAAGCAAGATGAGAAAGCAGGGGGCGGGGAATGGAAAAGAAATTCCCCGCCCCTTACTTTGCTTATTGACAATCAATATATTGACCCGTAATATAGAAGTTAAGCAAAGAGCGAAGGAGACAATGAATGGAAAGAATAGAACTGATTGCGCCGTGTCATTTTGGACTGGAGGCAGTTTTAAAAAGGGAAATCTGGGATTTGGGCTATGAGATTTCCAGTGTAGAAGATGGAAGAGTTACATTTGTTGCCGATTATGAAGATATATGTCGTGCAAATGTGTTTTTGCGTTCTGCGGAGAGAATACTTCTAAAAGCAGGTACATTTAAAGCAGAAACATTTGATGAATTGTTTGAGAGGACAAAGGCATTGCCATGGGAAAAATTTATCCCTAAGAATGGGAAATTCTGGGTTGCAAAAGCTGCGTCTGTGAAAAGTAAATTATTCAGTCCGTCAGATATACAGTCTATTATGAAGAAAGCAATCGTGGAACGCATGAAAGAAAAGTATCATGTGGAATGGTTTGAAGAGGACGGAGCTTCTTATCCGATTCGTGTGTTTCTTATGAAGGATGTGGTTACGATAGGTATCGATACATCTGGTGTTTCTTTACATAAAAGAGGCTATCGTCTGATGTCGAGCAAAGCGCCGCTTACAGAGACGCTTGCTGCTGCATTGATTATGTTGACGCCTTGGAGGAAGGAACGTATTCTTGTGGATCCATTTTGTGGAAGCGGTACATTCCCGATTGAGGCGGCAATGATGGCAGCGAATATCGCACCAGGGATGAATCGTGAGTTTACAGCCGAAGAATGGACAAACCTGATTTCGAAAAACGCCTGGTATGAAGCGATAGACGAAGCGAATGATTTGGTGAATGATAAGATAGAGGTAGACATTCAAGGGTATGATATTGATGGCGAAGTGATAAAAGCAGCGCGTGAGAATGCAAAACTCGCAGGGGTAGAGCATCTCATCCATTTTCAGGAGCGTGCAGTGAAAGATTTGCGTCATCCAAGAAAGTACGGATTTATCATCACGAATCCGCCGTATGGCGAACGATTGGAAGAAAAAGAGAATCTTCCGGCATTATATCGGGAATTTGGCGAGAGCTTTAAAAAGCTGGATACCTGGTCTGCGTATATGATTACTTCCTATGAAGATACGGAGCGTTATTTTGGAAGGAAAGCAGATAAAAACAGAAAGATTTATAATGGAATGCTTAAGACATATTTTTATCAATTTTTAGGACCAAAACCGCCCAAACCAAACAAATAGATTTCGAGAGAGTATATAGGATGAAAGAGGAATGTATATGAAAAACAGGATTGTATTTGCTACCGGAAATCAAAACAAGATGAAGGAAATCCGTATGATTCTTGCTGATCTTGGCATGGAGATCCTTTCCATGAAAGAGGCAGGGGTAGATATTGACGTTGTGGAGGATGGAAAAACATTTGAAGAGAATGCAATGATCAAAGCGTGTGAGATTGCGAAGTATTTGCCAAATGACATTGTTCTGGCAGATGATTCGGGGCTGGAAATCGATTATCTGAATAAAGAGCCTGGGATTTATTCGGCAAGATATGCGGGGGTCGATACTTCTTATGATATTAAAAATAATCTTCTTCTTAGCCGGCTTGAGGGTGTGCCGGATGAGAAACGTACGGCGAGATTTGTGTGTGCGGTTGCAGCCGCATTTCCGGATGGAGGCACGGAGGTTGTCAGGGGAACGATAGAAGGACGTATCGGATATGAGATTAAGGGTAACAATGGTTTTGGCTATGATCCGATTTTCTTTGTACCAGAGTACAACTGTACCACTGCCGAGATGGAGCCGGAGCTTAAGAATGAACTAAGTCACCGCGGAAGAGCGCTTCGGAGCATGCGTGAAATAATGGAGAAAAAATATGAGAATATTAATTGTTAGTGATACACATGGGCATCACCGTAATTTTGACAGGGCAGTTAAAAAAGCCGGAAAATTTGATATGTTGATTCACCTTGGAGATTTGGAAGGCGGCGAAGCTTATGTGGAAGCGGCTTTGGATTGTCCGGTGCATATGGTGGCTGGTAATAATGACTTTTTTTCGGATTTGAAAAGAGAAGAGGAGTTTGAGATTGGCGGATATCGTGTGATGATAACACATGGGCATTATTATTATGTATCTATGGGAGTGGAAGTGCTCGTGGGAGAAGCGAGGGCAAGGGGAGCTGACATTGTGATGTTTGGCCATACGCATAAACCATTTTTGGAAGAGAGAGAGGGAGTGATTGTGTTGAACCCGGGAAGTCTTTCTTATCCAAGGCAGCAGGGGCACAGAGGAAGTTATATGATCATGGAAATCAATGAACATGGCGAAGCGCAATTTTTTACGGACTATGTATAGGGAGACGTTTGTTGTAAACCTGTAAAAAGCGCATGAAAAACGGGTTAAGAAACAGCAAAAAATCAATGCTGAAGTGAAAAGTTTATTTCCACTTTGAAAAATGAGAAAATAAAAGTGGCAATTACTCTTACAAAAAGGTGTAATTGCTGCTTTTTCTGTTTCATAAAGTAGAAATAAGTGCTACACTAAACAAAGAAAACAACAGGTTACCTAAAGAAGAGAGATTTTTCTTTGCATCACAAAAAAGCGGATTTTAGTCGTTGTTTTAAAAGTGAAAGACTAAATTC
>ERZ808035.197-NODE-197-length-68541-cov-4.839273_pt1 | contig 68541 bp, 62 predicted proteins | sample MGYA00380189_ERZ808035 | MGnify/ENA primary metagenome ERZ808035 (study PRJEB31490, sample SAMN06133407) | mouse gut metagenome | isolation source: M5_1 | host: mice | place: China: Chengdu | collected 2015-05 ... | reverse complement strand
GCGCGGCCCCGCCTCGCGAGCGACCCGCGCCGCCATCACGCCACGGCGGCGCGGCTGTACAGGGGATACGCCACCGTGGCGCACCGGTCGGCCCCGACGGCCCCTCGACCGCGCCACGGTGGTGCGCCGGTGCGGAAAACACACCACGGTGGTGCGGGGGCCTGATCCACGGGCCTTAAGGGCCGGCCGGGACGACCAGGGGTGCGGAGATGGGTCGGCGGCGGGGCGCCCCGCTCGGATATGCCGGGGCATAAGGGACCATCGCTGCATACCGAGGAATAGAGGGCAGAAAAAGACCGCTCAACCCTAGAGAGATGAACGGCCGAATTTCAGAGAGGCGTGGGAGTAGCGGCTGCGGAGACCGCGGCGCCAGAGCCGGGCAATCACCTTCGCACGCAGGGATGTCAGGTGCGACAGGAAGGGATGGCGGCGTCGCGCCCCTCCCCACCCGGTGTCGTATCGTCCCATGGCACCTCCCGTTTAATTTCAGATTCCTTCTAAAGAACCATCCTAGGATATACATCGACGATTGTCGAGGTCTTTATCGTGAACGGGCCGTTCCCGCACGGGAGCGTCACCGCCCCGACGCATCACGCGCACAAAACGGCCCCGGGACGGATGGTCCCGGGGCCGCGGGGGACGACGCAGGAAGGGCGGAGGGCCCCATCCGCACCGGACGTCAGGCGTCGGCCGCCTGCCTCGGCACCTCCCTGTCGCACGAGGCGCGGAAGAGCAGGGTGCCCGCCACGGCCATGGCGCCGGCGATGCCCAGGCTCGCCCCGAGCACGGCGGCCTCGGACCACCCCATGACGAGCGCCGCCGTCACGAGCAGGCCCACCGCCACGAGGCCCGACACCATGGCCACGATCACCGAGACCGTGATGGGCACGCCGCGCTTGGCGAGGGCGGCCGGGCTCGTCCAGGAGAAGTCCGGGCTCCGGGCGTCCAGGAAGAGGCCGAGGTTGGCCGTGAACCAGAAGTCGGCGCAGGGCACGGCCACGCAGAGGAGCGCCACCGGCACGGGGACGCCGCCCACGGCCACGAGGACGGCCGACGCCGCCGAGGCGGCCGCGCACGCCACGAGCCACGGCAGCACCTTGGAGGCCATGAGGGTGCGCACGGGCACCGGTGCCGTCTGCATGAGCCACGCGCACCTCCCCTCCAGCGACACCGAGACCGCGGGCACCGGCGCCATGGCCCCGCAGAACGCGAGCGCCCACGGAAGCGCCGCGTAGAGGGCCGGCAGCATCTCGGCGCGGGCACCGCCCGGCACGTCCATGGCGGCGAGGGCGCCGTCGACGCCCATGTACGCCACGGCGCCGGCGAGCACCACCATGAGGAGCAGGCCGAGGAGGTCGTTCACCACGACGGACGTGGTGTCGAGCACCTGGGCGACCTCCTTGCGGCAGAGGGCGCCCAGGGCGCCGCGGGCCCTGCCCACGCCTACAGCCCTGCGGGGGCCCGCCGACGTCTGGAGGGCCCCCATGACGGGCCGGTAGGTGCGCGCCACGAGCCAGAGGCAGAGCACGCCTGCGGCCGCGGACGCCAGGCAGAACAGGACGACGCCGCCCGCGGCCGCGGCGCCCGGGGCCACCCAGGCCTCGCGCAGCCACCCGGCCGGCGGCCAGAACGTGCAGAGGGCCCCCACCCCGGCGGCCAGGGCCCGGGAGAGCGCCTCCGCGTCCACCTCTCCCCCACCCATCGCGTAGCCACGACCCACGAGCGCGAAGTACCCCACGAGCAGCAGGAGGGCGAGCAGGACCGCGACGGCCGTGTAGGCGGCCTTGGCGTGGGGCAGCCGCGCCGTGACCAGGGTGATCCCGGCGGCCAGCAGCACCGCGGCCGCCGTGGTGGGAAGCGGACCCAGGGCCACGCAGACGAGAAGCGCCGCCACGCGGGCGGCGTCGGCGCCCGCCACCCCCATGGCGCCCACGGCCATGGGCACGCACACGGCGGCGGCCATGGCCACGTTGGCCGCGGCGAAGGGGGCGATCCGAGCCGCCACCTGCACGGTCCCGGGGATGGGCCAGCTCATCATGGTCCCGTAGTCCGAGGCCTCGTAGAGCACACTCGACGCCTTGCAGACCGTGAACACAAGGCCGATGAGGGCGGCGGCCGCGGCGCCCACAGCCGGCACGGCGTCGGCCGCACCGAGCAGCGCGAGACCCACACCCAGGAAGCCCGAGTAGGCCACGACGATGACGGCCAGCACCACGTAGGCGAGCATCAGGCCCGCCCGGGCGATGCAGCCGCGGTCCTGCCGGGCCATGGAGGAGAACAGGCAGCGCGTCTGGACCGCCGCCACACGGAGGAAGAGCCTCATCGCACCTCCCCCTCGGCCTCGGACAGGGTGTCCATGAAGACGTCCTCGAGGCTCTCGTCGCCCATGACGTCGGCGATGGGCCCCTGGGCCCGGATGGAGCCGTCGGCCACGATGGCCACGGTGTCGCAGAGCCGCTCCACGACCTCGAGCACGTGGGACGAGAACAGCACGGCGCCGCCGCGGTCGGCATGCTCGCGGAGCATGGCGCGCAGCGTGCGGGTGGCCACGGGGTCGAGGCCCACGAAGGGCTCGTCGAGGACGAGCAGCGCCGGGTCGTGGACGAAGGCGCCCATGAGCACGAGCTTCTGCTGCATGCCGTGGCTGTAGGAGGAGGCGCGGGAGCCCAGGGCGTCGGCCATGGCCAGGCGGTCGGCCAGCCCGGAGATGCGGGCCGTGCGCTCGGCCTCCGGCACGGCGAAGACGTCGCACACGTAGTCGAGGTAGGCCATGCCGGTCATGAAGCCGTAGACCGACGGCGTGTCGGGCACGTAGGCGAGCGCCGCCTTGGCCGCCACGGGCTCGGCCACCACGTCGTGGCCGCAGACGGAGATGGAGCCGCCGTCGAAGCCCTGGATGCCCACGATGGAGCTGATGAGCGTGGTCTTGCCCGCGCCGTTGGGCCCCACGAGGCCCAGAATCCGCCCCGCGTCCACGGAGAGCGAGTAGCCGTCCGCCGCCACCTTGGGGCCGTAGGTCTTGTAGAAGCCGCACACGTTCAGGATTGGGTCGGCCACGGCCGCTCCTCTCACTCGGGGTCAACCTTCGCCAGGCGTGCGGGTCGGGCCCCTAGGCCCGCTTCCCGCGGCCGCCGTCCTCCGCGCCGTCCCGCTTGGGGAGGCGCCCGGCGCGCCGGAGCGCGTCGCGGAGGATCCACTCCACCTGGCCGTTGGCGCTGCGCATCTCGTCGTCGGCCCACCTCTGGACCGCCGCCCATATCTCCGGGTCCACGCGCAGCGGGTACTGCTTTCGCGCCATGGGCTAGTAGAGCGATCCGGCGTTGATCACGGGATGGGCCTCGGAGTCGCCGCAGAGCACCACCATGAGGTTGGAGGCCATGGCGGCGCGGCGCTCGTCGTCGAGGTCCACGGAGCCGCCCTCGGCCAGCTCGTTCACGGCCATCTCCACCATGCCCACGGCGCCCTCCACGATCTTGCGGCGCGCGGCGATGACGGCCTCGGCCTGCTGGCGGCGGAGCATCGCCTGGGCGATCTCGGAGGCGTAGGCCAGATGCGTGAGGCGGGCGTCGTCCACCACCACGCCGGCCCCCTCGAGCCGGCGGGAGAGCTCCTCGCGGAGGGCCGCCGAGACCTCCTCGACGTTGGAGCGGAGCGTGATGACGTCGCAGGCGTCCGAGGAGTCACCGGTGTGGTCGTAGGGGTAGATGCTCGCCACGTGACGGAGGGCCGTCTCGGCCTGCATGGCCACGTAGCTGGGGTAGTCGTCCACGTCGAACAGGGCCTTGGCCGTGTCCTCCACGTGCCACACCACGACGTCGGCGATCTCGATGGGGTTGCCCACGCGGTCGTTGACCTTGAGGCGCTCGCCGTTGAGGGTGCGGGCGCGCACGCTCACCTTGGTGGAGAGGCCCTTGGGCAGCGGGAGGCCCTTGGAGTCCTCGGAACCGGTGCCCATGACCACGTCCACGACGTCGCTGGGCCCGAGGCTGCGGCTCAGGAAGGGGTTGGCCCAGTGGAAGCCCTCGGAGCGCACGGTGCCCACATAGCGGCCGAACAGCACGCACACGCGGGCCTGGCCCGGCTGCACGGTGAAGAACCCGATGGAGAGCACGACGATCGCGAGGGTGAGGAGGATGGCGCCCGTGAGGAGGAGCCCGGGGACCGCGGAGGGGGTCTCGGAGGCGATGCCGACGCAGGCCACGATGTACAGGGCGACGTTCGCCAGGGACAGGGCCACCAACGCGCAGAGCACCGGCCATCCGGACGGGACTGCGACCCTCTTCTCGACGGTCATGGGAGGTCTCCTTTCGATGCCGCGGCCCCTTTGGCCGCGAGCTGAGGTCATTGTGATATCACATTGGTCTCCCGTCAAGGAGGGACTCCCGGGTTCCGGTGGAGTGGCGGCCGGCAGTAGGTGGTCGCCGGCGGCGGGATGCGCGTCTCGGCCGTGGCCGTGCCCCTTATCAAGGCAGCAACCTCTCACATATATGCAGTGACAGCGCCCATACCGGCCGATTTATCCGGTATGGGCGCCCATTCATGCATGTATGGAGTTTGATAAGGAGCACGGCCGCTCGCCGCAGCCAAATCGAGCAGGCCACGCCTTGTCAGCCGGACGTCTTCGGAGCGAAAGCGACGACCAGGAGCGACACCACGACAGCCACGGCGGCCCCGCCAAGAACCGCCGCCAGACGGTCGACGCCCGGCCACCACCACACGAACGCCAACTGGACAAGCCCGTACAGGAGAATGCCCCCGATAAAGCCATGCATCAGGTTGCGTTGCGACATGGCGTACCCTCCCACTGGCGGCCTATCCCCCAAGCAGGCACGGAAACTGTCGAATGTGCCCGCATCACTTGCAGCAATTGTCCTCGTTGTACTTCCTTTTTCTGCCGGAATCGCCCGGGAAACCCCCGGTGAACCATAGACGGTATTTATATATCTGCAAACGGTATACTATGCTATTGACTAAATTGATATTGCCGATAGCCATCGAAGAGGCCGCGGCCGGTCGGGGTCGCCCGACCGGCCGCGGCCTGAAACCCGATGGCCCGACAGGCCCTACTTCTTGATCCAGCTGAACATGGAGCGGATCTGCTCGCCGGTCTCCTCGATGGGGTGGCTGTTGATAGCCTCGCGCTGCTCGAGCAGCCAGCGGTGGCCGTCGTTGCAGTCGGCCACGAACTCCTCGGCGAAGGATCCGTCCTGGATGCGGGCCAGGATCTGGCGCATCGCGGCGCGGCTCTCCTCGTTGATCACCTTGGGGCCGGCGTAGTACTCGCCGTACTCGGCGGTGTTGGAGATGGAGTAGTTCATGAAGTGGATGCCGCTCTCGTACATGAGGTCCACGATCATCTTCATCTCGTGGTAGACCTCGAAGTACGCCAGCTCGGGCGGGTACCCGGCCTCGGTGAGGGTCTCGAAGCCCGCCTTCACGAGCTCCACGAGGCCGCCGCAGAGCACGGCCTGCTCGCCGAAGAGGTCCTCCTCGGTCTCGTCCTTGAAGGTGGACTTGATGATGCCGGAGCGGGCGCCGCCCACACCCCAGCAGTAGGACAGGGCGATGTCCCAGGCGTCGCCGGTGGCGTCCTGGTAGACGCAGGCGAGGTCGGGCACGCCGGACCCCTCGGTGTACTGACGGCGCACGATATGGCCGGGACCCTTGGGGGCGCACATGATGACGTTCACGTCCTCGGGGGCCTTGATGTAGCCGTAGTGGATGTTGAAGCCGTGGGCGAAGGCCAGGGTGTCGCCGGGCTTGAGGTTGGGGGCCACGTACTTCTCGTAGACCGCGGGCTGGGTCTCGTCGGGGGTGAGGATCATGACGACGTCGGCCTCTTTGACGGCCTGGTCCATGGGGACGACCTTGAGACCGGCCTCCTCGGCGGCCTGGGCGCTGGCGGAGCCCTCGCGCAGGCCCACGCGGACGTCGACGCCGGAGTCCATGAGGTTGAGGGCGTGGGCGTGGCCCTGGGAGCCGTAGCCCAGGACGGCGACCTTCTTGCCCCGGATGACGTTGGGGTCGCAGTCGTTCTCGTAGCAGATGGTGACGGCCATGTTCTCTCCTTTGTGCTTCTGGTGACACGTTCGCCGCCCGGACGGGCGGGTTGAACCGGTTGGGACGCCCCGGGGGCGCCGGAGCCTGCAGGGTCAGGAGTCGTGGGAGCCGCGGGTCTGGGCCACCTTGCCTGTGCGGGTGAGCTGCTTGATGCCGTAGGCGCGGAAGAGGTCCTCCATGGCGTCGAGCTTGCTCGCCGTGCCCGTGGCCTCGATGGTGAGGGTGGCGCGACCCACGTCCACGACGTTGGCGCGGAAGACGTTGGCTATCTCGATGACCTCGTGGCGGCGCTCCGGCGGGGCCTGGACCTTGAACAGCACGAGCTCGCGCTCCACGGCGCCCTCGAAGGTGAGGTCGCTGATCTTGAAGACGCTCACGAGCTTGTGGAGCTGCTTCGTGATCTGCTCGAAGCCCACCTCGTCGGCCTCCACGATGACGGTCATGCGGGAGAGCGACTCGTCCTCGGTGGGGGCCACCGAGAGGGACTCGATGTTGAAGCCGCGGCGGCTGAACAGGCCGGTGATGCGCGACAGCACGCCGGGCTTGTTCTCGACCAGGATCGAGAGCAGGTAGTTCATCCTCACTCATCCCCCTTCACGTCGTCGTCCCCGGACAGCGGCGGGTGCCCCGCGCTGCCGAAGCCCTTCTCGGTCACGCGCACGCCGCCCAGGGTCACGTCGAGGGCGCCGATGATGTCGTCGATGGGGGCGCCGGGTGCCACCATGGGGTAGACGGTCTGGTCGGCCGGGATCTGGACGTCCAGGAGGTAGGGGCCGTCGGCGGCGAGCATGGCGTCGAGGGCGTCGGAGACCTCCTCGGGCCGGGTGATGCGCGCTGCCTCCCAGCCGTAGGCGTCGGCGAGCTTCACGAAGTCGGGCACGGGGTCGAGCTCGGTGAACGAGTAGCGGCGGTCGTAGAAGAGCGTCTGCCACTGGTGCACCATGCCGAGGGCGCGGTTGTTGACGACGAGCACCTTCACGGGCACGCGGTTGACGGCGGCCGTGGCCATCTCCTGGCTGTTCATCTGGAACGAGCCGTCGCCGGCCACGCACACGACCTCGTCCTCGGGGCACCCCAGCTTGGCGCCGATGGCCGCGGGGAAGCCGAAGCCCATGGTGCCGAGGCCGCCGGACGAGATGAACGTGCGGGCGTGCTCGCGGTGGATGTTCTGGAGGGCCCACATCTGGTGCTGGCCCACCTCCGTGGTGACGATGGAGCGCTCCGGGTCGAGCTTGTCGGAGAGCTGGCGGAGCAGGACCTCCGGCGCGATCTTGTCGGGGAAGTCCGCGAAGTCCGAGGTGTAGAAGGGCCAGCGCTCGCGCCAGCCGAAGACCTCGCGGCACCAGGCCTCGCCCACGGGCTCGGCGCCGGTCTCGTCGAGCCGCCGGTTGACGGCGTCGAGGACCACCTTGACGTCGCCCACGATGGGGACGTCCGGGTTCACGATCTTCCCTATCTCGGCCGGGTCGATGTCGATGTGCACGATCTTGGCGTGGGGCGCGAACTCCGAGACCTTGCCGGTCATGCGGTCGGAGAAGCGCGCTCCGCAGGCGATGAGCAGGTCGCACTCCATGACGGCCATGTTGGCGTACTTGGACCCATGCATGCCCACAGGTCCCAGGTTGAGCGGGTTGGAGCAGCGCATGGCGCCCTTGCCCATGAGCGAGGTGATGACGGGGATCCGCATCTTCTCGGCCAGCTCCGTGAGCTCCTGGCACGCGTGGCTGGCCACGACGCCGCCGCCGGCGTAGAGGAGCGGCCGCCTGGCGGAGCGGATGAGCTCGGCGCAGGCGCGCACCTGCTTGGCGTTGCCCTTGTAGGTGGGGCGGTAGCTGGGCAGGTTCACGGAGTCGGGGTAGTGGAAGACCATCTCGGCGCCGGAGAGGTCGCTCGGGACGTCGATGAGCACGGGGCCCGGGCGGCCGGTGGAGGCGATGTAGAAGGCCTCGCGGAACGTGCGGGTGAGGTCGTCGGTGGACTGCAGCAGGAAGCTGTGCTTGACGATGGGCATGGTGATGCCCACGATGTCGGACTCCTGGAAGGCGTCCGTCCCGATGACGCCGCGGGTCACCTGGCCGGTGATGACCACCAGGGGGATGGAGTCCATGTAGGCGGTGGCGATGCCGGTGACGGTGTTGGTGGCGCCCGGGCCGCTCGTGACGAGCACCACACCCACCTTGCCCGTGGCGCGGGCGTAGCCGTCGGCCATATGGGTGGCGGCCTGCTCGTGGCGGGCGAGGACGTGGCGGATCTTACGCGAGTCGTAGAGGGCGTCGTAGATCTTGATGGCCTGGCCGCCCGGGTAGCCGAAGAGCGTGTCGACGCCCTCGGCCTCGAGGCTGGCGATGATGGCCTGCGCGCCGGTCATGGTCTTCCCCTCGTGCTCCGTGTGGCTGCCGGGACCGAAGGGACGGCCCTCGATGGCCCGGGCGCGGCGGGCGACCTTGTCGGCGACGGTGTTGGACCCGGCCTGGGCCGGGATGCGGTCCTGGTCTCTCATGACAGGTAGGCCCCCTTGTCTGCGCTGGTGACGAGCCTGGCGTAGCGGGAGAGGACGCCCGTGGCGTACTTGGGCGCGGGCGGCTCCCAGGCGGCGCGGCGGCGCTCGAGCTCGGCCTCGGGGACCTCGAGCTCGATGGTGCCGGCGTCGATGTCGATGGCGACGGTGTCGCCCTCCTCCACGAGGGCGATGGGACCGCCGGCCGCGGCCTCGGGGCTCACGTGGCCGATGGCCGGGCCCTTGGTGGCGCCTGAGAAGCGGCCGTCGGTGACGAGGGCCACGGAGCGGTCGAGCCCCATGCCGCAGATGGCGGACGTGGGGGTGAGCATCTCGCGCATGCCGGGGCCGCCCGAGGGGCCCTCGTAGCGGATGACCACGACGTCGCCGGGGCGGATGCGGCCGCCGAAGATGGCCTCGCAGGCCTCCTCCTCGCTCTCGAAGACGCGGGCCGGGCCGCGGTGACGGCGCATCTCGGGCGCCACGGCGCTCTTCTTGACCACGCCGCAGTCCGGCGCGAGGCTGCCGCGGAGCACCTTGAGGCCGCCGTCGGGCGAATAGGCGTCCCCCACCGTGCGCACGATGTCGCCGTCCGGCTCCGGGCACTCCTCGACCCACTCGGCCACCGTGCCGTGGCAGGTGCGGGCGGTGAGGTCGAGGTGGCCCGTGCGGCCGAGCTCGCCCACGATGGCGGAGACGCCTCCCACGGCGTCGAGGTCCTCGATGTGCCGGGGGCCGGCAGGGGCGATGCGCACGATGTTGGGGGTGGCGGCCGAGACCTCGTCCCACTCCTCCATGGTCACCGGGCAGCCGGCGGCCTGGGCGATGGCGGTGAGGTGCAGCATGGTGTTGGTGGAGCCGCCGAAGGCCATGTCGAGCGCCATGCCGTTGCGGATGGCGCGGGAGTCGACGATGTCCAGGGCGGTGACGCCCTGCTCGAGGAGCTCCATGACCTTCATGCCGGCGCGCTTGGCCAGGCGGATGCGCTCGGAGAAGACCGCGGGCACCGTGCCGTTGCCGGGCAGGGCGATGCCGAGGGCCTCGGCCAGGCAGCAGATGGAGTTGGCCGTGAACATGCCGGAGCAGCTGCCGCAGGTGGGGCAGGCGGTCTCCTCCAGGCGGGCGCACTCCTCCAGCGTCATGGTGCCGGCGGTGACCTGGCCCACGGCGTCGAAGAGGCTGTTGAGGTCGGTCTGGCAGCCGTCGGCGCCGCGGCCGGCGAGCATGGGTCCGCCGGAGACGAGCACGGTGGGGATGTTCAGGCGGCAGGCGGCGATGAGCATGCCCGGCACGATCTTGTCGCAGCTGGGGATCAGCACCATGGCGTCGAATTGGTGCCCCTGCACGGCGCACTCAACGGAGTCGGCGATGACCTCGCGGCTGGTGAGCGAGTAGCGCATGCCCTCGTGGTTCATGGCGATGCCGTCGCACACGCCGATGGTGTTGACCTGCAGCGGCGTGCCGCCGGCCATGCGGACGCCGGCCTTGACGGCGTCGGCGATGGTCTGGAGGTGGATGTGGCCCGGGATGACCTCGTTCTGGGCCGAGACGACCGCCACCAGCGGGCGATCGAGCTCCTCGTCTGTGAGGCCGTCGGCCTTGAGGAGGCTGCGGTGCGGTGCGCGGGCCAGCCCCTTCTTGACGGCGTCGCTTCGTAGCTGCATGTTCCCTCGCTTCTCTCTCGGACGCGGTCCGCAGAGCACAGCGAGGGCGGGTGCCACCCACAGGCCCGGTGTCGGTGGGCCGCCGGCCGCGGGGCTCGTCCCGCCGGGGCCGGGGGTCGCCCGGGCCGGCTGGATGCCGCACCGCAGCTGCTCGGGGGTGTTTCGGGGCCGTCCCATCCGGGGTGTGGCTGGGGTGGGCCCGTACTCGTCCCGTCCTCGCATCGCTCAGTGAGGGACACGGTATCTTATTAGATTGGTTTCAGGGGGAGTGGAAACCAACACGTCACAGACGGGGCCTTCGACGTGAGGTCCGGGGTCATGCATCGTCGAAAGGTAACTCGAGAGGGTCCGCGTGTCTGGCGATACACGGACCCTCTCTCAGATGCCTTCTTTCGATACATGACCCCGGACCGCCTGTGGCCCCGTCGCTCCACCGGCGGGAAAAGCAATCAGGGGTTGAACCGCCGTCCCATCACCCGGACACTTTTGTCCCAACGGTCGGGCACTTCCGTCCCATCATCAACCGCGCAACAGGCGAAGTGACAGATGCAACCGTCCCCTTTGTCACATCTCGCAGATGGGCCGCGCACCTTTGTCACAGCCGGGCGCCGTGGGTCTCGGCCGCCTGCCTCGCGCGTGCCCAGCGGGCCTTGGCCTCCCCCTCGGGGACGTCGCCCCACGCGTGCTCCCAGGGCCTGAAGCCCAGGCTCTCGTAGAGGACCACCGCCGGCCAGGACTGCGCCTGCGTGGAGAGCTGCACGGGCCGGCCGTCGGCCGCCGCCAGCGCCGCCCTGCACACCGTGCGGGAGAGCCCGCGACGCTGGTGCCCCTCGGCCGTCATGACCCAGTGCAGCCGCAGCGGCGCCGCCTCAGGGTACTTGCCGGTGCAGAGGGTGCAGGTGGCCGCCAGGTCCCCCTCGGGGCCCAGGACGAAGAAGTGCCGCGCCGCGACCTCGGGCGCCTGCAGCTCGCGCCACTTGCCCCGGGCCTCGTCGGGCGAGAACGGGAACCCGAGCGACGCCATGAGGGCCGCCCATTCCTCCCCCATCGAGCCCGGCTTCCGGGCCCACCGGTACCCCTCCGGCAGGTCCGGCACGGGGTCGGCCGAGGGCCGGGGGCAGACCATGAGCAGGTCCTCGAAGGGGATGCTGTCGTCGAGCTTGGTCACAGGGACCCTCCTTCTCACTGGGCGCGGCCGACGGCGGGGCCCCTTCTCGGTGGAACCGTAGGGCGCCGGCTTGGGCCTCTCTTGGTGGGGGGGCCGGCGCCCGTCGGTCCCGCCCCCCCTCTCTCGGCACCTGAACGCGGTTGAGGGCGACTCCGGGGGCTCCTCGGCACCGAAATCCGCCCTCGTCCGCGTTCAGGTGCGCCGAATCCGCCCCCAGACGCGTTCAGGTGCCGAGAGGGTCGCCCTCAACCGCGTTCAGGTGCGCCCTCAGCGCCGCGCCCTCCGCCCCGCCGGCCCGGCGCTCCGCCGCGCGAGCCCCTGCGCCGTCCGCCGCACGCTGCCCGCTGCGCTCACGCGTACACGCCGCGCAGCGAGTACCAGCCGTCGCGCTCCTCCACGGCCAGGGGCACGCCGAAGAGCCCGGTCATGGCGTCGTCGCGCAGCAGCTCGGCCTTGGGGCCGTCGGCCACCACCCGGGCGTCGCCGATGAGCAGCACGCGCCCGATGGCCGGGATGATGTCCTCGGGGTAGTGGGTGACGAGCACCACGGAGCGTCCCTCGGCGGCCAGCGTGGCCATGGTCTCGCGCACGTGGTACATGCCCTCGGGGTCCAAGCCGGTGCAGGGCTCGTCGAACACGAGCACCCCCGGGTCGCGCACGAGCTCGCGGGCCACGAGCACGCGGCGCACCTGGCCCGTGGAGAGCGTCATGACGTCGCGGTCGGCCAGCGCGGCGATGCCCAGGCGCCCCAAGGCGTCGGCCGCCAGCCTGCGGTGCTCCCCGGTCACCTCGCGTCGCATGGGCAGGCCCAGCGTGCCGAAGAGGCCGCCCACCACGATGTCGGCCACCGGCAGGTGCACGCGCACCTGGTCGTGCATGGTGCCGCTCACCACGCCCAGGCAGGCGCGGATGTCGGAGAGCGCGGGGCGGTCCTGGCCGCGGAAGCGCACGGGCGGCTCGTCGCGGTGCAGCGGCAGCACCTCTCGGGTGAGCAGCTGCACGAACGTGGACTTGCCCGCGCCGTTGGGCCCGAGCAGCGCGATGGACTCGCCCTCGGCCAGCGTGAAGGAGTCGACGGCCAGGATGGTCCTCCCGGCGCGGCGCACCCGCGCGTCGCGGATCTGGAACAGCGGCGGCCTGTCCCCGGGCGCCTCCGGGCCCCGGGCGGCCCCGCCCCTCTCGGCTGACTCCCCCATGGGACCTCCCCGTGCGTCGAGACTGAAAACACCCTGCCGGCAGCACGGCGGGTTTCCCTATAGTAGTCGAGAACGGCCGATGCCCGGCCCACGCCCGTGGGGCCGGTGGCCGCCCGGCCGCCACGCACCGCACCCGCACGAAGGAGCCCCATGGCAGAGATGCTCACCCTCGAGGCCTTCGAGGAGGCCTCGATCAAGGTCAAGGACGTCACGCAGGAGACCAAGCTGCAGGAGAGCCCGCAGCTCTCGGCCGCCACCGGCAACCGCGTGTGGCTCAAGCCCGAGAACCTCCAGCGCACCGGCGCCTACAAGGTGCGCGGCGCCTACTACAAGATCTCGACCCTCTCGCCCGAGGAGCTCGGCCGGGGCCTCATCACCGCCAGCGCCGGCAACCACGCCCAGGGGGTGGCCTATGCGGCGAGCAGGGCCGGCGCCCGCTCGGTGGTGGTCATGCCCACGACGACGCCCCTCATCAAGGTCGAGCGCACCAAGGCCCTGGGCGCCGAGGTGGTCCTCGCCGGCGACGTCTACGACGAGTCGTGCGAGCGCGCCCTGGAGCTGGCCGAGGAGCAGGGCCTCACCTTCGTGCACCCCTTCAACGACCCGACGGTGGCCACGGGCCAGGGCACCATCGCCATGGAGATCGTGCAGGAGCTGCCGCTCGTGGACACCATCCTCGTGCCCATCGGCGGAGGCGGCCTCGCCTGCGGCGTGTCCACGTTCGCCAAGCTGTACAACCCCAAGATCCGCGTCGTGGGCGTGGAGCCCGCCGGGGCCGCCTGCATGCGGGCCAGCGTGGAGGCGGGCCACGTGGTCAAGCTCCCCGGCGCCGACACCATCGCCGACGGCACCGCCGTCCTCGAGCCCGGCGACAAGGTCTTCCCCTACGTGCGCGACAACGTGGACGAGATAATCACCGTGGAGGACGAGGAGCTCATCGTCGCCTTCCTCGACATGGTCGAGAACCACAAGATGATCGTGGAGAACTCCGGCCTGCTCACGGTGGCCGCGGCCAAGCACCTGCCCGCCGAGGGAAAGCGCGTGGTGGCGATCCTCTCCGGCGGCAACATGGACGTGATCACGATGAGCTCCGTGGTGCAGCACGGCCTCATCCAGCGCGGTCGCATCTTCACGGTCTCCGTGCTGCTGCCCGACCGCCCCGGCATGCTGGTCAAGGTGGCCTCGATCATCGCCGGCCAGAACGGCAACGTCATCAAGCTGGACCACAACCAGTTCGTGAGCACCAACCGCAACGCCGCCGTGGAGCTGCGGGTGACCATCGAGGCCTTCGGCGCCGAGCACCGCGACCAGATCGTGGCCGCCCTGGCCGACGAGGGCTTCGACCCCACGGTGGTCCAGGCACAGTTGTAGGGCTGCGGGGCCTTCGGCTCCCGTGGTCCGGGGCTGTGCATCGTCGAAGGCAGCTCGAAAGGCGGCGCGTATCTGGCGATACGCGCCGCCTTTCTCAGATGCCTTCTTTCGATGCACAGCCCCGGACCGCCTGTGGCCCCGACAAGCCGGGAGGGCTTAGGGGCGCATCTCGGGGGTTGGGGCCCTGCGAGTGCCGCCCGGCCCGTCCCAGCACCCGGACACTTTTGTCCCGATGGTCGGGCACTTTTGTCCAACCATCAACTAGTGAACCGTCGTCACTTTGGTCGGGCTCTTCCGCTGTCACACCCGGCCGCGGGTCGGGGACTGCTCCATGATGGGCGTGCGGTTGAGGTTGTCGCACGTCACATCCGCCCTCGGGCCGGCGAGTACCCGCGGAACGTTCTACGGGTGCCGAGGGCGGCGGAAACCGCCCGCGGAACGTTCTGTGGGTGGTGGGGGCGGCGAAAACCACCCGCAGAAGGTTCTGCGGGTGTTTTGCCACCCGTAGAACGTTCTGCGGGTGGTTTGCCGCCCGTAAAACGTTCTGCGGGTGCCGGGCCCTCCGGCCGCCCCGCCGCGCCGTCACCCTCTTTGGTCGGGCCCTTCTGCCGCCACACGCAGGTGGTCCTGTGACGAGAAAGGCGCCCCCGGCCGCTTCCGCGTTCCGGGGGCGCCCTGTTCGTCGCACCAAGGTCGGCGTCGCCTACACCAGGTAGGCCGCCACCCGCTCGCCCATGGCCGCGCAGCCCAGCACGCGGCCGGCCGGGGTGGCGTCGTCGGCGATGTCGGCCGTGCGCCAGCCGTCGTCGAGGGCGCGCTCCACGGCGGCCTCCACGGCGTCGGCGGCCGCGGGCTGACCCAGGCCGTGGCGCAGCATGAGGGCCACGGAGAGGATCTGCGCCAGGGGGTTGGCCACGTCCCTGCCGGCGATGTCGGGGGCGGAGCCGTGGCTGGGCTCGAAGAGCGGCGTGCCGTCGCCCAGGCTGGCGCTGGCCAGCATGCCCAGCGACCCGGCCACCATGGACGCCTCGTCCGAGAGGATGTCGCCGAAGGTGTTCTCGGTCACCACCACGTCGAACTGCGCCGGCCGGGCCACCAGCTGCATGGCGCAGTTGTCCACGAGCATGTCGGAGAAGGCCACCTGGGGGTACTCGGCCGCCACACGGTGGGCCACGTCGCGCCAGAGCCTGCTCGTGCCCAGCACGTTGGCCTTGTCCACCGAGCAGACCGTGGCCCGCGGGCGCCCTGCCGCGGCCTCGAAGGCGTAGCGCACCACGCGCTCGATCTCGCCCTCGCCGTACTCGAGGGCGTCGGAGCACCACACGCCCGGCTCCCCGTCGGCGCCGGCGCCGGGGGCGTCGTCGATGCGCTCGCGGGCGCCGAAGTACAGGCCGCCGGTGAGCTCGCGGACGATGAGCATGTCCACGCCGCGCACGAGCTCGGGCTTGAGGCTCGAGGCGTCGACGAGGGCGTCGAACACGTGCACCGGGCGCAGGTTGCAGTAGAGGCCCAGGGCCTTGCGGATGGCGAGGAGCCCCTGCTCGGGTCGGGGCGCGGCTGGGTCGGTGGTGTCCCACTTGGGGCCGCCCACGCTGGCGAGAAGCACGGAGTCGGCCGCACGGGCGGCCTCGAGGGTCGTGTCGGGGAGGGCGCAGCCGCACGCGTCGATGGCGGCGCCGCCGATGAGGTGGTCCTCGCAGTCAACAGTGAAACCGAACCTCGCGGCCACGGCGTCGAGCACCACGCGGGACGCCGTCATGATCTCGGGGCCGATGCCGTCACCGGGCAGGCAGCAGACGGTGTAGGTGGCCATGGTCACTCCCCCTCCCTGGCGTCGAGCACCCGGCGGGTGCGCTCCACGAGACCACCGGCGTCCATGATCTCGACCAGGAACGGCGGGAACGGCTCGGCGGTGAACTCCTGCCCCGTGGTGACGTCGCGCACGGTGCCGGTCTCGGTGTCCACGGCGACGGTGTGGCCGTCCGCCACGGCGTCCACGGCCGCGGGGCACTCGAGGATGGGCAGTCCCATGTTGATGGCGTTGCGGTAGAAGATGCGCGCGAAGCTCTTGGCCACGACGCAGGCCACGCCGGCGGCCTTGAGGGCCACGGGGGCGTGCTCGCGCGACGACCCGCAGCCGAAGTTCTCCTCGGCCACCACGATGTCGCCGGGGCGCACGCGGTCGACGAAGGTCTCGTCGAGGTCCTCCATGGCATGGCGGGCCAGCTCGGCGGGGTCGGACGTGTTGAGGTAGCGGGCCGGGATGATGACGTCGGTGTCGATGTCGCGGCCGTAGCGGAAGGCGGTGCCCTCGAACTCCATGGCTACTCCTCTCGGGGGTCGAGGTCGCTGGGCAGGCAGATGCGGCCGGCCACGGCGCTCGCCGCGGCGACGGCCGGGGACGCCAGGTAGACCTCGCTGGTCTTGGCGCCCATGCGGCCCACGAAGTTGCGGTTGGTGGTGGAGATGCAGCGCTCGCCGTCGGCGAGGATGCCCATGTAACCGCCCAGGCACGGGCCGCAGGTGGGAGTGGAGACGACGCAGCCGGCGTCCACGAAGACGTCCATGAGGCCCTCGGCCACGCACTGGCGCCAGACGTCCTGGGTCGCCGGCAGCACGATGCAGCGGACGCCCGGGGCCACGGTGCGGCCCTCGAGGACGTCGGCGGCCTCGCGCATGTCCTCGATGCGGCCGTTGGTGCAGCTGCCGATCACGGCCTGGTCCACGGGGATGTCGCGGCTCTCGGCCACGGTGTGCACGTTGCTGGGCAGGTGCGGCCAGGCCACGCAGGGCTCCACCTCGGAGAGGTCGATGGTGACGGTACGGGCGTAGGCGGCGTCCGCGTCGGGGTGGCACTCGGTCCACGGGCGCTCGCAGCGGCCCTCGAGCCACGTGCGGCAGACGTCGTCCACCTCGAAGAGACCGGCCTTGCCACCGGCCTCGATGGCCATGTTGGCGATGGTGAGGCGCCCCTCCACGGAGAGGTCGGCCACGCCGGGGCCGCCGAACTCGATGGCCTGGTAGAGGGCGCCGTCGACGCCGATGAGCCCGATGAGGTGCAGGATGACGTCCTTGGCCGTGACGTAGGCGGGCAGCTCGCCCACGAGCTCCACGCGCAGGGTCTCGGGCACGCGGAACCAGGCGCGGCCGCTCGCCATGCCCACGCCGGCGTCGGTGGAGCCCACGCCGGTGGAGAAGGCGCCGATGCCGCCGTAGGTGCAGGTGTGGGAGTCGGCGCCGATCACGAGGTCGCCGGGGCCCACGACGCCCTGCTCGGGGAGCAGCGCGTGCTCGACGCCGGCGCGGCCCTGCTCCCAGTAGTGGGAGATGCCCTGGGCGTGGGCGAAGTCGCGCATCCTCTTGGTCTGCCCGGCGCTCTTGATGTCCTTGTTGGGGGCGTAGTGGTCGGGCACGAGGCACACGCGGTCGGCGTCCCACACGCCGTGGCCGAGGTCCTCCACCACGTCGATGGCGATGGGGGCCGTGATGTCGTTGGCCAGCACGAGGTCGAGGTCGCACTCCACGAGCTGCCCGGGGTGCACCTCGGGCAGCCCCGCGTGGGCCGCGAGGATCTTCTCGGCCATGGTCATGGGCCTGGGCATGGTTGTCTCCTAACTCGCGCCGTGCCTAGGCACGCTCGCGCTTGTCGGCGATGAGGCGGTTGAGGGCGTTGAGGTAGGCGCGGCAGCTCGAGACGATGATGTCGCCGTCGGAGCCGCGGCCGATGTAGACCTCGCCGTCGTCCCCGGTGACGCGCACGGTGACCTCGCCGAGGGCGTCGATGCCGCGGGTGACGGCCTTGACCGAGAACTCCGAGAGGTCGCAGCCCACGCCCACGACCTTGTCCACGGCCTTGTAGACGGCGTCCACGGGGCCGGTGCCGTAGGCCACCTCGGTGGTGCGGTTGCCGTCCTCCCCGATGAGGGTGAGGGTGGCCGTGGGGGTGAGCGGGAAGCCGCAGGAGATCTGCACGGCGTCCAGGGTCCAGATAGCCTCGTCGGCGCGGTTTCGCTCGTTCACGATGGACTCGAGGTCGCCGTCGTAGACCTCCTTCTTCTTGTCGGCCACCTCGAGGAAGGCCTCGTAGACGGGCTCGAACTCGACGTCGGTGAAGGTGTAGCCCAGCTCCTCGTAGCGGTGGCGCAGGGCGGCGTGGCCGCTGCGGGCAGAGAGGATGATCTGGGAACCGCCGGCACCCACGTCGGCCGGGTCGATGATCTCGTAGGTGTCGCGGGCCTTGAGGACGCCGTCCTGGTGGATGCCCGAGCTGTGGGCGAAGGCGTTGGCGCCCACGATGGCCTTGTTGGGCTGCACGTTGATGCCGGTGATGGAGGAGACCAGACGGCTGGCGCGGGTGAGCTCGCGGGTGTCGACGTCCGTGTGGGCGTCGAGCTCCTCCCCGTGCATGCGGATGGCCATGACCACCTCCTCCATGGCGGTGTTGCCGGCGCGCTCGCCGAGGCCGTTGATGGTGCACTCGATCTGGGAGGCGCCGTTGCGCACGGCCTCCATGGCCAGCGCCGTGGCCATGCCGAGGTCGTTGTGGGTGTGCACGGAGACGGTGACGTCCTCGATCCCGCGGACGTTCTCCATGAGGGAGCGGATGCGCGCGCCGAAGTCCCACGGCAGGTTGTAGCCGGTGGTGTCCGGGATGTTCACCACGGTGGCGCCGGCGTCCACGGCGGCCTGCACGATGCGGATGAGGAACGGGATGTCGGCGCGGCCGGCGTCCTCGGCGTAGAACTCGACGTCGTCCACGAAGCCCTTGGCGTAGCGCACGGCGTGGACGGCGCGCTCCACGGCCTGGTCCTCGGTGAGGCGCAGCTTGTCGCGCAGGTGCGAGGGCGAGACGCCCAGGCCGGTGTGGATGCGCGGGCGCTTGGCGGTGGCGAGGGCCTCGGCGGCGACCTCGATGTCGCGGTCCACGGCGCGGGTGAGGCCGCAGACGACGCACTCGTCGCCGGCCAGGCGGCCGATCTCGGCCACGCTCTTGAAGTCGCCCGGGCTCGAGACGGGGAAGCCGGCCTCGATGACGTCGACCTTCATGCGGATGAGCTCGCGGGCCACCACGAGCTTCTCCTCGGTGTTCATGGAGGCGCCAGGCGACTGCTCGCCGTCGCGCAGGGTGGTGTCGAAGATGGCGATCTTGCGGGTCATGGGGTCCCTCCTCGGGGTCCGGGGCCCGCGGCGCCAAGAAAAAGCACGCGTGGGGCCCAAGGGCGACGCGTGCTCTCGTAGGTGCTGGGTGCTCGCGTCTTGCTAGGTGGCAAGGGCGAGAAGGGACCGCGGGGACGGTGCGTGGTTCATGGTGGCCGCCTCCTCGGTCGCGGACTGATGCTTGTGGAGGCAGTATGTCATGGCTCTGTGGAGGGGACAACAGGGCGTTTTCAGATGGAAACAGAAGGGCCGGAACGGCCCGGCACGGGCCCCGTGGAGCCTGCACGGGGCCGGGACGACCCACCGGGCAGCGCGGGTCCGGCGTTGCCCACATGCCGGCGTTACCCACATGCCGGCATGACCCACATGCCGGCATGACCCACCTGAACGCGGCTGGGGGCGACCCATACCGAACCTGAACGCGGTTAGGAGCGGATTCCCGCCGCTTGAACACGAAGAAGGGCGCCCCGGGCATGGAATCCGTGCCACGGGGCGCCCTCAACCGCGTTCAGGTGGGGCGGGGGGATGGCCGCCGGGGAAGCCGGTGGAGCCGGGTCGGGGCGGCGTCAGCGCTGGCAGAACTCCCGGACCTGGCGGGCGATGCCCTCGGCGTCCAGGCCGAAGTGCGAGAGCAGGTCGGCGGCCGGCGCGGATGTGCCGAACGTCGTCATGCCCAGGCGGTGCACGGGGCAGGGGCGCCTCTCGCCGAGGAGCTCGGCCACCGCGGCACCGAGGCCCGTGGCGGTGCTGTGCTCCTCGACCGTGACCACGCGGCCGCAGCGCTCGGCGGCGGCGAGGACGGTCCCCTCGTCCAGCGGGCTCACGGAGTAGGCGTCCACGACGTGGGCCTCGATGCCGTCCGCCGCGAGGATGTCGGCCGCGGCGAGGGCCTGGGAGACCTCGACGCCGCAGGCCACGACGGCCACGTCGCGGCCCTCGCGGAGCACGCGGGAGCCGCCGAGCTCGGCGGTGAAGCCCTCGTCGTAGACGGCGGGCACGGGGTGGCGCCCCATGCGCACGTAGAGGGGGCCGGGCGTGGCGGCGGCCAGGCGCAGGCACGCTGCGGCGCTGTCGTAGTCGGCGGGCACGAGCACGCGCATCTGGGGCAGGGCGCGCATCATGCCGATGTCCTCGAGCGACTGGTGCGTGGCGCCGTCCTCGCCCACGGTGATGCCGGCGTGGGTGGGGCACACCTTCACGTTCAGGCCGGAGTCGCACACGGTGTTGCGGATCTGGTCGTAGGCGCGGCCTGTGGCGAACACGGCGAACGAGCCGCAGAACACGGTGCGGCCGGTGAGCGACAGGCCGGAGGCCACGCCCACCATGTCCTGCTCGGCGATGCCCACGTCCACGAAGCGGTCGGGGTAGGCGGCACCGAGGACCCCCAGCTTGGTGGAGCCGGCGAGGTCCGCGTCCACGGCGCAGACGTTCAGGCCCTCCTCGACGAGCGACACGAGCGTGGCGCCGTAGGCCTCGCGGGTGGCGCGGGGTTTGGTCTCTGCCATGGCTTAGGCCTCCTTCTCGATGGCGTCGCGCTCGGTGTCGAGCTCGGCGAGGGCGGTGGCTGCCTGGTCGGCGCTCGGCGCGTTGCCGTGCCAGGAGGCCTGGTCCTCCATGAAGGAGACGCCCTTGCCCTTGACGGTCTCGCAGACCACGGCCTGGGGGGCGCCGGTGGCGGCCTTGGCGGCGGCGAGGGCGTCCACGACGGCGGCCATGTCGTGTCCGTCCACGCGGGTGACGCCCCAGCCGAAGGCCTCGAGCTTGGCGTCGATGTCGCCGAGGGAGCAGACGTCGGTCACATGGCCGTCGATCTGCAGGTTGTTGAGGTCCAGGACGGCGCAGAGGTTGTCGAGCCCGCGGTGGGCGGCGAACATGAGCGCCTCCCAGTTGGAGCCCTCCTGCATCTCGCCGTCGCCGAGCAGGCAGAAGACCTGGCGCGGGGCGCAGCCGGCGGCCGCGGCGTCGATCCGGAGCCCGAGGGCGCAGCCGGCGGCGACGGAGAGGCCCTGGCCGAGGGAGCCGGAGCAGACCTCCACTCCGGGGCAGGCGTGGGAGTCGGGATGGCCCTGGAGCTTGGAGCCGAGCCGGCGCAGGGTCATGAGGTCGTCGTCGGAGAGCCAGCCGAGCCGGTGGTAGGCGGCGTAGAGGATGGGGGCGGCGTGGCCCTTGGAGAGGAAGAAGCGGTCGCCGGCGTGGTCGTCGGGGTTCTCGGCGTCATAGTCCATGACGCCCGAGAAGAACAGGGCGGCCACGATGTCGGCCGCCGACAGCGACCCGCCGGGGTGGCCCGACTTGCTCTGCGCCAGCATGCGGATCACGTCGTGGCGCATGGCGTTGGCGGCGAGCCTGAGGTCTCGCGTGTCCAAGGATGGTCCTCCTTCTGCGAGGTGAACGGACGGACGTCTCAAGCATACCCATCGGTCGACGGTGCGGCGGGAAGACGGCGGCGGGCGGGGAGGGACGTCGCGGCGGCGGGGCAGACGCCTGCCCGGGTGCACCAGGCGGCCGCCTGGGGCAGACCGCCGCACCTCTCCGCACCTCGCCGCACCTCGTCGCAGACCCCCGCACCTCCCCGCAGACCCCCGCACCTGAACGCGATCGGGGGCGACCCTCTCGGCACCTGAACGCGGTTAGGGGCGGATTCCGCCTCCCTGAACGTGGATGAGGGCGACTTCCCGCACGTTTCGGCACCGTAGGTCGCCCTCAATCGCGTTCAGGTGCCGACAGGGGCGGCGCCGGCGGGGGCGGTGCCGACAGGGGCGGTGCCGGTGGGAGCGGTGCCAAGCGCAGGGGCGGTGCCGGCAGGGTGCGGGCCCCGCCGACCGTCGCCCTACCCCGCGGCGGACACTGTGGCCCAGTCGGCCTCGAAGGCGGCCAGTCCGGCGTCGGTAAGCGGGTGGTGCAGGCACTTCTCGAGCGTGGCGAACGGCACCGTGGCGATGTCCGCGCCCATGAGGCCGGCCTGGGCCACGTGCTCGGGCGTGCGCAGGCTCGCGGAGATGACCTCGCAGACGCCGTCCACGTTCTTGCCGGACCAGTCGTAGTTGGAGACGGCGGCCACCACGTCCGCCAGACGCTCGACGCCGTTCTCGGCGATGTCGTCGTAGCGGCCCACGAACGGGCTGACATAGCGGGCGCCGGCGTTGGCGGCCATGAGGGCCTGGGGCACGGTGAAGACGAGGGTCATGTTGACGCGCACCCCCTCGTCGGCCAGACGGCGGCAGGCCGAGAGGCCCTCGGCGCACACCGGAAGCTTCACCACGATGTTGGGGGCCAGGGCGGCAAGGCGCAGGCCCTCCTCCACCATGGCGTCGGCGGTGGGGGCGGTGGACTCGGCCGAGACGGGCAGGCCGTCGCAGAGCTCCGCGATGCGCAGCATGTGGGCCTCGAAGTCGGCCAGGCTGCCGCCGGTCCGGGCGTAGAGGGTGGGGTTGGTGGTGACGCCGGCCAGGCAGCCCCAGCCCTTGGCGGTCTCGATCTGTCCGAGGTCGGCGGTGTCGATGAAGAACTTCATGGGGTCATCCCTTCTTGGAACAACTGGTTGCGGCAAAACGGGCCGGTCGGGGCTGGCGGGCCGTCACGCCCGCGCGTCCTCCGTCTCCACGGAGTCGAAGTCGCGGTCCACCACGAGGCCGGGGATGTCCAGGGGCGTCTCGCCCAGAAGCTGGGAGAGCATGGCCATGGCAGGGCCGAGGAGGTCCACCGACGGCGTGTGACGGGCGGCGAGGACGCCGCGCACGGCCTCGCGGAGGTCGGGGTCGAGCACGGTGTGGAAGACCACGGTGTCGCCGTCGAGGCCGTGGCGGTCGGCGTATGCCGAGAACTGCGCCGCATCCTCGAGGTGCGCCAGGCACCGGACGTCGACGGCCCCCTTGGGGAACTGCACGGCGGCCGCCTTCACCAGCTCGAGGGCCGTGGCCCCCCGGGAGTCGGACACGATATGGACGGTGGCGGTCATGACGCTCCTCTCTACAGGGGCTTGAAAGACGACCAGAAGATACGTCGCCCCCAGGCACGCCGGGGCAGGCCCACCCGGACACTTTCGTCCCAATGGTCGGACACGTCGCCCCCGGGCACGCCGGGGCAGGCCCGCCAAACAGGGCCCCTTGCTCCTGAACGTACTGTACCTATGGAACACGGCCCTCGCGAAGCCCGGGCACGCACGGTGCCGGCGGGCGGCGTCTGGGACAGAAGTGCCCGACCATTGGGACAGAAGTGTCCGAGTGGTGGGACAGGCCGGCTAGCGGGCGGCGCGGTGCGCCTCCACCGCCGCGCGGACGGCGCGGGCGTTGGCGGCGATCTCGTCGGGCGTGCCCTTGGTGAGCAGGCCGCCGAAGCCGCAGCAGTCCACGCCGGCGGCGAGCCACTCGGGGAGGTTCCCCAGCGTCACGCCGCCGGAGGCCATGAGCGGCATCCACGGGGTGGGCGTCTTGAACAGCCCCACGAGGGACGGCCCGTAGACGTTGGAGATGGGGAAGCACTTGACGAACGCCGCACCCAGCTCCAGGGCCCGCACGGCCTCGGTCACCGAGGTGCAGCCCGGGGCGTAGGGGAGCTGGTAGCGGTTGCACGTGGCGGCCACGGCCTCGGACAGGCAGTTGGACACCACGAAGCGAGCCCCAGCCATCTGGGCCATACGCGCCGTGACCTCGTCCATAACGGTGCCGGCGCCCACGAGCAGCCGGTCGCCGTACCGCTCCGTCACGGCCTCGATGGCCCGGGCGGCACAGGGGGCGGTGAAGCTCACCTCGAGGGCGTCCACGCCGCCGGCGAGGCATCCCTCCGCGATCTCGAGGGCGCGCGCCGGGGACTCCGGGCGCACGACGGCGAAGGCCCAGCCGTCAGCCAGGCGCCGGGTGACCTCGACCTTCTGCAGGGACATGGTCACTCCTCCCCCGCGAGCGCGGCCACGAGGGCGCGGGCCGCGGCGTCGGCCTCGGGGGCGGCCTCCCCCACCGGGAGCCTGGCGGGGCCCACAGGGTAGCCGGACAGCTCCACGAGGCGCTTGAGCATCTGCGGCACGGCCCCGAGGTGCAGGACGTCGCGCACCGGCTCGAGGGCGGCCTGGAGCTCACCGGCCCGCACAGGGTCGCCGGCCTCGAGGGCGGCCCAGAGGCCCACGACCGTCTCGGGCACGAGGTTGGCCGTGCCCGCCACGGCACCGGAGGCGCCGATGGCATGGGCGGCCGAGATGAGCCCGTCGGAACCCACGAGGACGTCGAGGTCGCCGGCGCCCGCCGCGATGTAGGCGGCGAGGAGGTCGAGGTCGCCGGAGCTGTCCTTGATGCCGGCCACGGCGGGGTGGGCGGCGACCCTGGCCACGACGTCCGGCGCGATGGAGCGCCCCGTGGCCTTGGGGATGTTGTAGAGCAGCACCGGCACCTCGGCGACGTCGGCCACGGCCTCGAAGTACGCGGCGAGCTCGTCGTCGCCCGGCTGCAGGAAGTACGGGTTGACCACCGAGAGGCCCGCGGCGCCCACGTCCTGCACGCGCTTGGCCAGCTCGACGGCCTCGGCCGTGGAGCAGGCGCCCACGCCGGCGATCACCGGCACGCGGCCGGCGACCCGTTCCACGAGGTGGGCCGTGTAGGCGACACGCTCGTCGTCCGTGGACACGTGGAACTCGCCGTTGGAGCCGAAGGCGAACAGGCCGTCGACGCCGGCGCCCACGAGGCGCTCCACGAGGGGGTCGGCGCCGGCCGCGACGAGGGGCTGGCCGACGTCGCGGGAGAACGGGGTGAGGATGGGGACGATGACCCCGGAGAAGACCGCCATGGCTAGACCACCGCCGGCTGCGCGCCGAGGATGGACGCGCCGAGGGCGCCGGCCGGGTGCCAGCGCACGTAGGTCTCCGGGTCGAGGTCGCGCTCGGCCTGGAGCAGGATCGACAGGCACTGGAGCTCGATCATCTCGGCGAGGATGGAGGCGCGGGGCGGCTTGTTCATGGCGTCGCCCTCCTGCTCCACGCCGGCGATGAGGGCCACGTCGGCGTTGCGGGCCAGCCAGGAGCCCGGTTTGCCGGTGAGGGCCACGATGCGGGCGCCGTTGGCCTTGAGGCACTCCACGGAGCGCTTGAGCTCGGCGGTCTCGCCGGAGTTGGAGATGGCCACCACGACGTCGCCGGGAAGCACCTGGCCGGCGCTGCCGTGGACGCACTCGGTGCCGTCGAGCTGGTAGGCCGGGGTGCCGGTGGACGAGAACAGCGACGCCGCGTACCCCGAGACGTGCCCGGGCTTGCCGATGCCGGTGACGTGCAGGCGTCCGCCGGCGGCCTCGGCGTCGAGGATGAGGCGCTTGGCCTCGGCCAGGGCGCCGTAGTCGATGGCGCCCACGTAGGCCTCGAGCGAACGGGACATGATGTCGAGGAACGTCCTCGCCTGGTCCTTGTCGGAGTTCATGGGTCTCTCCTCACGTAGCGGATGGTGGTGCGGGGCAGGGAGGGCCGGCCGGCGCGACGCCGCGGTCCTGGAGGGCGCGGGCCAGCGAGGACGCGAGCGCCTCGGCGGAGGCGCGGTCGTCGCAACCCACGGGGAGGGCCTCGAACCCGGCGGGGTGGTCCACCCAGTCGCCCCAGAGCAGCAGGGTCGCGGTGCGCCCGCGGACCTCGACGCGATAGGCGGACACCGAGCGACAGGGCACGCGTCGGCGGTCGCCGCCGCGGGCGGCCGGCGGCAGCAGGAGGTCGTCGCCGTCCAGCTCCACCACCGGGGCGGGGCGCACGACGTCGCGCACGGCCCCGGCGGCCCGACGGCTGAGCGCCCAGGCGGCCGGCACGGCCGCGGCCGCGCCCAGGAGCCAGAGCACGGAGCCCGTGGCCTGCGCGAGGACCACGGAGAGGAACACGGCCGCCAGCGCGGCGACGGTTCCGGCGGCGAGGGCCGCGGCGGCACGCACGGAGGCGCGGACGGCGGGCACCGCCCGGAGGCCACCGGCCCGCCCGGAGCCGCTCACCGCGCGCCCCTCTCGACCAGCGCGTCGTAGCCGGCGCGGGCCCGGGCGAAGGCGTCCCTCAGCAGGTGCGTGTCGATGGCGCTCACCATGAGGTCGAGGTCGCCGGCGTAACGGCCGAGGAGCGCGTCGGACCCGATGATCCCGAACGCCGTGCCGTGGCCCCTGCAGGCGTCGCGCACGCGGTCGATGAGGGCGAGCTCCTCGTCGCAACCCACGTCGTCGGGGCGCCCGAGGGAGATGGCGAGGTCGCAGGGCCCCACGACGGCGGCGCCCACGCCGGGGACGGACAGGATCTCGTCCACCGCCTCGACGCCCGCCACTGTCTCGATCTGCACGACGGCAAGGGTGCCGGCGTTCGCGGCCGCCATGGTGGGCCCGTGGTTGCCGCTGGGCCCGTAGCCGGTGTGGCCGCCGCCGGAGTAGCTGCGGCGCCCGAGGGGCGGGTACTTGGCCCACTCCACGAGGCGGCGGGCCTGGGCGGCCGTCTCCACCATGGGCACCATGACGCCCGTGGCGCCGAGGTCCAGGGTGTGCGACACCCAGGCCCGGGTGAGCTCGGGCACCCGCACCACGGTGGGGAGCCCGCAGGCGTCGGCGAGCAGGAGGAGCTCCCCGAGCGACCCGTGGTCCAGGTCGCCGTGCTCGCCGTCGAGGAGCAGGAAGTCGAGCCCTGCGGCCTTGGCCATGAGGAGGCTCGCCCCGTCGTCGAGCACCTGCACGAGGAGCCCGCCCAGGGCACGCGTGCCGAGGTCGTTGAAACCGGTCATGGGACCCTCCCCTCAGGGCCGGGCGCCCGTGCGCCCGGCCCACGGTGTCTCAGAGGTCGGCAGGCGTCACTGGAAGAACGAGCCGAGGCCGTAGACGATCGAGCCGACGACGTTGTAGTCGACGTTGGGGAACGAGGCGCCGGCGATGCCGAGGCCGGAGAAGAGCGGGTAGAGCAGCAGCGGGCCGGCGCAGAGCACGATGCCGATGAGGAACGAGCCGAGGGCCGCGCCGCGCCAGCCGCCGTAGGCGTAGCCCATGACGCCGCAGGTGCCGCCGGAGAAGAAGCAGATGCCGGCCGCGGGGATCATGATCGTCTCGCTGTGGAACAGCACCATGAGGGCCATGGCCGCAAGGCCGCCCAGGAACGAGCCGATGAAGCCGATGATGACGGCGTTGGGGGCGAACGGGAAGATGGCGGGGCAGTCGACGGCGGGCAGGGCGTTGGGGACGAGCTTCTCAGAGATGCCCACGAAGGCCGCGGTGATCTCGGCGATGAACTGGCGGACGCCGAAGATGAGGACGGACATGCCGGCGGCGAACTTCAGGCCGGCGAGGAAGGGCCACAGCCACCAGATGTCGTTGCCGAAGTACTGGCTGGCCAGCGTGGCGCCGGTGCCCTCGTTGACCACGTCGTTGAAGTGGCCGGTGACGAGGCAGGCGATGGTCACGATGTAGAACAGCACGATCATGAACAGGGCCACGGAGAAGACGAAGTCCTTGAAGAGCTTGAAGAACTCGGGGAGCTCGCGCTCCTCGACCTCGCCCTTGGCCAGGTCGGCGTCGTTCCTCTTGGCGAAGAGCTTGCCGCAGTAGCCGGCGATCATGTAGCCGATGGCGTTGAAGTGGCCGATGGCGAAGGTGCGGCCGCCGGCGATCTTGTCGACGAAGGGCTGGCAGAGCATGGGCAGCGCCGCTCCGCAGATGCCCAGGATGAGGCCGCCGAGGAGCACGGTCACCATGAAGGGGGCGCCGAGGCCGATGAACACGAGGGCGAGCACGCAGGAGAAGTAAAGGAAGTGCTGGCCCGTGAGGAAGATGGCCTTGAACGGGGTGAACTTGGCCACGAGCACGTTGCAGATGAAGCCGACGAGCATGACCAGGGCCACCTCGGTGCCGTAGGTCTGCAGGGCAAGCGACGTGGCCACCTCTACCTGCGTCACGACGCCGGAGACCGAGAACGCGCGGTTGAACATGTCGGAGAAGATGGTCACCTGGGCCGACATGGCGTCGGAGCCGATGTTGAAGATCAGGAAGCCGATGATGGTCTTGACGGTGCCGGAGAAGACGTCCACGGCCGACTTCTTCTGGAGAAGGAGGCCGATGAGGGCGAAGACGCCCATGATCACGGCTGTGTTGCGCAGCTGCATAAGGAACATGTCTACCATGAGGGTTCCTCTCGGGGCCCGGATGGGCGGTCGTCGGGGCGGTTACTCGGTCTGGGCCTCGGCCCACTCCTTGAGGACGCGGCGGATCTCCTCCTTGTCCACGAGGTTCTTCACGCCCACCGCCGCGGGCACGCGCGGGTCGGCGTTGAGCTCGTCGGTGAGGTCGCACATGGTGATGACGAGGTCGCCGGTGAACCCGAGGATGGAGTCGAGGTTGCCGTGCTCGGTGACGATGGGCAGCCCCTCCTCGGCGATGACCTGGTCGCATTTGATCTTGAGGATCATGGACGAGCCCATGCCCGCCCTGCAGCACACCAGCGCACGATACTTCTTGGCCATCAGAGGCCTCCTTCCTTCTCCCGGATGAGGTCCAGCACCTCTCCGGCCGTCTCGGCTTTGTCGAGGCCCTCGTAGAAGCTCTCGTCGCTCAGGAGCTCGGCGAGGGACATCAGGGCCTGGAGATGCCCCCCGTCGTCGGCCGCCACCAGCGGGAACAGGTAGCTCACGGGGTCGTTGGCCTCGCTGCCGAACTCCACAGGCTCGGCGAGGCGCACCACGCCGATGCCGTTTCCCAGGGCCCCTTGGTCGGGGCGCGCGTGGGGCATGGCCACGCGCGGGGCGAGCACGAAATAGGGTCCGAGCTCCTTGGCGCCCCGCACGATGTCGTCCACGTAGGCCTGGGTGGCGAGCCCGGCCCCCACAAGGGGGGCGACCGCCGTGCGGACGGCGTCCTCCCAGTCGTGTGCGGCCACATCGAGCTGGACGAAGGGCTCCTGTACAAGAGCGGACAACACCGGACCACCTCGCTCTCCTCGGGCGGGCGCACCCGCCGTTGACAGGCTTTAAGGGAACATTCATAAACCCGTTCCCCGTCGCTTGGAATATGAACGTTTCTTGCGAGAAATGGACCATGAATCGGCGGTCATCCCTGAACGGACGGATATTCCCCCTGAGCGGTACCTTCTTTTTTCGTATTAATCTACCTGCTGTTTTCTATATTTGTAGACTCTGTTCCCATGGGTTTCATGCAAAGGGCTATTCGTTCATATAATACGAACATGAGTGCCAATCGTTATGAACGAACCGCGCAGAACCACGTGCTTGGAATCGACGGGGGCCTATACTGTCCCCAAGGACCACGGACGGGAGGGGCGATGAAACGCAGCCGCGACCTTGTCGCCGAGAGGCGGGACGCCATCATGGCCCTCGTGGAGCAGCGGGGCGAGGTGGCGGTCTCCGAGCTCGCCGAGCGCTTCGAGGTGTCGCCGCTCACCATCCGACGCGACCTCTCCTACCTCGAGGAGCAGCGGGTGGTCGTGCGCCAGCACGGCAAGGCGGTGCTGGACAACCCGCTGGGAAGGCCGTCAGGGACGAGGCGGGTGCGCTCCATCAGGGCCATCGCCGCCGAGGCCGCCTCCCTCGTGGAGGACGGCGACTGCATCTTCGTCAACGCCAGCTCGACGGCCTTGGCCATCGTGGAGCACATCCGCGCCCAGGACGTGACCGTGGTCACCAACAACGGGAAGGCGCTCTTCCTGGCCTCGTCGCCCCATGTGTCGCTGCTGCTCACCGGCGGCGAGATCAGGCCGCCCAAGGCCTCCATGACCGGCGAGGACGCCCTGCGCTGCATCGAGCGCGTGACCGCCACCAAGTGCTTCCTGGGAACGAGCGGGTTCTCCCCCGTCCACGGGCTCACCTCCGCCACGGCCCCCGAGCCGGCGGTCAACGCCGCCATGCTCGACCACGCCCTCACCCGGGTGGTGGTGGCGGACTCGGGGAAGATCGGGCGCACGTCGAGCTTCCACTGGGGCGACCCGGGCGACATCGACCTGCTCGTCACCGACACGGGCGCCACCGACGAGCAGCTGCAGGCGCTGGAGCGCCACGGCCTCCGGGGGGCCGTGCGGTGCGACCCGACGGGAGGACGCCCGGCGGAGCGGCTGTTCTAGACGGCAGGGCGCGGCCGGGCGCCCTCCGAATTCGGTCGCTCGCTGCATCCGGGCCAGGGACGGGCCATGCGACGGGGCGCCAGGCGAGGAGCGCCCCATGCGACGGGGCGCCGTTCCCAGCGCCTTGCTCGACACCGGCCCCGACGTCGCCCCGGGCACCGTCCCGCCGTCGTCCCGACGACGGTTCCGACACCGTCCCGGGCACCTGAACGCGATCGGGGGCGACCTTCTCCGTACCTGAACGCGGTTGAGGGCGGATTTCGCCCACCTGAACGCGCCCGAGGGCGCTTTTCCGCAGGGAGCGGCCTCGGAAGTCGCCCTCAGACGTGTTCAGGTACGGAGAGAGGGGGGGTGCGAGCGGAGCCGGCCTCGGGTTTGCGGCGCGACGCCCGGCCGCTCGGTGCATCCGCCCGTTCGCTGTATGGGCGCTTGCCGCGTCCGGCCGGATGCAACGAACGTGCGGAGGGCGGCGGCACGTGGCGGCGGAAGGGCCCGACAAGGTCGACGGCCTCGCCCCCCCCCGCAACCCGCGGGACGCTCCGCGGGCAGGCAAGCGCCCACGCGGGTCGCCCCACGGGCGCAGCTAGGCCGCCCCGCCGGGGGCGCCGCCTCGGCCGCCCCGACGCCCGAGGGACGTTCTGCGGGCGGTTTCCGCCGCTCTCGGCACCCGCGAAACGCTTCGCGGGCGATTTTCGCCCCATCCCGCCACCTGCGGGACGCCCTGCGGGTGTCCGCCGGCCCGAGGGTGGGCGTGACAGCAATAGTGCCCGACCAAGGCGACGGCGGTTCGACCGCTGAAGTTGGGACAGAAGTGCCCGACCATTGGGACAAAAGTGTCCGGGTGCTGGGACAAGGCCGGGCGCCCCTCGCCGAGGACCGACCCACGGGATGCGACCCTGAGCCATCCCGGAGAAGGGTCACAGGCGGTCCGGGGCCATGCATCGAAGGGGGCGACCTCTCGGCCCGGGCCACGTATCGCCGGATACGGGCCACGGAGCCGAGCCGGAGCCCCCGTGATGCACAGCCCCGGACACGGGAGTCGAAGGCCCTACTCCCCCAACACGGTGGGGGTGGACCGGTACCCGATGCCCATGCGGTCGATGCCCTTGTCGATGAGCTCGAGGAAGTGCCCCCGGTCGCGGATGCAGCCGGAGCCCTTGACGCGGATCTTGCCCTCTCCGGCCTCCATCATGAGGTCGACGACCTCGTTGGTGGCGCCGTGCTGCTCGCCGCCGGTGTAGAAGCCGGTGGACGACTTGATGAAGTCGGCACCGGCGGCAACGGCGCAGCGGGTGCCGGCCCGGATCTCGTCGGGGGTGAGGGCGTCGGTCTCGATGATGACCTTCACCAGGACGCCCCTGGCATGGCAGGCCTCCACGACGGCTCGGATGTCCTCGGTGACGTAGTCGAGGTCGCCGGAGCGCAGACGCCCGTAGTTGGCCACGATGTCGAGGTCCTGGATGTCGTAGCCGTCCATGATGGCCTCGGCCTGGGCCACCTTGGAGGCCGTCGAGCTGGTGCCGAAGGGGAAGTCGCACACCACGCAGAGCCCGGTGCCGGTGCCCTCCACCATGGAGGCCACGATGGGCAGGCTCGACGGGTTGATGCAGATGGTGGCGCAACCGAAGTCGATGCCCTCCTGGGCGTACCTCCTGATGTCCTCGACGGTGAACTCGGGTTTGAGGACCGACTGGTCGATGTAGGAGGCGAGCTCGGCGCGGGTCATCTCGGAGGCGGGCTTGGCGGGGGTCATGGCGTTCCTCTCTGCAAGGGGTCTGAAGGACGCCTCGAAGATACGACGCCGCGCGGGACTTCTCGACAGGCTTGGAGAGGACAGCCCCTTGTTACCGAACGTTCTGTACGTTTGCGGCGGAGAGCGGTGGTCGAGAGCGGTGGCCGAATGCCCGTGCGTGCGCCGCGGCCCTACGCGCGGCGGTAGGCGGTGCCCGCGGCGGAGACGTCCAGCACGAACCGCGAGAGGGCGGCCGGCGTGAGGATGACGCTCGTCTCGAACGGCAGGCCCGCCCCGTCGAGGGTCTGACGCACGCAGCGGAGTGCCGCGGCGCCGGGCTCGAGCCCCAGGGCACGGGCCTCCCCCGCCGCCAGCGTGCAGGCCTCGTAGGCCTCCAGGGCGCGGGCGGGCAGCTTGCCGCTGCCGGCGGCGATGGCGGCGTAGAGGGAGCCCGTGCCCTCCACCTGCTCGCGTGAGAGGCCCGGCACCAGGTCCTGCGGCACCCAGGCCGTCACATACTGCCGCGGCTCGCCGTCTGCCATGCGGACGCGCACCACCTGCCAGAGGGGCGTGCCCTCGACCACCTGGAGCTGACGGGCCTCGCGCTCGCGGGCGGGCACCGCGGAGAGGCCCAACAGGCGCGAGAAGGGCTCGCCGCCGGCGGACCGCACCTGCCCGGAGAAGTTGAGGGCCGTGGAGATGTCCTCGGCCTCCTCGGGCCACCGGGCGAAGGTGCCGAGGCCCCGGCGCCGCACCACGCGGCCCTCGCGGGCGAGCTCGTCGAAGCACCGGCGCACCGTGCCCCGGGAGAGGCCGAAGGCCCGGCAGAGCTCCTGCTCGGAGGGCAGCGGCTGGTCGGGCCCCACGGCCCGCGCGGCGATGACCTGCAGGATGCGGTCCTTGAGCTGACGGTAGAGCGGGGCCTGCGCCGCGGCGTCCAACGGTGCGGCGCACACGAGGGCGAGCACATCCATGGGGCGTCCCTTCTCCGACGGGTCGACGGGACAAAGGTACCCGAGCGATGGGGCGGCGGCAAAGCGGCCCGGCGGCGACGCCGGCCGGTAGGGTGGGAGCGGCCGCCGGCCCCCGGCGGCCGGCGCGGCCCCCGTGGGCGGTCAGCGGGGCAACTCCACCGTGAAGGTCGTGGTGCCCCCGCCACTCTCGGCCCACGCACGGCCGCCGTGGGCGTGGGCTATCTCCTCCACGATGGAGAGGCCCAGGCCGGCCCCGGCGCCGTCGCCGCGGGCATCGTCGCCACGCACGAACCGCTCGAAGACGTGGGGCAGCAGCTCGCCGGGGATGTCGGGGCCGCTGTCTCGCACCGAGAGGCGCACGCCTCCGTCGGGGGCGCACCCCACCCCCACCACGACCTCCGTCCCCTCCTCGCCGTGGGCCACGGCGTTCCTCACCAGGTTGGAGAGCATACGGGCGGCCCGGCCGGGATCCACCGCGGCCACGCACGGGCCGTCGGAGTCCACCCGTACCGAGAGCCCGTGGGCCGCGGCGTCGGGCATGGCCTCCTCGGCCACCTGCTCGCCGAGGAGCACGAGGTCCACCTGCCGGCGCTCCAAGGGGATGGTCTGCAGGTTGAACCGCGAGATCTCGAAGAGCTCCTCCACCAGGCCCCCGAGGCGCACCGCGCGGTCGTGGGCCACCGAGACGTAGCGGCGCCGGGCGTCCTCGGGCAGGTCGGGCGACTCGTCGAGGAGCTCGAGGTAGCCCGTCACCGAGGTGAGCGGCGTCCTGAGGTCGTGGGCCAGGTAGGTCACGAGCTCGTCCTTGCGGCGCTCCGCGGCGAGTGCGGCCTCGTCGGCGGCCTTGGCCGCGGCGTCGGCCTCCAGGCGCTCCCGACGCACCGACTCCAGCTCCCGCCCGGCAACGGAGAGCTCCGCCGGCAGGTGCACCGGGGCCGCGGGGTCGCGCACGAGGTCGGTCACGGCGGCGGCGAGGTCGTCGAAGGCGTCGAGGTAGCGGCGCTGCGCCCAGAGGAACACGACCACCAGCCCGCCCAGGTAGGCGGTGACGGCCGCGGGGACCTTGAGGTCGTGGAGCTGCGTGTAGAGCGTGATGTCGCGCACGCGCACGACGTCGGCGCCCATGGCCTCGTCGTAGCCGCCCACCACCTGGTAGGTCTTGCGCGGGTCGGCGAAACGGCCCGTCTCGAGGAGGGCGTCGTAGTCCTCCACCGTGTAGGTCTCCCAGGCGGAGTCGTTGGCCGCGATGGCCTCGCCGAGCGCGCTCACGAGGTCGCGCGAGCCCCATGCCACGAGGAGGCAGAGGAGCGTCCACAGGGTCACCGCGAGCACGGTGCGGCCCTCGATGCGGCGGGCCAGGACGCGGGCCTGCTCGCTGCGGGAGACCCGCCGCCTCACCGGCCGTCACCCGACACGCGGTACCCCACGCCCCACACGGTCTGCACGTAGCCGCGGGAGGCGTCCACACGCTCGAGCTTGGCCCGCAGGCGCCGGATGTGCACCATCACGGTGTTGCGCGACGAGGCGTCCGGCTCGGCGTCCCACACGCGGCGGAACAGGTCGCCCACCGGCACGGGGTCGCCGCCGGCGGCCATGAGCTCCTGGAGGAGGCGGAACTCCGTGGGCGTGAGGTTGAGGGGCACGTCGAGGAGCGAGACCCGGTGCGCCACGGGGTCGAGGGCGAGCGGCCCCACGCGCAGGCCGTGGGAGGCGCCCTCGCTGCGGCGCAGGCGCGCCCGGATGCGGGCCACGAGCTCGCGGGGCCTGAACGGCTTGGCCACGTAGTCGTCGCCGCCGATGGTGAGGCCCACCACCTGGCTGGTCTCGTCGTCCCTGGCCGAGAGGAAGATCACCGGCAGGTCGGGCTCGCGGGAGCGGAGGAGGCGGCACGTCTCGAAGCCGTCCATGCCCGGCATCATGACGTCGAGGACCACGAGGTCCACGGGGCCGTCGGTCACGGCGGCCAGGGCCTCCTCGCCGCTGCCCGCGCCCACGAACCCCAGGCCCTCGCCCTCCACCAGGGCTCCCACCAGGCCCACGATGGCCGGGTCGTCGTCCACCACGAGGACCACGGGCGTGCGCCCCTCTCGTCCCTCTCCCATGGCTCTCCCCTCTCCCCTGCCGGTTGCCCCCAGTCTAGGGGGACGGCGGGGATCGGACGGCCCTGTCAGGCCACCGTAAGGAATTCGTAAGCCACCCTTACGGGCTTGTCAGCAAGCGTAAGACGCCCGTCACGGACTTTCCGGGGGCGCGGACGGACGATGGGGGCACCGAGACACACCGTGAGGAGGACCCCATGGACACGCGACCCGCCACCGCCCCCGCCAACCCCTACCTGGACGAGGGGGCGGCGTTTCCCGCGCCGGCGCCGTGGCAGGAGCCGCCGTACCGCCGCGTGGGCGTCCGGGTGCTCACGGTGCTGGCCGCCGTGGTGGCCCTCTGCCTCGTGGCCGTGGCCTTCGCCCTGGCGGGTACGGCGGCGCGGGCGGCGGAAGGCCAGTGGGCGAGCGACCCTGCGGGCCAGTGGCGGCAGGGCAGCGTGCCGCGGCTGTACCAGACCGACCCCGCCTGGGCCGAGGAGCCCTACGCCGGCTCGACCATGGGGAAGGCCGGCTGCGGACCCACGTGCCTCTCGGCCGTCTATGTGGCGGTCACGGGGCGCACCGACCTCACGCCGGTTGACGCCGCGCGCCTGTCGGAGCGGGGCGGCCACGTGACCGACGGCCTCACCGCCTGGACCCTCATGGACGCCGGCGCCGCCTCGGTGGGCCTCTCCTCGCGGCCGGTGGCGGCCGACGCCGGCGCCGTGCGGGCGGAGCTGGCCGCGGGAAGGCCCGTCATCGCCTCCATGGGCCCGGGCGACTTCACGGGCAGCGGGCACTTCATCGTGCTCACCGGCGTGGACGACGCGGGGCGCCTGCACGTGATGGACCCTAACTCGGAGCCGAGGACAGGGCAGCCCTGGAACCTGGAGCGCACCCTCTCGCAGGCGCGGGCGCTCTGGTCCTTCTCTCGGGGATAGCGGGGCCTCTCCACCTGGAATCCCGCGTCCCGCATCACGGCGGCTCCGCCCGGCGCCTTTGATGCAGGACGCGGGACGTGGGCCGAGGGGCGCATCTCAGGGGTTGGGGCTTTGCGAGCTGCGCAGGCTTGTCCCAACACCCGGGCACTTCTGTCCCAATGGTCGGGCACTTCTGTCCCAACTTCATTCGCTGTCGAACCGCCGTCACTTTGGTCGGGCGCTTTTGCTGTCACACGCCTGGGCCACCCGCGCCACCGTGGCGCGCATGCTCGTAAACCACATCACCGTGGTGCGGCTTACGGCCGAATCGGCAGACCTCTTGCGCCACCGTGGCGCGGCGGGGTTGATGTTGCACCACCGTGGGGCGCCTGCGGGGGCCTTCTCGGCTATTTGGTGCTTTTCGGTGCGATACCTGATCTAAGCCACCAAACATCGCGGTGTTTGGTGGCTTCCGGGCCCCCGTCGCCGACGAAACCACCAAACACCGCGACGCGACAGTGGTGCCCAGACCACCTGCCACTTCGTGTGTTTCTTGCTTTATGGCAGCCGGGCATGCCGAAGCCGGCTTCGGCATGGGCCTCGGCCCCCTAACGCCGAGAGACCCATGCCAGAACGCCCTTTGGCATGGATTTTGGCACCTATCTGATGAGAGACCCATGCCGGAGCGCCCTTTGGCATGGTCGGGCCGCCTGACCGAGCGGCCGGCGGGTCCGGGCCATCCCCGTGTGGCGCCCAAGGTGCCCGACCAATGGGACGACCAGAGCGACAGCGGCCGAAGTGGGACAAAAGTGTCCGGGTGTTGGGACGGCGATTCAGTCTTTGAAGAGCCACCCAGGCGGTAAAGCCGAGGGGCCACAGGCGGTCCGGGGCTGTGCATCAAAGGGGGCGACCTCTCGGCCCGGGGCGCGAATCGCCAGATGCGCGCCCCGGGCCGAGCCGGAGTCCCCGTGACGCACGAGCCCCGGACACGGGAGTCGAGGGCCCCTACAGCGACATGTTGGGGTCCCCGTCCATCGAGAGCGGGGCCAGCCGGCCGGCGCGGTAGTCGCGCAGTGCCACCAGGGCGATCATGGCGGCGTTGTCGGTGCAGGCGCCCATGGGCGGCACCGTCACCCGCACGCCCCGCTCGCCCAGGCGCTCGCGGTAGGCCGCACGCAGGGCCGGGTTGGCAGCCACGCCGCCCCCCACGCAGAAGTCGTCCACGTCGCACTCCTCCACGGCGGTGAGGGCCTTGGCCACCTGCACGTCGATGACGGCGGCCTGGAAGCTCGCGGCGAGGTCGGGCAGGTCGATGGGGCGTCCGGCGGCGTTCTCGGCCTCGATGTACGTGATGACGGCGGTCTTGAGGCCCGAGAGCGAGAACCGGTAGTCGTGGCTGTGGAGCATGGCACGCGGGAACGCCACGGCCTTGGGGTTCCCCTGCTCGGCGAGGCGGCTGATCACGGGGCCGCCCGGGTAGCCCAGGCCCAGGGCCTTGGCCACCTTGTCGAAGGCCTCGCCCACGGCGTCGTCGATGGTCTCGCCCAGCACCTCGTAGTCACCCCAGTCGCGCACGTGCACGAGCATGGTGTGGCCGCCGGAGACGAGGCTCGCCACGAAGGGCGGCTCGATGTCGGGGGTCTCGAACAGGTTGGCGTAGAGGTGGCCCTCCAGATGGTTCACACCCACGAGGGCGAGTCCCGCGGCCGCGGCGAGGCCCTTGGCGAAGGCGATGCCCACCACGAGGGCGCCCACGAGGCCGGGGCCCTGGGTGACGCCCACGCAGTCGAGGTCGGAGGCCAGAAGCGTCCTGCAGCCGAAGTGCGCGCCGGCCTGGGCCATGGCCTCCTCGAAGACGCCCACCACGGCCTCGGTGTGCTTCCGGCTGGCGATCTCGGGCACCACGCCGCCGAAGCGCGCGTGGAAGTCGATCTGGGTGGCCACGACGTTGGCCACGATCTCCCCCGTGCCGTCGATGACGGCCATGGCGGTCTCGTCGCAGGAGCTCTCGATGGACAGCACCAGCGGTTTCGCCGCCTCGACGGCAGCGGCGGCCTCGGGCGTGCGGCCCGGGTCGGCCATGGGCCAGGGCTCCACGGCGGCGGTGGGGTCGGGCAGGCTGTCGTCGGCGGCGATGGAGAGGGGCAGCGCGGCCGTGAGGATGAGGGCGGCCTGCCCGCTGCCGTAGTAGTCGGGGCGACGGCCGGCCTCGGAGAAGCCCACGGAGGTGTAGAGCCCCCGCGCCGGGCCGTTGTCCTCGAACACCTCGAGGGACGCCGTGCGGGCGCCGAGCATCTGGCCGTCGTAGGCCACGCGGGCCAGGAGCCTACGGCCGATGCCCTCGCGGCGCCGGGCCGGGCTCACGCAGACGTCGAGCACCTCGAGGTCGTCGCCGGCCATCTGGGCACCGGCGAAGCCCACCACCTCGCCCTGGTCGTGGGCCACCCACCAGGTGCGCCCCTCGGCGCCCAGCTCCTGGGAGAACATGGCCTCGCTCCAGGGCGTGTGCTCGGTGCCGGCGAAGACGGCGTCCTCGAGCAGCGCCACCTGGGGCACGTCGTTCACGCCCATGGGGCGCAGCTGGAGGTGCCGACCGGCCAGGGCGTCGTCGCAGCCCGTGGTGGCCACGGTGGCGGGCTCGGAGAGACCCAGGCGCTTGAGCTCGTTCTCCTCGGCGTCCGAGAGGCGCGTGTACACCGGCAGCACGAGGGCCGGGTGCCCCTCGCCCTCCCAGAGGGCCGGGTCGGCCGCTGCCGAGAGCAGCAGCGACTCCCCCGTGGGGTGCCAGAGGTCCTCCGGCAGCACGGCGGTGAGGCCCGCCTCGGCGAACAGCTCGCGGTACTTCTTGAGGCCGTCGCCGGTGAGCTGGATGTCGGCGCCGTCCGCGCGGTCGGCCCACGCCGCGGCGGCGGCCGGGGCCTTCATGACGGCCTCCACCGAGAAGAGCCGCTTGGGGCCCTCGTCGTCCACGCCGTAGAGGCCCGGGTAGACCTCGCGGCGCATGGCGTCGCCCACCACGCCCACGAGGCCGCGCACGCCGGCGGCCCAGGCGCGCCAGGCGACGGCATCCAGGGTGGAGGCACCGAGCACGGGGCGGTCGAGCCCGCAGCCCAGGCCCTTGGCCGTGGCGATGCCGATGCGCACGCCCGTGAACGAGCCGGGGCCGCGACCCACGAGCACGCGGTCCACGTCGCCCATGGCAAGGCCCGCCTCGTCGAGGAGCGCCAGGCACGTGGGCACGAGCTCCACGTTGGCCTGACGGCGGCAGGGGCGGTCGCCCGAGGCCAGGACCTCCACGGAGCCGCCCCGGCCGCCCACCGTGACCCGCGCCACCGCGCAGGCGAGCTCGTCGGTGGAGGTGTCGAGGGCGAGGACGGTGTGGGTGGCGGGTGCGGTCATGGACGGGACCTCCAAAGGCTCGGGGCAACACGAGCATTGTATTCCCCCGGCGTGCCCAAGACCCCCATGCGCCGACGACGCGGACGGGTCGATCAGCCCGCACGCCGAACGGGGACACGGTCGGCCCGATTCATCCGGACGGCCCCCGTGTCGCCGAGCGTCAGATAAAGGACACCGGACGCCCCGTCCCCATAAGCCATATGAGCCGACCCGACCGGGACTCCGTCACGGTCCCTCAACGTATAGACGTTGGGGTCGGCCGTCGGCTCCAGGACCCCGTCAGCCGAACCATGGGAATAGAACAACGTCCAGCTCAATGTCCCTGCTCCGTTGGATGCGCCCTTCCCCTCCTCCACGGTCAGCCACGGGACGCCGACAGCAGAGCCGTCCGAGACGTAGGTCCCGACGCAATCGAAGCCCTCGGTGCACCCGCGAACGGCCTTGGAAGCACGCGCCCACAAGCCAAGGGAGAGCAGAGCCAACGCGACCGACACCGCCGAGAGGAGAACTCCGACCTTTCCGACACGCACACCGCACCTCCAGGCCACCGATGTCGTCCCGCCCTCAACGCGATACGTTCGAAAGTCCTTGGCGACAAGCGCCGGGGTCGTATGGCTTCACCTCTAGACCGACCTAACGCCCCTTGCGTCCGTGCGGTAGACGGTGAAAGGCTCGCTGGCATAGGTTCCGGGTCCGCTCGCAACCTTTCCGAACGGGACCCCTCCAGAAACGAGCAGGCAGATTACCCATTTGATTTCTATAGCCTATATATCAGTAATGCCATTATACTTGATCTAATACAAACGTCAATATCGTTATCAAATTGAACCCGCCGCGAACGTGGGCGAGCCAGAGGGCATGGGCCGGGTGCCCCGACTCGCGGGACACCCGGCCCATGCAGGAACGATGCACTGTCTCGCAGCGACGCCGCGGTCGCGCCCCTACAGCCAGTGGACGCGGTCCCGGTCCCAGACGTCGTCGCCGTGGGGCGCCGCCTCGTGGGCCGGGTGCCCCAGCGGGATGAGGCCGAAGCACCGCACGTGCTCCGGCAGGTCGAGGACGTCTTTGACGGCGGCCATGCGGTCGTCCTCGGGCGCGATGCCGAGCAGCACGGTGCCGAGGCCGCGCGACGCCGCGGAGACCATGAGGTTCTCGCAGGCGATGGCCATGTCTATCTGGGCGTACTCGGGGGCCGTGCAGTCGTCGTGGTAGCAGGCGGCCACGAGCACCGGCGCCTGGGTGGCCGGGTGCGCGTAGGGGCTGCAGGCGGCGAGACAGGCCATGAGGTCGGGGTCGCGGGTGAGGTAGAACTCCCACGGGCGGGCGTTCACGGCCGTGGGGGCGGCCATGGCCGCCAGCAGCACGGCGTGCACGTCCTCATCGGTCACGGGGTCGTCGGTGAAGGAGCGGCAGGAGCGGCGGGTGAAGAGCGGGTCCATGGGAGCTTCTTTCTCAAGGGGGCGGGGCGCGGCACGGGTTGCTCTATACCCATCGCACCCCGGGCGGCAGCCCGCCCGCGCCCTCAGCGGCGGCGCAGGCGCGCCAAGACGGCCGTGAACCCGGCTGCGGCCGGGACGAGGAGCACGGCCGCCGCACCCGGGTCGCCGGTCCCGGGCAGGGAGGCGCCGCGTCCGCCACGGCCAGCGGTGCCGTCGCCGTCCACCGAGCCGCGGCCGCCGGCGCCGCCACCGGTGACCGGAAGCGTCGTGCCGCCGGACGTGTCGCCGCCCCCGTCAGGGGGGCCGGGGGCCGGGTCTCGGCCGTGTCGCCGAAGGCCTCCACCGGGAAGGCGTCGTCCCAGCCCACGATGGTCACCACGTGGTCGACGTCGCTCTCGGTGCCGATATAGAAGCCGCCGGTCTCCTCGTTGAGGTAGGGGTTGTCGGCGCCCATCTCCCCGAGGAGCGCCGCGCCGGAGCTGTAGCTCACCGTCACCGTCTGGCCGCGGAGGAGCTCCTCCTTGACGCCCCGGACTGCGTCGGGGTCGTAGGCGCCCGTATCCATGGGGGCGGGGAGCAGGGAGAGGGAGGCCACCTGGTAGTCGGAGCGCAGGGCGAGCGACCGGTCCAGGTCCCAGGGGACGAAGGGGTCCCAGAGCTCGATGGGGACCTCCTCGCCGCGCCACGGCATGGTGCCGGGGAGGAGCACCGGCTCCTGGGGCCGGTACGGGGCAACGGACTCGTCCACGAGGCCGGTCCCCCGGGTGGTGACGGCGAGCGTGGTGAGGGCCATGCCGCCGGCGTCGAGACCGTCCCCCGCGGTGTTCACGATGCCCTCCCCCTCCTGACCGGGAGCGCCCATGGCGGCGGCCTCCTCCGCCGTGGCGGTCCACGCGCGGAACCACGCCACCTGGAGCTCCGAGAGGTCGGCGGTCTGGGCCGTGGCGCGGCCCTGGAGGATGAGGGACGACTCCGCCGTGGCGAGGTCGCCGAACGCCCAGCACGTGCCAAAGTAGCCCTGGTTCTTCACGCGGGTGGAGAGGCCCTGCTCCACGAGGGAGAAGCGCGCCGGCAGCGCGGCTCGGGCCCGGGACGGGGCGGCGGCCGGGACGGTGATCCCGGTGGCGTAGGGGCTGTCGGGCACGACGGCCGTGATGGGCACGCCGGGGAGCGAGGGGCTCCGCGGCAGCTCGACGGTGGCGCCGAGGGCGGCGGTGGGAAGTGACAGGGAGGCAGCCACGGCGAGGGCGGCCGCGGCGCGGGCGGCGGAACGGGGGCGTCTCATGGGCGTCTCCAAAGGCGGCAGCGTTATCGACAACCCCGAGTATGACCTATGTGCGGGCCGATTTGAACGAAGTCTGAAACCATGGGGCGCCATGGAGGGACGGCGCCGAGCCCCCTCACGCCACCGCCTGGGCCACCGCGGCGTCCAGGGCGCGCGCGAGCTCCGCGCCCCGCTCGCCCACACCCCGCACCTCCACGAGGCGAGCCGGCTCGGCGCCGCCCTCCACGGGGGCGCGGGAGATGACCACGTCCAGACGCTCGTCGCCGAGGTCGTCGGCGAAGGCCTCGCCCCACTCCACGAGGCTCGCCCCCTCCACGCCGGCGACGTCGAGCACGCCGGCGTCGCCCAGCTGGTCGGCGTCGTCCAGGCGGTAGAGGTCGAAGTGGTAGAGGTCCAGCCCCTCGCCCCGGTGCACGGCCATGATGTTGAACGTGGGGCTCGTGACGTCTCCGGCGGCGCCTATCGCGGCGGCCACGCCCTTGGTGAGCTGGGTCTTGCCGGCCCCGAGGTCGCCCGTGAGGATCACGAGGTCGCCCTCGCCGAGGAGCGCGCCGAGGAGCGCCCCCAAGGCCTGGGTGGCCCCGGCCGAGGTGGAGGCGTAGCGGCCCTCCCCGGTGCGGGTGAGGCCGGCCATGGCGGCATCGTCGCAGGTGGCGCCCATCGTCACTCCTCCCCCGCAGGTACGGCCCCAGCGACAGGCGCGGTCCCGGCGGCAGCCGAGCCCTCGGCGGGATGCTCGGCCAACCACCGCCCGAGCAGCGCGAAGTCGGCCTCGAGGCTCGCCTGCTTGGTGCGGTCGTAGATGGCCGCGGCCGGGTGGAACACCGGCAGCACGTGGAAGTGCCCCGTCTCGTAGAAGCGGCCGCGCAGCGACGTGATGCCCTGCTCGGTGCGCAGGATGAACCGGGTGGCGAAGTTGCCTAGGCACACAATGACGTCGGGCCAGACGCTGCGGATCTGCTCGCGCAAAAACGGGCTGCACTCCGCGATCTCCTCGGGGCGCGGGTCGCGGTTGGAGGGCGGGCGGCACTTGAGGACGTTGCAGATGTAGACCTCGTCGCGCCGGAGCCCCGCGATCTGGAGCAGGGCGTCGAGCTTCTTGCCCGCGGCGCCCACGAAGGGCTCGCCGGAGAGGTCCTCGTTCTTGCCCGGGGCCTCGCCCACGATGACCACGCGGGCGTGAGGGTCGCCGTCGCCGAACACGATGTTGGTGCGCGTCTCGCAGAGCGGGCATCTGCGGCAGTCGCCGAGGAGGTCTCGGACGGCCTCGAGCGGCACCTCGCCGGGGCGCTGGTTCTCGTAACCCGGGATCTTGAGCATGGCCATGGCCGCCCCCTTAGACGTAGACCTTCTCGAGCCTGAGGCCGAAGTCGCAGACGACCTCGTAGTTGATGGTGCCCGACAGCTCGGCGAGCTCCTCCGCCGTTATCTCCTCGTCGCCGTCCGCGCCCATGAGGGTGACGAGGTCGCCCTCCTCCACGGGGCCGCACGGCCTGTACTGCCGGACCTGGTTGACCTCCACGGCGAACATGCACTGGTCCATGCAGACGTTGCCCACCTGCCGGTGGCGGCGCCCGTGGCAGAGCACCTCGGCGCGGTTGGAGAGGATGCGCCCGTAACCGTCGGCGTAGCCGATGGGGATCGTGGCCACCTGCACGGAGGAGGTGGGCACGCGCCAGGTCATGCCGTAGGACACGCCGGAGCCCACCGCGGGCCAGCCGCAGCGGGTGACGCGGGCGCGCACGGCCATGGCCGGCTCGAGGTCGATGTGGTCGCGGCTGGGCTCGCAGGGGTGCAGGCCGTAGAGGCCGATGCCCACGCGCACCATGTCGTAGTGGGTGTCCTTGTGGAGCACCACCGAGGGGGTGTTGTCGCAGTGCACGAGGCCCGGGTCGAACCCGGCGTCGCGCAGGCCCGCCACGGCCTCGTCGAAGTGGCTGCGCTGCAGCTCCCAGTCCCAGTCGCCCGGGACGTCGGCCGTGGCGAAGTGCGTGAAGGTGCCGGCGCACACGAGGCCGGAGTGGAAGTCCACGGCGCGGCGGAACTCCACGGCCTCGGCCCACGGCACGCCGATGCGCGTCATGCCGGTGTCGAGCGCCAGGTGGTAGGCGCCCTGGCGGCCGCCGGCCGCGGCGTACTCGCCGTAGGCCAAGGCGAAGTCCGTGGTGTAGACCGAGGGCATGAGGTCGTAGGCGAGGAGGTCGGGGATGGCCGTGGCGGGCGGCTGCGAGAGGACGAGGATGGGCTTGGACACCTCGGCCTCGCGCAGGGCGATGCCCTCGCGCACCGTGGCGACGGCGAAGGCGTCTGCGCCGGACGCGGCCATGAGGGGGGCGCAGACGGCGGCGCCGTGGCCGTAGGCGTCCGCCTTCACCACGCACATGAGCCTGACGCCGCGGGCGAGGCGCCTCTTGTACTCGCGGGTGTTGTGGCGGATGGCGGAGCGGCTCACCTCCACCCAGGCCCAGCGGGTGTCGGGGCAGCGCGACTCGGCCACGTCACTCACCGTCCTCGGGCGACACGCCGGCGGCGGCCAGCGAGACCTGCTCCTCCACGGCATCGAGGGCGAGGCCCAGGTTCCCGATGAGGTCGGAGGCCATCACGCCGCGGCTGCCGCGGGCCTCGGCGGCGAGGTTGGCGGCGAAGCCGTGGACCTCGCAGGCGAAGGCGCAGACCAGGGGCAGCACGTCGTTGTCCGCGATGCCGCGGGCCAGGAGCGCCGCCATGATGCCGCCGAGGACGTCGCCGGACCCGGCGGTGGCCAGGCACGCGGGGCCGGGCTTGGGGAGCAGGGCGATCTCCACGCCCACGCACCCCGTGGCCTCGCCCTTGGCCACCACGCAGATGTCGGAGCCGCCGTCGGCCCAGACGATGCGGCGCGCGGCCTCGAGGGCGGCGGTGAGGGAGCTGGGCGGCTCGCCGGGCTGGCCCACGAGGCGGCCGAGCTCCCGGCGGTGCGGGGTGAGCACGAGGGGCGCCTCGCGGCGGATGAGCTCGGGGAAGTTGTCCAGGCGGTTGGTGGTCATGCGCGACAGCGCGTTGAGGGCGTCGGCGTCGAGCACGAGGGGGACGTCGCACTCGAGGAGCGACGAGACCACCGAGACGGTGTCGGCGCACACGCCCATGCCGGGGCCGCAGAGCACGCAGCTGCGCTGCTCGGCCATGCGCACGATCTCGGTGCGGGCCTCGGCCGCGAACATGCCCTCGCCGTTGGTGGGCAGGCCCACCACGGGGATCTCGAGCAGGTGCGTTCGGCACACCGTGGCGATGCGGTCGGGCACCACGAGGGTGACGTAGCCGGCGCCGGAGCGGGCGGCGGCCATGGCCGCCATGACGGCGGCGCCGGGGAAGCGCGTGGAGCCGCCCACCACGAGGACGGAGCCGCGGGAGTACTTGTCGACGTCGGCCGTGGGCTCCTGGAGGGTGTCGAAGTAGTCGGCCGTGCCGCAGCGCCAGGCCACCGGGTCGGCCTCCACCACGAGGCGGTCGGCCTGCTCGGCGAGGGGCGCGAGCACGATGGCGCCGCAGACGTCGCGGCCGCGACCCGAGAGCAGGCCCGGCTTGAGGCAGATCATGGTCACCGTGGTGTCGGCGAAGACGGCTGCGCCGGGGGCGTGGCCGGTCTGGGCCGAGAGGCCGCTCGGCACGTCCACGGCCACCACGTGGGCGCCGCTGGCGTTGACCGCGTCGATCCAGATGTCGAAGGGCGCGGCGGGCTCGCCGTGGAACCCGGTGCCGAGGAGGGCGTCCACCACCACGGCCGCCTGGGCCAGGTGGGCGTCCAGCTCGTCGCGGCTGGGGGCCACGAAGAACGGAACCCCGGCGTTCACGGCCGACTGGGCGACCATGAGGGCGAGCGGGCTCTTGAGGGCCTCGGGCTCCACGGGGGTCATGACCTCCACCTGGGCGCCGGCCTTGGCCATGAGCTCGGCCGCCACCCAGCCGTCGCCGCCGTTGTTGCCGGTGCCGCAGAGCACCACCACGGGCCCGATGTTGCCGAGGTCCAGCACCTCCTGGGCAACGGCGTGACCGGCGCGGCGCATGAGCTCGGCGAGGCTCACGCCCTCGAGCGTGAGGTCCTGCTCGACCTTGCGGACGTCTTCGACGTTGAGAACCGGTTGCATGGGATCAGACCTCCTCGGGACCCGCGGGCGCGGGCTGGGCCGCCTGGGCGGCCTTCCATTCTGTCTCCTGGACGCGCTCCAGGTCGTCGAGGACCGAGCGCGCCTCCTTGAACGAGCGGGTGAGCTCGGCCGCCGGGTCGGGGCGCTCCTCCTTGGGCGGGCGGGCGTCCTCGGTCACCGCCACGGCGATGGCCTGGGCCACGTCGCGGGTGTGGGAGAGCGAGAGCGCCACCTCCACGACGCCCTGCTCGGCGGCCAGCCGGGCGGCGGCACCGGCGAGGAGCGCCTTGGGTGCGCCGGTGCGCGGGTCGGGCACCACCGAGACGTCGGTGAGGCCCATGCCCGCGAAGCCGCAGCCCAAGGCCTTGAGCACGGCCTCGCGGGCCGCGAAGCGCGCGGCGTACGACTCCGCGGGCCGGGCCCGGCCGTCGCAGTAGGCGCGCTCCTCGGCCGTGAACACGCGCTCCCTGAACCGGGGCGTGCGCTCCAGCACCCGCTCCATGCGGGCTATCTCGACCATGTCGACCCCGACGCCGGCGCAGGCCACGGGCTACTCCACCGTGACCGACTTGGCGAGGTTGCGCGGCTTGTCCACGTCGCAGCCGCGGGCCAGCGCCACGTAGCGGGCCAGCATCTGCAGGTGCACCACGGCCACGATGGGCACGTAGTACTCGGGCGCCGGCGGGATCATGAGCAGGTAGTCGGAGAGCTGGGCGATCTTCTGGTCGCCGTCCGTGGCCACCGACACCACCACGGCGCCGCGTGCCTTGACCTCCTGGATGTTGGAGATGGTCTTGTAGCGCACGCGGTCGTCGGGGCAGATGACCACCACGGGGAAACCCGGGTCGATGAGGGCGATGGGGCCGTGCTTCATCTCGCCCGCAGGGTAGGCCTCGGCGTGGAGGTAGCTGATCTCCTTGAGCTTGAGGGCGCCCTCGGCGGCCGTGGTGGAGTTGAGCCCGCGGCCCAGGAACAGCGACGAGCCGGCGTCGACGAAGGCGCGGGCGGCGGCCTCGTCCTGCCACGCGCGGGCGAGCACCTCGCGGATGAGGCCGGGCACGCGCTCGAGCTCGCGGAAGCGGCGCGACACCTCGCGGTAGCCGAGGGAGCCGTTGCGCTGGGCGAGGAACAGGGCCACGAGCACCGAGGCCACCATCTGGGCCGTGTAGGCCTTGGTGGAGGCCACGGCCACCTCGGGGCCGGCCTGCACGTAGAGGACGCCGTCGGCCTCGCGCGCGGCAGAGGAGCCGATGACGTTGGTCACGGCGAGCACCTTGGCGCCGGCGGCGTGCATCTTGCGGGCGCTTGCCAGGGTGTCGGCCGTCTCGCCGGACTGGGTGATGATGATGCAGAGGGTGTGGTCGGAGACCAGCACGTCCTCGTAGTTGAACTCGCTGGCGGGCTCCACCGAGACCGGGATGCGCGCCCACGACTCGATGAGGGAGCGGGCGATGAGGCCCACGTGGTAGGAGGTGCCGCAGGCGACGATGTAGACGCGGTCGATGGCGGCGATCTCGGCGTCGGTCATCTCGAGCTCGTCGAGGCGGATGCCCTTGGGCGTGAGGCGGTCCTTGAGGAGGCGCTCGATGGCCTCGGGCTGCTCGGCGATCTCCTTGGCCATGAAGTCGGGGTAGTCGCCCATGGCGGCGGCCCCGGCGTCCCAGTCGATGTCGAAGGAGTCGGGGTCCGCGCAGGCGGAGAGGTCGCTCTCGAAGACCTCGACGGTGCCGTCGGGCGAGAGGCGCGCGAGCTGTCCGTCGTCCAGGTTGACCACGTGGCTGGTGATGCCGGCGAGGGCCGTGACGTCGGAGGCGGCGTAGGCGCCGTCGTCGGTGGAGGCGAGCACCAGGGGCGAGCCCTTGCGGGCGCAGACGATGGTGCCGGGGTCCGCGGCGTCCACGAGCGCCATGGCCCAGGAGCCCTCGAGGCGCGAGCAGGCCAGGGAGACCGCCGTGAGGAGGTCGCCCTCCGCGGGGCCTGCCAGGGCGTCCTCCACCAGGTGGGCGATCACCTCGGAGTCCGTCTGGGACCGGAAGGTGTGGCCCGCCCGGGAGAGCTCGTCCTGGAGGGCCTGGTAGTTCTCCACGATGCCGTTGTGCACCACGGAGAGGGTGCCGGCGCAGTCCTGGTGGGGGTGCGCGTTGGCGTCGCTCGGCTCGCCGTGGGTGGCCCAGCGGGTGTGGGCGATACCGCAGGTGGAGGCGGTGTCGAACCGCTCGCAGAGCTCGGCGAGGGCGGCCACGCGACCCTTGCACTTGATCTGGAGGATGTCGTCCTGGGGCGTCACGAGCGCCACGCCCGCGGAGTCGTAGCCCCGGTACTCGAGGGTGGTCAGGCCGTCGATGAGGAAGGGCAGCGCCTGACGCGCTCCGGTGTAGCCAACGATGCCGCACATGGCAGGTCTCCTTTGGTCAGGTTTGCGAGGGGGCGGCCCCTCCCTAGGCGAGGGCGCGGACGACGTCGGCCACGGAGTCGGCGAGCTCGGCGGCGAGGTCCTCGGTCTCGGCCTCCACCATGACGCGCACGAGGGGCTCGGTGCCGCTGGCGCGCACGAGAATGCGGCCGTTGCCGGCCAGGCGCTCCTCGGCGGCGGCCACGGCGGCCGCCACGGAGCCGTCGCCCATGGCGGCGTCCTTGTCCTCCACGGTGACGTTCACGAGCTTCTGGGGGAACAGGCGCACGGGGCGCACGAGCTCTGCCAGGGTCTCGCGCTCGGCGCGGATGACCTCCATGACCCGGAGGCTCGTCATGATGCCGTCGCCGGTCTTCTCGATGTCGCCGAAGATGATGTGGCCGGACTGCTCGCCGCCGAGGGAGTAGCCGTTCTCGCGCATGCACGCGAAGACGTTCTTGTCGCCCACGGCGGTGGTCTCGTAGTTGAGCTGGGCGATCTCGAGGGCCTTGAGGAACCCGAAGTTGCTCATGACCGTGGGCACCACGGTGCCGCCGGCCAGGCGGCCGTGCTTGTTGAGGTACTTGCCGCACACGTAGAGGATGAGGTCGCCGTCCACCACGCGGCCGCGGTCGTCGACGGCCAGGCAGCGGTCGGCGTCGCCGTCGTAGGCGAAGCCCACGTCCAGGCCCTGCTCCACCACGAGGCGCTGCAGGCGCTCGATGTGGGTGGAGCCGCAGTCGACGTTGATGTTGAAACCATCGGGGGCGTTGTTGATCACGCGGACGTCGGCGCCGAGGGCGTCGAACACGGGCTTGGCCACCGAGGAGGCGGCGCCGTTGGCACAGTCCAGGCCCACCTTGACGCCCTGGAGCGAGAAGTTGGCGCTGGCGATGAGGTGCGCGATGTAGCGGTTGCGGCCCTGCATGTAGTCGACGGTGCAGCCGATCTCGTTGCCGGTGGCCAGCGGGATCTCGAACTCGTCGTCGATGTAGGCCTCCACGCGCTCGAGCACGGCCTCGTCCATCTTGAAGCCCTCGCGGTTGACGAGCTTGATGCCGTTGTCGGTGAAGGGGTTGTGCGACGCGGTGATCATGATGCCGCAGTCGAAGCTGCCGTCCACCACCTCGTAGCACACGCCCGGGGTGGGGATGACGTGGAGCATGTAGACGTCGGCGCCGGAGGCCACGAGGCCCGAGACGAGCGCCGCCTCGAACATGTAGCTGGAACGGCGGGTGTCCTTGCCGATGACCACGCGTGCCTTGCGGCCCTGCTCGAGGCCGTAGTGCCAACCCACGTACCGGCCGATCTTGAAGGCCTGGTCGACGTCGAGGCCCTCGTTGGCCCTTCCCCGGAAACCGTCGGTGCCGAAGTACTTCATCTGCTATCTCCTTTTTAGCTGCTTTCAGCGGATGAGCGCGATGTGGGTGGCGCCTCGCCTAATCGTAGCGAACGAAAAGGGGCCCGTCGCGGACGACGGGCCCCCACAGGACAATCTTCGTGGCGACTGCGCAGATGCCAGGCTTAACGCTTGGAGAACTGCGGGCGCTTGCGGGCCTTCTTGAGGCCGTACTTCTTGCGCTCGACGGCACGGGCGTCACGGGTGAGGAAGCCGGCCTTCTTGAGCTCGGGACGGTAGTCGCCGGCCTCGAGGAGGGCGCGGGCCACGCCGAGGCGCACGGCGCCGGACTGGCCGGAGATGCCGCCGCCGTCGCACTTGGCGAGGACGTCGAAGCGGCCCTGGGTGTCGGTCACGCGGAAGGGGGCGAGGGCGGCGTCGACCAGGTGCTGGCGGCCGAAGTAGGTCAGGGCGTCCTTGCCGTTGACGATGAACTTGCCGGTGCCCGGGATCAGGCGCACGCGGGCCACGGCCTCCTTGCGGCGGCCGGTGCCGTAGTAAACAACAGTGTTCTCAGCCATGGGTTAGCCCTCCAGCTCGATCTTGACGGGGTTCTGGGCCTCGTGGGGGTGCTCAGGGCCGGCGTAGACCTTGAGCTTGCCGAACTGCTGGCGACCCAGGGTGGTCTTGGGGAGCATGCCCTTGACGGCGTGCTCGATGACGCGCTCGGGGTGCTTGGCCATGGCCTCCTCGAACGACTCCGTCTTGAGACCGCCGAGCCAACCAGAGTAGCGCCAATAGCTCTTCTGGGCGGCCTTGTTGCCGGTAAGCTGGACCTTATCGGCGTTGATGACGATCACGAAATCGCCGGTGTCGACGTGCGGGGTGTACTGCGGCTTGTTCTTGCCGCGCAGGATCGTGGCGATCTGCGTGGCGAGACGGCCGAGGACGGCACCGTCAGCGTCGATGAGGACCCACTTGCGGGCGACCTCGCCGGGCTTGGCGTACTTGGTCGACTTCATGCTACGAACTCCTCCATGCATTGGTGGTACGTGTTCTTTTACGAGGTTACGGGGCTCAGCAAAAGAAGCCTGTCGATTGTACACGAACGGCCTGGAAAAGCGCCGGTAGTTTGGGCTTTCTCCACAGGTGGGCCACGGCGGCCCGCGAGAGGGCCCCGGCGCCCGTCCGAAGGCGCTCACGAGGGGTGCCGAGACGAGGGGGGCAACCGGGACGGCGGGGTCCGCGGCGGCGGGTACGTGGCGCTCCCCCACCCTCCAGGGACTCCTTGGCGCATGGGCCCTTCAGAGGGCGCCCTGCAAGAGGATTCTGCCGTGAGAAGGCCTTGGCGGGCGCCCTCCTGCCGTGAAAGGCCTTTGCAGGGTGGCCCGGGCGCCCCACAAGGGCCGGTTGGGACGGACCCCTCGCGCAGGACGCCCCCGGAGGGCGCGCTGGCGGCCGCCCAGGAACCGGGCCCGCGCCCCGTCCGGCGGCCCGTTGCATCCGCTCGTTCGTTGTATGGCCGGGAGCCCCCTCCGGCTCTTCGTTGCATGAAAATCCATACAACGAGCCGCCGAACGGGCCCTCACCCCATACAACGAACGAGCAGATACAACGAACGCGCGGAAGCGGCATCAGAGAGATGCGCCCGCACCCCCGCATCGCTCGCAAAGCCCCAACCCCCGACGAGCGCTCCTGAGCGGCGGATGCACAGGCCGAAGCCACGTCCCGCGCTTTGCATCAAAGGGGACGACCTCGTGACCGGCGGCGTGCATCGTCAGATGCACGCCGGAAGGAGCGTGAGCCCCCGTGATGCAAAGCGCGGGACTCCGCGGCGGCAAGGCCTAGTGCAGGGTGGGGTCCCCGTCCCACCCCAGCGACTGCAGCAGCGCGGTACCCATGCGGCGGCCGTCGACGTAGAGCTCCAGCAGCTTGGTGCCGTCCTCCTCCATGAGGGCGAGCTCCACCGGGGCGGAGGGGGCCACCACGTGGGCCACGCCCTCGGCCTCGAGCTCGAAGACGTGGTCGAGCTGCGCGTTGTAGCGGGCGCCGCGGGTCTCCAGGGCCTCGAGGTAGTAGGGGTAGTCGCCGTAGAGGCGCCGTGCCACCCCCATGAGGGAGTAGGTCTCGGACTTGCGGTAGCCGCGGTGCTGGGTGAGCACCACCACGAGCTCGTCGGCGCCGTCGGCCAAGGCCCGCTCCACGGGGACGGAGTCGCAGGTGCCCCCGTCAAGGAGCCGGCGCCCGTCGTAGGCGACCACCTCGGAGAGACTGGGCAGCGACGACGAGGCCATGATGGCGTCCATCTGGGAGGGCAGGTCGGAGACGTCGAGGTAGGCGGCCGTACCGAACGTGAGGTCGGAGGCCACGACGGTGAAGGGCACCGGGTCGGCGTTGAAGGAGGCGCAGTCGAAGGGGTCCATGCGCGTGTTGACCGTGTCGTAGAGGAACTCGCGCCCGGTGACGTTGCCGGTGAGGGCGAGGCTCCGGAGGCTCATGAACGCGGGGTTGTCGCGGGCGGCCAAGGTGTCACGGCAGAAGCGCCCCACCTGGCCCGCCTTGAAGTTGGCACCGTTGATGGCGCCGGCCGACACGCCGTAGATGTGGCTGAAGCCGCGGAAGCCCTGCTCGAGGAAGACGTCGAGCACGCCGGCGGTGAACATGCCCCGCATCCCGCCGCCCTCGAGAACGAGGGCGACCTTCCTGCCGGTATCCTGCTCCATCGCTCGTCCCTCCTGCCGGGTTCCCGTCGTATTGGGTCAGGATACCCCGTCGGGGAAGGGTCGAACGGGGCCGGCCCCCGGGGACTGTGCCCGGGGGCCGGCCCCTGCCCGCATATGGCGTCGACCTAGCTCAGCTGCTCGAGCATCCACTCGGGGTCGTCGCAGACCTTCATCTTCTCGAGCACGGCCTCGTCGGAGATCACGTTCACGAGGTTGGAGAGGACCGTGAGGTGCTCGTCCCCCTTGCCGGCGATGCCGAAGAGCAGGTGGGCCTTCTCGCCGCCCCACTCGATGCCGTCGGGGTACTGCAGCACGACCACGCCGGTCTCCTTCACCGACTCCTTGGCCTCGCCGGTGCCGTGGGGGATGGCGACGCCCATGCCCATGTAGACGCTCGTGAGCTCGTCGCGCTCCACCATGGCGTCGATGTAGGCCTCGTCGACGCAGCCCTTCTCCACGAGCACCCGGCCGGTGGCGCGGATGGCGCTCTCGCGGTCCACGCTGGGCAGGCCGAGGTGGATGGAGTCGAGGGTGATGGCCAGGGAGCCGAGGTCGGGGGCGGGCTCCGGCTCGGGCTCGGGGACGGCCGGCTGGGTCTCCATGAGGTCGGAGGCGTGGGAGAGCTCGGTGAGGGCGCCGTAGAGGCTGTCGAGCGCCGGGTCGTCCAGGAAGTTGTCGATGACCACGATCTGGGCCTGCGGGGCGCTCGAACGGGCGCGCTCGGAGAGGATGCGCTGGCAGACCACGATGGAGGCGTCGGAGGGCACGGTGTCCACCGAGGAGTGCTCCACCGTGAGGTCGGGGCGCACGGCCTTGATGCGGTTGCGGAAGCGGGTGGCACCCATGGCCGAGGAGCCCATGCCGGCGTCGCAGGCGAAGACGATCTTGGCGCCCTCGGTGTTGGAGATGACCACGGCCTCGGCGGTGCCGAGCTGGGCGCGCAGGCCCTCGGCGGCCTCGTCGGCGGCGGCGGGGGCCGTGGCGCGGAGCATGGGCGCGGCGATGAGGAACGAGACGCCGGCGGAGATGGCCACACCCACGACGGTGGGCAGGATGTAGGCGACGGGCGTCATGGACAGGTACGCGATGATGGAGCCCGGGGACGCGGGGGCCGCGAGGCCGCAGCCGGTCATGGAGAACCAGGCGATGGCGGCGGCGGAGCCGGCGATGGGTGCCACGATGAGCTTGGGGTTGGACAGCACGTAGGGGAAGTAGATCTCGTGGATGCCGCCGAAGAAGTGGATGATCACGGCGCCGGGGGCGGACTGCTTGGCCTTGATGTCGCGGGAGAACAGGCAGTAGGCGAGGAGCACGCCGACGCCGGGGCCCGGGTTGCTCTCGAGCATGTACATGATGGAACGGCCCATGGTGGCGGCCTGCTCGGCGCCGATGGGGCTCAGGATGCCGTGGTTGATGGCGTTGTTGAGGAACAGGATCTTGGCGGGCTCGATGAAGACGGCGAGCAGCGGCAACAGGCCGTGGTTCACCAGCACGGCGACGCCGGCGGACAGCACCACGAGGATGGTCTCCATGACGGGCGCCGCGGCGTAGTAGCCCACGATGGTGAGCAGGAGGCCGATGATGCCCACGGAGAAGTTGTCCACGAGCATCTCGAAGCCGCCGGGGGTGTGGTCGTGTGCCCACAGGTCGAAGCGCTTGATGCAGGCGCCGGCGACGGGGCCCATGACCATGGCGCCCATGAGCATGGTGTAGTCGGAGCCCACGATGCAGCCCATGACTGCGATGACGCCGGCCACGCGGCCGCGGTCGCCGCCGGTGATGTAGCCGCCCTGGCCGGCGATCATGATCGGCAGCAGGTACTTGAGCATGGGGTCGGAGATCTGCGCCAGCTGCTCGTTGGGGACCCACCCCGAGGCGATGAACAGCGCGGCCAGGAAGCCCCAGGCGATGAAGGCGCCGATGTTGGGCATGACCATGGAACTCAGGAACTTTCCGAACCTCGATACGCTCTCTTTTATAGACACGGCACTTCCTCCCCGCTCGCTCCCGGCCCGCCCTGCGCGGGCCGTAATCGGTGGCCCCATACTATTGTTGTTGTTTCGACAAATACACGGGTTTCAGTTCATGGTCAGGCAAACGGTTGATTCTGCGCCGTGAACGGTTATTTCCCACGTTTTCTGACAAATTCAATGCGAAGAGTTTGACATGGACCTCATCGGGGCTACTATGCCATTAGTGTTGAATCAACAGTAATGACCGATAGAGACTATCGTTACAAAAACGATTGTCATCGAAGGGAAGGGAAGCGCCATGAAGGCACAGGCGGTCAGGCTCCACGGGAAGAACGACCTCAGGCTCGAGGAGGTCGAGCTCCCCGCCATCGCCGACGACGAGATCCTCGTGCGCATCGTCTCCGACAGCATCTGCATGTCCACCTACAAGTGCGCCACCCTGGGCGAGGACCACAAGCGCACCCGCGACCTGGCGAACCACCCCGCCATCATGGGGCACGAGTTCGCCGGCGATATCGTCGAGGTGGGCGCCCGCTGGGCCGACGACTTCAAGCCCGGCATGCGCTTCACGATCCAGCCCGCCCTCAACTGGCAGGGCACCATGTGGTCGCCTGGCTACTCCTACGAGTTCTGCGGCGGCGACGCCACCTACTGCATCCTCCCCTCCGAGGTCATGGAGGCGGGTTGCATGCTCGAGTACACCGGCGACGCCTACTACGAGGCCTCGCTCGCCGAGCCCATGAGCTGCTCCATCGGCGCGTTCCACGCCGCCTACCACACGCGGATGGGCGTCTACGAGCACCAGATGGGCATCAAGGAGGGCGGCAACCTGGCCATCACCGCCGGCGCCGGCCCCATGGGCCTCGGGGCCCTCACCTACGCCCTCCACGCCGACCGTCGACCCGGCCTCGTCGTCGTCACCGACATCGACCAGGAGCGCCTCGACCGCGCAGCCTCGCTGTTCGACCCGGCCGAGGTCCGTGAGGGGTGCGGCATCGAGCTCCACTTCGTGAACACCGGGCTCCTCGACGACCCCGTGGCCGAGCTCCGCGCCCTCACCGGCGGGGCGGGCTACGACGACGTGCTCTGCTACGCCCCCGTCGCCGCCGTGGTCGCGCAGTCCTCGGCCATCCTCGGCCGCGACGGCTGCCTCAACTTCTTCGCCGGCCCCACCGACCCCGACTTCTCGGCGTCCATGAACTTCTACGACGTGCACTACAACAGCACCCACGTCATGGGCACCACGGGCGGCAACACCGCCGACATGGTGGAGTCGCTCGAGCTCTCGGCCGCCGGCCGCATCGACCCGGCCGTCATGGTCACCCACGTGGGAGGCCTCGACGCCGCGGCGGAGGCCACGCTGAACCTGCCGTCCATCCCCGGCGGCAAGAAGCTCATCTACACCCACGTGAGCATGCCGCTCACCGCCATCGACGACTTCCGCGCCCTCGCGGGGGAGGACCCGCGGTTCGGCGAGCTGGCCGCCATCGTGGAGGCCAACAACGGCCTGTGGTGCGCCGCCGCCGAGCGCTACCTGCTGGACAACTGGGACCCCATCGACGCCTGATCGCGTCCCCGAGCGACCCCACGGGGCAGCGCCCGACGGCCTGCCCTGTGGGGCTTTTCAGTTTGGTTCCACCGTCGCCGGACCCCCTTGCGAAACGATGGTATTTTCCTTTTGGAACAACAATCGCCGAGCCGAGGGGGCGGCATGAGGGAGCGACCCATGACCCAGGAGATGCACCAGCGGCGCGAGCGCATCGTCGAGCTCGTCAACCGCCAGGGCAGCGTCTCGTTCGCCCAGGTGAAGCAGGAGCTGCCCGGCGTGAGCGAGATGACACTGCGCACCGACCTCAAGGCCCTGGACGCCGAGCGCCGCATCGTGCGCATCCACGGCGGGGCCCGGTCCGTCGGCTACGTGGTGGGCACCGACGACCTCCTCGACCGCCGCACGGTACGCAACGTCGAGGCCAAGGAGGCCATCGCCGCCAAGGCCGCGGCCCTCGTGCGCCCCGACAGCTGCATCTGCATCGACTCCGGGTCCACCACGACGGCCCTGGCGGCCCGCATGCCCGACGACCGCCTGCTCGCCTTCACCAACAGCCTCACGGTGGCCGGCGAGCTCGCCCGTCTCACGAACCCCCAGACCCACGTGTTCGGCGGCACCCTCAACCGCTTCTCCCGCTGCATGAACGGCAGCGCCGTGGTCGAGGCCGTACGCGACGTCCACTTCGACACGTTCTTCTTCGGCGTCACCAACTACAGCGACTCCATGGGGTTCACCTGCGGCTCGGAGGAGGAGGCCCGGTTCAAGCGGGCCTGCATCGAGCAGGCGGACACCGTGGTGGCCCTCATGGACGGCTCCAAGGTGGGCCCCCGGGGGACCTTCCGCATCTGCGGCCTCGACGCCGTGGACGCGGTGGTGGGCGACGACCGCCTGCCAGCCGGCTTCTGCGAGGCGTGCTCCGAGCACGGGATCGACGTCCTCTGACACAGCACACAGACTAGAAGGGATTGGCCATGATCTACACCGTCACGCTCAACCCGGCCCTCGACAAGACCATCTATGTGGATGGGTTCGCCGTCGACGAGGTCAACCGCGTGCGCTCCCTGCGCGAGGACCCGGGCGGCAAGGGCATCAACGTCACCAAGGTGGTGGACGCCCTCGGCGGGTCGTCCCGCGCCCTGGCCCTGCTCGGCGGGTCGGTGGGCCGCCGCATCCAGGACATGCTCGCCGCCGCCCACATCGACTGCTGGGCCTTCGAGGTCCCGGGCGAGACCCGCACCAACACCAAGGTGGTGGACGAGGAGCTACACACCAACACCGACATCAACGAGCCCGGCCCCACCGTCACCGCCGCCGACCTCTCCGCCATGCTCGACGCCCTCGTGGACATCGTGGAGGAGGGCGACATCGTGGTGCTCTCCGGCAGCCTGCCCGCCGGCGCCCCGGCCGACACGTACCGCACCTGGGTCGGCGCCTGCCGCGACGCCGGTGCCCGCGTGTTCCTCGACGCCTCCGGCGACGCCTTCGAGCTGGGCCTCGAGGCCAAGCCGTACCTGGTGAAGCCCAACGAGGTGGAGCTGGGCGCCATGCTCGGCCGCGACCTCGACACCGACGAGAAGGTCGTGGAGGCCGCGCAGGAGCTCGTGGCCGGCGGCATCGAGCGCGTGGTGGTCTCCCGCGGCGGCGACGGCGCGGTCTTCGTGGACGCCGACGGCGCCACCGTGGTGCGCTCGCCCAAGGTCAAGGTGGCCTCCACCGTGGGCTGCGGCGACTCCGTGGTGGCCGCGCTGGCGCTGGGCTGCGACCGGGGCATGGACGCCCGCGACGTCATGGTGCTGGCCATGGCCACCGGCTCCGCGAACGCCATGCAGTCCGGCACCCAGCCGGCGCCGCTGGACCTCGTGGAGTCGCTGGAGGCCGAGGTGAGCTTCGCTTAAGGGCCTTCGCTCCCCGGAGCCCGGGGTTTCGCTTCATCGGAGGCAGCTCGAACGGGGCCGCGTATCTGGCGATACGCGGCCCCGTCCTCAGATGCCTCCTTACGATGCGAAACCCCGGACACTGCGGCGCCCCGTTGCTCGACCGGCTGGGTGGGTCGGGGACGGCCGCCCCCCTCTGAACCTGAATGCGGTTGAGGGCGACCGTCTCCCCACCTGAACGCAGTTAGGGGCGGATTCGGGGCACCTGAACGCGGTTGAGGGCGGATTCACTCGTCGATGTGGCCCGGGAGCCGCCCTCAACCGCGTTCAGGTGGAGAAGAAGGCCCACCATCCCCTTTGTCACATGCCCCGGTCGCGTGCGCTACCCTACTGGGGTCCGCAGGCACCGCCGAGGAGAGAGGCTCACCCGTGGCCGCAGCGCCCGTCGACAGGACCGTCAACCACGCCGTCGCGCTGGCGCTCGGCGTCGCCGCCCAGCTCCTCTCCCCCTCCCTCGAGCCCCATGCGCCCGCCTTCCTGGCCGCCCTCTGCCTCGCCTGCCTCCTCGACCTCGTGCGCCCCCGCCGGCGCGACGCCGTGACCGCCGCGGCCCTCGTCCTCCTCGCCCTCTGGGCGCCCTTCGCGGCCTTCGGCCCGCTCGTCGCGGCCCTCGCCGCCACGAGCCGCCGCCGGTGGGTGCGCCTGGCGTGGCTGGTGCCGGCCGCGGTGTCGCTCGCCCCCATGGGGCCCACGGCGGCAGCCGGACTCGCCCTCCTCGAGGCCGTGGCCTTCGCCCTCGCGGTGCGCAGCGAGGCCGCGGCCGCCGAGCACGCCGCCCTCACGGCCCTCCGCGACGGGCTCCGGGAGCGCGTGATCGCCCTCGACGAGGAGAACACCGCCCTGGCCGACGAGGCCGCCCGCTCCGTCGGGACCCCCGCCGCGAAGGCCGCGCTCGAGGGTCTCACCGACCGCGAGCGGTCGGTGCTGGCGCTCGTGGCGGAGGGGCTCGACAACCGCGAGGTCGCCGGCCGCCTGTACCTCTCGGAGGGCACGGTGCGCAACCACGTGAGCGCGATACTGCGCAAGAAGCAGCTCCACAACCGGGCCCAGCTCGTCTCGCTCTACTACCGCGGGCCCGTCGTCACCCCCTGAGACGACAGGCCCGTCTAGCTGCGAAGACGAAACCCATGACAGAAGTCACTTCCGCCCCCGGGGCCGCTGGGCCATGCTGTGGCCACGTTTCAGGCACCCGACACCCACCGGGAGGAACATCATGGACACAACCTCGCCGCCGACGCCCGCCGTGTCGGTGGAGAACCTCGTCAAGCGCTACGGCTCCTTCGTGGCCGTCGACCACCTGTCGCTCTCCATCCGCCCCGGGGAGGTCTTCGGCCTCCTCGGCCCCAACGGCAGCGGCAAGACCACCACCATCGACTGCATCCTGCAGCTGCTCACCTACGACAAGGGGCACATCGAGCTCTTCGGCAAGCCCATGTCGCCCACGAGCTACGACCTCAAGCGCCGCGTGGGCGTGGTGCCCCAGAACATCGCCGTCTTCGACGAGCTCACGGTGCGCGAGAACATCGACTTCTTCTGCGGCCTCTACGTCGCCGACCGCGCCGAGCGCGCCCGCTGCGTGGACGCCGCCGTGGACTTCTGCGGCCTCGGGGAGTTCGCGTCGTGGCGCCCCCGCAAGCTGTCCGGCGGCCTGCTGCGGCGCCTCAACATCGCCTGCGGCATCGCCCACCGGCCCGACCTCGCGTTCTTCGACGAGCCCACCGTGGCCGTGGACGCCCAGAGCCGCGCGCAGATCCTCTCGGGCATCCGCTCCATGAACGAGGCGGGCACCACCGTGGTCTACACCTCCCACTACATGGAGGAGGTCGAGGAGCTCTGCAGCCGCGTGGCGGTCCTCGACCACGGGCGCATCATCGCCCAGGGCACCGTGGACGAGCTCAAGGCCCAGGTGAAGATCGGCGAGACCGTCTCCGTCGAGCTCGCGAGGCTCCCGGCCGGGCTCGAGGACCGCGTCAAGGCGTTGCCCGAATGCCGGGAGGTCTCCTACACCGACGGCACCCTCCAGGTGCGCTGCGCCAACGGGCCCCACAACCTCCTCGACATCCTCGGCGCCGTGCGCGACTGCCACGGCACGCCGGGCCGCGTGTGGAGCGAGCCGCCCACGCTGAACGACGTGTTCCTGGAGCTCACCGGCCGCAAACTCAGGGATTAGGGGGTCGCCATGCTCAAGAACTGGTGGCTCGCCCTGCTCACCCTGGTGCGCGACAGGAGCTTCCTCGTCTGGTGCCTGGGCCTCCCGCTGGGCCTCGCCACGATCTTCGTCTTCATGTTCCAGCCCCTGGAGCGGCTCACCGTCCTGGAGGAGCTCCCCATAGCCGCCGTTCGCCCTGCGGACGGCCCCGAGGGCGAGGCGTTCCGGGACTTCGTGGACGCCCTCTCCGCAGGCGACGGCGCCCCGGCGGCGTTCTCGGTCTCCTGGCACGACACCGAGGGGGACGCCCGCCGCGCCGTGGAGGGCGCAGGCGGCGGGGAGGCGCCCATAGCCGTGGTGTCGCTCGACGGCGCGGACGTCTCCGTGGACCTCGCACCCACCTCCGACTCCACCGTGGAGCTCGAGCAGTCCGTGGTGGTCTCGGTCTTCGACGGCTGGGCCACCCGCATGGCCGCCGCAGGCGCCGTGGCCGGGAGGGACCCGGCGGCGCTCGCCTCGGAGGCGGTCGCGGCCGCGCTCTCGGACGGCGGCCGCGTGAGCCGGGTCTCGCTCACCGAGAGCGCCCCCAAGGAGACCACCGCCTTCTACTTCGCCCTCCTCGGCTTCACCGCGCTCATGTGCGCCCAGAGCGGCCTCATGGCGGCGCTGGCCCTCGTGCCCGGGGCCACGGGGTGCGCCTCACGCATCACCGTGGGCGGCAGGCCGCGCTCCCGGCAGCTCCTCTGCTGGCTCTCGGCCTCCTGGACCGCCTCGTTCGCGGGGCTGGCCGTGTGCCTCGCCTACATCTGCGTCGCCGCCTCCATCGACTTCGGGGCGCGGCTGCCCCTCGTGGTGCTGGCCCTCGCCCTGGCCTCGTTCATGGCCACGGGGCTCGGCGGCCTCGTGGCGGTGACGGGGCCGCGGGACGTCGGCGCCAAGGGCGGCATCCTCACGGCCGTCACGTGCGTGGGCGCCCTGTTCGCCGGGCTCTACGGCGAGCCCGTCATGGAGATGGCCAACGCCGTGGCACGGACCGCCCCCGTGGTGGAGTGGGTGAACCCCGTCCGCCAGGTCATGGAGTCGCTCTCCTCGCTCGTCTACTACGACAGCCTCGTCCCCTACTGGGGCCACCTTGCCCTCGTGGCCGCGTTCGGGGCCGCGTGCTGCGCCGTTGCCGTCGTCCGTCTGAGGAGGCTGCGCCGTGAGAGTCTTTAGGTACGCACTGACCATGGCGGCCAGGAAGCCGATGTTCTTCCTCATCTACGCCGTGGGCCTCTCGTTCATGGGTGTGGCCATGGCCCTGGCGGTCACGGCATCGCAGCCGGCGGACACCGCCGCGGCCGTGGCCCGCCCCCGGGTGGCATGGGCCCTCGTGGACCGCGACGGCAGCGAGCTGTCCCGCGGCCTCGCCGCCGGCCTGGACGTCCTGGGCGCACGTGAGGACGTGCCCGACGACCGGCTGGCCATGGAGCGGGCCGTGGCCCAGGGACAGGTGGACTGCCTGTTCGTCGTCCCCGCGGGCTTCGGCGACGACTTCCTCGCCGCGGCGCGGGCCGGCGAGGAGACGCCGTCCGTCGAGGCCGCCTACGGGTTCGTGGGGGCCGACGGCGCCCTGGCCTCCGCCACCGCCGGGCGCTGGCTCTCCGCCGCGGCCGTCGCGGCGGCGGCCGACCCCGCGGCCGACGGCGCGTCCGTCTCGGCGAGCGCCGACGAGGCCGCCGCCGAGACCGCGTCCGTGGCGGTGCTTCCCGCCAAGGCGGCCGAGAAGGCCGCAGGCACCGGCGTCAACGCCTTCACGTTCTACCTGCAGTGGTCCATCTACACCACCGTGGCGTCGGTCATCGCGTGCACCGCGGCGCTCTTCTCCATGTTCAACCGCACCGACGTGCGTCGCCGCGACCTCGCGTCGCCCGAGACCTACACCTCCTACACCCTGCAGGTGGCGGGCGCGGCGCTGGCGGTCACACTGGCATGCTGGGGCGTGAGCACCGCGATCGGCCTGACGTTCTTCTGGGCGGACGCCGCGGCCATGGGGCCCGCGGGGCTCGCCGCGACCCTGGGCGCCTCGCTGCTCTTCTGCCTGGTGCCGCTGGCCGTGTCGTTCCTCGCGGGACAGTTCGGCTGCGGGTTCGGCGGCGCCAACGCCATCGGCAACCTCCTCGGCATGGCGATGTCGTTCCTGGGCGGCGCATGGGTCTCGCTCAGCCTCCTGGGGCCGGAGGTCCAGGCCGTGGCGCGCTTCACCCCGGGCTGGTGGTACACCGACGCCCTCACCCGGGCCCGCGACCTCGCCGGGTCGGCCGACCCCGGCGCCGGGCTCGAGGCCGTCGCGGTCGACCTCGCCGTGGTGCTCCTGTTTGCCGCGGCGCTCTTCCTCGTGGCCCTCGTTGTGGGCAAGCTGCGCGAGCAGACCGCCGAGGCCGGCGGCAACGGGGCCGCCGAGGCGGAGTAGACAGACGCGCGCGGCGGGGCGCCGGGGGACAGGGCGCCGGGACGTCGTGCCGGGAAGCGGTCGGGGATGCCCCCGACCGCTTCCCGGTTCCGGAAGGTTTTTGATGAGGGGCATTGCGGACGTCGCGCCAAACCCCTAACGTTGCCCCCCGCACCGCAGGGACGGGAGGGACGGGCCCGGGCGACCGAGGGGCCCGTCGGGCCATCGTCGCGGCGATGCGCCGAGGGACAGTCCCCAGTCACGCCGGGAGGCATCGTGGAAGGCTCCGCATCGCCCACGTTCTACCAGCTGCTCCAGCTCTCTCCCCAGGCCCTTTGGCCTGCCATCCACGACGCCTCCGGCCGCGAGAGGGGGTGCCTCGTGGCCGCCATGGCCGTTCGTTCCGTGCTGCTCGTTGCCTTCGCCGTCGCCTTCATCGCAGGGCTGACCCCCGTCTTCGGTGCCGAGAACAGCAGCCTCCTCGTGGGCGGCTTCTGCATGCTGATGGGTGTCCGGTTCGTGCCGTTCGGCTACCGGGCCCCGGACTCCGTGGCGGCGCTCGCCGTCGCGCTCGCCCTCACGGTGGCGGGCGGCATGGTCGCGAGCCTCGGCATGCCCGTCCTCTCGTTCGCCTGCAACCTGCTGTTCCTCTGGACCGTCCTCGTGCTCGTGGCCCAGGACCCTCCCATGGGAAACGCCGGCACCTACGTGTTCGCGTACGTGTTCGTGAGCCAGTCGCCGGTGGCCGGCCGGGCCCTCGCCCTGCGCTGGGCACTCGCCGCCCTCCTGCTCGTGCTCTGCGGCGCCGTCCTGCTCCACCGCCACCGGCACGAGGACGCCGACGTGCCCCTCCGCGACGTCCTGGCGCGCCTCTCGCTCGCCGACCCCCGCACCCGCTGGCGCCTGCACATGGCCGCCGGCGTGGCGGCGGTGCTCCTCGTGGGCGACCTCCTCGCCGTGCCGCGCAGCGTGTGGATGGGCTACGCCTGCATGTCGGTGCTCCTGCCCTACGGCCCCCAGGCCCAGGGCGCCCGCGCCGCCCTCCGCCGCGGCGTGGAGCGCGGCGCCGGCGTGGTGGTGGGCAGCGCGCTCTACTGGGCGCTCTCGGCCGTGGCGCCGCCCTCGGCCCACGGGGCCTTCGGGCCGGCCGCCGGCGTGTGCATGGGCTTCTCGTCCCGGTACTTCTGGAACAACGTCCTCAACTGTTTCGGCGCGCTGCTGCTGGCGAGCGCCGTGTTCGGCACGGCCGGCTCCGCGGTGCTCCGCGTGGAGGAGAACCTGGCCGGCATCGCGTTCGCCCTGGCGTGCGCGGCCCTCTGGTCGTGGGTGGAGCGGCGGCACCCGGCCGGGGAGGCCGCCGCCTGAATGCCGCGAGTTCTCCGGCGGTTCGATAATGTGAGAACCGTCCCGCCTCTAGAAGCCGACATCCAGACAGCAACACTCTTCACCCTGAGCTGGAGGCGCATTGATGCAGCAGGCCCGTGACCTTGCCATAGCGTCCTCTCTTCGTCGCCACCTTCCTCATGGGCGGACAGGTTGCACAGACAGGTTTCCGGTGTCATCGATGACGAAGTGCCCGATGATACCCAACGAGAATCTTGGGTCCGGCCAGCCCTGACCTTGATCCCTCCCTTTTACCGGACTCGCCCAGCCGTTCACCGACGCCCTTCATGAGAATATGTCCCCCTATTTCTAACTAATCATATACTTTTGAGGTGATATTTGCCTGAACTATTCTCAAGCAGAAAAGGAGGCTTCCATGAAACGACAGGTCAGCCCATTCTCCTTGATTGTGATTTTCATCATGATGGCTTTTGCCCTTATCCCCATGCAGACCGCGGCCGCCCGTTCCGTTGACGACAGTCTTCCTGAGCCCACAGTCACATTCATCTCTCTTATCACTGATTTTTTCCAAGAGCCTGGAAACACATCCATACTTGACCCTAACGGGAAAAATATAAATATCGATTTTTTTGTTAGTCACTATGACGAATATCGAGCCAACAACTACAAACCAATGTGGGATGAATTCAAAACGAACTCGCTATCCATCGAATTCGACGGTTCCCTCATTAATCCGCTATCTATATTAACATTTGAGCCATCTAAGAACTTCTACCAGCTCTGCACAACTGCGAATGGGTGGAAGACTGTCGAAGCAAAAATAACGCTTGCCAGCAGGTACACTGTCAACGATTCGAGTGGGACCATAACGGGGGGCAAACAGCCCCAGTCTTTCTGTTGAATATCTATCTGTAGGGGCAAATTTCACTGCCACCACGCAGAGCGTCTCTACTTGGAAGACGATCGCATCCGACAAGAAGAGCGTGACGTTTAGCGGCAAGTTCTCGGTGCAGGTATCTCAAAAAGAGAGCAATGTCATCATCTGGACCTCTAATGCAGGCCCTTATACAAAGTCCTTTACAGCATCCGCATAGCACCGGGCTACAGGGTCTCGACTCATGACGAGCCGCTCCACCGGAGCGGCTCGTGCTCTGCGTTCGATAGCTAAATAATGCGTTCGAATAACCCACAGACTCGCCCTGAATCCCTTCACATCAACTCTTGACCACGAAGAAGTCCAAAGACACCACATTGCCGCCGGGGCCAAAAACTTGGGGCAATGTCGGCATGTCGGCGATACGATTTGTCGCCGGCACCCACTGGGGGCACCTTCACATGCCGAAGAGCCAATCCAGCGGTCCCGTGGATTCCGGCGCACCGGTCCCAGCGGCCCGGGGGTGCCGTGCTAGAGTGGGCGGGTTGTCGGTCCGGGCCCACGCCGCCCATCGTCCAGGGGCCGCTCCCCGCCTGAGGCGGGGCATGTCGATCGACCTGTGAGGAACCCCGTTTTGCCTGAAACCCAATCCCGCACCTTCGCCGAGCTCGGCCTCGGCGCCAAGGTCCTTGCCGCCGTGAACTCCCTGGGCTACGAGAGCCCCTCCCCCGTGCAGGAGCAGGCCATCCCCGCCGTGCTCGCCGGAAGGGACGTGCTCGCCGCCGCCCAGACCGGCACCGGCAAGACCGCGGCCTTCCTGCTGCCCGTGCTCAACGACCTTCCCCACCACGGCAAGGCCAAGGGGCCGCTCTGCCTCATCGTCACCCCCACCCGCGAGCTGGCCATCCAGATCGAGGACGTGTGCCAGACCATCTGCAAGAAGACCGGCCACCGCTCCGTCACCGTGGTGGGCGGCGTCTCCTACGGGCCGCAGCGCGGCAGGCTCGCCCGCGGCTGCGACGTGCTCGTGGCCACACCCGGCCGCCTCGTGGACCTCATGGGCACGGGCGACTGCGACCTGTCCGAGGTGACCACCCTCGTCATCGACGAGGCCGACCGCATGCTCGACATGGGCTTCCTGCCCACCGTGCGCAAGATCGTGGCCGCCTGCAGGAACCGCCGCCAGACGCTGCTCTTCTCGGCCACCCTCGACGAGGCCGCCGTGGGCGAGGTAACCGACCTCGTGCACGACCCGGCCCGCATCGAGATCGCGCCGCGCGGCACGGCCGCCCAGACCATCGACCAGTTCCTGCTGCCGGTGTCGCCCGAGGTCAAGAACAAGCTGCTGGCCAAGGTGCTCGAGCGCGAGGGCCACAGCCGCGTGATCGTGTTCTGCCGCACCAAGCACCGCGCCGACGCCGTGTGCCGCCGCCTGCGCAGGGCCGGCATCGTCTGCGCCCCCATCCACGGCGACCGCAACCAGAACCAGCGCGAGCGGGCGCTGCGCGACTTCCGCAAGGGCACGGTCGAGGTGCTCGTGGCCACCGACGTGCTCGCCCGCGGCATCGACGTGCCCGACGTGGACTACGTCGTGAACTTCGACGTGCCCGGCGACCCCGAGGATTATGTCCACCGCATCGGCCGCACCGGCCGCGCCGGCGAGTTCGGCTGGGCGCTCACGTTCGTGACGCCCGACGACGTCGACGACATGCTCGCCACCGAGGCCCTCATGGGCCGCACCGTGCCCACGTTCGAGCGCACCAAGGGCCTGGACCTGGGCACCACCCCCGCCGAGCTGGACCCCGACCGCGTGCCGGCCAAGGTGAGGAACCTGCCCGCGTCCGGCAAGCACCGCAAGAGCCGCACCAAGGCGGCGGCCGCCAAGGCAGTGGCACGTCAGGCCAAGGCCAAGGCCGCCGGCAACGGCGAGCCCGCACCCAAGAAGACGCGGCACCCACGCCGCCAGGAGGGCGTCTCGGACGGGGGCACGACGGCCGGCAACGCCGCGAGGTCCGGGGAGGCGGCGGAGAAGCCCGCCGGGAAGCCGCAGGCCAAGGACGGCAACGGCCGGGGCGACAAGGGCGGCCGGGCCAACGACGGGAGCAGCAGGGGCCACGGCCACGGCCGGGGCGACGGCGCCAGGCGCGGCACCGAGGGCGACCCCAGGCACGGCAAGGGAGGCAGCCCCAAGGGCGGCCAGAACCGGCGCCGCGGCAACGGGTCCGGCAGGCCGCAGCGCCGCAGCGGCGGGTCCGCCGGCTGGCAGAGCTACGACGGCCCGCGCCCGTCCAAGCCGGCCCGCAAGAAGGGGCGCCGCCCGGGCGACCTCGGCGGCAAGGCCCGCAAGACCGGGCGCCGCTAGGGCCGGGCGCAGGAGCCGAGAGGCAGGAAGACGCAGGGGGCGTCCCGCACGGGGCGCCCCCTTTTTCCCCGAGCCCGTGGGTGTGGCACCTTGAAAGGAGCCTGAACGACACCACGAGCGGAGGACCCCATGGACCGGCTCTCGCCCTTCTGCACCTGCTCCGACCGCGACTGCCCGCACAACCCCGTCAACCACGGCCGCGGCTGCTCGCCCTGCATAGCCAAGAACATCGCCGAGCGGGAGGTCCCCAGCTGCCTCTGGAACCTCGTGGACACCGACGAGGGCCAGCCCTCCTACTCCATCCGCGCCTTTGCCGAGAAGGTGCTGGAGAAGGACTACCGATAGGGGCCGCGGGGCCTTCGGCACATGGGTCAGGGCGTATGCATCGAAGGGGCAGGCTCGGCTCCGTGGCCCGTATCTGGCGATACGTGCCCCGGGCCGAGAGGTCGCCCCCTTCGATGCATACGCCCTGCCCTCCTGTGGCCCCGACAAGGCGGGAGGGCTTAGGGGCGCTCGTTAGGGGTCGGGACTCAGCGAGTACTGCTCGGCCTTGTCCCAACACCCGGACACTTTTGTCCCGATGGTCGGGTACTTCTGTCCCAGCACTCGGACACTTTCGCTGTCACACCCGGCCCGCGGGCCGGGGAATACCCGCGGAACGTTCTGCGGGCACCGAGAGCGCCGAAAACCACCCGTAGAAGCTTCTGCGGGTGGTGGGGCGGCCGAGAATCACCCGCAGAACGTTCTGCGGGCAGAAGAGCCTGCGGCGGCCGCCCCGTCGCCGTCACTTTGGTCGGGCACCTTGGGCACCACACCTCTCGCCGCACCACCGAGGCACGCCTTTCGGCCGATTCGGCGAATTCGTCGCGCCACTGTGACGTGCACGGACCGACGTCGCGCCACCACGGCGCATGGGCGAACCGTCTCCCCCAGGGTCGCCTTTCGTATGTTTGGTGTTTTTCAGTACGGACCCTTATCTAAGCCACCAAACATCGCGATGTTTGGTGGCTTCTGGACCCTTCTCGCCGGTAAAACCACCAAACATGTGACGTGGCGGCAGTACCCGGGCCATCCGTCGCCTCGCCTGTCTCTCAACCTATGGGTCCAGGGCATGCCGGTAAGGCCTTTGGCATGAATCTCGAGCGACCAATACCGAGAAACCCATGCCGGCGCGGCCTCCGGCATGGGTTCTGGCATCTCTCGGGCTGCAGACACATGCCGCAAAGGCCTCCGGCATGAACCGACGCCCGTCGGTCGTGTGACACCGAAGGTGCCGGGACCGCGGACGTTTTCTTGTACCTACACAGCGTATCCCAGGGCCCTCCGGCGCCCGTCGGGCGTCTCCCAGCCC
>ERZ808035.196-NODE-196-length-68622-cov-6.508308_pt1 | contig 68622 bp, 56 predicted proteins | sample MGYA00380189_ERZ808035 | MGnify/ENA primary metagenome ERZ808035 (study PRJEB31490, sample SAMN06133407) | mouse gut metagenome | isolation source: M5_1 | host: mice | place: China: Chengdu | collected 2015-05 ... | reverse complement strand
TCACCTGCAGACCGCAGAGATTCTCAGCCGGCGTTCCATAGATGGCATAAAGGTGTCCGTCCGCTTCCTTATATTCCTCAATCTTATGGTTGATGTGCTCCAATACTTCCAAAGCGAAAGCGCCGTCCTCCACCAGCGATTTTCCGTTGTACAGCTCCTGCAGCTCGTTAAACGCCGTAATGCCGAAACTCGCTGTCGCGGATTTTAAAATCGGCTTAATCTTATCGTGAAGCTGCAGATGCCCTCCAAGGAAACCGCCCTCACAGTAGGCGAGCGGATTCGTGGACGCGCGCATCTCTCCCAGATACGCGTAAGTCCTGATATGAAGCTGTCTGATCAGATTCAGGTAATAGTCGAGCACGTCATAAAAATCCCTGCCCTCCTGTCTGGATTTCGCAAGAATCATGGGCAGATGCAGGGAGACAGCCCCCACGTTAAACCTTCCCACAAAAACAGGCACATCCTTATCGTCAGCCGGATGCATGCCGCCCCGCTCGTACCACGGGGACAGGAACGCACGGCACCCCATCGGGGAAATCACCTTGCCGTACTGTTTGTACATACTGGCAATATAACCCTTTCCTGTCAGGCTCAGCCAGTCGGGATACATCGTCTTTGCGGAGCACTTGACGCCCGCTTCGAACACATCCTCCAGCTCCTTGCCGGGACCGTGTAAATTTTCATCATACAGGAACACGATTTTCGGGAAAAGCACAGGTTTTTTGCACTCCTTCTTGCCCTGTCCCTTCCTGCGGACATTTAGCATCTGAATCGTCGCAAGACGCGCAAAACGTCCCGTACCGATTCCCGCCGTCACTGTGATAAACGGATAATCGCCGCGGCTGCTCGCCACCGTATTGAATTTATATTCCCAGCCCTGAAAACCCTGCTCAAATTCTTTCGTCACATCCGCAAGGGCCTCCGCCTCCGCCGTCTCCTTGTCGATTCCCAGTTTTTCGTATTTTGCTATATTTCTCCTGTAGGACTTCTCCGCATATGGCTCCAATATCTTATCGACCTCAGGCACCGTAAACCCGCCGTACTGCTGGCTCGCCGCGCTCAGGACGATGTCTCCTATGACATCGAAGGCAACGTCAAGCGTCTTCGGCTCGTTATACCATATATTTCCCATCTCAAAACCGCCGGAAAGCACCTCCGCCACATTAAAGAGGCAGCAGTTCATCGTATCTCTTCTCGCCGACATGTCGTGGACATAGATATAACCGTCCCGGCACGCCTGGATTTCTTCCGTGGTCATAAAAAACTTCTGGTAAAGTTCCTTGTTAAATTGATTAAAAATCAGGCTGCGCTTCGTGGAGACAAGGGCGCTGTCCGTATTAGCGTTCTCCTTGTCGCCTATATACATGATCGACTGGCTCTTCTTATAGACGTCGTCCATCATGCGCACAAAATCCTGCTTATAATTGCGGTAATCGCGGTAGCTTTTCGCCACAATCGGCTTCACATCCTCCAGCGCGCTCTCCACAATATTGTGCATGATCTGAATGGGGATTTTTTCCTCATCCAGCTCGTTCACCTTGTCAACCACCGTCTGGCAGATATGACGTTTCTCCTCTTCAGTAAACTTAGTGAGGGCACGATATGCGCTCTTCCCCACTGCGTCGATGACCTTCTGGACATTAAACGCCTCCAAACTGCCATCCTTCTTAATCACCTTCACACCCTTATCCGGCTGGTACTGAAGACCATAATTCTCCCCATCCGAACGATCTGATTCAAATTTACTACTCATACGCCCCTCCGTAACTTTATCCATCTGCAACCCTGCAGTGTTTCCACAAAATATAGTGCCGGTTGACATAATGGCACAATATATTGCGGTTTAGGATTAGTATACGGTAATAAACATGTTATGTCAATGAAAACGCCTCGGAAAAAATACCAAAAAGGGATATGTCTTTTTGTGACATATCCCAATTACAGTCAATCTGTCTGACTTTTTGCATATCCGGCAAGCGTTTTTTGCAGGTGAAGCCGGTAATCATCCGCCACAGATGCCGGCGCCAAAATCCGCGCCCCCTCACCCAGCCCCGTAAGCCATCCGAAAAACTGACCGCTGACCGCCACCTGCACCCTGACGGAAAAATGCGCCTCGTCCCGGATGCGGACTGACGCCTCTTTACCGAAGCGGTCCATCACCACACCGATCAGGCTGTTGTCAAACAGCAGGGTGACAACCTCCTCCCTGCCGCCGTACATGCCAAAGGTTTTGTTCGCGTAATCCGCGATGTCAAAACGTTCGAAGAGCGCCGCACCTTCCCTTTTCCTGTCAAGCACCTTAATCTTCGCCATTTTATCCACCCGGAAATGCTTGATCTTATCTTCCTCGCTGTCATGGGCGATCAGATAGTAATACTCGTCCTTGCAGGTGAGCGCCCACGGGCTTATCTGATAGGGCCTTCCGTCCCGGCGCGGCACAAGTTCCCTGTTCAGGTTCCATTCCAGATACTGAAAGGAAATCTGCCGGTTTTCCTGAATCGCCCTGTGAATATCATCCACCACATAATAGATGCTCTCGTTTGCCGTCTTAATGCGGTTTGCCACATAAACCTGTCTTTGCAGCTGTCCCGCCTCCGCTTTTGAGGCAAGCTTTTCAATCTTGGAAATCAGCTCCCTGGATTTATTGACTGTCAGGAACCGGGACGCCTGCACCGTCTCCACCAGAAGTTTTAACTCCGCCAGCTCAAATTCCCGTCCTGCAAGATAATAGCCGCCCCCTGTCTTCGCCTTGACCAGCACGATATCATACCCGAAATCAATCAGCTGGGCGATGTCATCATAAATACTTTTTCGCTCCGCCTTCACATCGTACGCCGCCAGCGCGTCGATCAGCGCCTGCGCGCTCATGCAGTGCTCCTCGTCAGACTGCTCCGTCAATATTTTTATAAGATACAATAATTTCTGTTTCTGCTTCGCTGATTTTGCCATTGTATTAACCCCGCTCCAAAATTGAGACAAGTTCCTCCAGACGGCGGATCTCGTAGTCTGTGCGCACTTCCACATCCTTCATCCTGCCCGTGGGATTAAACCAGCAGGAAGCCACGCCCGCGTTCTGGGCGCCCCTCATGTCGCTTGTCAGGGAATCCCCCACCAGAATACATTCCTCCCGTGTCACACCGGGCAGCGCCGCGAAACAGGCGTCAAAATATTCTCTTCTCGGCTTGGGATATCCCATAAGCTCTGACACAAACACCCCGTCCATGATCCTGTCAAGCCCCGACAGCTTCATTTTGCTTGCCTGCGTCGTATTGACCCCATTGGTCACCACATACTGCCGGTATCCCTTTTCCTTTAACAGCAAGACGAGTTCTTTCGCGCCGTCCATATAGAAAAAGACATTTCCCAATTCCCTCTGATAATCCAAATTGACCTGCTCCGGCGCCACATGGGTGATTCCAAGCTCTTCAAACAGCGTGCAAAAACGCCCCACCGTCACCTGCTCCTTGGTCAGTTCCCCCGATTCCAGTCGAAGCCAGTAACTCCTGTTTATGGCGTCGTAGCGCGCCGCAATCTTTTCGTCGATGGGCAGCCCGTACTGGTCAAACACCGCCCGCAGCGCATGTTCCATGGAAAGATCAAAGTTAAGAAGTGTCTGGTCCAGATCCCAAAGAATGGTAGTATATTTTTTCATTTTAACTCCTAATTCCTTTGTCATATAGATGCTTCGCATCTCTCATTCGCGGTCTCCGTCCCACTTCGGTCCACGGATAAGAAGGAAGGGCGTTCAACGCTGAACACCCTTCCGTTTTTAATCAATGCACCTTAAAATGCTATGCCGTTGTACTTCCGTCCGCCACATCCGCAGGCGTTTCCAAAGCCGCTTTCGCGTCCTTGCTCTTTCTCCATTTCACGCCGATTACGCACGCCACAATCACCAGCGCAACAATCAATGCAAACAGAAGCAGATACGATAAAAACGAGTTTACAAATAGAATTAAGTTTGTCATCTTTCCACATCCTTCTCTTTCCAAATTGCTTCGCTTCCGACGAAAGAACCCGTCCGAAACCGCTTTCTCCAATTACACTTACAGCTATGATACCACCAATCAGAAGGTATCGTCAAGCAGTTCCGTACCGTCCGCCGCCGTGGTGGCAAGCTTATCGCACCGCTCGTTCTCCGGGTGCCCGTCGTGTCCCTTTACCCACTGGAAAGTGACCCGGTGCGGTTCCATGGCGCGAAGCAGGCGTTCCCACAAGTCTATGTTTTTGACAGGCTTGTTTCCTGCCGTTTTCCACCCCCTGGCAAGCCACCCCTCAATCCAGTGCTGGTTAAAGGCGTCCGTCACATATTTGGAGTCAGAAATAAGAAGCACTTCGCATGGCTTTGTGAGCGCCTCCAGGCCCACAATCGCCGCCATCAGTTCCATCCGGTTGTTGGTCGTCTTTTTGTACCCGGCGGAATACTCCCGCTCGTGAAGTGTTCCTTTTGCGTCAATATATTGCAGCACCGTGCCGTAACCGCCCGGTCCTTCCGGATTCCCGCGCGCCGCGCCGTCCGTGTAAATTGTTACTTTCACGCTAACCTCCATTCCAGCTCCCGCTCCGCAAAAACCGCTCCGCCATCGTCTCCGCCGCCGCGGTAATATGCTCGTCATACTTTAGCATCCGAAGAAGCGCGATGGCGTTTCTGGTGGACGCCGGGCCCTCCATCAATTTATAAGGAAAATAGATATCGTTCTCCTCGATCCTCTCCTCAAAGTGAAAATTATCATATTCCCGTTCCAGCAGTTTCGTCAATTCCACATCATGCGTCGCCGCAAAACAGAGCGCATGCCCTTCCGCCAGTTTTTTCATAATCTGCGTGGAAGCTGCAATCCGCTCCACCGTGTTAGTTCCCCTGAGCACCTCATCCACAAAACAGAGCACCGGCCGTCCCTTATCCTGACTAACTTGGTCAATTATTCGCTTGATGGATTTGATTTCCACCATATAATAACTGTCGCCGCCCGCCAGGTCATCCCGAAGGGACATGGAAGAATAAATGCGGTAAAAAGGCGCTTCAAACCTTGCAGCCGCACAGGTGTGCACCGTCTGCGCAAGCAGCGCGTTCACCGCTGCCGCCCGCAGGAAAGTAGACTTTCCCGAAGCGTTTGATCCGGTTAGCAGCACCCCTCTTTTCACGTCCAAATCGTTCGGCACTGCCTCACGAAGCAGCGGATGGTACAGCCTCTTGGCACACAGGAAAAGTCTTTTCCCCTCATTCTCATAAAGCCCTGGCACACACCACCCCTGCTCAAGGCTTTTCCTGAAAGAGCCGACCGCCACCGCACACTCAAGCTCACCCGTCACAGTGATCAGCAAGTCTACCTCTTTCATGTGATTCTGCAAGTCGTGCAGCGCCTTGTTAAAGCGGATCAGATCCATATAAAACAGCATCCGCAGATAGTCAAACAATACTTCCAGAGGATTACTGCCCCCCTGTCTGGCGCCGGAAACAAGATAAGAGCTTTTCATAAATCCCCGCAGGCTTCTGCATGCTTCCCTAACCGCTGTAAGCTCCTCCCGGATCCCGCCGATTTCCGCTTTCCCGAGTTCCTCCCCGCCCTTTAAAAGTCTTCTCACATAGGCGAAACTGGTGATATACGGCTCAATCTGCCGGTATTCCTTAAAATAGTCAACCAGATTATGGCACAGAACCCCGAACAGACAGACAATCCCCACCGGCAGGGAAACAAACATACCCCCTATACTGAGCAAAACAAGAATATCCCAGAAAAAGTATCTGTCGCTTTTCCGCTCCCCGAGCAGGTCCAGATGATCCAGATACTCGTAAATGGAGTGCCGTCCCGTCCGCCCGAGCATGAAAAAAATCCGCTGCAGCCTGTGCCGCTCCTCCTCCCGCTCCATAAAAAGCGCGATTCGCTGTTCCATTTTTTCAAGCTCAGCAGCATCCGCCGCGGGCGTCCTCAGCCTGTAGTACAGATATTCGTCGCCCGCCGCCGAAAGACAGGTGTTCATCCGCTGATACACCGCATCCATATACAGATCGTTCCATGTGATATCGTCGATCTGGTCGGCCGTCCTGTGTTTCTCGTAATACTTGCTGATATGGGCAAGTTCCTCCGCCCCGTAGCTTCGCCCGGGCGGCTTGCCGTAACCCGCATAAACCTCCTGCAGTCTTCTTTCCAAAAACCTCCTGCTGTCCACATACTCCTTTGTCATCACAAGCACGATGGCAAGCAGGATCAGGCATATAAATATAAAAGCGTCCATCCTCACTTGAGATTGTTTATAATCTCATTCGCCTTTCCATAAATTTCTTCCTCATCTATATCTTTCGCAAACTGCCCGTTCTCATACAAAATCTGTCCGCGGACCATCGTCATTTTTACATTCTGCTTACTGCCGCTGTATACCAGATTTTTCGCGATGTGATTGAGCGGCTGCATATTCGGCTGGTGTAAATCAATCATAATCACATCCGCCTGCTTCCCAGCATCCAGCACGTCCGTGTCCGGCAGGTTCATAGCCTTTGCGCCGTTCACCGTCGCCATCTTCAATACTTCCAGCGCGTCCACAGCCGCCGCGTCCTGCTCCCTCAGCTTGGCAAGCCCCGTGACCAGAAACATTTCCCGGAACATGTCGAGACAGTTGTTGCTTGCCGGGCCGTCCGTGCCGACCGCCACATTAATCCCCCGCTTCAGATACGCAGAAATCGGCGCGATACCGCTTGCCAGCTTCGTGTTGGAGCCGGGATTCGTGACAACGCTCAACCCCCGTTTCGCAAAGATATCCATATCCTCCTCATCCATCCAGACACAGTGGTAGCCGCCCCCGCCGTAATCAAACATACCAAGGGAATTAAGCAGTTTTACCGGGGACATGCCGTAGCGTTCCCTACAGCCCTCCACCTCCGCCTTTGTCTCGCTAAGATGTGTAAATACCGGCGCCTGATATTTGTGCGCCATGGCAGACACCTGTTCTAAAAGCGCCTTGGAACATGTGTATTCCGCATGGAAGCCGATAAAGTAGGAATGCAGGGGATCTAACGCATTTAAGGCATGGTACCGCTCCTCCATCTTTGCAAGAGAATCTTCAAAGCCCTCCTGTCCGCTGGCGCCGCTGACCTGCACGCACCGCATCCCCATTTCCACACATGCCTTCGCCGTCGCCTCCGGGTTTAAGTACATATCAAAAATGGAAGTGATGCCGCTGGTCAGATATTCCAGTACCGCCAGCTTTGTGAGATGATAAATCATCTCCCCGTCAAGCTTATCCTCCATCGGGAACACCTGCTGAAACAGCCAGTCCTGCAGCGGCAGATCGTCCGCGTAAGAGCGCAGAAACGTCATGGCGGAATGGGTATGGGCATCCTTGAAGCCCGGCATCAGGAGATTCCCGCCACAGTCGATCTCCCTGTCCCAGCAAATGCTTTCCATGGAAAGAGACCGGCAGACCGCCGTCTCGTCGCCGCCTTCCCCCACATACAGGATTTTGTCATCCTGTACCCAAAGTTCCCCTTCCATAATATCTGTCGTTTTCATGGTAAGAATTTTTGCGTTGTAAAATCTATAGTTCATGGTCTTTGCCCTTTCTATTCTATTTGTTGTATGCCGCAGTGCCGCTCGAAAAACCTACGGTTTTCCTCGCTCGCGGGCATCGCCCTATCAAAGCTACCACAGCCAAATCCGCCTGCAAGCAGTCGGTTTGTCTCTGTCACCTTTGGCACTGCTCATTGCCATCGCAAATTTTCCGGCCCGAACCCCTCGGGAAGAAGCTCCGCCAGCGTCATCACGCGGTAGTCCTCCTCCGACTTCGCCACAATAATCTGAAACTGTGACGGCTCACAGAATTCCCGCATCACCTGTCTGCAGACGCCACAGGGATAGGCGTACTGCGTCACTTCCTCCCCCTCGGGGCTTCCCACAATGGCAATCGCCTCAAACTCCCGCATCCCTTCGCTGACCGCCTTAAAAAACGCCGTCCGCTCGGCACAGTTGCTCGGTCCGTAAGCCGCATTCTCGATATTGCATCCTCGAATGATCTGCCCGTCCGCGGTGAGCAAAGCTGCCCCTACCTGATAATGGGAATAAGGCGAGTAGGATTTCCTTCTCGCCTCTATCGCCGCCTTAACCAATTCATGTATGCCATCTGCTGTCAGCCTTTTACTCTCTCTCATAAGCGCTTCCTTTTTGGCCCTCCAATCACAGCCGCCTTATTCTGAAACTTTAAATAAACGCCTTAAACTTTGTGATGGACTCCACCAGCAGCTTCTCAAACTTGGGCGCCACCGCGTTCGCCGCCTCCTGTACCTCCTCGTGGGTCAAAGGCGCGCTGTTCATACCCGCGGCCAGATTGCTGACACAGGATACGCCACAGATCTTCATGCCCATATGGTTCGCCGCAATCGCCTCCACAACGGTGCTCATACCGACCGCGCTTGCCCCCAGCTTATGCAGCATCTGGATCTCTGCAGGAGACTCAAAGGAAGGCCCCGTAAGCTGCGCGTACACGCCCTCAAACAGTTCGATATCGTTCTCTTTTGCCGTCTCCCTGATTATCCCCTGTAAATCCTCGTCGTAGACATGGGACATATCCGGGAATCTGGTGCCGAGTTCTTCAATATTCGGTCCGATCAGCGGATTCGGTGCAAACAGGGAAATATGATCCTGAATCAGCATCAGACTGCCCGCGTGGAATGCCGGGTTGATACCGCCGGAAGCATTCGTCAGGAAAAGCACTTCCGCCCCCATCATCTTCATCAGACGGGCAGGCAATACCACGTCCGTGATCGGATATCCCTCGTAATAGTGCACCCGTCCCTGCATCAGGACAACAGGCACTTCATTGATATAACCAAATATAAATTTTCCGGCATGTCCCGGCACGGTGGATACGGGAAATCCCTCGATCTCGCTGTAGGGAAGTTCCGCCTTCACATCCACCACCTTCGCAAAATTGCCAAGCCCCGAACCTAAAACCACAGCCACCTTCGGCTCGAAGTCGATTTTAGCCTTGTAGCAGTCATAACATTTTAAGAGTTTATCATATACAGGATTCATATACTTACCGCCTTTCCTTTTTTATGGTAAGTATATCACACTCTCCCCGGTTTGACATCCATTTTCTCCGCAATCAGAATATCCATACAGTGCTGGTGGGGCACGCCGCCGCTGTCGCAGTCAAATATGATTTCGTCACCGGCATGAAAGAGCCAGTCATGGTACAGCCCCTGCAGTTCCCCGGAGCGCCAGCTGCCCCGCTCGACCTCTATCGGCTCCCGGTCCGGCGCAGGATCAATAAAGGGCTTATCCACAAAGACATTGACCGCATGGATGCCCCCGACTGCCGTGTGTTCCTTGAGGCCGGAAATCACCTCTCCCCGCAGCATTTTCGGGATATAGTGGAACACCCCGCTGGAAAACACAATGTCAAAGGACGTGTCCGGCCTGTAATCCAGCACATCCGCCTGAAAGAAATCAATCTGTACCCCGTGCCGTTTTGCCAGACTGCGCGCCTTGTCAATCCCTGTCTGTGCGGCGTCGAAGGCAGTGACAAGATAGCCGTTTTTTGCAAGGAAAACCGCATCCTTCCCCTCCCCGCAGCCGATCTCCAGAACCCGGTAAGGTTTTACGGGCGGCTTGATTTTCATAATCTCATAACACAGCTCGTTGGGCTGCAGCCCCCAGTAATACGCCTCTTTCTCATACCGCCGCTCATAATCCGTCATGGGCGCGGCGCTGTACCCCAAGAGGGTATCCGTAGTCGTGCCCAGAATATGCGCAAGCTGCGGCAAGAGACTGATATCGGGATATGCCGTGCCGTTCTCCCACTTGGAGACCGCCTGAAAGGAGACGTTCAGACAATCGGCTATCTTCTGCTGGGTGTAGCCCAACTGCTTCCTCTTTTTCATGATGATCGTTCCTATGCTGTCACTCAAATTTCTTTCCTCCGTTCGCATCTGCCCTGTTGCTTCTAATCATAACAAGATACCTTTGGTTCCACAATAACCCGTATGTTGAAACACAGGTGAAAGCTCAACCAGATGGCGAAAAAAGAACCCTGAAATGAGTGTTCCCCATGCCAGAGTTCCCTTGCCTGTGACGCATAAAAGCACGCCGCCTTTTAGTCTGTCCGAACATTTTGTGCTTTCACACGCTGATATTCCTCCACAGTGACATCCAGTCCGGCACACGCTTTTTCCAGACTGATCCCAAAATTCTTCATAGCTGCCTCAATATTATGTATCAGGATCTGTCCTCTACCCTCTGCCTTTCCGTCCTCTTTTCCCCGTATATAGCCCGCAGTTTCTCCGTCCTCATAGGTCACACGCATCGCATATTCTTCATTGTACTCATAAATCGACATTGCAACCACCTCGTTTCTCTGCGCCACAAGAAAATCTTTCAGAATATCCTGCCGAATGCATTCTGTCACCGCATGTTCCACCGCTTTTGGCAGTTCCATCATCTCCAGATTTTCTCTGACCATAGATACAAACTTTGCATAACCATTTAACGTCGGACACTTTTCAAGCAGTTCCCTGTTATGCCCATAGTTGATATTATATGTCCTTACCGTCACTTCAATGCAGCCTTCATCTCCCGCAAAAGATTCCGACAAATACTGTGTGAACGTTTCCTCCCGCCTGTCCAGCCCATTATAGAAAACCACATATCGGGGTGTCGGCAGCATAATCTTACGGTTTGTACTCAGCTCCGTGTCTCCGAGATACTTTTTATATAAATCAGCAAAATATAAAAATCCCCGAAGCGGCATGTTCGGACAATATCCCGACTGATGCTCATACAGACACATATCACAGCCAAGTATCATCGAAACGTCATTCTTCATTTTCATATAAATGACATTTTCCAGTGTATTGACCGTCAGTTCCGTCTCGTCTGTATACGCTGTTTTGTTCAGCGCATTATACAGCTCCAGCAGCCGCTCTTTTTCTTTAAACAGCATTCTGAATACCCGGTCCTTATACACCCGGTAAACCGGCGTATACCCGTCCACTTCCTGCATTACTACATCTTTTGTCTCCATATTTTCTCCTTTCGTCTAAGGCGGCAGGAAACTCCTCCTACAACGAAAGTCTGTTTTAGTCCCCGCCTGCCCAATCATTGAATTATAAGCAAGGATTCTAAAACAGATAAGACACTGTAAAAGCGTCCCAAAGAAAAATAGATTGTTTGAACGTTTTTCCGTTAGAATTTCATTGCTATGTAAAAATCATAGCAATGTTATTTACAAAAGTCAAGCATTATTTCCCCGTTTTCTTCCCATACCGCATCGGCTCCGCCACCGTCCTGTTAAAGAACGCGATTAACGGTCCCATAAAGAACGCCGTCACCACCGTACCGATTCCCACAGTCGCCCCGAAAATAAAACCCACAATGGTGCAAAATAAATCCGAGGATATCCGGCAGAACTGAAATTTCCACTGTCTCTTTTCCGAGAGGATCAGAGACACGGCATCATATGTAGACACGCCCATATCCGCCGTGAAATAGAGGGCGGAGGAAAAGCACATAATCACAATGCCGAGGATTAAAAACACAAACCGCACAACAAAAGACGGTTCCGGAATCAATTTTTCAAAAAGCAGGGAGGAGTATTCCACCACATAGCCTAACAGAAAAATATTGATCACCGTGCCAAGCCCGATCTTCTTTTTGTCCGCCAGGAAAATCGCAACCAGCATCAGCAGATTGATCGCCGCGTACACCGTGCCGAAGCCCGGCGCCCCCTCCGGCAGAATATGGAAAATCCCATGCACAAAAACCTGAAACGGGTCAAGGCCCAGCGCCGAGAAATTGAACATCCCGACGCTGAACCCGCAGATCAGCACCCCGCATATTGTCATCAAAATTCTTCTGGTACGCTCCTGCATTCCTACTCCCTTCCCACGAAGCATCTCTTCCGCCTCTGTACCATCCCTGCCAGGCCGTCATTGTCCGAGCAGTCCCTTGTTCTCCAGGAACTCCCTCGCCACGTCCTTGTCTTCCCTGCCGTTCACTTCCACCTCATAATTCATCTGCTGCATCTCGGCCTCGGTAATCAGCCCGTTCATTTTCTCCAGAACGCCCCGCAGCTTCGGGTACTTTTCCAGCGCATCCTTTCTCACAACCGTTCCGGCATCATAGGTCTCAAAGAAAACCCGGTCGTCCGCAAGCAGCACCAGATTGTTGGCGGCAAGCTGCGCATCCGTCGTGAACGCGTTGATCACATCCACCTCTTCATTCTTTAGCGCCTCATATTTCAATGCAATCTCCATCTGTACGGTGTCCTTAAACTGCATACCGTACGCTTCACAGAGCCGGGGATACCCGGTTTCCAGCTCAATGTAATCCGGATTGCCGCCAAACACCAGCTCCCCGGAAGCCGCCGCCAGCTCCGAATAGGTGGAAAGCCCGTACTGCTCTGCCGTATCCTGTCTGACCGCCAGCCCATAAGTGTTGGAAAAACCGTACAGTCCCGTCCACGTCAGACCCAGGGCGTCATACTCAGCCAACAGTTCCTCGTAGAGCTTATCGTCGTCCTTCTCCATCTCCTCTTTCTTCAGCACGTTCAGCCACGCCGACCGGGTGTACTCCGGGTACAGGTCAAACTCTCCTTTCACAAGCGCGGGATGGATGTTTGTGGTGCCGCCTCCCACGCCTTTTGTGATCTCCACTTCATAATCCGTCCCGTCCTCAATCAGCTGCGCCAGTATCTCCGTCAGAATATACTGCTCCGTCATGGGCTTTGACGCAATCTTGATCGTCTCCTTTTCCCCGCAGGCACCAAGCCCGCAGACCATGCCCGCCAATGCCAGCACCGCAATTCCTTTTTTGATTCCCTTCGTACTTTTCATATTCTCCTCCATTCCGTCGCATTTCTTACGCGCCGCAAAGCAGCTGCCTTACAAACGCATCCCTCGGTTTCTCCAAAAGTTCCTCTCTGCCGCCTTCCTGCCAGATCATGCCGTCTTTCATAATTAAAATGCGGCTGCCCAGCTTGAACGCCTCCTCTATATCATGGGTGATAAACACGATTGTTATGCCCGTTCTTTTCTGCAGATCGGAAAGCTCCCCCTGCAGTGTGCGTCTCGTGATTTCGTCCACCGCCCCGAAAGGCTCGTCCATCAGCAGGATATCCGGGGACGCCGCCATCGCCCTGGCGATGCCCACCCGCTGTTTCTGCCCGCCGGAAAGCTGCCTGGGAAACCGTCCCGCCAGTTCTTTTGGAAGCTCCACCATCGCAAGCATTCTCTCCGCCATCATTCGCCTGTCCTCCTTCGACATCTTTTTGTCGAGGCAGGGAACATAACATATATTATCCTGCACCGTCATGTGCGGAAACAGTTTGGCGCCCTGCACAGCATAACCGATCCTTCTTCGCAGATCGGTCAGGCTGCACGCCGACAGCCGCTCTCCTTCCAACAGCACCTCTCCCGCCGCAGGCAGCACAAGGCCGTTGATCAGCTTGAGGAGCGTTGTCTTCCCGCACCCCGACGGACCGATGATCACAAGAAACTCTCCCCGCTCCACGTCAAGAGATACCCGCCGCAGCACCTCGTGGCTGCCGTAGGCCGCCGACACATTCCGTATTTCAATCGCCCTGCTCAATGCCGTACCTCCTGTTCACCATCTTCTGTACTCTCGCAAGCAGCCAGTCGCTTAGCAGCGCCAGAAGCGCAATCAGTACCGAGCCCGCCGCCGTCAGCGTCATATTGTAAGTGGTGATGCCGCGATAAATCGCCGCGCCGAGTCCGCCCGCCCCGATAAAGGAGGCGATGCCGCCCATGGCAATGATCATCACCACCATATTTCGGAAACCACTGATGATCACAGGAAGCGCCAACGGGAAACGGATACGAAACATCATCTGTCTGCCATCCGAGCCAAGACCTTCCGCCACCTCCAGAATGCCGGCGTCCACGTTCGTAAGTCCCGTGTAAGTATTCCTGACAATCGGGAGCAGGCCGTAAACAGTCAGTGCAATGATGGCCGTCTTATTGCCGATGCCCGTAAAAGGAATCAGGAATCCCAGAAGGGAGATGGACGGTATGGTATAAACCACATTCACCACACCCAGAACCGCGCCCGCAAGTTTTTTATGTCCGCTGATAAAAACACCCAGCAGAATCCCCAGCACGCCCGCGCACACCACCGCCGTCAGGGAAATTCTGATATGCTCCAGCAGACAGGCCGCAAAAAAGGTCCGCCGCTCCCAAAGAATCTGTATGATCTGCATCATTACCCCCTGTCACCACAACCAACCCGCTTACCGTCTGAAAGTTTTTCCATCAAACATGGGCCGCAGCCCGGAAACGAAACATCCCGGCGCACGGCCCAAAAATTTCATCCATTTAGTAAGATATCACAGAAAAAGCAGATGCGCAATTAAAACTGTCAGATTATGATGCACACCATTCCCCCGTTGCAGTCGTTGACGATCTTCTGCATGGTCTCCTGCAGTTTGATCTGGCTCTCCTCGTTGATCATGGAAAGTTTGCCGGTGATGCCGTCGTTGACAAGCTGTTCCACCGTCTTACCGAAAATATTTGTCGCCCAGATGCCCTCCTCGCCGGTATCGGCATCGGAGATAAACTGTATCAGATCCCTCGCCTGCTCCTCCGTCCCCACAATGGGCGAGATCTCCGTCTCAATGCTCGCCTTTATCATATGGATGCTGGGGCTTTCCGCCTTGATCTTTACGCCGAATTTATTGCCCTGCTTGATCAGCTCCGGCTTCTCTAACACGATCTCCTCGCGGTCTGGCATTACCACGCCGTAGCCTTTATAGCGCACTGCCTCCAGCGCGTGCAGCACCTTCACATACTCCCGCTTCATCTTCGCCATCTCCCGCAGCGTGGCGAGAAGCTGGTACTCGCTCTCTATGGACTCTCCCACCAGGTCGCTCAACATTTCATAGTAGTAAGCGTCGTCCACATCCAGAACAATACGCACGCTGCCGTCGGACATATCAATGCCGTCCAGTTTGCACTTTCTGATATACTCGCTCTCCACCGTAAAACGGTCAGCCGTGATATCCCTGATATGGTTCAGATCGTTCATCAGCGCTTTCAGCTGCGCGATGATATCCTTCTTCATCTTGTGGTCAAAAGGCAGCATTTCCACCCACTTTGGCATGTAAAACTCGATCATGGTGAGCGGGAACTCATAGAGGATGTTCTCCATAATGTGGTTGATATCCTCTTTCTTCAGCTGCTCACAGTTAATGGGCATAACCGTCACCTGATACTTCTCGCTGATCTCGTCAGCCAGGTTTCTCGTCTCCTCCGCGTACGGCTTTTCCGAGTTCAAGAGCACAATATAGGGTTTCCCAAGCGCCTGCAGCTCCTTGATCGTCCGCTCCTCCGCCTCCAGAAAACTCTCCCTTGGAAGCTCCCCGAAGGACCCGTCGCAGGTCACTACGATTCCAATCGTAGAGTGGTCCCGAATCACCTTTCTGGTGCCGATCTCCGCCGCCTTCGTGAAGGGAATCTCCTCCATTGACCAGGGCGTCTTGACCATGCGTTCCGCTTCCTTTTCCATATGCCCCGCCGCGCCGTCCACCATGTAGCCCACGCAGTCGATCAGACGCACTTTCACATCAATGTCCGCGCCCAGCTTTACATGCGCCGCTTCCTTTGGAATAAACTTCGGCTCCGTGGTTGTAATGGTCTTACCGCCCGCGCTCTGCGGCATCTCGTCCTGCGCCCTCTCCCTCTCGTTCTCATCCTCCATGTAGGGAAGTACCAGAAGGTTCATAAAGCGTTTGATAAAAGTAGATTTTCCCGTCCTGACCGGCCCCACCACGCCCAGGTAGATTTCTCCGCCCGTCCTGCGCTGTATATCTTTATACAGGTCATATGTACTATTCTGTAATATATCCATAAAAAATCCTCCTGCTTATACTGGTAAATGTATATGCAGAAGGATTCCTGTCTATGCGGCTTTATATGGCAGAATCTCAAATCCGTGACTTCTCACACACTTCACTGCCTCAGTTTGTGGAAAATAATACAGTTTGGCTGTTCCACCTTAATTTCCTTACCGTTCATGATAAGCAGCCCATTTTTTAAGTCCACATTAAAGAAAGTCATGGTGTCCGATTCGTGGTTTAAGGAAACGAGATGCCTGTTGTCCGGGAAGAGCGTCGCGTCCTTCGGGTAATCCCCACTGATCGGCAGGCAGAAGACTTTTGTAAGCATCCCCGTCTTCTGGTCTATCTTATAAACAATGGCGCTGTTATCTCCGGCATTTGAGCTTGTCAGATACTTGAAATCCTCCGAAATGTTGAGCGCACTGGCCGCGGAACCGCCCGCGTGATAATCATTCAGCGTGGAAACAGTCTGGATCTTCTCAAACTCTGGATTCCCGTTTTTCTCCTCATAAGTGTAAACGTCAATGTAGTTTTTCAGTTCATGGACAATATAGAGAAAATGTCCGTCTTTCGAAAATTTCAAATGGCGGGGTGCGGATTCCTGTTCGCTGCGGATCATGTCGATAGGCTTTAATTTACCTCTCACATGGTCAACCCGGTACACATTCACATGGTCGAGCCCCAAATCCGCGGCGCATAAATAGTGGTTATCCCTTGTCATCTTTACACAGTTCACATGGGGCCTGAAATTGCGCTCTGCGATACTGCCCAGTCCCTTATGGTAGATCTCGTCTGTGATCTCACCGATGCCGCCGTCTTCTCTCAGGCGCAGCACTGTGATCTTACCGTCGTGGTAGCCGCCCACAAAGAGGAGTTTATCCTCGTAATCCGTGGAAAGATAACAGCCTCTCATGCCGTTGATCGTTCCCTGGTTGATCACTTCCAGATCACCGCCGGGCAAAATCTGATACGCCTCCACCCCAAAATCCGTGATGGAATAGAGATACCTTTCGTTATGGGAGATGGTAATATAAGAAGAATTTGTAATCTCCACCTGATTCTTCTCCGTCATCCTGCCGTTTTGCATATCCACATCATAAATCTTGATTCCGTAGTTATCTTCCTTTGCCGTCGTGTAAGTAGACACATACGCCACATATTTGTCCTGGTTCATACTGTTCCTCCATATTCGGGGCACGTCCTTCTCGTCGTCCGGCGCCCTTGTCTTTAGCAGAATTTTATCATAAATTCCGAAACTTGTTAATCCTTTTCTTCCGATTCTTCCCTTTTTTGATAAACATATCTTGTTTTTTACAAATCCCCATTGACATACACAAACAATCTAGTATAATGGGATTCAATGTATGTTTAGTTTTAGTAAACTTTAAGTTTATTTTTACTGAATTATTGTGAGACATGGGGGACATCATGGACAATACTTCCGCCCGGATGGATCTGGGCAATAAAATTAAGGAACTGCGGAATAAAAAAGGGCTGACACAGGAAGAGCTTGCGGACCGGTGCGAGCTGTCAAAGGGATTTATCAGCCAGTTGGAGAACGATCTCACTTCGCCCTCTATCGCTACTTTGATAGATATTCTGCAGTGTCTCGGCACCAGCCTGAAAGATTTCTTTAACGATGCCGGGGACGAACAGATCGTCTTTGGCAAGGATGATTTCTTTGAAAAGACGGACTCGGAGCTGCACAACAAAATCGAATGGATCATTCCAAACGCCCAGAAAAACAGGATGGAACCGATCCGCGTTACTCTGGAAAAGAATGGTTCCACCTATCCCGACCTGCCCCATGAGGGTGAGGAGTTCGGCTATGTACTCTCCGGCTCCATCACAGTCATCGTGGGAAACCGGAGCATCCGCGCCGGAAAAGGGGACGCCTTCTACTTCACCCCGGACTCGGAGCACTACATCAAGGCAAACGGCAAAAGCGGCGCTGTCTTTTTGTGGATCAGCACCCCGCCAAACTTTTAACAAATCGAGCAAAGCTCGATTGCGAGATCCGTTCCGCGGACTCGGAAATTGTTTTATTATAGCAGGAAATTGCGACAGCGTAAACCATTCAGGGAGAATGCGGAGCATTCTCTGAATCGTCGCTGCCGAGCGACGATTTTTACAGAAGAAAACAATTGGAGGGCTCACTCCCATGAACAAAGAACTGATTCAACTGATTGATATATCGAAATCCTTTGACGGACAGATGGTTCTGGACGAATTGAATTTAAATATCCACGAGAATGAATTTGTCACGCTTCTGGGGCCCAGCGGCTGCGGCAAGACTACGACGCTGCGCATTCTGGGCGGCTTTACCGTCCCTGACAAAGGGCGGGTGGTCTTTGACGGAAAAGACATCACGCAGATACCGCCGAACAAACGGCAGCTGAACACTGTTTTCCAGAAGTACGCGCTTTTCACCCATATGACCATAGCGGAAAACATCGCTTTTGGTCTGAAAATAAAGAAAAAATCAAAGAGCTACATAGACGATAAAATCCGCTACGCGCTGAAACTGGTAAATCTGGACGGCTACGAAAACCGTATGCCCGACTCTTTAAGCGGCGGACAGCAGCAGCGGATCGCCATCGCCCGCGCCATTGTCAACGAGCCGAAAGTACTTCTTCTGGATGAACCGCTGGGGGCCCTTGACTTAAAACTGCGGCAGGAAATGCAGTACGAGCTGATCCGCATGAAAAATGAGCTTGGCATCACGTTTGTCTACGTCACCCACGATCAGGAAGAAGCGCTTACCATGTCCGACACCATCGTAGTCATGAACCAGGGTTACATCCAGCAGATCGGAAGCCCGGAGTCCATCTACAATGAGCCGGAAAATGCCTTTGTGGCGGATTTCATCGGGGACAGCAATATCATCCCCGCCACCATGATCGAGGATAAGCTGGTAAACATTCTGGGTACCCGCTTTCACTGTGTGGACACAGGCTTTGGCAGTAACCGTCCTGTGGATGTGGTTATCCGGCCGGAGGACGTAATTTTAGTGGAGCCTTCGGAAGGGACTATCCAAGGCGTTGTGAGCCACTTAATCTTTAAGGGTGTCCACTATGAAATGGAAGTGCAGGCATGCGGCTTTGAATGGCTGGTACACTCTACCACCCTGTTCCCGGTCGGAAAAGAGGTAGGCATCCGGGTAGACCCTTTTAATATCCAGATTATGAACAAACCGGAATCTGAAGACGAGGAGGCGGTAATCATTGACATCTAAAAACAAGTGGCTTTCCACGCCATACATTATCTGGTCTGTGATATTTATTATCGTGCCCCTCGGCATGATCCTATACTATGGCCTGACAGACCAGACGGGCGCCTTTACCCTCGACAATATCACCGCCATCGCCGCTGCCGGGCATGCAAAGGCATTACGTGTATCGCTTCTGCTTTCCCTGGTCAGCACGCTGGTCTGTTTTCTGCTCGCCTATCCGCTGGCAATGATTCTGGCCCGTGTACAGGTAAAGCGGCATAATTTTATCATTTTGGTCTTTATTCTGCCCATGTGGATGAATTTTCTGCTTCGTACGCTCGCATGGCAGACTTTGCTGGAGAAAAACGGCGTCATTAATCATGTGCTTTCTTTTCTGCATCTGCCTGCCCTAAAGATCATCAATACGCCCGCGGCAATCATCCTTGGCATGGTATACAATTTCCTGCCTTTTATGGTGCTGCCCCTGTATAACGCGCTGTCAAAGATTGACATGAATGTGATAAACGCCGCCCACGACCTGGGCGCCAACAACGTATATACTTTTGTCCGCATTATTCTGCCGCTTTCTATTCCCGGCATTATCAGCGGTATTACCATGGTATTTATTCCGGCGCTTACCACCTTTGTCATCAGCTCCCTCCTTGGCGGCGGAAAGCTTTTGCTGATCGGTGACGTTATCGAACAGGAATTTACGCGCACATCCAACTGGCATCTGGGCAGCGGCCTTTCCATGGTGCTTATGATATTTATTCTGGTCAACATGGTTTTATCCGCTGTTTTCGATAAAGACGGGGAGGGCTCCATGCTATGAAAACCATTCTTAAAAGAATTTACATAGCCCTGATTATCCTTTTTCTGTACGCCCCTATCGGCATTCTCATAGTGCTGTCCTTTAACGAGAGCAAAACCCGGGCAAAGTGGGGCGGATTTACCTTTAAGTGGTATATTGCTCTTTTTAAGAATGAGGAAATTCTGCGGGCATTATTTAACACGCTGCTCATTGCGCTTGTCTCTTCCCTGATTGCCACGGTGATCGGGACGGTGGCCTGTATCGCCATGACCGGCATGAAACGGAAAGCAAAGTCAGTCATTATGGGTATTACGAATATCCCCATGCTGAACGCGGATATTGTAACGGGCATTTCCCTGATGCTGCTCTATATCAGCCTTGGAATTAAATTTGGCATGGGTACCATTCTGCTGTCCCATATCACCTTTAATATTCCCTACGTGATCTTGAGCGTGATGCCGCGCATGAAACAGTTAAACGTAAGTACTTATGAGGCGGCCCTCGATCTGGGTTCCTCTCCCTTACATGCCTTTTTTAAGGTGGTTTTCCCCGATTTGCTGCCGGGTATCCTCTCCGGGTTCCTGATGGCATTCACGATGTCCCTGGATGATTTCATTATCACCCACTTTACCAAAGGCGTCGGCGTGGACACCCTTTCCACAAAGATTTATACCGAGATCAAGAAGGGCATTAAGCCGGAGATGTACGCTCTGACGTCCCTCATTTTTGTGACGGTCCTTACACTGCTTGTTCTCATCAATCTGTCGCCGACAGATAAAAAGAAGACGGAACAATAACTGTCTGTTAAAAAAAAGAAAAAAAGCCATATTCGACGGACTTATGGAGGCAATCATGAAAAAGCACCGAATGACTCATATCAGACAAACCGCTGCCGTACTTGTCCTGCTTACATCCGCCGCGCTGTGCGGCTGCGCCTCCGACAAGGGCGTAAACGGGCAGGTCATTGTCTACAACTGGGGCGAATACATTGATCCCGAAACCATACGCATGTTTGAGGAAGAAAGCGGCATCAAGGTAATCTACGATGAATTTGAGACCAACGAGAGCATGTACCCAAAGGTGGAATCGGGGGCTGTCGCCTACGACATCGCCTGTCCTTCCGACTATATGATAAGCCGCATGATCCAGAACGGGATGCTGTCGGAAATAGATTACGACAAGATACCTAACGCGAAAAAAAATATCGGCGCTCAATATTATGAGCAGTCCAGGGGCTTCGACCCGGAAAACAAGTACGCTGTCCCCTACTGCTGGGGAACCGTCGGCATTCTCTATAACAAGACTATGGTGGAGGAACCGATCACCCGATGGGCGCAGCTTTGGGATGAAAAGTACGCGGACAATATTCTGATGCAGGATTCTGTGCGTGACGCCTTCATGGTCGCCGAAAAGCGAAACGGGTATTCCATGAATACATTGGATGCCGAAGAACTGGAGGCTTCGAAAAATCTTTTGATCAGTCAAAAGCCGCTGGTGCAGGCGTATGTGGTCGATCAGGTGCGTGACAAAATGATCGGTGGGGAAGCCGCCATCGGCGTGATTTACTCCGGCGAGGCAATTTATACCCAGAAAGAAAATCCCGATCTGGTGTATGTGATCCCGGAAGAAGGAACGAACGTCTGGATTGATTCCTGGGTTATTTTGAAGAACGCGCCCAATAAGGAAAACGCGGAGAAATTTATTGACTTTATGTGCCGCGAAGATATCGCCCTGATGAATTTTGAATATATCACCTACTCCACACCGAACGTCGCGGCAAGGGAACTGATTGAAGAGGAGGATATCAAAAATTCCGAGATCGCCTTTCCCGACCTGTCACAGTATGACAATCTGGAAACCTACGTGTATCTCGGAGAAGACGGGGATTATCTCTACAATGAATTATGGAAAGAGGTGAAGGCGTACTAGCCTTCACCTCTTATGAGCGTTCAATTTCCTATAGCTTCTGAAACGCGCTGCTCATGGCAGACGCCGTGTCCTTGTCACACATAATAAAGAAGATCACATCCCCTCTACTCTCGATCAGCATGGTCTCCGCGCTGACACATACCCACTTGTCCAGATTGGCGTTGTCCTTTAATGCCTGTTTCGCGCTCTCCACATCCGCCTCGTCCACACGCAGCAGCACACACTGATAAGCCATGGAAGACATCATCGGCATGGACACAACGCCCTCCGTGTAAGTAATCTGGTCTGTCCCCAAAATGGATACTTCCAGGTCATCCGTCAAATCTATCGTCTCATAGCTGTCCAGATTGTCCCTGAAATCCTGTACAAGATCCGCGTTCGCATAAAGGGACGCCATCATATCCTGCAAAGACCCTTCCAGCTTCTCCGAACCCGCCGCCCCGCCTCCGCAGGCGCTGCACATCAGGCCCGTAAGTAAAATCAAAAATCCTACGACAAACGTCTTTTTCCTCATATTCCTTCCTCCCTTATTTTCTTAGATAAATGCAGACATAAATAGTTTTACCTTTAGCTTCCCTTCTTATCCGACAGAAGCGGCTTGATCGTCTTATAAATCTTACTCGCCCTCTTGTTATTCGTGCTCGGATATTTCTTCATCAGCGCATTGCTGATCCCCTGTTTTGTCTTATACTGCTGGACGATCTTTAAAACCGCGTCCACGCTTACTTCCTTATCCTCCTTTAGGATCTCCTGCAGTTTTTCTGACAGTTTTTCCCGCAGTTCCTGCGTTTCATGGTCGTGGCTGCGCCCCGTGATATCGGCAATCAGCGTTACCAGAACATTTCTGCTCTTCCAATAGCTGCTCAGGATCTCAAACCCTTTATCCTTACTGACAATATAGTATGTGTCAGCCGCCTTATTCGCTATCAGGTATCCCAGCTGCGTGGCAAGCTGAAAATCAAGCGCATTCTTGCTGCCCACTTCTACTTTGCAAAACTCAATACGCGCTTTGGACTCTATAATCCTTCTGTGCTGGTCGAAGGTAATGCTGTCCGCATTCTTACTGTAAAAAATGCAGACCTTATCCTCCTCTTCCAGTTTGTGTATGCCATCCAGTCCATCCTTTTTTACATTCTCAAAATCTACTAAATAATAACTCATCATTTTCCTTTCTCAGTTTGCTTATACCGGCACTGCCTCTCCCAGTTTCACTTTGAAGAAACTGATAATCCGCTGCCATAATTCCTCCTGGAAAAACGGCATGTCCGCGTGATCCGCCCCTTCCAGGACGAGAAGTTTCACGTCAGCTCCGGCCTCCTCCAGTTTATCATGCAGAATCTCTCCCTGCTTGAAAGGGACGGTGTGGTCGTTGTCCCCGTGTATGATGAAAAACGGCGGCGCGTCCTTCGTCACATAAGAAACCGGGCAGATCTTTAATGCCTCCTCCTTATGCAGCGCGACATTCTTTCCAAGCAGCAGAGATTCCATGGACGCAGCCGCCTCCACCGGCGAAGGGTAGGGAAACGCCGTCACATCCGTGGGCGGATACCATGGGCATGCCGCCTGTACCTTGCTGGAATATTCCGCAAAGGCTCCCACGTCATAGGCTTTGTCATCCACCAATGCAGCCATTGCAGCCAGATAGCCGCCCGCCGATTCTCCCATCACGCCAAACCGCTCCGTGTCAATATGGTAGCGCTCGCTAAGCGCTCTCAGATAGCGGATGCCCGCCTTTACATCTGTAAGCTGATCCGGGAAATTCGCCTCGTTGGACGTGCGGTATTCCACACTTGCCACCACAAAACCGCTTCTCGCAAGCTCCGCCAGATACGCCAGATGTGCGGAACGGTCCATGCGCAGCCACGCGCCGCCGCAGATCCATACCACGCAGGGATATTTCTTCGCCGCGTCCTCCGGATAGATAATATCCATTTTCAAATCCCTTCTCGTATGTCCGAACCACGCGTCCACCTGCGCGAATGTCACGCCCGACACAACCGAATACTGAGGCGCCGTCACTTTCACTTTCATTTTTTCTCTCATGGCAGTTATTCCTTCTTTCCCTCTTTCTTTCCTTTTCATGTGGAGAATGCCCGTATTTCAGGCATTCTCTCAAGTGAAACTTAGAACTTCTTAGCGAGGCAGCCTTTGCTGCCGAGCTTTAGAAGTTCTTTTCACTTTATGTATTGCTGTGAACCTTCTCCTGCGGCATCCAGTGCATCATAAGCCGCTCCAGTTTCGTCTGGTCGATAGGCTTTGCCAGAAAATCGTCAAAACCGGCCGCCATATACTGCTCCTTTGCCCCAACAATCGCGTTCGCCGTAAGCATGATTACCGGCGTATCCTGGCAGAGATTATCCTCCATCTCCTTCATTTTCTGCATGGTTTCCATACCGTCCATCTCCGGCATCATATGGTCTAAGAAAATCAGGTCGTAATGCTTCTGCCTGATATGGTCGAGACACTCCCTGCCACTCCCCACATCCGTGATGTGAATCTTCGTCTGCTTCAAAAGACCGCAAAATACCCGCCTGTTCACGCGGTTGTCATCCACGAGAAGAATCTCTCCCTCCGGCGACGTAAATCCGGCATGATAATTGTGCTCTCTCGCCGCTTTTCTGGCGCGTTCCTGAAAGTCCCCAACCGGCTCCGCATCCAGAACGCCCTGCCGGAGCGCAAAGAAGAACCGGGTTCCCTCCCCGTAAACACTCTCCACATGCAGATCTGTGTTCATCAGCTTTAAAAGCTGCAGGGAGATATTCATGCCAAGTCCCGTTCCCTCGATATTTCGGTTTTTCTCCTCATCAATGCGCTCAAAAGCAGAGAACAGCTTCGGAATATCCTCCTGCCTGATCCCAATACCCGTGTCGCGCACCGCAAAGTGCAGAATCACATCAGCGCCGTCGCGCTCTCCTGTCACCTCGAAACTGACTGTTCCCTTGCGGGTATACTTGACCGCATTGGTCAGTAGGTTTACAAGCACCTGACGGATGCGAAGATCATCCCCGTAAAGTTTTGAGGGAAGCGTCGAATCCACGGACACATCAAACCGCAGTCCCTTTTCCTGTGTGCGCAGGGAGAAAATATTATACAGATCGTTCAGCATACTGTTAAATTCATATTCTGCAGGCACAATCTCCATCTTGCCCGACTCAATTTTAGAAAAGTCGAGAATGTCATTGATAACGCCGAGAAGCGCATGGGCAGATGTCTTAATATCCATGGAATACTTTCTGACATCCTCCTCCGTGGACTCCCGCAGCACCATCTCATTCATGCCAAGAACCGCATTGATCGGCGTTCTGATCTCATGGGACATCCTGGCAAGGAACTCCGATTTGGCACGGTTGGCTTTCTCCGCATTTGCCTTTAGAATCTTCATCTGTTCAAGCTGCTTCCTGCTCTGGGTCATGTCTACAAATACGATAGAGTACCCCACAAGCACACGGTTGTTCCAGATTTTATTCGCATGTACCTCAAAAATATGATTACAGCTGATATGCTCAAAATATGTATTGGAGGCAAAAATCTCCCGCAAATTCTCCCTGCACACCTGTTCTCCCATCTTGAACCTGGACAGACTCTGGAACAGTTCTTTCGCCTTATCGTTCGCCTCCAGGAACCCGCCGTCCGCATCCACAATCAGCACAGCCTCGTCCATGGATTTAATGATGTCTTCGTGGGCGGTAATGGTAATGTCAAATATATGGTAAAAGATTACAACGATTCCAAATGCCAGAATACCGAGTCCCTCACAGGCAGGCACCGCATCATATCCCTCGATCCACTGCAGCTCGTCACAGACAAATCCCAGAATCGGGAAAATACTGCAGAATCCCAAAGCCATCAGGTTGATGTTCTTTTTCCCTTTTCCCACTCTTCTGTTAGCCTGTACCGTAAGTACAAAACTCCCCACCATATGGAAGATCATCTGTGCAAGAAACACATAATGGAGAGGCCCCTTTTCCAATATCAGGTGCGGAAAAAGGCCTTCTGTCACGAAAGAAACCCTCGAATAATAAATCGGCGTGTAACGGTATCCCCAGATACACAAAAGCACCAGCCCGTCCAGACAGAACATAAGGGCCTGCAGCTTTGCAGAAATGCGGTAGCCGCAGTACTTTACCGTAAACACAAAGAGAAAGGTAGTAATAAAAGCGCCGCCCATAAATTCCACACGCACGGCAATCATCGCTTCCCCGATATCCCTGGAGAGCAGTTCCAGCAAGTACCCGGCGTTTTGGATTGCGCCAAGGAAGCCAATGCAGAGCATCAGCTTAGAGAGCGCACTCTCACGCTGTCTTGTCATAAGAATGACAAAACCAAAGCATCCCAGAACCGTAAGAATCTGTAAACATACTAAAAAACTAAACATATCTTCCTCACATGCAAACCATAGAGTAGGAGAAATCTCTCAAAAGGTATTCCTCCTACTCATGCCCAATCCGGCAGTCAGCTTCTACGACATCGCGTTTGCCTGCTTATACTTATAAAGCATCTCCGCATGGTTCTGCTCTTCAATCTGTATGTCGGCAAGCAGTTTCCTCAAGCCCGAATTGTCACAGGAGAACACATTGGTATTATATTCTCCCGATACCAGCTTCTCTGTACCGATACAGTCTGTGGCAAGAAAGCAGTCGTGTTCCTTGTCCGCGGCGTTCGCGCCGTCCTTGTATGTGCCTTTCGGCGCATAATTTTTTCCCTGCGTATCATTACAGTCGCATTCCGGGACATTGCCGTGAAGCGCCTGTCCGATTGACTGGTAATGCTTCTGCTCATCCTGCTGCAGCGTGCGGAACAGGCTCTGCAGTTCCGTGTCCTTCGCCTGTGCGGCATACTTCTCATACTTTGTGATACAGGATTTTTCCTGTGTCTGCAAATCGCGCAGTGCGGTTGTCTCTTTTTCCGTCAGTATCATGGTCAACACTCCTTTCTATCGGACGATGCAGCAGTATGCAGCCATACACTCTCTGTCGCCCTCTGACACCAAGTATTGCCATTACACCGAAAATCCATTCATAAACACTATGGCATTTATTATACACGCTTTAACAGGGGAACACAAGGAAAGATCTGTTTCTGCAGGCATTTCTACAGGCATCTTATCATTTTCGGAAACGGACAGCCCATATTGTGGTCAATCTCCAGGACATAAGCCGGCCGGTCTGCAATCCCGCCGTCCCCGTCCTCATAAATATAATAGTATTCCAGCCATCCGTGGGTAATGTAGCCGCTCTCAAAGATTACCCGCCCATGCGCATCATAATAACTGTCCAGCCCCTGCAATGTGGTTCCGAACGCCTGATGGGTGTGATAGTAGTGCCGATAATACAGCGAGCCGTCCTCCCGGTAGACAAATTCGATCCGCAGGATATCCTGCATCATATCCTCAGCGGACCATCCCTCTACCCTGCCTCTTGACACAAACCAGTCCGGTTTCCCGAAAGCATTGTATGCCACGCTTTCCTCATAATCCTTAATACGCTCCTGTTCCTTCCCTGTGGTTCCATACACCGACTGAAAGGCAAAAGGATCCATTCCGTTCCATTTTATCTCCGGGATGGAACGCAGGATGAAACCGTTTATTTCCACCACTTTTTCCAGATCGCTGTTCGTCCTGTTCGTATAGACGAAACCACACACCTGCTCCCTGTCCTCGTCCATGTATAATTCCAGTCCCAGACTGCCGTTCTGGTCGAAATACTGGTACATAGGCTCACTGTCCCCAAACCCGAACTCTGCAAGAAGCGCCTCCCTGCTCTCGTATTCTTCCGTATGCCACGAATTGTACGCGACATCCCTCATGTCCTCATAACTGCCGATTTCCACAATCTCCTTCTCTTCCCGTAGCTTCGGCCCTTCCCCGACCCATACATGGACCGTTTCCTCCTCACTGTAGTCGAATAATAACGGTCGCTGATCCCACAAAAGCGCGTCAAAATATCTTTCGTTGACGGGATTTCCGTCTTCATCCAGCCGCGCTTTCCCCTCAAAGAGATAGCGTTTCTCGATTTCATCCCAGATCGAAAGTCTGGCCGTGTCTTTATGGAGTATATAGGTTCTCGCTTTCTCTGTCCTGTTCCTGTGCTCATTTAAAAGATACAATTCTTTTTTACAGACTTCTTCGTCTTCCGTCGCCGTAAGCATGGCACAGCCACGGCACTCCTCATATCTCGGTATGCCGATGGGCGTCGTGGAAAAACGGCCGTCCTTCCAAGTAAACAAAAGCCCCGTATCGCTGCCTTCAGAAAACAGCTCAAGGTCATACCAGGAAGCGTACGCCAGCCCGTCAAAGGAAAACGTGACAGGCTCCGTCAGCTTCCCGCAGAAGATCTGCTGTAACATCTTTCCGTCCCCGTCATAATAGAGCAGTTCATAGGAATTTTGCCCGTCTTCTGGAGCCGCCAATACCAGCCTGTGCTCCTTCTCTTCCCCGTAAAAAGGAAAATCAATGGGAATTTCCCGTCTTCTTTTTGTTTCCTCCGCTTTTCTGTCCCCGAATATCTCCTCAAATGTTTTCGCTGGGACCGCATGTTCCACTGCCTCCAGGAAAGGGCCTGTCACTTCCCGGTACTGCTTCTCGTCCACCTGGACCATGCCCAGCTCATCATACAGGTCAACCCAATAGGCGGTATCCCACCAGACATCCTCATCTTCCTTATGGGGCTTGTAATCCGCGTCCTCCATAAAGCAGGCAACCCATTGATCCTGCCCATCCGCATCCACGGCATGATATCTCCAGATCTTCTGATTGGCAAGCATACCATTTTCGTAGTACAACTGCCCCGGACCAAGCAGATGAAAATAGGGCACCCTCTCATAGCCGAAAAAGTGCGCCACCACGTCTTCGTCCGGCAGATATTTCAGGATATGCAGACCGTCACCGACAATATCCATAACCAGCTCCGGCAGACCATCCCCGTCAAAATCCATATAATAAAACTTCGCGTTCTCTATCAGGTTATTCAGAAATGTTTTGTCCTCCATCTCCACATCCCCCTGATAGGCAAAGAACTCTTTCAGATAAACGTCTCCCTCTTTTGCCGTCCTGACTCTCTGCCCGCCGATTAACGCCCGATAATAGGCATCCCTGTAAGCACGGTCCGCCGCGGCATCGCATTTTTCGGTATCAACAGCATACGTTTTCGCTGTAAAATCAAGCTGCGTACACCTTTCGCATACTGCCTCCGCCGGATCCTGCAATAATTCCGGCAACGTACAGGTCCGTGTACTGCCGTCCGCGTATTTGATGGAAAGCCCGTTCTTTTTCCATGCAATCTTTATATAGGGCGCATCGCTTTTAAAGAACAGGCGCTTCACAATTCTGGTTTCCTCATCCAGAACCCAGAGATGCCCCTCATAGCCCACGGTTTTCTCTTGATCCTCACTGTCATATAGTGTGTTCTGGGCGTAATACAGAGTATACGCCCTGTCCGGGTTTTGTGCATGAATGACCTTTTCCCAGACAAACCGATCCAAATAAAATTGGTAAAATATATCGTCATTACCGCCAAAAGCCGCATATTTATCAAAATAATAGGGAAACTGCGCCGTATCATACGCGCAGTCCATCAACACCCGTTCCTTGCCGCCATGGGAACCTACGATGCGCACCGACACCCCGTTTTCTGTCTTCGTTTTATGGAGTGTTTTGGTTTCCTCCTGCATTTCTGCCGCATATGCCGTTTCCGCCAGTATCACTAACGCCGCTATGCAAATGGCAGCACACAGACATCTTGAAAGAAAAGTTTCTTTACAAATTCCCACGGTTTCAATCCCCTCACACACATAACAAAAAGGGAGCTTTTCAAGTCGTCATACTGTCTGAGAAGCTCCCTCTTAACACTATTTATACTCCCTGGCTCTAATGTCTGACCACCGTATCTCTCTTACATTTATCAAAAAAATTTTCATCCAAAATCAGCACATTATCTACTATAGGTCTTATATTATTGAGGTTCTGCCCTTTTACCCCGACCACAACCGTAATTTTACCTATGCTTTTTAGTACTTCATATACTTTAATATAGTCTGTATCCGCACTCAAAAAGAACGCTATATCATATGAATTATAAAACGCTTTACTTATAGCATGTACAGACAAATTTATATCCGTTCCTTTCTCCACTTTGTAATATGTACCCTTATTATCAATCTCCATCGGTATGTTCTCGTCCAACGGCCTTGCTACATATCTTCCTTCAATCACATCTGTATATGGAGCATTTTTCATTCCTGTAACCCAGTTATAATAGTTTTCAAGATTTTTATTTTTCATTAAAAAATCATCTGGTTTAGGAACAAATATAAATCCTTTCAAAAAGTCTACGTTTGATATCTGAGTACAAACAGTCCTAAACAATTTATTATAATCTAATTTTATCGTTGGCTTATTAAGGCTTTTATAATATTTCTGCAAAGCTATATCAAAATTCATATGATCAATAAAAACCATTCCTCTAAGCATATGCATCCTCCATAAATCTAAAGGCTTGCATGTATAAAACACACAAGCCCGTTCGCTATCTACAAGAAACCAGTTTCGAAAAACCGATTTCTTGATGTTATTATATGCATATACAGACAAAAAGTCAACATTTTTTTGTTCCAAAAATGCCCAAATATATATGCATCAAAAAATGCCGCAATCCCTTGAGATTACGGCATTTTCGATGTTTCTCATGTTTTGTGTTTTAGAATTTTCCTGCCTTAGCAGCTTCCTCGATACTAACCGCAACAGCCACGGTAGCGCCTACCATCGGGTTGTTGCCCATACCGATCAGACCCATCATCTCCACGTGAGCCGGAACGGAAGAGGAACCCGCAAACTGTGCATCGGAGTGCATACGGCCAAGCGTATCCGTAAAGCCATAAGATGCAGGGCCTGCAGCCATGTTATCGGGGTGCAGGGTACGGCCCGTGCCGCCGCCGGACGCTACGGAGAAATACTTCTTGCCGGCTTCTGTTCTCTCCTTCTTGTATGTACCTGCTACCGGATGCTGGAATCTGGTCGGGTTGGTGGAGTTACCGGTGATGGACACATCCACGTTCTCTTTCCACATGATCGCCACACCCTCGGGCACGGAGTTTGCGCCGTAGCAGTTAACCTTGGAGCGGAGACCCTCGGAATAAGGGGTTCTGCTCACTTCCTTCACCTCGTTGGTGTAAGGATCATACTCCGTCTCCACAAAGGTGAAGCCGTTGATTCTGGAAATAATCTTCGCCGCATCTTTTCCGAGACCGTTCAGAATGACACGAAGGGGTTTCTGGCGAACCTTGTTTGCCTTCTCAGCGATACCGATTGCACCCTCTGCAGCCGCGAAAGACTCGTGGCCTGCCAGGAATGCGAAGCAGTCAGTCTCCTCCTCAAGGAGCATCTTGCCAAGATTACCATGGCCAAGTCCTACCTTACGGGTATCAGCCACGGAACCGGGAATACAGAACGCCTGCAGTCCCTCGCCGATTGCTGCCGCAGCGTCAGCTGCCTTCTTGCAGTCTTTCTTGATCGCGATTGCCGCGCCTACCGTGTATGCCCAGCACGCGTTCTCAAAACAGATGGGCTGGATCTTCTTCACCTGCTCATATACATCCAAGCCGGCGTCTTTTGTGATTTTTTCAGCTTCTTCGATGGAAGAAATGCCATAGCTGTTCAATACGGAATTGATTTTATCAATTCTTCTTTCATATGATTCAAATAAAGCCATCTTATCTTCTCCTCCTAGTTATATTAAAGGGTATCTCAATGTTCCGAGCCTGCGAAAGCAGTGCTCGCAAAGCTAATTCCGAAGGAATTTGCTTTTGTTATTCTACTCTGGGATCAATGATCTTCACAGCGTCATCCACACGGCCGTACTGACCGCAAGCCTTCTCATACGCTGTGTTCGGGTCGTCGCCCTTCTTGATGAAGTCTGTCATCTTGCCAAGGCTCACGAACTTATAACCGATAATCTCGTCGTTCGCATCCAGAGCGATCCCTGTCACATAACCCTCTGCCATCTCAAGGTAGCGGGGACCTTTCTTGAGCGTGCCGTACATGGTACCTACCTGGCTTCTTAAGCCCTTACCAAGATCCTCAAGACCTGCGCCTACCGGAAGACCGTCCTCGGAGAATGCAGACTGTGTACGGCCGTACACGATCTGTAAGAACAGCTCTCTCATAGCCGTGTTGATAGCGTCACACACAAGGTCCGTGTTGAGCGCTTCCATAACCGTAAGACCCGGTAAAATCTCGGAAGCCATCGCTGCGGAGTGCGTCATGCCGGAACATCCGATTGTCTCCACAAGCGCCTCCTGGATGATACCCTCTTTTACGTTCAGGGTCAGCTTACAAGCGCCCTGCTGGGGAGCACACCAGCCTACGCCGTGTGTCAGGCCGGAAATATCTTTCACTTCCTTCGCCTGCACCCACTTTGCTTCCTCGGGGATAGGAGCACAGCCATGATGAACGCCCTGTGCCACTGTACACATTTCTTCCACTTCTTTTGAATAGATCATGTGATAACTCCTTTCGATTATGTATTAATTATTTGATAACAGGTCATAACGCCTGTCATAACCGCCATTCCCATTGTCTCATATCGGAGGGAAAAAATCCAGATGTTTGTAAATTTTTTCTACCCCATAAAATATTCTGAAATATCAAAGCTGTTTATGAGGGCAAGGCCGTTCTCCTCCCTGCACTCCAGCCAGCTTGCGCTGCTTCTCGTCCAGCTTCTTAAAGAGTAGTTAAACATTTCTTCCGTGCAGCGGCAGTGCGGATCGTTCTTGTCCAGATTTCGCAGGATACAGTTCTCACATGGCGTATCCCTGTTCTGCAGCGCCTTGTAGCAGATATCTCCGATCTTCACATCCGGCGAATCCGCCAGCACCTTTTTGTTGATAAAACTGATCTCATGGTTATCCGGATTGACCACATAGACGAAGCTGTCCAGATTGTCAAAGACAGCAACCTGCGCCACAAAATTCTGCAGTCTGTCCATCAGGCCGATCTGGAGAATGTGAGCCTCCATCAGGCGGAACAGGGAGCGAACCTCTTCCATCTCGCTCTTGGACAGTTCCATCTGCACATCCTCGTGGTTTTCAAAGACGATGGCCCCCTGAAACTCTCCCTGCGAGGTCAGCGGATAATAGAGCATACTCTTAATGCCCTCCGCCCGGAAATACTCGCGCATCTCCTCCGCAGTCAGGTCATAGTCATGAATCATTGCCACACTTGGGAAAAAGGAGTAGAGGATCTCGTTCACCATCCGCTTCAGGTCAAAGTGCTCCTCCGCCTCTTTGCCCGTGGCATACTTCTTTACTGTAAACTGGATCGTACGGGAAATAGGCAGCGAATCGTTTCCGCAGATATAACCTCTGTGGAACTGGTATTTCGCCGTCATCAACTCTATGGAGGACCTCAGTGCGGATTCCAGGACCTTATCCTCGAACAGGATCTGCATGACCTGATCCTCGATGTGTCTGTCAAAATCTATCGTCTTCGTCATATCATAGCCGACTTTTCTGTTGGCATGGTAGACCGTCGTACTCGCGGCATGATAGACGCGGTAGCCGTCTTTACCGTTCGCCTTAACCGTGTACACAGCCCTGTCGGCCTTCTCAAAAAGTTCCTCGTAATTCTTGCCGTGATAAGGATATATGGCCACACCCACACTACAGGTCACACGAATCGGCTGTCCCTCAAAGTCAAGGTCATACCTTACCGATTTCACAATATTTCCCGCCATTTCATCCGCATCGGAAATAGAGGCCATGTTTCTCATATAAACAAGGAACTCATCGCCGCCGATTCGGCCGATCACGTCGCCGCCCTTGAACATTTCCTTTAAAATCTCAGCTGTCTTTTCAAGAAGCTGGTCGCCGTTGGCATGGCCGAGAAGATCGTTAGCCTCCTTGAAATTATCCAGGTCAATGATCATCAGCGCACTCAGCGCATTCTCTTTTCCGTCCTCAATGGCATTATGGATCAGCTGCTCTGTCGCACCCTGATTGTAGATACCAGTCAGCGCATCCTTCTCGGCGCGCAGAAGAAGCTCCATCTCCTTGAGCTTTTTGTCATGGATATTAATCATGCGGCCCACGATACGGGTCACATACCCTTCCGCGCCCAGAAGGGAAGTCAGGTTCGCCTGATACCATGTATAGTCGTCATCAAAACGCTTAATCCGAAATTCAATGGTGTCATGCTTCGGAGACTTAAGCAGGCTCTCCAGAACCGCCTTGTAGTAGGCGACATCCTCCTTATAAATCATCGCGGCGTTGAATCTCTGCATATATCTGCTGTGAATCTCATCCTGCGCCATGCCGTACTCATCGTTCGTCCTGATAATCATTACGTCCGTCTTGGCATTATAATCAATGATCTTCTCTCCCTCAGCTTCCGACAGAATGTGCAGCCGCTCCGCCTGTCTTTGCAGCTCTTCCTCCACATTCTTTCTCTCAGTCACATCCTCGATCACAGATACAATCGTATATTTTCTTCCCTCCCTGGCATAAAGATTTCCCCGGACATGGAGCCAGCGCAGATTACCGCTTCCTGTGACAGTACGGAACTCCGTATCCACCACACCGTCATCCTTCAGCACATCCCTGATGGCCTGTCTGTAAGTCGGCAGGTCATCAGGAATAATACTCAGTTCCACTTTATCCAGAAACTTCATACCCTGTACCCGGGAATAGCCAAGCATTCGAAAGAAACCTTCGTTGATATAAATGGGCCGCATGTCCCCATCCTCATACTCGAAGAAGCAGATTCCCGCTATGATATTGTCAATCATAGAGCCAAAGTTTTCAATACTTAAATCAATCGCCATACGCTCATCCCCAACACACACTTTCTCTGACTGTTTTGCCGCTTTTCCGGCTCTGCTTAGTATTGTTTCAACGCTGCCTCACCCTGCCGCTTATAGATGCTGTCCGCAGGAATCAGTCCCCTCACCATGGAGGTCGGATAAATATTGGTATTTTTGCCGATCACTGTGCCTGGATTCAACACGGAATTGCACCCCACTTCCACATTGTCGCCAAGCATGGCGCCAAACTTTTTAAGCCCCGTCTCAAAAGTTTCCTCACCCGCTTTTACCACCACCAGCGTCTTGTCACTCTTGACGTTGGAGGTGATGGAGCCGGCTCCCATATGTGCCTTAAACCCGAGAATACTGTCTCCCACATAGTTGTAGTGGGGCACCTGTACTTTATTAAAGAGGACCACATTCTTAAGCTCTGTGGAATTGCCGACAACCGCGCCTTTTCCCACTATCGCGCTGCCCCTGATAAAAGCGCAGTGGCGGATCTCGGCCTCCTCGTCAATAATTGCCGGACCGCCGATGTAGGCGCTCGGAAACACCTTTGCATTCCTTGCGATCCAGATATTGCCCTCTCTTCTCTCATACTTTTCCTCCGGGAGCGTCTCTCCCAGGGCGATAATAAAGTCCTTAATCTTTGGCAGTGCCTCCCATGGATAAGTAAGCCCTGCAAACAACTCCTTTGCGATCGTCTCCTCCAATGTATAGAGGGCGGCAATCGTAGTATCCTGCAATCCGATCATTTTGTTTACCCCTTTTCCATATGATATCTTTGATACAAACAACCCATGCAGAGAATGCCGTTCTTTGGCATTCTCTTACGTGAAGTCTGAAAACACTTAGCGAGGTTCTTTCGAGCTTAGCGCTTTCCTTCACGTTTATAAAACTGGGACGCATATTGAAATCTGTGGTAGAGCGCATTCTGGTTCGTCATCTGCTTTACGATATTCGTTCTCCTTGTGACGAAATCGTCCAGTTTCCCCATGTACTCTTCCTCAGTAATCTCACCGGAAGCCACAAGCGTCAGCCCTTTCTCCCAGCTTGCTGTCAGTCTTGGGTCTAAGAGCGGCTTCACCGCCCCCGCGACCACCTCATAAATCATCTCTCCCAAAAGCGTGGGGGTGATGATCTGGGTTTTCTTATTCAAATCCAGATACTTGATATGTACGAGTTTCTTTAAAATTTCCGCCCTGGTCGCAGAGGTGCCGATCCCGCTTCCCTTGATCTGTGCGCGCAGTTCCTCGTCCTCAATAAACTGCCCCGCGTTTTCCATCGTCAGGATCATGGTCCCGGAATTATAGCGCTTGGGCGGGGAAGTCTCCCCCTCCTTCTTTTCAAGCGCCTTTCGTTCAAGCGGCACGCCCTTTTTCAAAGCGCCGAGCGCTTCCATGAACGCTGCGTCACAGGAACTCTCCTGTTCTTCGTCGACAGTCTCTCTTTCAGTATACTCCTCCGACTTCTTTCTTGCAAAAGAATTTTGTGCAACTTCGAGATATCCCTGCTGCGTCTGCACCTTAAAGCCGGAAATAAAAGTTTCTCCCTTACATTTTGCCGTCAGGGTGATCTTCTGGTAAGCAGCCGCCGGATAAAAAATACTTAAGAAACGTCTGGCTATGATCTCGTACACCTTCGCCGAGGTGGGGTGCAGGCCGTTAATGGCGGCAAGTCCCTGCCCCGTAGGGATGATCGCGTAGTGGTCCGTGATCTGCTTATCGTTCACATATCTCGTCTTCGCAATGCCCCCGAAACGCTCCTCCTTCAAAATCTTTTCCGCAAATGCCGCCACAGGCTGGTAATTTAACAGTCCCCTGATATTTTTCCCGATCTCTTTGGCCACCGCCGTGGAGAGGACTCTGGCGTCGGTTCTCGGATAGGTGGTCAGCTTTTTCTCATAGAGCTCCTGCGCGATCCTAAGCGTCTCATCCGGGCTGATCTTAAAAAGCTTGGAGCAGTCGTTCTGCAGTTCCGCCAGATTATACAGAAGCGGCGGGTTCTTCGTCTCCTTCTTCCGCTCGATTTTTTCTACGACCGGCTTCTCCTCCGGCTCCTCCTTTAGAAATGCAAGAAAATCATCCGCATCCTTTTCCTCCAAAAAGCCGTTGTCCTTATAGATTTTCGGGGACTGGTAAAACCTTGACCCCTCCACCGCCTTCCACTCCAGACTGCATTCATGTCCCGCAATATCCGTCTTCATCAAAATGCGGTAAAAGGGAATTTTTACAAACTCCCGAATCTCCCGCTCACGGTTTACCACCATGCCGAGCACACAGGTCATCACCCTGCCGACGGAAACGACCGCCTTGTCGGCGTTCAAATAATTTTTGATCGAATAGCTGTATTTTAAGGTGAGGGCGCGGGAGAAATTAATTCCCATGAGGTAATCTTCCTTCGCCCGCAGATACGCCGCGTGGGAAAGATTGTCATATGCCGAGAGATCCTTTGCCTCCCTTATGCCCCGCAGAATCTCCTCCTCCGTCTGGGAGTCAATCCACACCCGTCTTCTGTCTTTTCCCGAAACACCCGCCTGCTGTTCCACCAGACGGTATATGTATTCCCCCTCCCTCCCCGAGTCGGTACAGACATAGATTGTCTCCACATCCGCCCTGTTCAAAAGCCCGCTCACTATGCCAAACTGCTTCTTCACGCTGTCAATGACTTCATACTTAAACTCATCCGGGATAAAAGGGATTGTCTCAAGCGACCATCTCTTATACTTCTCGTCGTAGGCTTCCGGGTAACTCATGGTTACCAGATGCCCCACACACCATGTCACAACCGCCTCCTCGGATTCCATGTATCCGTCGCGGTTTTTCATATTATATTTTAAAGCCTTTGCAAACTCCTTCGCCACGCTGGGCTTCTCCGCAATATATAAACTCTTTCCCATATTTCACCTACATAAAACCTTACGGAGAATGCTGCTTTTCAAGCATTCTCCTGCGCGAGACTTAGAACTTCTTCACGAAGCAGCCTTTGCTGCGAATGATTTAGAAGTTCTTCTCACGCTATTATAAATCGGAAATCTGCACAAGCTTCAGGTTCGATTTGACCTTTGCCTCCAGATTCAGTTTCTCGTCAAACCGAAACGCCGTATACATATAGATATAATCTGCGCTGATCTTCGCCTTTTTCGCGTAGAGCAGTAGATTCTCGTAGTCCTCATAAGTCATGGGCTTCTCCCAGTTGCACAGTCCGATGAGCGTGCGCCCCTCCTCATCCTGCGCGATGATATCCAGGGAACCCACTTTGCCGATCCACTCGCCGATTGTTCCGCAGTTGATTGGAAGTCTGTGCCTGTCGCCAAGCCTTGCCAGGTGCTGTCTGCAAACCTGTTTGAAGTAGCCGGACACATAGCGCCTGAAATCCCTCATAATATAATGATTGTAAAACTCTCCCACCGAAAGCATCTGCAGATCGCTCAGATGGGGGTACATATAAGTGTAGTAAAAGTCTACAAAAGGATGGCTGATTCGGTAAATTCCCTTCTGCACATTCTCCTTGCCCGCCGTATCGTAGGAAAACACCTTCTCCACCAGCTCCAGTTCAATCAGGTTTTTCAGATAGACGCTGATCTTTGCCCTTGAGAACTCCGTGTGCTGATGAAGGTCGTTCAATTTGTAATTCCCGGCCGCAATGGACGCCATTATGGTATTATAGACACCCGGCTCCCTGAGCTGCTCCGTGAGGATGCGCTCCCCCTCCTCAAAGAGAAAGCTGTTGCAGTCTAAAATATTGCGGCAAATGTTCTGCTGAATCGTAAGTCTGTCGTCAAACTGGTTCCACAGCCCGGGAATCCCCCCTAAAATAGCATATGCCTCCACACACTCCTCAATACGGAAATTGGGAAAACGCTCCACCAGATCCGCAAAAGGCATCTCCTTTATCTTAAGAAGCCCCGATAATTCGTAAGCCGCCTCCCCGATTCTGGTAATCATGCTGTTCTCAATCCAGCCGATGGAGGAGCTTACCAGAATCACCATCACATCGTCACGGTTCCACTGGCTGTGGACAAAAGCAACCAGTTCTTTCATAAAGGTGTCGCTTGCCCGCACAATATTCTGGAACTCGTCGATCACCAGCACCTTCTTCCCGGTGACGCGGTGGGCAATCTTTTCAAATATCTCCTGAAAAGCAGGGAACTTTTCTACCACATAGCCATCATGGGTAAGCTGCCTGCCCCACTGATAAGCCTGTTCCCTCTCCGAGCAGGCTTTTGCCAGATAGTAATACCCCGGACGGTCCTTCATAAACTCCTTCACAAGCGCGGTCTTTCCGATATGTCTCTGTCCGTAAACAATCAGGATCTGACTGCCGTCCTTATCATAATAATTATTCAGATAACCAAGTTCTGTCGTTCTGCCCAGTAACATCGTTTTTCCTGCCTTATCCTACCTTTACTGTCAATTTTTCGAGCAAATCCGATATACCCTGCGCCGGCATCGGCCTGCCCATATAATATCCCTGAATCATATCGCATTCCAGCTCTTTCAGATACTGATACTGCTCTCTGGTCTCCACGCCCTCCGCAATCGTCTCATAGCCAAGACGTTTCACCATGTAAATGATGGATTCCGTAATGATTTTCGTGTTTTTATCCGTCAGGAGTGTATCCACAAAGGTCTTATCAATTTTCAGCGTATCAATCGGCAGTCCCTTTAAATAGGACAGGGAAGAAAAGCCTGTGCCAAAGTCGTCCAGTGAAATTCTTACCCCGGCGCTTTTCAGCTCGCCCAGCCTCTCGCTTATGTAATCAAAATCCTCTATCAGAATGGTTTCCGTCACTTCTATTTCTATCTCGCCCGGAGAAACATCATACTTTTCCAGAATCTTCATCAGGCTGTCTATGAATCCCCGCTTCTTGCACTGCACCGCCGAAACGTTCAGGGATAAAATAAGCGGGTAATGGTACTTATCGCGCCAGCCCGCATAGGTCTGCACGCTTTTTTCTATCACCCAGTTACCTATCGGCACAATGGTTCCGTTCTTTTCCGCAATCGGTATAAAAACAGCCGGGCTGATCATGACTCCCTTATTATCCCTCCAGCGGATTAGCGCCTCCACGCCGCGGAATTTTCCGTTTTCCGCATAATACTGGGGCTGGAAATACATGGTGAAATTCTGTTCAAAAACAACCTCTTTCAGTTTGTTCTGGATATTCACCGTCTGCAGGAACTCTTCCAGAATCGCGCCCTCAAAATACTGGATTTTGTCCTTTCCCCGGCTCTTCGCCTTAAACATGACAATCTCCGCGCAGTTGATCAGTTCCAGCGTCCCTGGCGCCGCCTCCGGGTATTCGGACACGCCCACGCTCACCGTCATGGTGACCTCCTGCCCGTCCATCATCTTAAACGGCTTTTTCAGCCGTTCCCTGATCACCCGGTAGATCGTCTCAACGCTTCTTGCGCCGCACGGATCATAGATTGCGATACAGTAAATATCCGTACTGAAATGGGATATCACCACATGGCTGTTCATCAGCCCCGTCAGGTACTGGCCGAAGAGCTGCACCAGTTCGTCTCCCGCAATGATGCCCATGCCGTCGTTGACCCTGCGGAAATCGTCAAAATCCATGAACATTACAGCCACTTTTTTCGTTTCCTTTTCCGCACGGCGTAAAAATTCCCCCAAAAGCCTGACAAAGTAATTCCTGTTATAAAGACCTGTCAGCATGTCATAATAAGCCATGTAGGTAAGTTCGTCCTTCTGGCTGGTCAGTTTGGTCACATCCTTAAACCGTATGATTTTGTCCGTTGGTTCCCCCTCGGAATCATAGACGACGTTAACCTCCACTTCGATACTGAGCCTGCTTTCCTTAAGCTTAATCTCAAAGCTGTCCCTGTCCATCCACTGTTTTTCGATAAACAGCCCTTCCCTGAGTGGAATTTCATACTGCTCCTCCACCCTGTCATAAAGTTTTGACAGATCGTCCATGGAGGAAATGGAAAAATCAAAAAAGTGATCCCAGTTTCCTAACGTGTCAACCCGGTCTTCCCGAAAGTTATAATAAATAAATGCGCTGCTCGACGTATCGCACAATAGGCGGAGCATTTTCTCTTCCCGCCGGAGTTTCTCATTCTCCTCCAATAACAGTTGTGTTCCGTTTCCCTTCATATTTAATTCTGTATTTGTCACTATATATGCACGCCGCTCTCCCCAGACGGCGCCCTCCCCATATCCATTATCTATGTTTACAGTTTCCTTAAAACCCCTCTATTTTTTCGTGATATACCCTTTTGCCTTCAATGTCTCCGCACAGAGCACAGCTCCCCCAGCCGCCCCGCGCACGGTATTGTGTGAAAGCCCCACGAACTTCCAGTCGTAAACGCTGTCCTCACGGATGCGTCCCACGCTGATTCCCATGCCGTTTTCATAATCCACGTCCAGCTTCACCTGCGGCCGGTTGTCCTCCTCCATCACCTGAATAAACTGTTTCGGCGCGCTCGGAAGATCCAGTTCCTGAGGCAGCCCCTTAAACTGCACCAGTTTCTCCACAAGCTGCTCCTTGGTAGGTTTCTTCTTAAACTTTACAAACACGGCTGCCGTGTGACCGTTTAACACGGGCACGCGGATACACTGGCAGGTGATCACCGGGCTTGTCGCCGGAACAATCTCACCGTCCACGATCTCGCCCCAGATGCGCAGCGGCTCCTTCTCGCTCTTTTCCTCCTCGCCGCCGATGTAGGGAATGACATTCTCCACCATCTCCGGCCAGTCCTTAAAGGTCTTGCCCGCGCCGGAAATTGCCTGGTACGTTGTCGCCACCACCTCGTAAGGCTCAAACTCTTTCCATGCGGTGAGCACCGGCGCGTAGCTCTGGATCGAGCAGTTCGGTTTCACGGCGATAAAGCCCCTCTTCGTCCCGAGTCTCTTTTTCTGCGATTCAATCACGTCAAAATGCTCCGGGTTGATCTCCGGCACCACCATGGGCACATCCGGCGTCCAGCGGTGCGCGCTGTTGTTGGATACAACGGGCGTCTCCGTCTTCGCGTACTCTTCCTCGATCTTCTTAATCTCGTCTTTGGTCATATCCACCGCAGAAAAGACAAAGTCAACCTCCGCCGCCACTTCCGCAACTTCATTCACATTCTTAACCACAATCTTCTTTACCGCATCCGGCATGGGCGTATCCATCTTCCATCTGTCTCCCACCGCCTCCTCGTAAGACTTGCCGGCGGAACGGGGACTCGCCGCAATCGTTGTCACTTCAAACCAGGGATGGTTCTCCAAAAGGGCGATAAAGCGCTGCCCCACCATACCTGTACCGCCTAAAATACCTACCTTTAACTTCTCGCTCATAATAGTTACTCCTCCTTTATCTCTCCTTCATTCCATGTCCCGCCAAACATATCTTCCTCATCCTGCCAGTCCCTGGACAGGTATTCCCTGTGCATCCGCATCACTTCCCGCATTGCCTCAGGTCCCGGCGCGCCGATAGTCAGCCGTTTTTCCACACAGGTCTTTAAGCTGACCGCCTGATAGACATCCTCCTCAAAGACAGGGCTGATCTCCTTAAGCTCCTCTATGGAAAGCTCGTCGATACTGCAGTTTTTCTCGATACAGTAAAGCACAAGCCTGCCGATGATACCGTGGGCATCCCGGAAGGGAACACCCTTTCCCACCAGATAATCCGCCGCGTCCGTGGCGTTGGTAAAGCCCATGGACGCGCTCTTCTCCATCACGTCCTTATTGAACTTCATGGTGCGGATCATGCCTTCAAACAGCTTAAGGCACCCTTTCACCGTGTCTATGGCGTCGAAGGTCAGCTCCTTATCCTCCTGCATGTCTTTATTGTACGCGAGGGGAATGCCCTTCATGGTCGTCAGTATGGAAAGTAACGCCCCGTAGACGCGCCCCGTCTTTCCCCGCACCAGCTCCGCGATATCCGGGTTTTTCTTCTGGGGCATAATGCTGCTCCCCGTGGAATAAGCGTCGTCGATCTCCACAAAGCGGTATTCGTTGGAATTCCAGATGATAATCTCCTCGCAGAAACGGCTTAAGTGCATCATAATCGTGGAAAGCGCCGATAAAAATTCGATCAGATAGTCCCTGTCGGACACTGAATCCATGCTGTTTAAAGTCGGGCCTTCAAAGCCGAGAAGCGACGCTGTATACGCCCTGTCCAGCGGATAAGTCGTCCCCGCCAATGCCCCCGCTCCCAGCGGACAGTAATTCATGCGGTAGAATATATCCTTAAGTCTTGACCTGTCCCTCTTAAACATCTCGAAATAAGCGCCGATATGGTGCGAAAGTGTCACCGGCTGCGCTTTCTGCAGATGGGTAAAGCCCGGCATATAAGTCTGTGTGTGCTCCTCCATGATCGTAAGGAGCGTCTGCAAAAGCTCCTTCAATAAACTGTCTGTGTTTAACACTTCGAGCCTCGTATACAGCCTCATGTCAAGGGCCACCTGGTCGTTCCGGCTCCTGCCCGTGTGCAGCTTCTTCCCCACATCGCCGATCCGGGCTATCAGATTCGCCTCCACAAAACTGTGGATATCCTCGTACTCCTCCGTGACCGCAAGCTTTCCGTCCTCCACGTCCTGTCTGATTCCGGTGAGCCCTTTCAAAATTTCGTCTTTCTCCTCTTTCGTCAAAATCCCCTGTTTGGCAAGCATGATCGTATGTACAATACTTCCCTCAATGTCCTGCCGGAAGAATTTCTGGTCAAAAGAGATCGACGCGTTAAAGTTATATACAAGCTGGTCCGTCTCCTTCGTGAAACGGCCGCCCCACAATTGCGCCATGCCTAAAACCTCCATTTTAATTAAATCTAAATTTGATGATACCATAAAATGGTTTTGTTTTCAATCAGAACACATATTTTCTTACCCGTCATAAAATATTCTATACTCGTAGTAAACGGCCCATAAGATTTCGGTTCGCGGAAAATATGATGTCGTTAACTACATAAGGAGGCATTTTCTATGCAGCCCATACTTTCTCTGCGGGATGTTTCCTACTCCTATCACAATTTGAAGGGAGAAACCCCCGCGCTCTCGCACATCAATCTGCAGATCTTTGAGGGAAGCTTCGTCGCTGTCGTAGGTCCGAGCGGCTGTGGCAAATCCACTCTTTTGTCCATCATTGCGGGACTGCTTGCCCCGGAGGAGGGCGAAGTTCTCTACCGGGGGCTTTCCTCCAAAGACTACTGCGCGGACTCGGCCTTAAAGATCGGCTATATGCTGCAGAGGGATCATCTCTTTGAATGGCGCACGGTCTACCAGAATGTCATTCTGGGTCTGGAGCTCACCCACGGTTTGACAAAGGAAAATACGGACTATGTCCTGAAACTTCTGGAGGATTACGGGCTTTACAGCTTTAAGGACAAAAAGCCGTCCGAGCTGTCAGGCGGCATGCGCCAGCGGGCGGCGCTGATCCGCACGATGGCCGTCCACCCGGATCTGCTTCTTCTGGACGAACCTTTCAGCGCCCTGGATTTTCAGACCAGACTTTCCGTCTCCGCGGACATTGCGTGTATCATCCGCCAAACAAAAAAGACCGCGCTGTTAATCACTCACGATCTCTCCGAAGCCATCACGTTAGCAGACAGGGTTATCGTCCTCTCCAGACGCCCCGCCGGCGTCAAGCAGGAAATGGCGATCCATTATGAAATCAGCCGTGAGGACCCTCTTGCTGTCCGCGGCACTACAGCTTATCAGACCTATTTCAATCAATTATGGGAGGTATTGACCGATGAAAAGACAACCGCATAAGACTTCGCCGCCTGTCTCCGCACAGCAGGAAAACTTCCTGCGCGCCCACCACAGGCACCACCACCGAATCACCCTCGGAAGGTTTTTCCTCCTGCTCCTCTTTCTGGGGCTGTGGGAGACGGCCGCAGGGCTTGGCTGGATAGACAGTTTCTTTTTCAGCAGCCCTTCCGGCATTTTGAAATATCTCGGGCAGATGCTTATAGACCATTCTTTCTTTTCCCATACCGGCATCACCCTGTTTGAGACAATCGCGAGCTTCTTTCTGGTCACGGCCCTAAGTCTCCTTGCCGCCACCCTGCTCTGGTATCAGAACAGCCTCTCCGAAATTCTGGAACCCTACCTCGTCGTTTTGAATGCCCTGCCGAAATCAGCCCTTGCGCCATTACTCATCGTATGGCTGGGCACTGGCACAAATACCATCATCGTGGCCGGCATCTCCGTCGCCGTCTTCGGTTCCATCATCAGCCTCTACACAGGTTTCTGTCAGGTTGACCCGGAAATGTGCAAGCTGATCTACACCCTTGGCGGCAGCCGCAAAGACGCCCTCACCAAAGTGATCCTGCCAAGCTCCATACCGCTCATTTTAAGCAGTATGAAGGTCAACATCGGCCTTTCCCTTGTGGGCGTCATCATCGGGGAATTCCTGGCTGCAAGACGGGGGCTTGGGTATCTGATTATCTACGGTTCACAGGTGTTCCAGCTCAATATGGTCATCACTTCCATAATCATTCTCTGTGTCATTGCCATGGTATTTTATAAACTGATACAGAGCGCGGAGCACTATTATAAGAAGAAATATTAATAGCGGGATAAGTAAAAGGGCAGGCTTCTTTGCCTGCCCGGTCCCTTCACTCGACTGTCCTTTCCGCAAATCCCCTGATTCCTATCACCCCGGCCGTCATGAGGCCAAACACACTGATCCCAAGCTCCCTCCAGGTGAAATAGGCGTGGCCGCAGGAATGATTTTTCGTAAATAAGTACCAGAAAAACGGATATAACGACACAAACAAAATGGATCCCACAATCGGAAACAGCTTTCGATCCACCGCAATATGTTTTCTTACCCTGAATATGACGATACATGCCGCCGCACAAAGAAACGCCGGAATAATAACCTTTATGTTACATATGCTAAGATTCACTTTTATTGTATCCAGATAGGAAATATCTTCCACGAAATATCCACTGCGGTAGATGATCTCATGAAGCGCATCAAGTATAATATTTTCCTCCGTAAAGAGCGATGCAATGACCCACTTTAACGACCACATTCCCACATATCCGATTCCCCATGAAACCGTGTGCGTCAAAATATTTTTCCACATATTTTTTTGTTCTTTCATCCACCGTCCTATATCGAAAGCCAGACTGGCAATCAGCGGAACCCCCAAAGTAATAAAGGGATACGTCAGCAAATCAAAATAAGCCGTCAGCACACCGGCCAGGACAAACAAATAGTTCTTCCCCGTATCAGTTAATTTTCCCTTCCATATATACAGCGCATACAGCATGAACATCATAATATAGAAACACGGAGAATACTGTAAGGAACTGCACAGGCTGACCGGGGAAAGAAAAACATACACGCCCCCGAGGGGGATGATGAACGCCCAGTCCTTTGACTGTGCAAAAAGGCAGACGAGCCCCCAGACCAGAGCCAACTGTAAAATCATATTAATCTGCCGAATATCCGAATAAGTAAAAAAGCATAAAAGGGGACGCAGCAAAACCTGATAGCCGTGCCAGTATCTTCCGTAATTCCTTATATAATAATTATCATTTGCCAGGGCGATCACTTCATATAAGGATTCCATCGGATTGATCTGGTCCACCTTGACACGCGTGCCCAGAAGAATGTCCCTGATTCCATCTCCTGTCTCCGTATACGACACGTTAATAATCAGCCCATCCGTAAAAATATCCAGTTGCGTCTCTTCAATATCCTGCCACACATAGGAACCAAGCCCTTCCTTATATAACTCGATAGAAGACTTCCACACATTTTCCCGCATTCGGTGCTGGGGCACAAAATAGGTAACCGCAAGCGCTGCGACACCCATTATCGTACACAGGATAACGATACCCAATTCTTTCATTAGTAAGACAAACGTTTCTTTCATAACCTCTTATCCACCAGACCAGCGCCAATCTGTTTTTGTATGGAAACCACCTAAAAATTTCCTGATACGTTTTTTTATATAATTTACATTTTAGGATATTATATATCCTATGTCAATATTTATAAGACTTTGTATGTTCTGCCGCAAACCAGTATATACTATATAATTTTACAGGTAAGGTGGTGGTATCATGTTTGAGGAGTTTTTTGTGGAACGGCTGACTTCCCTGAGAAATCAGAAAAACGTATCCGCGAGAGAAATGAGTCTGGCCCTGGGCCAGAATGAAAGCTACATCAACCGAATCGAAAACCGGCTTTCCTTCCCTTCCATGCAGGTTTTTTTCTATATTTGTGAGTATTTTCAGATCACGCCGCAGGAATTTTTTGACGAAAGAAATCCTGCGCCTGGAAAGATCAATCATATTACAAAAGAAATTAGAAACTTAGACGATATTCAGCTCGATACAGTTATGACTGTTGTCAGAGGCCTGCAGCATAAACCGAAATAAACGGCAGGGTCACGTTCCCTGCCGCTTATTTTACTGCTCTAAAACCTCCTGACGGTCAATCTTTTACAAATCCCAAAAACTTAACTGCCTGCCCGCCCCTTTCTCCTCAAAGGTGTGCAGATACCGAAATATCTCCCCATTATCATGGAGCATCCCACTCTCCTCACATTTCTGGTGAAACAGCTTCATCAGCTTTCTGTTGTCCGGGCTTGCGATTTCATACTGATTTCCGTAGGTCCGCATATACTTTTCCTTCAGTCCGGGAAACAGGCGGTCCAGCTGTCTATAAAAATACTCCCGGTTTCCCTCCCGCAGCGTCATTCCCATACCAAAATTTATCACGCCGCAGACTCCCGCCTCCGCGCACAATTCCAGAAGGCCGGCGATATTCTCTCTCGTATCATTGATAAACGGCAGAATCGGCGAAAGCCACACGACTGTTGGAATACCTGCATCCTGCAGCTTTTTCAGCACTGCAAACCGTTCCTTCGTCGTGCTTACATTGGGTTCTATTTTCCGGCACAGCTCCTCGTCACAGGTGGTCAGTGTCATCTGCACCACACATTTCGTCTTTTCGTTTATTTCCCGCAGAAGGTCAAGGTCCCGCAGTATGCGGTCCGACTTTGTGATTACGGTAAACCCGAATCCATACTGACTAATCAGGGACAGCGCCTTTCTGACCTGACAAAGCTCCATCTCCAACGGGATATAAGGGTCGGTCATGGAGCCTGTTCCGATCATACATTTCCGCCGTTTGTGTTTCAAGGCGTATTCCAGCAGTTCTATCGCGTTCTCCTTGACCTCAATATCCTCGAAGTCGTGCTCCATATGGTAACATCTGCTTCTGGAATCACAGTAGATGCACCCGTGGGAGCAGCCCCGGTACAGATTCATTCCGTTTTGGGAGGACAAAATCCCCTTCGCCGTCACAAAGTGCATCCGTCCTTCCTCACTTTCCGGCACAGTTTTTCTTATGCGCCTTCAGCTTCTTCATCGCCCAGTCATAGTGGCTCGATGTGTTGCTGACAAAATAGGAGCCAAGAGTGCTTCCGCCCACCCACGCAAAGACACCCTTGGAAAACAGCTCCTCGTTGGAAAAAGTCTCCGCCAACGCCATCACTTCGGCATGGGACCCGGCGAACAGACTCTTCGCCTCGTCGAGGGTCGTTTCCTGATGCTTTTTCCAGAACGCCACATTCATGTCCCCGTAGGTTTTCCAGTTATAGGGCTTTGGAATAAACGGCCAGTTGTCGCCCCTTAGATTCGCATGCACCCATGTCAGCAAAAGTTGGTGCCACTCGTAGAGATGAATCAGAACGTCCCGGAGATTTTTGTCCCGCTTCCAGTGCGCTTCCTTCTTCGCGCTGTTTGAAAAATCAAAGGGCGTATCCATCTCCGCCTGCGTCAATCCGTCAATCATTACATTCAGTTTCTCATAGTTTTCTGCTGCTGCGGTCAGTAAATCCGCTTTTGTCGTCGGTCTTGCCATCTTTTCCTTCCTTTCCGCTCTCCATTCTGCACGTCGCAATATCTCTTTCCCATTTCCCAGGTATCTGACTGCAGTCCCGCCTTCGGCTTCACTGCGATACCCGTTTCGCTGCCGCCACACATTGTCTGCAGAAAAACGGCGGCCCTTATGTCTCTCATTATACTGACATAATGTTGACACCATTTGTCAGGTTTTATATTTTTCAACAATTTTTTCCGCCTGCCGCGCAATCTCCTCCCTCAGATAAGACGGAGAAAGGATCTCCACCTGCGCCCCAAAGGACAGGAGAAAACTGATAAGCCACGCGCCCTCCGGCATTCCTGCAGAGGCAATCAGATCTCCGTTCTCCTGTCTCTCTATCTGGCTTTTGTCAAACTCATCATAAACCCGATAAGCCATCTCTTTCGGAAAGCGGAGCGTAACTAGCGGATAGCTTTCCTCGTCATCCGCAGATTCCTCTGGAAAACTGCGCCGCACGAAACTCTCCTCCAGAAGTGTCAGTTCCAGAATGCGGTTCAGCTTGAACGTCCGCATATCCTGCTTTTTTGTGCAGAATGCTTTCAGATACCACGCCTTTGACCGATAGACAAGTCTGTATGGCTGCACGGTTCTTTCTCCCACGCCACCGTCAGAGCCGGCGTATCGGATCCTGACATGTCTGCAATGGACCACCGCTGACTTCAGCGTCTCAAATTTTTCTTTGTCAAATCCCTGATTCCCCCATCTTGAAAAATCCACCTCGAGCCAGTTCTCCGAGGGGAGGGCAAACAGGGCGGAAAGCTTCTGCAGAGTCTGGCTTTCACCCATGCTGCGTGTGATATTGACGCTCTGCAGCGCCGCGAGGATCTCCTTCTTTTCCTCCCCGGACAGAACAACCTGATCCAGGACAAAATCATTCATCAGGCGGATGCCGCCGTTTCTGCCAGGCTCCGTATAGACAGGAATGCCCGCCGCGCTTAAGGCGTCGATATCCCTGTAAATCGTCCGAACCGACACTTCAAAGCGCGCCGCCAGTTCCGGGGCGGTAGCCTGTCCCTTATCCAGCAGATGGTATACGATCTGAAACAGTCTGCTCTCCTGCATCGCCGTCCCTCCTTCCCTAATCAGAATAGCACAAAAACAATGACATGATATGTCAGGTTTTATTATACCCATTTCTTTTCCACATGACAAACCCGACAAAAAAGGCAGGGTCTGTAAGCCCTGCCGCATCTATCACAAATGCGTATGATATCACTTAATCTCCACATCTTCCCACAGCACAGTCTTTCCCTGCCGCAATGACTCCTGCACATCAATAATCCGCTGGTTCTCTGATCCCCTGAAACGCAGACTGATATTCTTTTTCGCCTGAACAAACTCCCCGTCCACGATCACGTCCAGACAGTCCAGAAATTCCTTCATATCCTCCCACTGTTCACAGAATCTTTCCAGAAGATCCGCGTCAAACAGGTATCCCGTGTAGCACCAGATGTTTTTCTGCGGATATGTGCTTTTCACCCCGCGCAAAAGCGGTAATAACGCCTGCCAGTTACCGTCCTCCAAAGGCTCCCCGCCAAGCAGCGTAAGTCCCGCGATATAGTCCGGGGCAAGCGCCTTTCGTATCTCGTCCGCCGTATCCTCCGTAAAAGGGGCACCATACTGAAAATTCCACGTCTCGGGATTAAAACATCCCTCGCAGTGATGGGTGCATCCGCTGACAAAAAGCGTCACCCGCACCCCCGGACCGTTGGCGATATCATATTTCTTTATCACAGAATAGTACATAACATTCTCCGCTGCATCCATGGTCGCGAAGCGATCCTTGCAATCGGGCCTGCCCGATTTGTCATAGATGTAATACTCTTTCCTTGATCTCCTGCGTGCGCCCCTGATTCCAGAACTGCGTCCCGATATAGCCACAGGTACGCCTTGCCACATTCATCTTGTTCTGGTCGGTGTTGCCGCAATTGGGGCACTTCCACACAAGTTTCCCGTCCGTGTCCTCCACGATTTCAATCTCCCCGTGGTAATCACATGCCTGACAGTAATCGCTCTTTGTATTTAATTCGGCGTACATGATATTGTCGTAAATATACTGCATCAGGGACAGCACCGCCTCCAGATTGTTCTCCATGTTCGGCACTTCCACATAGCTGATCGCGCCGCCCGGTGAAAGCTCCTGGAACTGGGCTTCAAACTTCAATTTATCAAAGGCGTTGATCTCCTCCGTCACATGCACATGATAGCTGTTTGTGATATAGTTGCGGTCCGTCACGCCCTCGATGATCCCAAACCGCTTCTGCAGGCACTTCGCAAACTTATAAGTGGTGGACTCCAAGGGTGTTCCGTAAAGGCTGAAATCAATGTTTGTCTCCTCCCGCCACTCTTTGCAGGCATGATTCAGATACTGCATCACCTTCAGGGCAAAAGCCGTCGCCTCCGGGTCGGTATGGCTCTTTCCCGTCATATAACGGGTACACTCACACAGCCCCGCATACCCGAGTGAAATAGTGGAATAGCCGCCGTAGAGAAGCTTGTCGATTTTCTCCCCCTTTTTCAGTCTGGCAAGCGCGCCGTTCTGCCACAGGATCGGCGCCACGTCGGAAAGCGTCCCTTTAAGCCTGTTATGCCGCGCCATCAGGGCCCGCCTGCAAAGTTCCAGACGCTCGTCCATGATCTCCCAGAAACGCTTTGCATTCCTCCCGGACGAGCACGCTACATCCACCAGATTTAAGGTAACCACACCCTGATTAAATCTGCCGTAGAACTTCGGCTGGTCATTCTCGTCGTGATACACGGTAAGAAAAGAGCGGCAGCCCATACAGGTATAGCAGTTGCCGTCCTTCAACTGCTTCATAATCTTTTCTGAAATATAATCCGGCACCATCCGCTTGGCCGTACATTTCGCCGCCAGCTTCGTCAGATACCAGTATTTGGTGCCTTCACGGACATTATCTTCCTCCAGCACATAGATCAGCTTCGGGAAAGCGGGGGTAATATAGACGCCCTTTTCATTTTTGACGCCCTGAATCCGCTGGTTTAACATCTCCTCTATAATCATGGCCAGATCGTCCCGCAGACGCCCCTCCGGCACCTCGTCGATATACATAAAAACCGTGATAAACGGCGCCTGCCCATTGGTGGTCATCAGCGTGATCACCTGATACTGGATAATCTGTACGCCCTGTCTGATCTCATCCTTCACGCGCCGCTCCGCGATGGCGTTTATCTGCTCCTCCGTGGCGGCAACGCCCATCTCCTCCATCTCCGTCCGCACCTTTTTGCGGAATTTTTCCCGGCTCACGTTCACAAAAGGAGCCAGGTGGGACAGGGAAATACTCTGTCCGCCGTACTGGCAGCTTGCAATCTGCGCGATGCTCTGCGTCGCCACATTGCACGCCGTGGAAAAGCTCTTCGGCCTGTCAATCATAGTCTCACTGATCACCGTGCCGTTCTGCAACATATCCTCCAGATTTACCAGACAGCAGTTATGCATGTGCTGGGCGAAATAATCCGCGTCGTGAAAGTGAATCACACCCTGCTCATGCGCCTCCACAATATCCGGGGAAAGCAGGAAACGCTTCGTGATGTCCTTGCTCACTTCACCCGCCATATAATCTCTCTGCACACTGTTAACCGTAGGATTTTTATTGGAATTTTCCTGCTTTACTTCCTCGTTGTTACACTCCAGAAGACTTAAGATCTGCTCGTCCGTAGAGTTGGATTTTCGCACAAGCGCCCTCTTATAGCGGTAGGTGATATAATTTCTGGAAATGGTGTAAGCCCTGTACTTCATCAGCTGGTTCTCCACCATATCCTGAATTTCCTCCACGCTTGGAGCCCTCCGCATCTCCTCACAATGGTCGGCAACCACAGATGCAATCTCGTCGATCTCATCCTCTGTCAGACGGTCCTCTTCCTGCACACTGTAATTTGCCTTTTTAATGGCCGCTATGATCTTCTTCAGATCAAAGTTGACTTCCACGCCGCTTCTCTTGATAATCTTCATTCAAATAACGCCCCCATATTCTATCCGATACCCAATATCATGTATGTCATTTCCGTCATTCCCCGTTGCACGTACTATATATTGTATCACGGCAAAATATTATGTCAAGTTCCTGCAGCGTTTATTTTTGAAATATTACGGCAAAATTATGACTAACTCAGTCAGTCAACCTTCTCCCCTTATTTCTTCTAATTACCATACTGATACCGTACACGCAAACCGAAAGCAGTGTTAGCAGGGAAACCGCCTCCGCGGCCCTCCAATACCAGGGTTCCTCAAAAAACACATGTAACGTTCCCTGATAGCCTTCCGGCAGATCTACCCTGATTTTATGGTTTTTCCCGCTGGTAACGGAAAACTCCATACCGCTTTGCTCATCGAGACATTTATAGTATTTATATGCAAAAAGCGGAAACTCCATGTAGGCATCTGCCGACGCGCTGCATGTCACGCGAATTTCATTTCCTTCTCTTGCTATCTCTGTAATGTCTGCGTTCTGTCCCGATACCTCTGCGTCGCTCTGTATCAATTTCCGGCTGGTATCCCTGAAAAGATACTCCTGTCCCATCAAAACATAAACTTCCCGAATCAGATCGCCGCCATCATAAATTCCCTTTACGCTATTGCGTACCGCCAGATCCGTCACATACATTCCCTGTATCGTCGTCACCATGCACAGGCAAAGCAACAGATATCTCATCCTGTCCCGGGATATACAGTCTTTTATCCTGACAAGCACCAGACCCGAAGCATAAGTCAAAAGCGGAATGGCGAGGCTTAAAAAACGCCATGGAAACTGGAAGCTGTACACCACACTCCTTATGCCGGGTATCGTCGCCAGTCTGTTCCACGGAAAATAAACAGTCGCCATCCACGTACATACGCCTGCAAGTCCCGAGACAAACAGCAGGAGCCTTCGCTCCTCTCTGCTCCATTCAAGCCTTGCCAGTGCGGCGGCGCCAAGCATAATTAACAGCGTGATACCAAGTCCCAGCGATGCCGGAAACCGTTTATCCAATCCCGCTTCGCTCAAAAGTGCGGTTCCTGCCGCTTCTGTCGGAAATGAAAACAATTCGTAGAGGGTCAATCCCAACCCCTGAATCCCACAGTCATACTTTTCCTTAAATATTTCCAGGTCCTGCCCGGCATAATCCAGAAAGGGAATGAGAAACCAAGTCGAAAGCCCTATGGCGAGTGCTGCCGCCCTCACCATTTTCCACATTCTCTCCGGGCGTAACATGCTTTTGATCTTAAAAAGCACTGTGGCAAGGAGCAAAATACACACCATCTCAAAGCTCAGGATGTGTGTCTGCACAATACCTGCCATCCCGATACCCAAAAGCGCCCATTCACTGCACTGTCTCTCCTCCGGGCGCCCTTTTTCATTCCCGCACAGTATCTCTTTCATTCCCACGATGACAAGCGGAAAAAACATATACGCTGAATATTCGCCCAGAGCCGTTCTGGTATACACATTTAAAATACGATTAATAGACAGGCTCGAAAGCGCTGTACATAAAAGCCCAATATATCTGTCTTTGCTAAGCCTCTGGTAAGAGTAGTAGGCAATGCTTATGGTTCCCAGATGAATCATAAGCAGATATATATTATAAGCATATAAAAGCGGCACGCCAAACAGATACAGGACCGCCGGAACATAAAGGAGCGCGTCGCTGTAAAAAACAGAAACTGCATATCCGTGGCCATTGGCCCACCCCGGCTGGATTCTGACAGGCAGCTGTCCCGTGGATATCCCTTCCGCCAGACCGACAATCCTTGATAAGTGAAAATCCAGATCATGCCCTTTCATGCGGCAATTCATAAATGCCGCAAAGGAGCTTACGCCGAAAATCAGCAGCAGTCCAAGCGCTATATACGTATTTTCCTTAAACCATCTCGCCAGTCTCTCCCGTTTCCTAAACCCGATCAGCGCTGCATCCGCCACAAACAGCACGGCAAAAACCTTTAGCATCAGATAAGTAAATGTTTCCCGGAAGCTGCGCTTAAAAATGATGCTCTCTATATTGAGCTCCGGCTCCGGTCTGCCTGAAGTCAACCTTACAAACATATAGTCTATATCGCTGTTAACCCAAATACGGAAAGAAATCTCCTTTTTTTCCGGCGGCATCAGATGTTTATCCGCATAAATAATGGGATAGCTCCCGCCATCCGCCAGTGTGCCGCAGGACAGCTCATACTTCCCCGCTGCGTCGTATTTGATGACAGCTTCATAAATCCCCTTTTTCATTTCAGAAGTGGAATACACCAAAACTGCCTCCTGCTCACTGTCATCCCGCTCATGAAAAGCGGCTCCCACCTCATCCTGATGGCTGCTATAAATAACCGCGGCGCAGATAAAGACAATCAGCAAATTAATTCCTACCATAATCAGCCATTCGGTTTTTCCCTGTATCCTGCTTTTCACCGTTCTCTTCCCTCCAGCTCAGCGTTCCAAAATTTCCAGTATCTCCTCTTTTGTATACAGTTTTTCCGGTTCCACACATGCCGGCTTGTCGATCAGCTCCGCAATTTGCGCCTCGTACTCGGTTTCCTCCACAGGGCGCCCTTCCCAGAAATAATCAAAATTTACATTTTCCCCATCATAAGTTTCTGTACACCACCCCGTCCCGATCTCCGAGAACTCTCCTTTCAAAAGCCTGTAAATATTGCACGGATAAAATCCCATATTACCGCTCTCGCTGTACAACAGCCCGCCATGTTCCATGTAGCACAGCCCAACCCTTCCCCGGTTCATTACACCCATATGTCCGTCATAAAAGGAAACCACAAATTCTCCCGTTACCATGCCCCCTGTATCAATATAGAGCTCGGGTATCTCATCGTCATCCACATAAATGAGTGAATAGTGGGTGTAATCCTGCATACTGTTTATATTTTCCCTTCTTATGATATAAGCAGCATACGCATCCTGCCATGTGGCAAAACTTTCTAACTGCCTCTCCTTCCATTCCAGCTCATTTTCCGAAAGCTTTTTAAGCTGCTCGTCCCTGTACCGAACATACTGCTCCATTGTAAGCTCCTCATCCCAGCCGACAGTGAAGTGATCCTTTTCGTCCATGTCCCCGTTTCGGTTTTCATCTGACCAGTAAAACTCCCCCTCGCTTTTTGTTTCACCGTCAGCGTCCACTGTCATAAATTCGACCCATTCACTCCCGTATCCCCGATCATAATGCAGGATTCCGCACTGTCCGTCCAGGGCAACAGGTTCATGCCCCCACCAGCCCTCAAACAGAATCTGTGGCAGGCTGTTGCACACCTTGACCGCGTAATATGCCACGCTGTCCTTAATATGCAGTTCTTCCACACCGTCGCCGTCTATATCATAAAAGCAGTATTCGATGTCATTGTCCCAGAACAGTTCGGTGATTGGGGCCTGTTCCTTTTTCCATGTCACCGTAAGTTCACCGTCCATAAAACGCTCATAAATCTCCATCTGATCAGGGCAGGCATCCATAGGATTCCCTGTCATCCTTTCCTCATTTTCTGTCAGTGTCCTGTCCTTCTCTTCCTTCTCTTCCTTCTCTTTCTTTTCTTCCTTTTCTTTCCTTTCTTTCTTTTCTTCTTCCTCGGCCGTCTTCACCATACCGGTGTCGTCTGTGCCCGTTTCCTTTCCGCAGCCGGCAGGAAATACCAACATAGCGGCGGTCACCGCCGCGTACCCGATTATGCGCCGTTTCCTATTTATACGCATTCCGTCACCTCCTTGGCATAACGCGTCTGCAGACACAAAAAGGCTCCGCATCCGCGAAGCCTTTCTAAGCTGGAAAAGGGACTCGAACCCTCGACCTACTGATTACGAATCAGTTGCGCTACCGACTGCGCTATTCCAGCATTACCTTACAACAATGACTATTATATGATGGAACGGATCATTTTGCAAGAGATTTTTTAGAAATTTATGTCCGCGGAAATGTAATCAGTTATCCCTCATATGCACATCCATCTGTGGGAAAGGAATCCCGATTCCCGCCTCGTCAAGCGCGTATTTCACCGTTTCCAAAAGCCGCCATCTGGTTTCCCAGAAATTTTCATTGGCGCTGTAGCAGCGCAGATTAAGAACCACGCTGCTGTCCGCCAGGTCCTCCACGTATACCCGCTTCTCCTCCCCCTGCAAAACGCCGGGATCTTCCTCCAAAACCTTGAGAAGCACTTCCTTCGCCCTGCGGATATCCGCCTCGTAGGAAATTCCCACCTTAATATCCATCCTGCGCTCACCAAGCGTACTCATATTCAAAATATTGCTGTTTGCAAGCTCGCCGTTCGGCACCACCACCATATGGCGGTCCGGCGTGGTCAGTCTCGTATAAAAAAGCTGCACGTCCTCCACTGTCCCCTCGTTGCCGGCGGCGTCCCTGATATAATCCCCGACCTTGAACGGCTTTAAGAGCAAAATCAATACACCGCCCGCAAAGTTTGACAGGCTGCCCTGGACCGCCAGACCAATGGCCACGCCCGCGGAGCCCACCAGGGCGACTACACTGGTGGCGTCCAGCCCGAAGGAGGAGGCGATCATAAACAGCAGCAGGATGTAAAGCACCGTCTTTACAAGGGAATCCAGAAAACGGCTCACACCCACATCCACATTCCGGCGTTCAAATGATTTGCGGAGTATTTTCCGTATCAGCTTAATCAACTGTACGCCGATAAAAAATACAACCAGCGCAAGAAGCACCCTGACGCCCAGCCGGAGCAGCTTCTCTGGCAGCTCCTGCAGATACCGCTCAATCAGCCCTACGTTCAGCTCATCCGACGCAATATACTCAATCTCCCTGATCTGTTCTTCCACAACCTGATCTTCCATGCCGCCTCCGTCTATCTGCCCGCTTACTTTCAGGCAAGTCCTGTCTTACTGCGCACAATCCCTGCTTGATATCTTTTACTCTTTCTCCACCGCGCTGTCACTTTCATCTGTCTTCACATTTTCTGGTTCTTCCACAGTTTTAATAACAGCCGTTTCTTTATCCTTTGTCTGCTTTGCGGCTGTTTTCTTCATAGCCGGTTTCCTTCCGGCAGGCTTCTTCCCGGATTTCGCGTCAGAAGCAGCCTTTGATCCTGTTTTTGTTCCCGCCGCAGCCTTCTTCTCGCCTGCCTTCGGCTTCTTCGTCAGTTCCTGCAGCTTCTGCGCAGCCGCCTCTGCCGCCTTCTCCAACATCTCCGCAGCCTTCGCGCTTTCCCTCGCTTCCGCAGCGGCCCGCCTCGCCAGTTCTTTCGCCTCTGCCGCCGCCCGTTTTGCCTGTTCTCTGGCCTCCGCAGCGGCCTGCGCCGTGCGCTCCGCCTCCTCTTTCGCCAGCCGTCTTTCCTCAGCTTCCCTCGCCAGCCGCTTTTCTTCTGCGCGCCTGCGCTCGATCTCGGCCTTCTCTTCCTTCGTATACGGCGTATAGGAGAAGATGCTGATACTGAGGGGCGCGCTCACCATGTCAATCGCATAAGGTTTGCCGTCCCACTCCATTTCCAGCGTATCACAGACTGCTGTATTTAATATGCCGCTTCCGCCGTAGGCCGGGTCATCCGTATTAAAGATCTCCCTATACTTTCCCTCGCAGGGAACGCCAACACGGAATTCCTGTCTCGCGTCCGCAAAGTTAGCCACCACCACCAGCATATCCTTTACGTCATCGGTCTTTCTGATATAGGACAGCATACAGGCATTCGGCGTGATACAGTTGATCCACTCAAATCCTTCCCATGAAGTGTCCTTCTCATAAAGCGCCGGGGAAGAAACATAGAATTTATTCAAATCCGCCACCAGCCGGTTCAGCTTTTTGTGGTCCGCGTTCTCCAAAAGCCCCCACTCAACGGCCCGCTTCTCGTTAAATTCGTTATATTCCCCGATATCCTGCCCCATAAACAGAAGCTTTTTACCCGGATGTGTCATGTGATAAGCGTAGGTCAGCCGCAGATTTGCAAACTTTTTCTCCCGCTCCCCCGGCATCCGGCTAAGGAGCGTTCCCTTGCCGTGCACCACCTCGTCGTGGGACAGAACGAGCATAAACTTTTCGCTGTAGGCGTAGATCATGCTGAAAGTCAGGTCGTTGTGCCGCCCGGAGCGGAAAAAGGGATCCGTCGTGATATACCCGAGATAATCGTTCATAAATCCCATATTCCATTTCAGGTCAAATCCCAGGCCGTCCTCGTCGAGCGCGCCAGTGATTTTGGGCCATGCCGTAGACTCTTCCGCGATCATCAGCACACCGGGATTGCGTTTCTTCATAATGGAGTTCAAGTGCTTTAAGAGCTCCACCGCCTCCAGATTTTCGTGGCCGCCGTAGATATTTGCCACCCATTCCCCGTCATTCTTTCCATAATCCAGATAAAGCATGGAGGCAACCGCGTCGATACGAATCCCGTCCGCATGGTATTTTTCCACCCAGTACAGCGCGTTGGCAATCAGGTAATTGCTCACCTGGGGACGCCCGTAATTGTAGATTAATGTCCCCCAGTGCGGATGGAATCCCTGTCTCGGATCCTGATGCTCATACAGGCATGTGCCGTCAAACCCGGAAAGACCATAAGTATCCCTCGGGAAATGCGCGGGCACCCAGTCCAGAATCACACCGATCCCCGCCCTGTGCATCTCATCCATGAAGTACATAAAGTCCTCCGGCCTACCATAACGGGAGGTGGGCGCATAATAGCCAATCACCTGATACCCCCATGATTCATCTAACGGATGCTCCATCACCGGCATAAGCTCGATGTGCGTATATCCCATCTTCTTCACATAATCAATAATCTTAGGCGCAAGCTCCCTGTACGTGAAAAACTCCCTGCCGCCTGCCGGCTTCTCAAAGGACCCGAGATAGAGCTCATACACGCTCATGGGCTTATTCTCCGCCTGCAGCGCAGCGCGCTCTTTCATCCACTTCCCGTCCTTCCAGGAAAAGCCCTCGATATCCCGCACCACGGAAGCGCTCTCCGGCCGCATCTGCGCCCCAAACCCATAGGGATCCGCCTTCATAAACACCAGACCGCTTTTTGTCTTAATCTCATACTTATAACAGTCCCCCTCCTTCACGTCGGGGATAAATATCTCAAATATGCCGGAATCCCACAGCCTCCTCATCTGATGCACCCTGCCGTCCCAGCCGTTAAAATCACCGACCACACTGACCCGCATGGCGTTCGGCGCCCAGACCGCAAAAGATGTGCCTGCAATCCCATCCACTACTGTCGGATGCGCCCCCAGTTTCTCATATATGCCATAATGGATTCCCGCGTCAAACTTCTCCGTATCCTGTCTCGTAATCTGCGGCGCGAAATTGTATGCGTCCCGCATCTTTTTCAGGCTGCCGTTTGGCGCCTCCACCACATACTCATAAGCCGGAACGGTCTTTCCCGGCAAAAGCAGTGCAAAATATCCCTCCTCGTCAGCTTCCTCCATCCGATAGCTCTTGTCCCCATCCAAAAGCTGCAGCCGCACACTTTTCGCGCCCGGCTGGAAAGTCTGCACAAGCACAGAAGCCCCCGTCACATGCGCGCCGAGAATCTCATGCGGGTTATCCGACTCCGAATAAACAATCTCCTCTATCTTTGCCCAGTTCATCAGTTTATATGTTCTCTTATTCATTTTCGCTCCCCCTGCCTTTCTTTTTTCTCACGCCTCTATCCTGTGAATCAACAGCCCGCTCCTGAGCTTTGGCTCAAACCATGTAGATTTCGGAGGCATCAGCTTTCCCGCGTCCGACACGGCAAACAGCTCGTGGATATCCGTGGGAAACATGGCAAAAGCTGCCATCGCATCCGTATGTACCCTCCGTTCCAGTTCCGCAGGCCCCCTGATCCCGCCCACAAAATCAATCCGCTCATCCACCTTCGGGTCCACAATACCAAACACCGGCTCCAGAAGTTCCCTCTGTAAAATGGCCACATCCAGATCTTCCACCGGGTCTCCCGTATAGCTGCTGTCATTTATGACAAGGCGATACCAGTCATCCTTATAATACATGCCGATCTCGCCCTTTTTTTGCGGCTTATACGGCGCATGCCCCATCTTTTTAAGCGCAAATGCCCTTTCCACTTTCCCAAGAAATGTGCTCTCGTCAAAGCAGTCTTTGGGCTTCACCACACGATTATAATCCATAATCATAAGCTGGTCGTCAGGGAACAGGACCGACAGGAAGTAGTTGAACGCCTCCTCCCCGGTAAACTCAGGATGAGCCGCCCGTCTCTTTTTGGAAACCCTCACTGCCGACGCGCACCTGTGATGACCGTCCGCAATATAGATAGACTCCACCTGGCGGAACGCGTCTCTGATCCGCCCTACCGCCTCCGACTCGTCAATCACCCAAATCCTGTGGGTAATGCCGTCCGCCGCCGTAAAATCGTAGACAGGCTCTTTCTCCTTAGCCCGCGCGACCTCTCGCTCGATCTCCTCTCTTCTGCGGTATGCAAGGAAAATCGGACCGGTCTGGGCGCTGCACACGTCCACATGGCGGATGCGGTCAGCCTCCTTATCCGCCCGGGTGTTCTCATGTTTCTTTATCACCTGTGAATCGTAGTCGTCCACGGAAGCACAGGCGCCGATTCCCACCTGGGATCTGCCGTCCATCACCAGTTCGTAGACATAGTACGCCTCCTTTTCCTCCTGTATGAAAAGCCCGTCCTCTATCATTTGTCCAAGCATTTCCCGCGCCTTCTCATAAACCTCCGGCGCATACATGTCGTACCCGTCTGGAAACTGTGTCTCCGGCCTGTCTATCCGCAGAAAAGTGTAATCGTCCCCCTCTACCGCCTCCCTGGCCTCTTTTCTGCTGTAAACGTCGTAGGGCAGCGCGGCGATCCTCTGTGCAAGATCTGCTCTGGGCCTGACTGCCCGAAACGGAATGATGTCTGCCATAAATTTCTCCTTCTTCCCCGCGTAATGCAGGACGTATGTATTCATTCTAACAAATAAAGCTGGGCATCACAAGGGATTTATGATATTATTGATAGGCAATGAGCAGTGCGCAGGCTTTTCGAATGCGTACTGCTCCTAAAAAGGAAAGCGCTATAAAAAGGAAAGGAAGATGCATATGACAAACGAAGAGCAGAAAATTCTGGATCGGATCAACGCCTACGCGGAAGAAGCCCTCGCAGACATTGACCCCCAGAAGACCAGAATTTCATTTCAGTTAGAAGCCTTAAAACCTATTATGCAAGAAATCGCAGAAGAGACCGGGAAGTCCGTGGAGGACATCTTCATCCTCTATATGGACCTGGCCAGCGAATCCGCCGTGGAAGCCGACAAAAAACTGCAGGCGACGCTGGAGGATGAGGAGAACGCGGATTTTTCTTCCATCGCAAACCGGCTTAACTAGATACGCATATAAGGAAACGCAAAAGGACCTGCCGCATATTTTAGGCAAGTCCTTTTATATTCCGTCTCATTTTGTCCCATTATGTCCTGCTCTGTCTTACTTCACCACTCTCACACGGAATACCCCGTCGATGGACTGGAGCTTTTCGATAATCTCCTTTGACGCGGGCGTCTCGATATCCAGCATCGTGTACGCCACCTCTCCCTTTGACTTGTTCGTCATATCGGAGATATTGATGTTGTTGTCGCCGAAGCAGGCGGTAAACTTGGTGATCATGTTTGCGATATTCTTGTGGAAAACCGCCACACGTCCTGCCTGCTCGCAAATACCCATATCGCACTTCGGATAGTTCACGCTGTTGGCAATATTGCCGTTTTCCAGATAATCCTTCATCTGCTTGACTGCCATCACCGCGCAGTTGTCCTCCGACTCCTCCGTGGACGCGCCAAGGTGCGGGATCACAATACATCCTTCCTGTCCCGCTGTGGTAGCATTCGGAAAATCGGAAACATACTTTCTCACCTTGCCCGCCTTAATGCTCTCCAAAACAGCCTTCTCATCCACCAGAAGGTCTCTCGCAAAGTTTAAGAGAATCACGCCGTCCTTCATCTGGTCGAGCGCCTCTTTATTAATCATCCCTTTCGTCGCATCCATCAGCGGCACATGGATTGTGATGATGTCACACTCCGCGTAAATCTCCTCCACATGCAGCACATGCTTTACATCGCGGCTTAAATTCCACGCCGCGTCCACGGACACATACGGGTCATAGCCGTAAACTTCCATGCCCAGGTGCTTCGCCACGTTTGCCACCCTGACGCCGATGGCGCCCAGACCGATGATACCGAGCTTTTTGCCTTCGATCTCCGTACCCGCAAAATTCTTCTTGGCCTTCTCCGCATTCTTACCTACATTTTCATCCGCCTGGTTCTCTTTCACCCACTCGATGCCGCCCACTACGTCACGGGACGCAAGGAGCATACCCGCAATCACGAGCTCTTTAACGCCGTTCGCGTTGGCGCCGGGGGTATTGAACACCACGATGCCTTTCTCCGCGCACTTATCCAGGGGAATGTTGTTCACGCCTGCGCCTGCCCGCGCGATTGCCAGCAGATTTTCCGGCAGCTCCATGTCGTGCATCGCCGCACTTCTCACCAGAATGCCGTCCGCCTCCTCGATCTTTTCTGTCTTCTCGTACTGCCCGCTGAATTTTTCCAGACCCACCTGTGCGATGGGATTTAAGCAATGATATTTAAACATTTGTACTGCCTTCCTTTACTCACAAATTATATTACACATGCTATTTATAACTGCGTCCCTTATGCGTTTTCGCTTTCAAACTGTTTCATAAACGCCACAAGCTTCTCCACGCCCTCCACAGGCATGGCATTGTAGATGCTGGCGCGCATACCGCCCACGGTTCTGTGTCCTTTCAGGTTCACGAACCCGGCAGCCGTCGCCTCCTTGATGAATTTGGCGTCCGTCTCCTCATTGCCCGTCACGAAAGGCACATTCATGAGGGATCTGTCCTCTTTTCTGACCGTGCCCTTGAAAAGCTTGCTCTCGTCGAGGAAGTCGTAGAGAATCTTCGCCTTCTTCTCGTTTAACGCCTTCATCGCCTCGAGACCGCCGTTTTTCAGAAGCCACTTGAACACCTTGCCGCAGATATAGATGCCGTAGCAGGGAGGCGTATTGTACAGGGAGTCATTGTCCGCATGCACCTTAAACTTCATCATGGTAGGTGTGCCGGGGAGTACATCGTCCGTCAGCAGGTCCTCCCTGATGATAACGACCTGTGTGCCTGCGGGTCCCACATTCTTCTGTACGCCGGCGTATACCAGGCCGTACTTCGTCACATCCATAGGCTCCGACAGGAAGCAGGAAGACACATCGGAAACGAGAATCTTGCCCTTCGTATCCGGCAGCGTGTGGTATTTGGTGCCGTAGATCGTATTGTTCTCACAGATATAGACATAATCCATATCATCCGTTATGGGAAGATCGGAACAGTCCGGAATGTAAGAAAACGTCTCATCCGCGGAAGAGGCAAGCTCCACAGCCTCCCCGTATATCTTCGCCTCCGCGAACGCCTTCTTCGCCCACTGCCCGGTCAGGATATATCCTGCCTTGCGGTTTTTCATCAGGTTCATGGGAACCGACGCAAACAAAAGGCTTGCGCCGCCCTGCAAAAACAGTACCTTATAGTTATCGGGAATGTGAAGGAGCGTGCGCAGATCCGCCTCCGCCTCCTTGATGATCGTGTCATAAACCTTCGACCGATGACTCATCTCCATGACCGACATCCCTGATCCCTTGTAATCGAGCATCTCCTCCGCAGCCTCTTTTAACACCTCTTCGGGTAAAACCGCGGGTCCCGCTGAAAAATTATACACTCTGGACACTTTTCTCTCCTCCCGTCCTCATTCGTTGCCGTTTACAAAAACCAAATCTCATTTTACGCCCTTCGGACGCTTTAGTCAATTACTTTAATAAAACATAACGACAGGCGTCCCCACTTCCGCCATGTCGAAAAGCTGTTCCATCGCCGCGCGGGGGGTATTGATGCAGCCGTGGGAGCCGTTCGTCTGATAGATCGTGCCGCCAAACTTTCCGCGCCACGCCGCGTCGTGGATACCGATATTTCCTTTCACAGGCATCCAGAAATCCACGTGGGAAGCATAATTTGCCCCGCGCAGAATACGGTTTTTCTGCTTCGCATACACAAAATTGACCCCGGAGGGCGTTCCCATCCTGCGGGATGTGTTTCCCGTCACAATCGGCGTGTCTATCGTCAAAACGCCGTCCACGTAATAGTACATCTTCTGCTCTCCCATATCTACCTCGATATAGGTGGAGCCGATGTCCTCGCTGCCCTTCTCCCACGCTTCCTGCGTGTATACAGGCTCATGTACCTCTCTTTTCTTCCCATAAAAAGCTTCCGTCAGATAGGCCTTCTCCGCCTCCTGATCTATTATGTTGCCGTAGAGGCCGCCTTCCACCGTCACCACATCGCCTCTGGTGGATAAAAACTCCCTGCTTGCGCCCACGGTATCATACTTTGCCGCCAGCGTTTCCACAAAGTCCTCTATCGCATGTTCTTTCAGTTGAAAATCTCCCGATTCATCGAATAAAAAGCGGCCGTTATCATCAAGTGCAATCCAGTCGCAGACAACGGACGCATCCACGGGAACTTCCTCTTCCCCCATAAGGTAGACAATGCCGCAGTCCTGAAAGCGTTCCAGTTTTTCCCAGACGTCCAGTGTTTCCCGCATCTGTGCCGTCATCTCCAGATCATGGTAACATCCCTCGTCCAGCAGGGAAACTTCGGTCTTTGACTCCTCAATCGCGGAGAGTACCGCGCCCCTGGCCTGCTCTGTAAAGAGAACGTCTGTCCTCTCATTCAAAAGCGTATATCCCTGAGGCGTCCGGGTGATGGCTACCCTGCGCTCCTTATCTGTCCGTTTGTCCTGACAGAAAGGAAGCGCGTCAAAGCAGGCCTCAAAGGCTTCTCTGTCATAGGAAACCACCGGGGCCAGTTCCACCTGATGTCCTCCCAGCAGACTGTCGATCCACATCCACGGATTCTGCCTCTTCTGATAAATCTCCAGCGCCTTCTTAAAATCAAACTGGTATGAAATTTCCTCCGCAGATATCACATAAGAGTTACCGTCCTTATCTTTCACGGTGACGCCCTCATATGTGAAATCCTTAACCAGTTCGTCATTTACCTCCTGAATGCTCCTGCCGGTACAGTAAATACCATTGATCCAGGTTCCGTAGATAAACGCGTTATGGTAATACACGGCAAGCCCCAGATAGGTCGCCATCAGACTGACTGTGGCAATGCCCAGAATGACCGCCATATGCTTTAGTAATCTCTTCATAACTGACCTTCACATGAAATTTACTTCTCGTCCGCGTCGAGATCTCCCGCATCAAAAGCCTCACTGATCGGCGCGCCCGCAGGCACCATAGGAAATACCTTATCATCCTCTGGTATCACACAGTTTAATAACACAGGTTTCTTTAACGCGATGGCTTTCTCGACAGCGGGAGCCACTTCCTCCTTCTTCGTCACAAGAATCGCCTCACAGCCGAGCCCTTCCGCCACCTTGCAGAAGTCCACACCATCATTAAGAATCGTCTGGGAATAGCGTTTCCCGTAAAACAGGGTCTGCCACTGTCTGACCATGCCCAGCACATGGTTGTTGATGACCACCTGGATAATCGGTATATTGTAGCGGCTTGCCGTTGCCAGCTCGTTCATATTCATGCGGAAGCACCCGTCGCCCGCAATATTGATACAGATTTTGTCAGGCTGCCCCATCTTTGCCCCGATGCAGGCGCCGAGCCCGTAACCCATGGTGCCCAGTCCCCCTGAAGTGAGAAGCGTGCGGGGGCTTGAATATTTGTAATACTGTGCCGCCCACATCTGATGCTGTCCCACATCCGTTGTGATGATAGCGCTGCCGCCTGTTACCCTGTCGATCTCCTCCATGATATAGGGACAGGAAAGCGCCCCCTCGTCGTAATTCAGCGGATATTTCCTCTTCAGCTCCGCAATATGCGCCATCCACTCCTCATGGGACTGCCCGGTAAGTCTTTCGTTCAACTTCGTAAGCACTTCCTTTAAATCTCCCACAAGAGAAACGTCCGTCTTGATATTTTTGTTGATCTCCGCCGCATCCACGTCAATATGCAGCACCTTCGCGTGCTCCGCAAATTTCTTCGGGTTTCCCACCACACGGTCTGAAAAACGCGCGCCGAGGGCGATCAGCAGATCGCACTCGCTGACGCCGAAATTGGAAGTCTTCGTTCCGTGCATACCGATCATGCCTGTGTATCTGTCGTCATGACCGTCCACCACGCCCTTTCCCATGAGCGTATCGCAGACGGGGGCGTCCACCAGCCCCGCAAAGGCTCTCACCTCCTCATAGGCTTCGGAGATAACCGCGCCGCCTCCCACATAGATAAAGGGTTTCTTCGCACTCTCCAGAAGGCGCACCGCCTCCGTCAGCTCCTCTTTTGTGTAACGGCCCTGTTTCTTTGCCTTCTCCGGCGTCTGTTTCTCATACTCGCAGGAGTTTGCCGTCACATCCTTCGTGATATCCACAAGCACCGGACCGGGTCTGCCGCTTCTGGCTATGGTAAATGCCTTTCTGAGCGTATCCGCCAAAATATTGACGTCCTTTACTATATAATTATGTTTGGTGATGGGCATGGTGATTCCCGCGATATCCACCTCCTGAAAAGAATCCTTTCCGAGAAGGGGCAGATTTACGTTACAGGTAATCGCCACCACAGGCACCGAATCCATATAAGCCGTCGCGATTCCCGTCACCAGATTGGTCGCGCCCGGACCACTTGTTGCCAGACAGACTCCCACCCTGCCGGTAGCCCTTGCATAACCGTCCGCCGCATGTGCAGCCCCCTGCTCATGGGACGTCAGAATATGTTTGATCTCCCCGCTGTGCTGATACAGCGCGTCATACACATTTAGAATCGTACCGCCGGGATAGCCGAACACGGTGTCCACTCCCTGCTCCTTCAGACATTCCACTACAATCTGCGCACCTGTCAATACCATGTTTTTTCCTCCTGCCTATCATAAAATTACATTTGTTATTCTTTTTCAAATTGGTTCGGATAATGCTGCTTTTTGGCATTCTCCTGTGTGAAGCTTGAAATCACTTAGCGAGGTTCTTTCGAGCTTAGTGTTTTCCTTCACACACCTCCAGAATCGCACCCCTGTTGCCGCTTGTCACCATCTCACGGTACCTGGACAGATAGCCGCCTGTCACCTTCGGCTCCCTTGGCTGCCATTTCGCTTTTCTCGCCTCCATCTCCTCATCGGAAACTTTCACATCCAGCTTCATGTTCGGAATGTCAATACTGATGATATCGCCCTCTTCCACCAGCGCAATCGGTCCGCCCACCGCAGCCTCAGGCGATACATGGCCAATGGACGCGCCTCTGGATGCGCCGGAGAAACGGCCGTCCGTAATCAACGCCACGCTGGAGCCGAGTCCCATGCCCGCAATGGCTGAGGTGGGATTTAACATCTCCCGCATACCGGGGCCCCCTTTCGGCCCTTCATAGCGGATCACAACCACATCGCCGGCCACAATCTTACCGCCCTTGATCGCTGCAATCGCATCCTCCTCGCACTCAAAAACGCGTGCGGGGCCTTCGTGAACCATCATCTCCTCCACCACCGCGGAGCGCTTCACCACACTGCCGTCTGGCGCCAGATTTCCCTTTAAGACAGCGAGACCGCCCGTCTTGCTGTAAGGATTTTCCACCGTTCTTATAACATCTGTATTTTTATTTACCGCATCCTTGATATTTTCACCAATCGTCTCACCCGTCACCGTCATGCAGTCCGTGTGGAGCAGCCCGATATCCGCAAGCTCCTTCATCACCGCGTAAACGCCGCCGGCCTCGTTCAGATCCTCCATATAAGTGGGGCCTGCCGGAGCCAGATGACAAACGTTGGGCGTCTTCTCACTGATCTCATTGGCGAAAGCAATGTCAAAGTCAAAGCCTACCTCATGGGCAATCGCCGGCAGATGTAACATGGAATTGGTGGAGCAGCCGAGCGCCATATCCACCGTGAGGGCGTTTAAGATCGCGTCCTTCGTCATGATGTCCCTCGGCCTGATGTTCTTTTCAAGCAGATTCATCACCGCCATGCCCGCGTGCTTGGCAAGCTTGATACGCTCGGAATAGACCGCGGGAATCGTGCCGTTGCCGCGAAGCCCCATGCCCAGCGCCTCGGTCAGACAGTTCATGGAGTTTGCCGTGTACATACCCGAACAGGAACCGCAGGTCGGACAGGTCTTCTCCTCAAATTCCAGAAGCTCCTCGTCCGTGATCGTCCCCGCCGCATGGGA
>ERZ808035.192-NODE-192-length-69245-cov-29.313657_pt1 | contig 69245 bp, 53 predicted proteins | sample MGYA00380189_ERZ808035 | MGnify/ENA primary metagenome ERZ808035 (study PRJEB31490, sample SAMN06133407) | mouse gut metagenome | isolation source: M5_1 | host: mice | place: China: Chengdu | collected 2015-05 ... | reverse complement strand
ATTGCTAAACTATACGCTTGACTTTAACAATACTGACTTGGTAATTTAACAAATGCACCGGAATTTCGGATTGAGCCCATTTTTTTTTGTTTTTTTCGATTTTTCGAGGGATGCGGGGATGCAAGAATCACGAGCAAGCGTAATCGCCTTCCGAAAGAAAAAACGCGGACGCCCCGACGATACTTCCATTTCCCCGAAAGGAAAAAAGCAGGGACAGGTGCACCGCAGCTGCAAAAAAGCCAAGGGTTTCTTTGGCGCAAAGCGAATAATTCGGTATATTTGCAGAAAACAACAGACGATATGGATAAAAACAAATGAACCGACCAATTCACCACAACATAGAAATAACCTCTACGGGAAACTACGTAGAAGACATACGCCATATTTTACAGCAAGCAAGAAAACTCACGCAACGCAACATCAACCATGTCATGGTAGAAGCCTATTGGATGATAGGCGAGCGCATAGTCAAGCAGGAACAGCATGGCAGAGAACGGGCTACATACGGAGAGGCCGTACTGAAAGAACTCTCACGCACGCTGTCGAAAGAGCTGGGCAACGGTTTCTCTTATGCCAACTTACGAAATATGCGGCAGTTTTACCTCACTTATCCCGATTACGAAACTTGCTACACACTGTGTAGCAAATTGTCATGGAGCCACAACAGGCTTATAATGCGTGTGCACGACGACACAGCACGGCGGTTCTATCTGACAGAGTGCATCGAAAGCCAATGGAGCGTGCGCCAACTGGAACGTAACATTTCCACGATGTATTACCAACGCATACTTTCGTCGCAGCCCGCAGTCAAAGAACACAACCCAACGGACACCACCCCTATACACTCGTTCATCAAAGACCCCTATGTAATGGAATATTTGGGATTGCCGCCCGCCCCCGATTACGACGAATCCGATTTAGAAAATGCCCTGATAGACAACCTGCAAAGCTTCCTGCTCGAACTGGGAAAAGGATTTTCGTTTGTCGGCAGACAATACCGAATCAGCACAGAAACCTCACATTTCTACATCGACCTTGTATTCTACAATTACATCCTGAAATGTTTTGTCCTTATCGACCTGAAGACCACGAAACTTACACATCAGGATGTAGGGCAAATGGATATGTACCGCCGGATGTTCGACGACCTCAAGCGCACGGACGGAGACAACCCGACTGTAGGCATCTTGCTTTGTGCCGAGCGCGATGAAACTGTCGTGGAATATTCCGTAATGAAGGACACATCAAAGCTTTTTGCTTCAAAATATCTTCTGTACCTGCCTACCGAACAAGAACTGAAGGATGAACTGGAAACAAAATACAGAATGATTAAAAAAAAGTAACCTCACACCCATGAAACAGAAATACCTACTACTTATCCTACTGCTGCCCCTGCTCGCCTGCCTGGCCTGCCCCGCCGACATGACCGCACAGACAGGGACACCAGTACCCAACCACCCCGCCGCCGACTCCATCCGCATCAGCCTGCTGACGTGCGCCGCAGGCGAAGAGATATACTCCCTCTTCGGGCACACCGCCATACGCTACGAGAACCCCGCGCGCGGCATCGACGCCGTGTTCAACTACGGTCTGTTCGACTTCAGCGCGCCTAACTTCGTCCTCCGCTTCGCCTTGGGCGAGACGGACTACCGGCTGGGCGCCACCGACTACGAGTACTTCGCCGCCGAATACGGCTACTTGGAACGCGACGTGTGGCAACAGGAACTGAACCTCACCCCCGGGGAGAAAAGGAAGCTCGTCGCCCTGCTCGAAGAGAACTACCGCCCCGAGAACCGGGTGTACCGCTACAACTTCTTCTACGACAACTGCGCCACCCGCCCGCGCGACCTGATAGAGAAATCCATCAACGGCAGCCTGCACTATGCCGCCGACATGACCTCCACCGACACCGGAACATCCTTCCGCGACCTGCTGCACCGCTACAGCGAGGGGCATCCCTGGTCGCGCTTCGGCATGGACCTCTGCATGGGCAGCCAAGCTGACAAGCCCATCAGCCGCCGGACGATGATGTTCGTCCCCTTCTGCCTGCAAGCGGACTTCCGACAAGCCCGGATTGCAGGACACAAGAAAGAAACCGCAGTGGGCAAAGAAGAGACTGCAGCAGAGAGCGAAGAAGAGATTGAAACAGAGAGTAAAGAAGAAATTGCAGCAAAGAACGAAGAAGGGATTGCAACAAAGAGTAAAGAAGAAATTGTTGCAGAGAGCGAAGCACAGGAACGCCCGCTGGTGTTGCGCGAAGAGAAGATTGTAGACACCGGAAGCGAAGAAGCGGGACAGCCCGCCGACGGCTTCACCCCGATGCACGCCGCCCTGCTCCTGCTCCTGCTGACCGCAGCCGCCACCATCTACGGCCTGCGCCGACGAAAGACGCTTTGGGTGGCAGACCTCGTACTGTTCTTCGCCGCCGGAACGGCCGGATGCATCCTCGCATTCCTCGCCCTCTTCTCCCAGCACCCCGCCGTCAGCCCCAACTACCTGCTGTTCGTCTTCCATCCGTTCCACCTTTTCTGCCTGCCTTGGATGCTGAACAGGGTGCGAAAAAGGAGAAAAAGCCGCTATATGCAAGCAAACTTTATAGTTTTAACACTTTTTATACTGTCATGGCCCGTAATTCCGCAACAAATTCCGTTATCAGTGTTACCTTTGGCACTCTGTTTACTGATACGTTCGGCAGGGAATTGGCAGGAAGGGAGGAGTTACGAGTTACGAGCGACAAGCGACAAGACTGGTAACCCGTAACAGGAAAGGAAGAGTTACAAGTTACGAGCGACAAGCTACAAGACTGGTAACCCGTAACTTGTAACCCGTAATCCGTAACCTGTAACTTGTAACTTGTAACTTGTAGCTCGTAACTCGTAACTTGTAACTTGTAACTTGTAACTTGTAACTAACAACAATGAAAAAAGGACTGATAACCTCCATACTCGCACTTACTTTCGGCAGCCTGCAGGCGCAGCCGTTGCCGTCATCGCCCAAATTGGTGGTGACGCTGACCATCGACCAACTGCGCACGGACTACCTGGAAGCATTCTCGTCGCTGTATGGAGAGCAGGGGTTCAAACGGTTGCTGCGGGAAGGGAAAGTGTTCCGCCAGGCAGAGTATGCCTTCGACGTCGCCGACCGCGCCGCCGCCATTGCCGCTTTCTACACCGGTGCCATGCCGTCCATGAACGGCATCATCGCCGAACGCTGGTTCGACCCCAAAATCCTGCACACCCGCAACTGCGTGGACGACACCGCCTTCATGGGCAACTACACCGACCAAAACACCGCCCCCACGCAACTGCTGACGTCCACCCTTGCCGACGAGCTAAAGATAGCCACCCGGAACGCCGCGCTGGTATACGCCATCGCCCCCTTCCGCGACGCCGCCGTACTCTCGGCAGGACATAGCGGCAACGGCGCCTTCTGGCTGAACCACCAGACCGGCAAATGGTGCGGCACGACCTACTACGGCGAATTTCCCTGGTGGCTGAGCCAGTACAACGACAGCCGGTCGCCCGACTTCCGCATCAAGGAACTGGAATGGAACCCGCTCCACCCCCTCGAACGCTACACCTTCCTGCCCGAATGGCGCACCATGCCTTTCAAGTACCGCTTCGAGACGGAAAAGGAGAACAAATACCGCCGCCTGATTGCCAGCCCGCTCATCAACGACGAGGTGAACCGCGTGACGGAAGAGCTGCTGGAAAAGAGCAACATCGGCAAGGACGAGACCACCGACCTGCTCGCCCTCACCTACTACGCCGGCAACTACAACCACCGCAGCACCCAAGAGTGCGCCATGGAGATGCAAGACACCTACGCCCACCTGGACCGCAGCATCGCCCGCCTGCTGGATATGCTGGAGCGCAAGGTAGGCCTGCAGAACGTGCTGCTGTGCATCGCCTCCACGGGCTACACCGACCCGGACGGAGCCGACACGGGCATCTACCGCATCCCCGGCGGAGAGTTCCACCTGAACCGCTGCGCCACCTTGCTGAATATGTACCTGATGGCGACCTACGGCGAAGGGCAATACGTGGAAGGATTCTACGACCGGCAGATTTACCTCAACCACAAACTGATAGAAGAGAAACAGCTGAGCCTTGCCAACATACAGCAAAAGTCGGCGGAGTTTCTGGTACAGTTCAGCGGAGTGGACAAAGTGTACTCCGCCTACCAACTGCTGCTGGGCCCGTGGTCGCCGCAGACAGAACGCATCCGCAACGGCTTCCACCGCCACCGCTCCGGCGACCTGCTCGTCGAAGTGCTGCCGGGCTGGACCGTGGTGCAAGAGAACAGCAACGACAACCGCGTGGTGCGCACCGCCGTGCCGCCCGCACCGCTCATCCTTATCGGCAGCGGCATCCGGCCGGAAATCATCCGCACGCCGGTGGAGATTGACCGCGTAGCCCCCACCCTGTCGGGCGCGATGCGCATCCGGGCACCGAACGCGTGCAAGGCAATGCCGCTCGACTAAGGGGAATGGCACGCGAATGACGCGGATTCAGCGAATATTCTGATACTTCCTCTTACGAAGATAACCGCTCCGGCAACAAAATAATCCGTGCAAACATTGCGTTATCTGCTGCAAAATCAGTAACTTTGCACGCCTGTAAACCAGATTGAATAATAATAAAAACAAATACATAATGGGATTTAATGAATTTTTAAGCTCGATTTTCGGCAACAAAGCCACCCGCGACATGAAAGAGATAAAGCCGTGGGTAGACAAAGTGAAAGCCGCCTATCCTGAAATAGCCGCACTGGACAACGACGCCCTGCGCGCTAAAACCGAAGAACTGAAAACATACATACGCAACTCCGCCGCCGAACAGCGCGCCAAGGTGGAAGAGCTGAAAGCCAGCGTGGAAAGCACCGAACTGGAACAACGCGAAGAGCTGTTCGCACAGATAGACAAGCTGGAAAAAGAGATATTGGACATCTACGAGAAAGCCCTGGACGAAGTGCTGCCCGTAGCCTTCTCCATCGTGAAGGACACCGCACGCCGCTTCTCCGAGAACGAGGAAATCGTAGTGACCGCCACCGACTTCGACCGCCAGCTCGCCACCACCAAGGACTTCGTCCGCATCGAAGGCGACAAGGCCATCTACCTGAATCACTGGGTAGCGGGCGGCAACGACACGAAGTGGAACATGGTGCACTACGACGTGCAACTCTTCGGCGGCGTGGTGCTGCACAAAGGCAAAATCGCGGAAATGGCGACCGGTGAAGGAAAGACCCTGGTGGCAACCCTCCCCGTGTTCCTCAACGCGCTGACCGGAAACGGCGTGCACGTAGTCACCGTGAACGACTACCTCGCCAAGCGCGACTCCGAATGGATGGGACCGCTCTATATGTTCCACGGCCTGAGCGTGGACTGCATCGACAAGCACCAGCCCAACTCCGACGCACGCCGCCAGGCATACATGGCGGACATCACCTTCGGTACGAACAACGAGTTCGGCTTCGACTACCTGCGCGACAACATGGCCATCAGCCCGAAAGACCTCGTGCAGCGCCAGCACAACTACGCCATCGTCGACGAGGTGGACTCGGTATTGATTGACGACGCCCGTACGCCGCTGATTATCTCCGGACCGGTGCCCAAAGGTGACGACCAGCTCTTCGAACAGCTCCGCCCGCAAGTGGAACGGCTGGTAGAGGCACAGAAACGGCTCGCCACGCAATACCTTGCCGACGCCAAGCGCCTGATAGCCTCGGACGACAAGAAAGAGCAGGAAGAGGGATTCCTCGCCCTGTACCGCAGCCATAAGTGTCTGCCCAAGAACAAGGCGCTCATCAAGTTCCTCAGCGAGCAGGGCATCAAGGCGGGTATGCTCAAGACCGAGGAAATCTACATGGAGCAGAACAACAAGCGTATGCACGAGGTGACCGACCCGCTCTACTTCGTCATTGACGAGAAGCTGAACAGTGTGGACCTCACCGACAAGGGTGTCGACCTGATTAGCGGCAACTCCGCCGACCCCACCTTCTTCGTCCTGCCCGACATCACCGCCCAGCTCTCCGAACTGGAGAACGAGAAGGAGCTCTCCGACGAGGAACGCCTCGCCAAGAAAGACGAACTGATGACGAACTTCGCCATCAAGAGCGAACGCGTGCACACCATCAACCAGCTGCTGAAGGCGTACACCATGTTCGAGAAAGACGACGAATACGTGGTCATCGACGGACAGGTGAAGATTGTGGACGAACAGACCGGACGTATCATGGAAGGCCGCCGCTACTCAGACGGTCTGCACCAGGCCATCGAAGCCAAGGAGGGCGTGAAGGTGGAAGCCGCCACACAGACATTCGCCACCATCACGCTGCAGAACTACTTCCGTATGTACCACAAGCTGTCCGGTATGACCGGTACCGCCGAGACGGAAGCAGGCGAACTTTGGGACATCTACAAGCTGGACGTAGTGGTCATCCCGACCAACCGCCCCATCGCCCGCAACGATATGAACGATCGCGTCTACAAGACCCAACGCGAAAAATATAGAGCCGTCATCGAAGAGATTGAGAAGATGGTGGAAGCCGGACGTCCCGTCCTGGTGGGTACCACCTCCGTCGAAATCTCCGAGAAGCTGAGCAAGATGCTGGAAATGCGCAAGATTCCGCACAACGTGCTGAACGCCAAGCTGCACCAGAAGGAGGCCGACATCGTGGCACTGGCGGGACAGAGCAGCACCGTGACCATCGCCACCAACATGGCGGGCCGTGGTACGGACATCAAGCTGAGCCCGGAAGTGAAGGCTGCGGGCGGTCTTGCCATCATCGGTACGGAGCGTCACGAGTCGCGCCGTGTAGACCGCCAGCTGCGTGGTCGTGCCGGACGTCAGGGCGACCCCGGTTCGTCCGTATTCTTCGTCTCGCTGGAAGACAACCTGATGCGTCTGTTCTCCTCCGACCGCATCGCCAGCGTCATGGACCGTCTCGGCTTCAAGGAGGGAGAAATGATTGAGCACAGCATGATTTCCAAGTCCATCGAACGCGCGCAGAAGAAGGTGGAAGAGAACAACTTCGGTATCCGCAAGCGCCTGCTGGAGTACGACGACGTGATGAACAAGCAGCGTACCGTGGTCTACACCAAGCGCCGCCACGCCTTGATGGGCGAACGCATCGGCATGGACATCGTCAACATGATTTGGGACCGCTGCGTCAACGCCATCGAGACACCCACCTACGAAGACTGCAAAATGGACCTGCTACAGACGCTTGCCATGGAAGCCCCGTTCAGCGAAGAGGAGTTCCGCAACGAGAAGAAAGAGAAGCTCGCCGACAGGGCTTTCGACGCCGCCATGGAGCTCTTCAAGCGCAAGACCGAGCGTATGGCGCAAATCGCCTATCCGGTCATCAAGCAGGTATACGAGGCACAGGGACATATGTACGAGAACATCCTGATTCCCATCACCGACGGCAAGCGTATGTACAACATCTCCTGCAACCTGAAAGCCGCCTACGAAAGCGAATGCAAGGAAGTGGTGAAGTCGTTCGAGAAGTCCATCCTGCTGCACGTCATCGACGAAGCCTGGAAGGAGAACCTGCGCGAGCTGGACGACCTGAAACACTCCGTGCAGAACGCCAGCTACGAACAGAAAGACCCGTTGCTTATCTACAAGCTGGAGTCCGTGAACCTGTTCGACGCCATGGTAGACAAAATCAATAACCAGACCGTCTCCATCCTGATGCGCGGACAAATCCCGGTACAGGAAGCCCCTGCCGAAGCCCCGCAGCAACAGCAGCCGCAACCCCGCCAGGTAGAGGTGCGCCAAGCCGCCCCCGAACAGCGTCAGGACATGAGCAAATACCGCGAGCAGAAAGTGGACCTAAACGACCCCAACCAACAGGCAGCCGCCGCCCACGACACCCGTGAGCAGCCCCGACGCGAACCCATCCGCGCCGAAAAGACCGTAGGACGCAACGACCCCTGCCCCTGCGGAAGCGGCAAGAAGTACAAGAACTGCCACGGAAGAAATGCGTAATATTAGTGATTAGTTCTATAGTGATTAGTGATTAGTGGGTTATTGGACGCGGATTAAGCGGGAGAGGTATCTCTTGATTAATCGTAAATTCGCTTAATTCGCTTAATCCGTTTAATTCGTTCAATTCGACCAATCCAAGTCTAAAGCAAACGGTTTAGGCACGTTCTTATCAACCAATCGCTATAGAACTAACTTGCAATCATTAAACACTAATCACTATAGAACTAATCACTATAGAACTAAACACTAATCACTATAGAACTAATCACTAATACTTAAACCATGTCCCGTCTCCTTTCCTATCTGTCCCTCTCCTGTCTGTTGCTTTTGGCAGGTTGCCAAAGTGTAGAACAGTTTGCCGTAGACTATATGTTGCCGGCAGATGTCAGTTTTCCGCCCAGCCTGAAGCGGGTGGCTATTGTCAACAATATGCCCGAGGTGCCGGAGAACAAGCCGATTCTCGCCAAAGAGAAACAGAAAGACAACTATGAGATAGCCCGGAAGACGGACTACTACAACGGCAACGCCACCATCGCCACCGAATCGCTCGCCGAAGCCCTTGCCCATGAGAACTACTTCAACGAAGTGGTCATCTGCGACTCGGCACTGCGCGCACGCGACCTCACCCCGCGCGAAGGAACCCTGTCGCAGGAAGAGGTGAACCAGCTGACACACAGCCTGGACGTGGACTTCCTCATCGCCTTGGAGAACGTGCAGATACGCTCCGTCCGGAAGATAAAGTATATGCGCGACTTCGGCATCTACTACGGAACGGTAGACGCCAAGGTATACCCCACCGTCCGGGTCTACCTGCCCAACCGCAACGCGCCCATGGTGACCATCAACGCCAACGACAGCATCTTCTGGGAAGAGAGCGGCAACGGTCCCTACGTGCAGAGTAACCTCATCAGCGAGGAAGAGGCAATAAAACAAGCCTCCGAATTTGCCGGCACCATCCCCGTCCGCAAACTGCTGCCTTCGTGGAAAACCGCCAACCGCTACCTGTTCTGCGGCGGTTCCGTCAATATGCGCGACGCCGCCGTCTATGCCCGGGAAAAGAAGTGGGACACCGCCATCGAACTCTGGAAACAGACCTACGCCACCCAGAAAGGAAAGAAGAAGATGCAGGCAGCCTACAACCTCGCCGTCGGCTACGAGATGCAGGACAGCATCGCCACCGCCGCCGACTGGGCACTGAAGGCGCAAGCCGAAGCCCGCATCGTGGACGGCGTGGACAGCCGCGACCTCTCCCGACTCGACAAGCCGGACCTTCCACACTACGTCCTCACCACGCTCTACGCCGCCGAATTGGAGGAACGGAAGGAAGGTCTGTCGCGCTTGACGATGCAAATGCAGCGATTTAACGATGATTTTTAATCAAATGATGTAGATGTAATTGTTTTTTTTATACCTTTGAACGTTCATTGGTAAAGAAATACAATTATGAAACTCAGTCAACCGTCCTTATCCCTTCTCGAAACAACCATCAGACAGGCAATCGGCAAGTACGCTTGCGGTTGCGAACAAACCATCGTCACGGACATCCACCTGCAAGCCAACCAAGGCTCCGGCGAATTCCTCCTCTTCGACGATGACGACAACGAACTGGCAAGCGCCATCCTCGAAGAATGGATGACCTACGACGGCGACGACTTCTACACAAGCATGGAGCACATCCTGGGCAACCTGCTCAACAACCTGAAGAGCCAGGGCGCCTTCGACAAGCTGACCATCATGAAGCCCTTCTCCTTCGTATTGGTGGACGACGAGAAGGAGACCATCACCGAACTCCTGCTGATAGACGACGACACCCTGCTGCTGAACGACGAGCTGCTGAAAGGTCTGGACGAAGAGCTGGACGCTTTCCTGAAGGAGCTGCTGGAAAAGTAAGCCGACCATGAAAAGCCGCCTATACGTGTATCTACTTTTGTGCCTGCACCTCTGCAACCTGCACGGGCAGACAGCCGACGACAACATTGTCATCACGCAATGCACTGATTCTTACGTTTTCACCGTAGAGAAAGACGGGACACCCTGCGTACGCAACCGGAAAGAGACAGCCTACGAGGCCACCCGGATGGGCGCATCCCTGCAACCCCACACCTACTACGGGGAGTTCATCACGCTGGACGGCGCCTCCGCCAAGGGCGGAGGAAAGGCGGAATACAAAAGCGTCACTCCGGAAAACGTGTTCTTCGACGACAGCAAGGTCTGCTTCTTCAACATCCACCTCGACCGCAAAGGGAAAAAGACGGAAACGGACTTCAAGCGTACGTTCCACGACCTGCGCTACCTCACGCAAGTCTACCTGGGCGAGGAGTATTTCATCAAGGAAAAGCAACTGACGTTCATCATCCCGCAAGCCCTGTCCCACTTCCGGCTGACAGAGCGGAACTTCACGCCTGCCATCCGCTGCACCCGCAGCACCAACGCCGCAGGCGACTCCGTATTCACCTATACCGTGACGGATATGCCCGCCATGAAGAGGGAGGAGCGGATGCCCGCATCGGGCAAAGTCTACCCGCACCTGCTGATAACCGGCTCCTTCGAAGACTACCGCGCCATGTACCGCTGGTCCAACGGGCTGGCACAGGTGGACTGCCGCGTCCCCGGACTGGAGAAGTTGCTGGCGGAAATCACCGAAGGTTGCCGCACAGACCGGGAGAAGATAGGCAGCACCTATGCCTGGGTGCAACAGCACATCCGCTACATCGCCTTCGAAGCCGGCATCCAAGGGCACAAGCCCGACACCCCGGCGGAAGTGCTGCGCAAACGCTACGGCGACTGCAAAGGAATGGCGCTCCTGCTCCGCACCCTGCTGAAAGCGCAAGGCTTCGACGCCCGCCTCACCGACATCGGCACGGCCGACGTCCCCTACCCGATGAGCCAAGTGCCCACGCTGGCAGCCGCCAATCACATGATATGCACCCTTTTCCACCAAGGCAATACCTATTACTTAGATGCCACCAACGAGTACATCCCACCGGAGTTCGTGCCCGGAAGCATACAAGGCAGGGAAGCCGTCATCGAAGACGGGGAAGCGTGCATCCTGCAGACCCTGCCCACACCGGGCAGCAGCGCTTCTACCGACAGCCTGCACTACGCCTGCACTCTCTCCGACGAGCAAGCGGAATGGGCACTGCAGGGCAAGGCAACCCGCTGCTGGAGCGGAGACATGAAAGAGCTCTTCCTGACCGCCTACCACCAAAGCGACAAGGACAGCAAGCTGGGACTCTTTCCCCGTATGCTGGCAGGAAACAACCTTAACTTCCAGGCAGACTCCATCCAATGGATAGCCCAAGAACCCCGGCAAGCGTGGGCGATACTCTCCGGCACGGTCCTCAACAAGAGTGCCGTACAGCACATCGATGCGGAACTGTACATCGCCCCCGACCCGCACTGTGACTGCGACCTCTTCGACCAACCGATAGACACCGCCAAGCGCGTCCACGACTACGAACTCCCGTTCCGCTGCCGCATCGTACGCCACACGGAAGTGGAGATACCCGCAGGCTACGCCCTCGCCCACTGTCCCGAAGGCATCTCCCTGCGCACGCCGCAAGGCACGCTCAGTTGTTCCTTCCAACACCAAGGCAGCAAGGTCGTCTTCCGGAAAGTGATGGAGATAACCGAACGGCGCATCCCCCGCGACGGGATTGCCGCCTGGAACGCATCCCTGCGGAAGTGGACAGACGTATGCCACGAACTAATCATCCTCAAAAAACAATAATCACCATGAAACAGAACGTACTATACCTGACGGGGTTGCTGGCACTCTTGCTGGTTGCCCCCCGAGCAAACGCCGACGACAAAGAGAAGTACAGGCTCTTTGCCGAAGAGACCCGGAAGGCGGTATGGGCACTGGAACTTCCCGAGTTCGCCAACCCCGCCGTTCCCGACAAATACAAGGACGAGTCCGCCGTCATCCTCGCCGCGCACAGCCGTCTGGAAGTAACCAAGAAGACCCGCTTCAACGTGGGCGCGTTCCTCGGCGGCTTCCACTACATCGACCGCGAGGTGAACTGCCGCGACATCTACCGTATGCTGGTGCAAATCAACGACCAGGCAGCCCTGAAGGAGTACTCCGAGTTCGACTACCAGGCGGAGACCCGGAAGAAGAACTGGCGGTACGACGAGAAATACCAGCAGGTGCTGGGCGTGCGCATCATCAAGCCCGACGGTACCGTCAAGGAGATAGACACGGACGAGTACATGACCGTCGCCGAAGGGAAGAAAGGCGACGAGCAGCGCCAGAAGCTCGCCGTCCCGGGACTGGAAGTCGGCGACAAGGTGGACATCTTCTTCTTCAACTACACCTCCCTGGAGAACCATAACCTCGATCCCTTCGTCTTCCGTTTCCGCCAGAGCTACCCCATGCTCTCCTACACGGTGCATTGCGAGATAGACGACAAGCTCACCACCCAATACCGCACCCTGAACGGTGCGCCGGACTTCAAGCAAAGCAAGGACGCGGAGGGCAACATCCTGCTCGACGTAGCCATGAAGGAGATCGACCGGACCGAGCCCGAGCTGTGGTACAACCCCATGCGGCAAACCCCGATGACGCTGCTCTACATCACCAACAGCAAGATGAAGAAGTACACCTACATCCCCGAAAGCGCCAAGAAGGCGGGGCTGCACGCCAATCCGGACCCTGTTTCCGTACAAGCGGATGACAGGGAGTTCTTGAAAGAAGCCCGCCGCTACCAGGGCTACGGAGGACTGAGCAGCGCCATGAAGAACGTACGCCTCAATCGCCAGATAAAAGCCATCAAGAAGAAGGACTGGTCGAACGAGAAGAAAGCAGACTTCATCTATAATGCCTACCGCTTTGCCCTGATGACGGACCGCAACAGCAACTACAACAGCGAGGTGTTCAACATCCATTTCGCACGGCTGCTGTCTTGGGCGGATATCTACCACCTCACCGGAATCACCACCCACGAAGACCAGGAATCGCTGGACCAACTGGCAAGTTACCGTAACACCTCATGGTTCGTGGCACTGCCTGAGAGCAAGGCCTACTATTTCCCACCCCATGCCTACCTTATCCCCCACGAAATCCCCGCCCGCTACCAAGGCAGGCAGGCCATCCTAGAGCCGGACAAGGTGCAGGAAAAGAAAATGAAGACACCGGCAGACTGGGTACACTTCGACCTGCCCGCCAACACCGCCGAAGAGAACCTCAACGCCACCACCCTGCAAGTCGACATGGACAACACGCTGCTCACCCTCGACCGCACCGAACTGCGCACCGGAACTCAGAAAGAGTTCATGCAGCGCGCCTTGGTGAAGATGGAAGACGTGGACGCCACCTACCGCCGTATGCTCAGCATCGACAAGGAGCTTGCCGAAGAGGTAAGCAAGAAGTACGCCGACGACCTTCAGGAAGCCTTCCGCAAAGGACGCGAGCAGGAGAAGGAGGACTACAAAGGGGAGATAAACTACTACCACGGCGAGGATGCCAAAGAGTTGCTCGGCTACGGGATGAAGTCGTTAGGCAACCAGCCGGACAGCGCCGCCTTCATCTACAACGTGCGCTACACGATGGACGGCCTCGTGCGGAAGGCAGGTCCCAACTACGTGCTCTCCGCCGGAAAACTCATCGGCGACCAACTGCTGATTGAAGGCAAAGAGCGCAAACGCACCGCCGACATCGATATGTCCGCCCCGCGCACGTTCCAGTGGAACATCACCGTCAACCTTCCGGCAGGCTACAACGCCGCCCCCGAAAGCGTGGAGAAACTGAACGTAAACGTGGAGAACGAATGCGGCGCCTTCATCGCCAAAGCCACCGCCGAAAACGGCAAGTTGGCGATGAACATCACCAAACGCTACAACCACAAGACCGAACCCGCCGCCAACTGGAAGCTGCTGCTGAAGTTAGCAGATGCCACCAAGGAGTATGAAGCGCTGTCGGTGGTGCTGAAGAAGGGGGATTGAGGAGTTATTTTTAAGGAGTTATCGGAAATTAGAAGGAGTTATCGGAAATTAGAAGGAGTTATCGGGAGTTAACGGGAGTTATCACTCCGCTTCGCTCCGTTAGGAGTTAAAAGCCGATAGTCTTGCCTATAAACAGCAAGATTATTGGCTTTTACTTCTCTAAATCCTTATTATTCACTCCCTAACCTAATAACAAGTCAAAGCCGATAGCCCTGCAAATGAACAGCAAGACTATCGGCTTTTAACTCCTAACGGAGCGAAGCGGAGTGATAACTCCCGTTAACTCCTGTTAACTCCCGTTAACTCCTTAAAATCTTAAAATCTCAACATCTCAACATCCCTTCCTCAGCGCCGCAATGCTCTCCTTCAGCGAGTTGATGATGCTCTCCGCATCCGCCTGCTTCTTGCGTTCCATCTCGATGACAGCGGCGGGGGCGTTGTTCACGAACTTCTCGTTGCCAAGTTTCTTCAGGACACCTTGCAGGAAGCCTTCCTTGTGCTTCAGCTCGGCTTCCATACGGGCTATTTCGGCTTCCACGTCAATCAGGTTGCCCAGCGGGACGGCATACTCGGTAGTGCCCACCATGAAGGCGGCGGCACCGTCGGCTTTGACAGCAACCACCTGAATGGACGAGAGGTTGCACATCTTCGTGATGACGGCATCGAACGCAGCCACCGGATTCTCGCCTACCACCTGCAACTCCAGCGTTTCCTTCTGCGCGATGTTCTTCTGCAAACGGATGGAGCGCACGTTGCTGATGACCTCTTTCACCACCTCGAACTGCTGCACAAAGGCCCCATCTACTTCCGCAGAGATAGACAACGGGCTTACCATCAGGCTCTCGCCATCCTTGCGGTCGACGATGTGCTGCCACAGCTCTTCGGTGATGAAGGGCATGAAGGGGTGGAGCAAGTGGAGCAGGTTGTCGAAGAAGCCGATGGTCGTATCGTACACCTGCTTGCTGATGGGCTGCCCGTAGGCAGGCTTAATCATCTCCAGATACCATGCCGAGAACTCGTCCCAGAAGAGTTTGTAGACTGCCATCAATGCCTCGCTCAGGCGGTACTTGCCGAAGAGGTCTGCCACTTCGGCTGCCACGGCGTTCTGCTTCGACTCGAACCAGCGCATCGCCAGCGCGGCAGCTTCGGGCACGGGCACTTCATCGCTCACCTGCCAGCCCTTGACCAGGCGGAAAGCGTTCCAAATCTTGTTGTTGAAGTTACGTCCCTGCTCGCACAGCGCGTCATCGAAGAGGATGTCGTTACCGGCAGGCGCCGAAAGCATCATACCCATACGCACGCCGTCGGCACCGTAACGGTCTATCAGGTCGAGCGGGTCGGGCGAGTTGCCGAGCGACTTGGACATCTTGCGACCCAGCTTGTCGCGGACGATGCCCGTGAAGTAGACGTTCCGGAAAGGCATTTCGCCCTGGTATTCGTAGCCCGCCATAATCATGCGCGCCACCCAGAAGAAGATGATATCCGGACCTGTTACGAGGTCGCTGGTGGGATAATAGTAATTGATTTCCTCGTTGCCCGGGTTTAGAATACCGTCGAACAGGGAGATAGGCCACAACCAAGAGGAGAACCAGGTGTCAAGGCAGTCTTCGTCCTGACGCAAATCCGCCAACTTCAGGGCAGAATTTCCGGTTTTCTCCTGAGCCAGTTTCAACGCCTCTTCGGCAGTTGCAGCCACCACGTATCCGCCTTCGGGCAAGAAGTATGCGGGTATGCGGTGTCCCCACCACAGCTGGCGGCTGATGCACCAGTCCTTGATGTTCTCCAGCCAGTTCTTGTAGGTGTTCTTATACTTGGCGGGGTAGAATTTCAGTTCGTCGTTCATCACCGGCGGCAGCGCCATGTCGGCAAAGTGCTGCATCTTGAGGAACCACTGCATGGAGAGCTTCGGCTCAATAGCCACATTGGTACGTTCGGAGAAACCCACCTTGTTGGTATAGGCTTCCACCTTCTCCAAGAGTCCGGCATTCTGCAAATCTTTCTCTATCTGTTCGCGCACATCGAAGCGGTCCATACCTACATAGAGACCGGCAGCTTCGCTCAGCGTACCATTGTCGTTGAAGATGTCGATAGTGGGCAGGTTGTATTTCTCACCCAGCATATAGTCGTTGACGTCGTGCGCGGGGGTCACCTTCAAGCAGCCCGTACCGAATTCCACGTCCACATAGTCGTCCTCGATAACGGGGATGACGCGTCCTACCAGCGGAACGATGACTTTCTTGCCCGACAGCCAGCGGTTCTTCGGGTCGGCAGGGTTAATGCACATGGCCGTATCGCCCATGATGGTTTCGGGACGGGTGGTTGCCACTACGGCATAACGCTTGCCTTCGGCATCACGGTGCACCACTTCGCCTTCGGCACCGGTCTCGCCCTGCATATCGTCGTCGGCCACATAGTATCTCAGGTAGTACAGCTTGCTGTGCTCTTCCTTGTAGATGACCTCCTCGTCGCTCAGGGCGGTCAGTGCCTTCGGGTCCCAGTTCACCATGCGGACGCCGCGGTAGATGAGCCCCTTGTTATACAAGTCGACGAAGACCTTGATGACGCTTTCGCTGCGCTTCTCGTCCATGGTAAAGGCAGTGCGGTCCCAGTCGCACGAGGCTCCCAGCTTGCGGAGCTGCTTGAGGATGATGCCGCCGTGCTCGTCGGTCCACTCCCAGGCGTGCTTCAGGAACTCCTCGCGGGTGAGGTCGGTCTTCTTGATGCCCTGCGCGGCGAGTTTGTTCACCACTTTGGCTTCGGTGGCGATGGAAGCGTGGTCCGTGCCCGGCACCCAACAGGCGTTCTTGCCTTCCATGCGGGCGCGGCGCACGAGGATATCTTGGATGGTATTATTAAGCATATGTCCCATGTGGAGCACACCGGTGACGTTGGGGGGCGGGATGACGACGGTGTAAGGTTCACGGCCATCGGGTTTAGAACTGAATAATTTGTGGTCCAACCAGTACTGGTACCACTTACCCTCCACGTCAGCGGGGTTGTACTTACTTGCTAATTCCATATCGCTAAAATCTATATTTTGTTATAACGGGCGCAAAATTACGAAATTAATAGCGTTATCCGACAAAAGCAACGAAAAGAATTGCATACCTTTGGCGTAGAAATGATGATTTCATGCGGAACCGACGGAACGCGCACGTGATGCCACACGGGAGTTCTCAGGAGAAACGAAGTGTTTCACGGTAAGAAACGAAGTGTTTCATGTCCTTGAAACAAAGTGTTTCTCCCTTTGGAACAAAGTGTTTCATACCCTTGAAACAAAGTGTTTCATGCCCTTGAAACAAAGTGTTTCATACCATTGAAACGAAGTGTTTCATACCATTGAAACGAAGTGTTTCATACCATTGAAACGAAGTGTTTCATACCATTGGAACGAAATGTTTCCCTATAGAGAAACAAATTGTTCCCCTGTAGTGGAACAAGATGCACGCTGTAGCCTGACGTTTTCGGTTGACCGTTTCCGGGTTCGCCAGCAAGTGCAGCAAGCAACTGAAAGAGTCAAACCATATTACAACCAAGTATTAACACAGTCAACGATACCTACAAGATGAGACTCAGTATCACACGATTCGGAATACGGTTCAGCGCCGGGACGCTGCTGCTCGCGTCCTGCCTGCTGACGGTAGTGTGCGTGCAGGCAGTGCCCGGCTGGGGCGACGCGTACGCGCAACACGTATACCCGCCCGTAGCCCGGACGCTCTCCGCCTTCTCGCGCCTTGTCCCCTTTGCCGTGGGCGACCTGTTCATCGCGCTCAGCATCACCGGCGTGCTACTCTACCCCGTCTACGCGCGCCGCGTCCGCCACCGGCAGTGGAAGCGCATCCTGCTGGCAGACGTGAAGTACCTCCTGTGGGTGTACGTCTGGTTCTACGCGGCGTGGGGGCTGAACTACTCGCAAGGCGACTTCTACCAGCGCACCCGCATCCCCCCTTCCGCCTACAGCCCCGAACGCTTCGAAGCGTTCGCCTGCCGCTACATCGACAGCCTGAACCGCGCCTATGCCCTCATCAGCGACACTGACACCCTCAGTGCGGCATCAGTCTGCCGCGAGACCGTGCGGGCATACCGGCTGATGGGCGGTTCGCTGGGCATCCACCGCCCCTTCCACCCGTCGCCCCGCGCGAAGACGATGCTGTTCACCCCGCTCTCCTCCAAGGTGGGCGTCACCGGCAGCATGGGTCCCTTCTTCTGCGAGTTCACCCTGAACGGCGACCTGCCGCCTCTGCAATACCCCGCCACCTACGCCCACGAGTTCGCCCACTGGCTGGGCATCACCAGCGAAGCGGAAGCCAACTTCTACGCCTACCAGGCGTGCATTCGCTCGCAGTCGCGCGACATCCGCTTCAGCGGCTACTTCTCTCTCCTGCCGCACGTGCTGTCCAACGCCCGCCGACTGATGGACGAAGCTGCCTACACGGCACTCACCGGACGCATCCGCACGGAGATAAAGGAACTGTACGCCCGGCACCGCGCCTACTGGACAGCGAAATACAGCCCGCTCCTCGGCGAAGTCCAGGACTTCATCTACGACCTCTACCTGAAAGGCAACCGGATTCAGAGCGGACGGAAGAACTACTCGGAAGTGGTGGGGCTGCTGATTGCGTACGAGGAGTGGAAAAACCAGCTATGTGCTGTATACACAAGCAGAATTATTGACGGATTGAATCAGATAGATTCTTCGAAAAAGAGATTTTCATTTAAGTAACCTCGCAAATTGCACAACAAAAGTGCAGAAAACCGTAGTTTTCTGCACTTTTGTTGTGCAATTTATGTATCTTCGCATAGAGTATCGGTTGATTATTCAGACGTATTGTCAGACTTAAATAGAGAGACGAGAAAATGGACAAGCAATCAATGAATGACAAGATAGAATACATCGTAATGTTTATTTCCGAATTTTCAAAGAAACATCACCTCACCGGACGGCAGGCCTATTGTTACCTGAAAGAATTCGGAACTGTCGAAATATTGGATGAGTTTTACGATGTGATGCACACCCAAAGTTTTGAGAATATGGTAATGAATATTACCGCCTTTTGCCATAGGAAAGGGGGAGTATTGCAATGAGACTTTATCACGGTACGATATACGACATCATGGAAATCGATTTATCAAAATCAAATTCGGCAAAAGACTTTGGCAAAGGCTTCTATCTTTCTCCCGACAAACTACAGGCAGAACGATGGGCAATGTTCAAATCCATACAACTGAACGGGACGCCTAAGGTTTATGAATTTGAGTTTGACGAAAATATACTTCAAAATGCAAGTTCGGGCTTGTATATACAAAGCCCACAATATGTATACGAAGAATTAATGCACGAAATCCATACTTAACCATCTAAAAACATACACATCCATGCATACAAGACAAGAACAGATGGAAGCCTTCGGACGCTTCCTCGACATCCTCGACGAACTGCGCGAGAAATGTCCCTGGGACCGCAAGCAGACCAACGAAAGCCTGCGCCCCAACACCATCGAAGAAACTTACGAACTGTGCGACGCCCTGATGCGCGACGACAAAACGGACATCTGCAAGGAGCTGGGCGACGTGTTGCTGCACGTGGCGTTCTACGCCAAGATAGGCAGCGAAACGGGCGACTTCGACATGAAAGACGTCTGCGACCGCCTGTGCGAGAAGCTCATCTTCCGCCATCCCCACGTGTTCGGCGACGTGAAGGCGGAGACCGCCGGACAGGTGTCCGAAAACTGGGAACAGCTGAAACTGAAGGAGAAAGGCGGCAACAAGAGCGTGCTGAGCGGTGTGCCCGCCGCCCTGCCCTCGCTCATCAAGGCCTACCGCATCCAGGACAAGGCACGCAACGTGGGCTTCGACTGGGCGGAGCGCGAACAGGTGTGGGACAAGGTGAAGGAAGAAATCCGTGAGTTCCAAGCGGAAGTGGCGCACATGGACAAGGAGAAAGCAGAAGCCGAGTTCGGCGACGTGATGTTCAGCCTCGTCAACGCCGCGCGCCTGTATAAGATAAACCCGGACAATGCGCTGGAACACACCAACCAGAAGTTCATCCGCCGCTTCAACTATGTGGAAGCGCACAGCATCAAGGAGGGCAAGAACCTGCACGACATGACGCTGGAAGAGATGGACCGGCTGTGGAACGAGGCGAAGGCGCTGGAAAAGGGGCTTTAATCTTCCATGGATTGAACACAGAGACACGGAGACACAGAGTTTTAGGGAGATTCAATTCAATAGAAACAGGCTCTTACTGAATATCCCGTTTTATTATATATCCTCTGTGTCTCCGTGTCTCTGTGTTCCAAAAAGAATATCCCATTTTATTATTTATCCTCTGCGTCTCTGTGTTCCAGAAAGAAACCTCGTCACTCCCCCTCTGTCTCTCCGCCTGCCTGTGTTGCTTCAGTTTCAGACGAATCGTCCAAGCTACCGCCGCAATACTTGCAGAACCGCGCATTGTCTTCATGTCCGGAGCGGTGGCAATGGGGGCATTCCCTGTCCCTCTTGCTCCGGTAGTCTTTCATCATCGAAGCCGAGACGATGCCCGTCGGCACGGCGATTACGGTATAGCCGACAAGCATCACGCACGCCGAGAGGAAACGCCCTGCAGCCGTCACGGGCGTGATGTCGCCGTAGCCCACGGTGGTCATGGTGACAATCGCCCAATAGATGCTGTTCGGGATATTGTTGAAAGCGGAACCGGGCTGTGTGCCCTCAATCATATACATCAGTGTCCCGATGGAGGTCACCAGGATGACGATAAACAGGAAGAATACCGCTATCTTCTTGCTGCTTTCGCGCAAGGCGATGAGCAGCCGTTCGCCCTCGTTCAGGAAACTGAACAGCTTGAAGACGCGGAACATCCGTATCAGGCGGAAGGTGCGGATGATGAGCAGGTAGCGCGCGCCGGGGAAAAGCAGTCCGATGTAGAAAGGCAGGGTGGAGAGCAGGTCGACGATGCCAAAGAAGCTGAAGATGTATCTCCGCGGACGGTCCGAACAGTAGATACGGGTCAGATACTCGAACGTGAAGAAGGCGGTGAACAGATATTCCAGTACGACGAACGGTGTCGCCAGGTACGCCGGAAGCCCTTGCAGGCTTTCGACGACGACAAGCAGTATGCTGAGCAGGATACAGCCGATAAGAACCACATCGAACAGCTTCCCTGCCGGAGTGTCCGACTCGAAGATGATGACATACAGTTTCCGCTTCAGCCTCTCGTTGTGCAGGAAATGCCGGATTCTCTCTTTCAGTTTCATCATACTCCTTCCTTATTTCCTGCCCGGCTGCCGCTTCGGCGCCTTGTCCTTACCGCCGCCGTTGTGCTGCATTCCTTTCAGCAGTTCCCGGTGGAAGCGCATCTCGGCTTTCTGCACCATATAGAGTTTCTTGGCAGACAGTATCTTCTTGAACCGGACAAAATAGGCCTTATCGAGTCGGTCGGATGCGATACGCGCATCGTACACGCCTTCCATAATGGCGTCGTACTGCGCCTCGGTGGTCTCCTCGTCCTTCCCCTGACGAATCAGGTTCCACGCCTTATCGTTCAGCGCCTTCTTCTTGTCCTGCAATTCGAAATAGAGGGGGAAGAACTTAGCGGCCTCATCCTTGGTCAGTCCCGCTTTATCCATAATATATGCCTTCTGCTTGGTGCGGAACTCGGCAGGCGACAGACGTTGTTGGTCACATCCGTCCGCAGCCCGCAGCAACGGTGCCAGGCTGCACATCATGACTAATAAAACAATCAGCTTTTTCATTTCCTTCGCAATCGGTTAAAGTGGTCTGCGGCTCACTCCGCATCGGAGTCGGCCAGATAGACGTACAGTGCGTAGTCGTCCAGCATGGAGTTGTCCACAGCCATATTGATATATTCCATTTCCGTTTCCACCTCGTCGGAGAGCGTGTGGTCTGCCGCAGCGGGAGCCTGGGAGGCTACGCGGATTATCAGCGCCGCACCCGCAAACATGGCCGCCATATAGACCCACGGCTTCATCCTCTCCCACTTCGTGGGTTCTTTCGTCTCGAAAGCGGGCCGCTCCTTTTCGGGAAGACGTTCCATCAGCTCCGAGGCAAAGTTCTCAAAATATCCTTCGGGAACACGGAAGGCATTCTCCTTCCCTATCTTCCTGAGTATGTTGTCTTCTTCTTTCATAGGCTATTCTCCTCTCTGTTTGGTTAGACTTCTATTCACGTTAAAGGTTTAATCTTCTTCTCCCAATATCTTTTCTATTTTTTTCACGGCATGATGGTAGGAGGCTTTCAAAGCCCCCACCGAGGTGCCGAAGATGTCGGACATCTGTTCGTATTTCATCTCCTGGAAGTACTTCAGGTTGAACACCATGCGTTGCTTTTCGGGCAAGGTGAGCAGGGCTTTCTGCAGCGCCATCTGCGCCTTGTCGCCCGAGAAGTAGGGGTCGCTCTCCAGCTTCTGAAGGACTTCGGCTTCGGGGTCGTCCAGTGAGACGGTGTTGGCAGCCCGCTGCTTGTTCAGGAACGTGAGACACTCGTTCAAGGCAATGCGATAGAGCCAGGTGGAGAGTCTCGCCTCCGCCCGGAAATAATCGATATTGAGCCATGCCTTGATGAAAGTGTTCTGAAGCAAGTCGTTGGCATCCTCGTGCGAAAGCACCATACGCCGGATTTGCCAGTATAACTGTTCGCCGTATTGCGCCACAATCATCTCAAATCCCCGCTTCTGCGTGCTCTCCTCTTGAAGAAGTGCCAGCACTTCGCGTTCATTATAGGAAGGATTCATATATTCTGTTCTTCATTTAAGTCTTTAGACAGGCAAATATACGAAAAGTTTCATTCACACGGGTATACAGAGTGTCTCTTTTGCAAGTTGCGTGTCCGGGAAGAGGGCGCGGGCTTCGTCCAGAAGCAACTGCTCGTCGTCGTAGCGGGCGGAGAAATGGCCTATCAGCAGCTTCTTCACTCCGGCGTCGCGGGCTATCTGCGCGGCCTGCGAGGCGGTGGTGTGAAAAGTCTCCCTGGCACGCGGGGCGGCATCTTCGGCAAAGGTGGCCTCGTGGAAAAGCAGGTCAACGCCTTGTATCTGCCCGACGATAGAGGGCAGGCAGATGGTGTCCGAGCAATAGGCATAGCGGCGCGGAGCTTCGGCAGGGGTGGTCAGACGGGCATTGGGCACGACCTCCCCTTCCGGCGTAGTGTAGTCGGCACCGTTCTTGATGCGGTTCAGCTCGTACACCGGCACCTGGTAGAAGTCTACCATGTCGCGCAGAATGTGGTTGGGACATGGCTTCTCGGCAAACAGGAAGCCGCAACAGGGCATACGGTGGCGCAGGGGAATGGTGGTCACCGTCAGCGAACGGTCTTCGTAGATTGCCGACGGCTCCTTGGTATCGAACTCATGGAAAAGCACCTTGTACGTCATCTGACGGTTGAAGAAGCGGAGCATCGGTGTCAGCAGTTCTTCCAGTCCCTTGGGAGAATGGATATGCAGTTCGGCAGTACGCCCCAGCAGGTTGAGCGTGGAAATCAGTCCCAACAGCCCGAAGCAGTGGTCGCCGTGCAGGTGGGAGATAAAGATGTGGTTCAGGCGCGAGAACTTGAGCCGCGACTTGCGGAACTGGAGCTGGGCGCCCTCGCCGCAGTCTATCATAAACAGCTTGTCGCGCAAGTTCACCACCTGCGAAGTAGGGAAATGGCGGGTCGTGGGCAACGCCGACCCACAACCCAGAATATGCAAATCAAACTTTTCCATCAAACGAAGAGCAAATGTTCCTTAGTTCGTTTTTAGAATAGCGCCTTTATCTCCGAAACTTCGAACACGCAATCCAACTGTTTGCCGGAGGTGTTGCCTTTATATCGATAGACCAGTCCCTTGTTGTCCTTCATGCAGGCTTCCAGGAATGCTTTCAACGACGGGTCGGAGACGTTCAAGGAGGCTTTGATGTTTTGTTTCAGCTGCGCGGCGCTCGCTTTCAGGTCGTCCATGCTGACTTCCTTCTCATCGACCGTATAGTTGTAGACTACGTTGTCGGCCTCGATGGTCAGCTTGTCGAGCGTGGTGCTTTCGTCGATGGTCATCGGACACGAAACGTTGGTCACCCTCACCAGCTCTTCCAGTTTCCGGCGGTCGCTTTCCTCGCGGCTCATGCCCGGGTTCAGGAACTTCTTCAAGTCTTCCGTATCCAGGTAGCACGACGCCTCTTTGCCCGTGCCTTTTCCCTTGTATATAACCTTTATCCCCGATTGGCAGGCAACGACCAGCTCCAGCATCTCCTTGACTCCGCCCGTCGGGTTGTTGAACATAGCGGATATCGCCGACTTCATCACCTCGGGATTCTTCTCCAAGGCTTCCAGATTGACGTACTCTTCGTTCATCACAAGGGAATAGACCACGTCTGTCCCGTTGAAGTCAATGCTCGTTATCTCACCTCCCGCACCCACACTGATGGGACACTGCTTGTTTGCGACCTCAATGGCCAACTTAAGTTTGGTTTTCTGGCTGCAACCGGTGAGCAACACAAGCGACAGACAGGCCAACAACAGAGCCTTACCCGAAATCTTGACTAAATTCTGCATAGTAAATCGAAATTAAATGCTTGTTTTGTTTTCTGCAAAGATAAACATAAAATAAAAAAACATCCCCTGTCGCACGAAAATCTATCGGGGAAAAGTGATACAGGGCTTTTCTCAATAAGAAAAGGAAAAGGCGTCTGTGTCTCCACAAACGCCTTTTCCTTATTATTATATAGGAAAGTGATTACTTCTTTCCGGCTTCCATCTGCTCTTTCAAAGCAGCCAGCGCGTCGATGTCGCCCAGCGTTGTAGAAGCAGCCTGGTTCTGGATAGTGACCGTAGCCTCTTCTCTCTTGCCGCCTGCTCTCTTCGCCTTCTTCTCAGCCTTCTCTTCAGCCTTGGCTACATCTTCGAAGATGCGGCTGTGAGACAGGATGATACGCTTGGCGTCCTTGTTGAACTCGATAACCTTGAACTCGAGCTTTTCGTCCAGCGCAGCTTGCGAGCCGTCTTCCTTAACGAGGTGTTTCGGAGTAGCGAAACCTTCCACGCCATAAGGCAGAGCGACAACAGCACCCTTATCCAGCATTTCGATGATAGTACCTTCGTGTACGGAACCTACAGTGAACACCGTCTCGAATACATCCCAAGGATTCTCTTCGAGCTGCTTGTGGCCGAGGCTCAGGCGACGGTTTTCCTTGTCGATTTCCAGTACCTGTACTTCGATGTCGGCACCAATCTGAGTAAATTCGGAAGGATGTTTCACCTTCTTCGTCCAAGAGAGGTCGGAGATGTGAATCAAGCCGTCAACGCCTTCTTCGATTTCAACGAACACGCCGAAGTTGGTGAAGTTGCGAACCTTTGCAGTGTGCTTGCTGCCTACAGGATACTTCTCTTCGATAGTTTCCCAAGGATCGGCCTTCAGCTGCTTGATGCCGAGAGACATCTTGCGTTCTTCGCGATCCAGTGTCAGCACTACAGCCTCTACTTCGTCGCCCACCTTCATGAAGTCTTGTGCAGAACGCAGGTGTTGCGACCAAGACATTTCAGATACGTGAATCAGACCTTCAACGCCGGTGGCGATTTCGATGAACGCACCGTAATCGGCCATAACGACTACTTTACCCTTCACGTGGTCGCCTACCTTCAAGTCCGGATCGAGCGCGTCCCAAGGATGCGGAGTCAGCTGCTTCAGGCCGAGGGCGATACGCTTCTTCTCATCGTCGAAGTCGAGGATAACGACGTTGAGCTTCTGGTCGAGTTCAACCACTTCTTTCGGATCGCTGACGCGACCCCAAGAGAGGTCTGTGATGTGAATCAAACCGTCTACGCCGCCCAGGTCGATGAATACGCCGTAGGATGTGATATTCTTAACGGTACCTTCGAGCACTTGTCCTTTCTCGAGCTTACCGATGATTTCCTTCTTCTGTTGTTCAAGTTCGGCTTCGATAAGAGCCTTGTGAGAAACAACGACGTTCTTGAATTCCTGGTTGATTTTGACAACCTTGAACTCCATAGTCTTGCCAACGAATACATCGTAGTCGCGGATAGGCTTCACGTCGATTTGAGAACCCGGCAAGAATGCTTCGATGCCGAATACGTCGACAATCATACCACCCTTCGTGCGGCACTTGATGTAACCCTTGATAATTTCTTCGTTTTCCAAAGCGGCGTTCACACGGTCCCAAGAGCGTGTAGCGCGTGCTTTGCGGTGCGACAGAACGAGCTGTCCTTTCTTGTCTTCCTGGTTTTCGATGTATACCTCTACCGTATCACCTACTTTCAGGTCGGGATTGTAGCGGAATTCATTCAGAGGAATGATACCGTCTGATTTGTAACCGATGTTCACAACTACTTCACGCTTGTTCATTGCGATTACGGTTCCGTCAACCACCTCGCGGTCGTTAACCTTGTTCAGCGTGTTGTCATACGCCTTCTCCAAGTCTTCGTGACTTACATTCGTTACGGTCTCGCCGTTCTCGTAAGCATCCCAGTTGAAGTCTTCAATGGGAGCGACATTCTTTAAATTTTCCATTAATAAATAATTTGTTTAACTCGTTAATTAAGTGAGACTTTATGTTGACTCATTCTTTTTTAAATCGGGCGCAAAGATAGAAGTATTTTCTTGAATGACAAAATAATCAATAAAATATAACTTCTACATATCATTTATCCCATATTTTAAATCTATTCGTTTCAAATAAGTATCTGTATAAGACTTGAACGACGAATTTGGTATAAACAAATCATTGATATTTCGGTTCTCATCTATCACAAAATAGTAAGGTACATTCTTCTTAGACACACCCAATATATTTTCCTCCACATAATAACACTTTTTCTTTATGATTCTTTCCTTCAATTCCGGATTTTTCCTTACAGATATAATACATATATGTCTATTAAAAGAATAATCAGTAAATTTCTTCTTCACTTCCTGTATAGCATAATTAATACAACTCATACATACATTTTCATCCATTGATGGAGTATAAATAATCAGACACAGGAGTTCTATAACATCAAATATGTTTTTAGTTTCTTCCTTACGAATTAAATTAGTACTATCCAAAATAAGAACATTACCACTCAATGATATATCAAAATAATCTTCCAAAAAACGTTTTTCACCTATAACAGAATTTATACTCACCTGCATTTTGTTTTTTCGCCAACAATTTCCACAAACAAAACCTGCTACACAAACTAAAATACATATAGACAGACACAACAATATTTTCTTCATAATAATGTTTTTACTTTATAAGCAACAATTATAGGATTGTCCGTTTCTTGTATAAGTTTCATCTTATCCATATCATTCCTGTTCATCAAGGTGGTGTCAATTACATATGGTAAATAATCAGGCTCACTTACATAATAAAGAGTATTGCCTTGTACAAAACTTGGAATCAACAATTGCCTTTTTTTATTAAATTCATTTTTCAAAACAAACATTTCGTTACTAAGCTTACTTCGAAACGCAACATGAAGACGTTGTCTAAATTCAAAAAAGGCAATGGTACACGTTGGTAAATCATATTTCGAATAAGGATAAGCATAATCATGTTCTTGCATATATTTAGCGCTATATCTTTTATCCAAGCCTTCCGGAAGTTTTTCCATTCCAAAATTATATTCACCGAAATCTAACCGAAACACCAAATCCTTATCCATCAATCCATTTATCACATACAAATCATTAGAAGGGTAAGGCGGAGAATAATAAATTATACCATCTATTTTTTGCAATGAGTTAGTAACTTTCACAAACGAATTGCCTTGTTCATCAACTATCTTTTTCAGTATTTTCCGATTACTTTTCGAATAAAGCTTCAAGGACGAATTTTTAGTAAGATTACTAACAAACAAAATAGAATCCTCATTCAACCTCTCATATTGGCTGGACGGTAAAATATCCTTGGGTAATTCCAACGCATTCACAATCCGCATTGATGTCGAATATTCTTTCAACTTATACGAAAGAGCATCGAAAATTTCAATGTTACCATTATCAAGAACCTGAAAGTCAGAAAGACTGACATAACCATTAGGACCATTTCGACGATATCCTTGAGTACTTCTTAAAAAACGCCCACATTTATCAAATACAAAAATGTTTTTCAAATTATCATTTATGTAATAGCACTCATTTTTCAACACGACTCCTACGACTTTTTTAATCAAAGAGCTGTCATTTGTTTCTAACGGTATCAGGCTAATACTATCAATAATCAATGATAAATCCATTTCTTTAGATGAAAGAGGATTTATCTTCCATATATCCCCTTTATTGATTATAGCTTTTTGACAACTTATAACCAATAAAGGGAAGAGTAGAGCTATATATTTCCACTTCATAAGCAATATCAACACGGAACATCATCTAAACAAACATCATTCGGATCACCAGTTGCTTCCCAACAGTCCCATCCCTTATACATACCAAAAGGTGTGTATATCGGAACACAATCACCTGTCCAACATTTTCCTTCCGTATCACTACTACCACATTCTATCACCACTTCCGGCAATTCATAACGCGCCAAAGCCTCTACTTCATTTAAAACAAAATCAATAAACGTCTTAGGTTTCTGACTAAAATAAACGCCAGTTCCCATAATCACTGCAATCACCAAAGATACCATCAATTTTCTTCTCATAACATTTCTATTTAAATTAATACACTAAAATTCTTACAACACTTTTCTGGTAAAAGTAAAAACGCTTTCATCTCATTCTATTTTTTCTATGTTTCCATCGGCCCACAAATTGAAAGTTAAACATCTATTTTACTAATATTCCTCATACACTTCGTCAACTTTAGTGTGCGAAATAGGGCAATCTATAGAACCGGAACCGAAACAGAATATATCATGATTATATTCAGGATACGCCAAAGCATCTATATTGCTCAAAAGTAAATCACCATCCTGTTCCGATTGATTAAAATACACATAGCTCCAAATTCCTGAAGCTATTACAAGCATACAAAACAATAATGATTTCATTCTACTTTTCATAGTACCAATATTTTAAATAATTGACGGTAACAAAGAAAAATAATCTTTTTCAAATAAGACACAAAATATAAGAAAAAGGAACGTGAGAAATACTTCACGTTCCTTTTCCTCGCTATATATCAGCTATTTACTTCTTTATAATCATTTGATATTTACCCTTACCTTTCAGAGGTTTTATTTGAACAGAACCGTCCGCAAACAATTTTCGCACTCCCGAAACGGCTTTCCGAATTCGTTCGTCTACCGCTCTATCATCTGTGCCCCATCCACAAACTCGGCAAATTTCATTTTTTGAAAGAGTGTAATCCGGCGCTGTAACAAAAGCATAAACCAGCCTACTTTCCTGCACCGTACAAAGTATTTCTTTGTTGTCACGACTAAGCACACACTTCCACCTATCAAAGCTATAGTTTCCTATTTGTAAAATATCAGAAAAGGGAACTTTCACAATCTCCTTTGCTTGCCTTCTATCAGCAACAAACACATACCTCACACCAAAAGCAAAGGCCATTACAACAAAGACCAACATAGTTCCGACAACTGCAAAATTCGCACTTATCACAAAGATGCCTACTTTATAATACGGCGTCAACACCATTGTGTACATACTATCCAAATAGTAAGAACCAAGAGCATATTTATCCTTACAGACTGTAGGTTCGCCAGCACACGATAACCGCGAAAGCGAATCCCCCAAAAGTACTACATTCAATTTTAAAGCACACCTACTATCTATACCGGCCTTTTCCAATTCCTGCCTCCACCGCGCTAAAAGAGAATCCAAAGAGAATTGTCCGGTCCGATATAACCTGCCAACTTTTACACCTGTTTCACTCAAAGAATATAAGCTTTGTTTTTCTTTTCGGTCATCAATCTCCACCGTAAATGTTCCCTTGGAGTTTTTTACTTTACGTATGCGTTGCCGCATGACAGGCGGTGATATTTTCCGCGACATTATCCGTTCCTCAGATTCATCACAAAACATTTTTCCCGCCGCATATCTCAAACACGCCAACGCATCTTCATGTACTTTCGTTTTTAGACTTTCTCTTCTCAGACCGACGAAAAAGACGAACAATACCATCATCAAAACAATACTTATCCCAATCAGCCGACCGAATTTCTTGTGTCTTTCATTAACCATAAATTAAACCCACTAAGTTTTATCCAATGTTTTTTTGTGCGTGCCAATAAAGCAATTTTTTACAAAGGCAAATTTGTGTACATCACATATATCATCTTTCCACCGCCCAGCATTCCACATTCCGTTTCTCCGCACTGAACTCCACACCGACTTTTATCACTTGCCGGTCCTCAGCCGCATAAGGAAGCACATAGCCTTTTTCGTCAATCTGACACATCGCCTGTCCGACAGTTCCTTTCAGTTTAAACTCAAATACATAAATGAATTTAGGAGTCTTGACCACAGCGTCCGCACGGCCTCGCGAGCTATGCACCTCCGCCTGGGTGAATTGTCCCATCAATTTGAATATCAAGTAAATGACGACCTGATAGTGCCGTTCCGTCCGGTCGTTCAATTCGTATGGGAAATCGGCGAAAAAAGCTTCAAAGCGGCGCATAAAAGCATCGACGTCGCCATTGCGTAGTTCTTGAACAAACTTGCCCACATAGAAACTTCGCTCTTCATCCGTCACTGCCGTATAGAAGGGAACCAAGAAATTGAGAAAGCCGTAGCGCACTTCGTCATTAGGAAAGCCTAAACGATACAGTCCAAACTCCTTATCATATTCCTTTATAGTCAAATAGCCACTCTGATAAATCAATGGAATAGGATTTTTCCGGTCCGCATGGTATTCGGTAAAAGCGGAGGCGGATGTTTCCATACCGTCCATCAACAAACGGAGGTCGTAATCGCTTTCTTTCAGCAATTCGACAAGGAAAGTAGGGGTCCCCGTCTGAAACCAGTAATTGCCGAACTCCTTACTGAAGAAAGCATTCAAAACACTGAACGGATTGAACACGCCTTCGCCATCGGGATGGAAATGATAGCCGTCGTATTGACGGGTCATCGCATCCACGGCTTCTCCCACATCCATTCCATTGGCAGACGACAAGACCCTAATCTCAGGCCCAAAATTAGCAAGGAGTTCTTCGTGGGTGATACCGCAAAGAGTAGAGAAATCACGATTCATGCTAACGTCATTCAGCTGGTTCAGGTCGCTGAACACACTGACTTGGGAAAATTTGGTGACACCGGTCAGAAACGCAAAACGAAGGTAGCGGTCTACACTCTTCAATACTCCATAAAAGGCTTTCAAGGTAGAACGGTAAGACTCAAGAAGCGGTTCATTCTGAATGGCTTGCAGCAACGGTTTGTCATATTCATCCACCAAAACCACCACCCCCTTTCCCGTCTGTTCGGAAGCGCGGCGGATGACATAGGCAAAGCGTTCTTCCGGAGCACGGTCACATTTTTCTTCCCCATACACGGCTTCCCATCGTTCCAGGTGCTGGTTTAAAATCGCATCCAGTTCCGCCTGAGTGGAGTATTTGCGGGCATTCAGGTCTAAATGCAACACAGGATATTCTTCCCACTTCATTTCCAATTTTTCCACTGCAAGCCCTGCAAAAAGCTCACGTTTCCCTTTGAAGTAGGCCTCGAACGTAGAAACCAACAGGCTTTTCCCAAATCGGCGCGGACGGCTTAGAAAGAAAGGTTTGCCAATGTTCGCCATGGTCCACATCAAGGCCGTTTTATCAACATACAGATACCCGTCTTTACGAATATCCTCGAAAGTCTGAATCCCGATAGGGAGTTTTCTACCCGTTACCAACATACTGTTTTTACTTTTTTTTTGATTGCCGTCACCCACGTATTTGCGACAAAAATACGAATTATACAGGTGAAAACAAAAGAAAATAAACCCCGAAATACTTGACAAGAGCCATCTTGATATCGTATATTTGCACAACGGACAACCAACGGCATAGGCAAGTCACCCAAATGACATAAAAAAGCGACATTTCACCCTGTGATTTGCCGCTATTTTTGTATTCATATTTCAACGTGCCGTTTTATAGTCTCAAAAACTCCTTTAATAAATTACGGACGAATTTTAGTAAAATTCTCCAAGAATTATAGTAAAATTCAAAGCATATTTGTTAAAGGCCGATTTCATTTGTCTTACCATTTTACTTTTCCATAAGGTTTACACTGTCCGCATTCTTTACCTACAGGCACAAAAGGAGGTAGATTACGGCAATCTGCCAGCAACGGCAACAGTCCGCGGATTTACCGGTTGAACAGCTCGAACGTGAACTTCACCCCCACCTCCCGATACTTCCAGTTGGCAAAGCTCGCAAAGACGCCGAAGTCGAAGACGTGCGTGCCGATGCCATACCCCAGCTCAAGGTAGGGATTCAGGTGAGGAACCATCAGGGCGTTCAGATAAAGGCGCTCGTTCAGCACATACTGGGTGTATTTCCGCAGGTGGCGGAGCAGCAGGAACGGGGCTTCGTACGTCAGGTGCCCGCGGACATATTCGCGGGAGGAGTTATACCAGCGTCCGTCGAGCAGCTGGAACACTCCGCCGATTTCATCGTTCCAGCCGACAGGAAGATTGGAGCGCGACAAATTGGCGAAATCCACAAAGTAGAGTTCCCGCTGACTGGTGAAAGCGCCCCAGCCGAGGCGGTAATAGATGTCGCGCATCAGTCCCAGCGGGATGTTGTGCTGGAAATCCACTTCGATGCGCTCGTACTTTCCGGTGCTTTTAATCACACCGCTGATGCCGCGTTCCCAGTCGACCGAGACGGTGGGATATTTGGAGCGAAGGTTGATTTTACGGTCGCCGCTCATGTAATAATACTGTCCCGGCGTCCACGTCAGCCGCACGCGGGGCGCGAAGCTGTTGTAGCTGTGGCGGAACTTACGCAGAATCGAAGGGTCGAATCCCGGATAAACCGTCGAAACGCCCGTCGACATGACATTCGGGACGTTGGGATAGAGCAGGACGAAGCGCGAACGTTCCACCTCGGTGCGCCGGTGCATGGAAAGGCCCACGTCCAGGGTCAGCCCGTTGACAATCTCCCAGCTGTGGCGTATGTGCAGATAGAGGTCCTTGAAGTAGTCCAGATGAATCTGGTCGAAATCGAAGAGGCTGTCGGGGATGGCCTTCAGGTCGTCCAGCACGTCACTGCTGTAGATACGGTTGCCGTTGCCCACGCTGACGTGCAGGGCGGCGCGCTTGCGGGGCCAGTAGTCGAAATCGGAGTTGACGGACCAGTAGAACTCTTTCCGCTTGAAGTTATAGCCCAGCTTGGGGACGACACGCAGCAGGCGGTCGCCCGCGAACAGGCGGTTGTATTTGAACTCCTGGCGGTAAGAGAATCCGTTGCTCTTGCTGTAGCTCAGCAGCAGGGGGTTGATGAGCGGCGAACAACGCACGCTTCCCATTTTGGCAAGGTCTACCGTATACTTGCTGACCAGCGCGTCGCCTACCTGTCCCCAGAACTCCAGCCGTTTGTTCTTCGGCTTTTTCCGGGAGAGAAGCGTGTCGCGGCGCAAGAAGAAGTCTTCGTAGAGCCGGTGCTCGTGCACAGTCAGCGGGATGGGTCGCAGCCGGTTGAAGCTGGCGGTGTCGCGCCGGTAAGCATTGGTGTCCGTCAGCAGGGTGTACGACTCGGACAGGTCGTAACGGCTCTTCGTCCGGTTGCGCCGGGCTGCGGCGGCGGGGTCTTTCCGATGGATGTCCTTGTAGTCGAGCACTGCCGTATAGCTGCCGTCTATCACGTTGCCCAGCAGGCGGAAGGTGGCGTCGACGTTGAAGTGCACGGGCAGGAACTCGTCTTCGCTCCCCACCTGCCCCATCTTCACCAGGTTGTTGAAGCGGAGCATTTCGGAGCGTCCGGAGAAGCGCAGTTCCCGCACGCTCCACACGTTGTCGCTGACAATCATGTATCCGCCCACCAGCTGGAAGCTCTTGCTCTTCGGCATGAAACGGATGCGGAAGCTGCGGTCGTGCGCCTCGCCCATGATGGAATCGACGTAATAGACGTAGAACTTCTTCGCATTGGCGGCCAGCGGCGAAAGCAACTTGTCATATAATAAGGTAGAGGAGTAGACGTTGATATGGAAATATTCGAGCAGGCGGCCGTCCAGTTCCCACAGTTCGGAAGAGGTGCCCACGCTGGCTTTCACCTTTTGGTCGTAGATGTCGGGAGCGGTATAGTGCAGTTCGCTGTAGGTCTCCATCATATACTCGCGCACCCCTTTCTTGATGCGGAACATGGAAGGGATGAAACGCAGCAGGTGGTTCTTCTTGCGGATGTTGGCCCAGCCCTTTATGTAGAGTTCCGCCTTATACTCGTCGACAATGCGTTCGTAGAAGGGGGCGAAGAAGATGACCTTGTCCATGATAGAGTCCGCATAGGCACGCTGCCCCGCATACGACGAAGGAACGGCCGTGGCACCTGCTTTCTGCCAACTTGCGCACAAGAAGCAGACTCCTATCCATATACATATAAAACGTCTCAACCGCAATATCTCCTTAGCTGGGAACAAATATAATCAAAAGTAACAACATACCTCTTTATTCTTTGTTCATTTCACAGCTTTTTTCATTGAAAGGAGTTATGCTTCCTTTCAGGCACGAATCTCCGCCAAACCGCCGCTTTTCGTACAACGCCCCCTGTTCCGAGGGGGTGCATCGGGAGAAAATACACGTTTTTCCGAGATTACCCCTCAAAAAATAAGGGGTAAATCAGAAAAAACATATAATTTTGCGCCCAACAACCAATAAAAGAAAAGACACGTATGTCAAAAATGAGATTTTTTGCCCTGCAAGAGCTCGCCAACCGCCGTCCTCTTGAAGTAGTCACCCCTTCCAACAAGCTGTCCGACTACTACGGAAGCCATGTTTTCGACCGTAAGAAAATGCAGGAATACCTGCCTAAAGAGGCCTACAAGGCCGTGACGGACGCCATCGAGAAAGGAACGCCCATCAGCCGCGAAATGGCCGACCTGATTGCCAACGGCATGAAGAGCTGGGCCAAGTCGCTGAACGTCACCCACTACACCCACTGGTTCCAACCGCTGACAGACGGTACGGCCGAAAAGCACGACGGCTTCATCGAGTTCGGCGAAGACGGAGACGTCATCGAACGCTTCTCCGGCAAACTGCTCATCCAGCAGGAACCGGACGCCTCGTCCTTCCCCAACGGCGGCATCCGCAACACGTTCGAAGCACGCGGATACACGGCATGGGACGTCTCGTCGCCCGCCTTCGTGGTAGACACCACGCTCTGCATCCCGACCATCTTCATCTCCTACACCGGCGAAGCGCTGGACTACAAGACTCCCCTGCTCAAAGCCCTCGCCGCCGTGGACAAAGCCGCCACGGACGTCTGCCAGCTGTTCGACAAGAACGTGACGCGCGTATTCGCCAACTTAGGTTGGGAACAGGAATACTTCCTCGTTGACTCCGCGCTCTACAACGCCCGACCGGACCTCTGCCTGACGGGACGCACCCTCATGGGACACTCCTCCGCCAAAGACCAGCAGCTGGAAGACCACTACTTCGGCTCCATCCCGCCGCGCGTCACCGCCTTCATGAAGGAGCTGGAGATAGAGTGCCACAAACTGGGCATCCCCGTCAAGACCCGCCACAACGAGGTGGCACCCAACCAGTTCGAGCTGGCGCCCATCTTCGAGAACGCCAACCTCGCCAACGACCACAACCAGCTGGTGATGGACCTGATGAAGCGCATCGCCCGCAAGCACCACTTCGCCGTACTGCTACACGAGAAGCCCTACAGCGGCGTCAACGGTTCGGGCAAGCACAACAACTGGTCGCTCTGCACTGATACCGGGATAAATCTTTTTGCTCCGGGGAAAAATCCGAAAGGTAATATGTTATTCCTCACTTTCCTGGTGAACGTGCTGATGATGGTCTACAAGAATCAGGACCTGCTCCGCGCCTCCATCGCAAGCGCCGGAAACAGCTACCGCCTGGGCGCCAACGAAGCGCCGCCCGCCATCCTGTCCATCTTCCTGGGCAAGCAGCTCTCTTCCATCCTCGACGAGATAGCCCGCCAGGTGAGCAACAGCAAGATGACCGCCGAAGAGAAAACCACGCTGAAGCTGGGCATCGGGCGCATCCCCGAAATCCTGCTGGACACGACCGACCGCAACCGCACCTCGCCGTTCGCCTTCACGGGCAACCGCTTCGAGTTCCGCGCCGCCGGTTCGTCGGCCAACTGCGCCGGTGCCATGATTGCCATCAACGCCGCGATGGCCAACCAGCTGAACGAATTCAAAGTCTCCGTCGACAAACTGATGGAAGAGGGTGTCGGCAAGGACGAAGCCATCTTCCGCATACTGAAGGAGACCATCATCGCCTCCGAGCCCATCCGCTTCGAAGGCGACGGCTACTCGGAGCAGTGGAAGCAGGAAGCCGCCAAACGCGGGCTGACCAACATCTGCCACGTGCCGGAAGCCCTGATGCGCTACATGGACAACCAGGCGCGTTCCGTGCTGATAGGCGAACGCATCTTCAACGAAACGGAACTGGCGTGCCGCCTCGAGGTGGAGCTGGAGAAATACACGATGAAGGTACAGATTGAAAGCCGCGTCTTGGGCGACCTTGCCATCAACCACATCGTCCCGACCGCCGTCATCTACCAGAACCGCCTGCTGGAAAACCTGCGCGGACTGCGCGAGACCTTCACGCCGGAAGAGTACGAAGTGCTCAGCGCCGACCGCAAGGAGCTGATACGCGAGATTTCCCACCGCGTCACCGCCATCAAAATGCAGGTACGCGAAATGACGGAAGCCCGCAAAGTGGCCAACCACATGGACAACTACAAGGACAAGGCATTCGCCTATGAAGAGAACGTGCGCCCCTACCTGGAAAGCATCCGCGAGCATATCGACAACCTCGAAATGGAGATAGACGACGAGATATGGCCGCTGCCGAAGTACAGGGAGCTGCTGTTCACCAAATAAAGCCCGGTCTCGCGGGGATGTGTCAGGGCCTTTTTCTCACGGCTCTTTCATTCAAAGGAATTATTGGGAGTTAGGAGTTAGAAGGAGTTATCACTTCGTTAGGAGTTAAAGGAGTTATCGGGAGTTAAAGCCGATACTCTTGTGCCGGGGATGCCGTTGCAGGAGTATTGGCTTTAACTCCTAAGCCGACTTGTCGGCTGATAACTCCCGATAACTCCTTCTAACTTCTTTAACTCCCGATAACTCCTTTAAAAACAAGAGCCGTGGTCTTTTTCTGCATCTTTTTACCATATTTGTGCAATATTTAAATTTTTCTTTTTACATTTGTGCTTTACAACACAGTTTTGCAGCAGTTATGGTAAAAATTAATTTATCCGACATCAACGTTCCGGAGTTAATACCCGATATATGGTCACCCCTGAATGAAGAGCAGCGGGAATTTCTCGCCAGCCATTTTACACTTCAGAATTATAAGAAGAACGAGATTATCCATTGCGAAGGCGAGACTCCCGCCTACCTGATGTGCCTGCTGAACGGGAAAGTCAAAATCTACAAAGACGGCGTGGGCGGCAGGAGCCAAATCATCCGCATGATTAAGCCCACCGAATATTTCGGATATCGCCCCTACTTCGTACAAACGGACTATGTGACCGCAGCCAGCGCATTCGAGCCTTCCCTGGTCTGCCTGATTCCGATGACAGCCATTATGACTTTGCTGTCGCAGAACAACGATCTGGCCATGTTCTTCATCCGGCAGTTATCCATCGACCTCGGCATCGCCGACGAGCGCACCGTGAACCTCACACAGAAGCATATCCGCGGCCGTCTGGCTGAGTCGCTGCTCTTCCTGAAAGAGAGCTACGGGCTGGAAGAAGACGGCTCCACATTGAGCATCTACCTGTCGCGCGAGGACTTGGCAAACCTGTCTAATATGACCACCTCCAACGCCATCCGCACCCTGTCGCAATTCGCCACCGAACGCCTGATAACCATCGACGGAAGAAAAATCAAGATTATCGACGAGGAGAAACTGAAGAAGATAAGTAAGATAGGATGAGAAATGAAGAATGAGGAATGAAGAATTTTGAATTATGAATTATGAATTATGAATTAATAGAGCCGGTATTTTCGTTGGGGTATTGCATACTACGGAGCTAAAGTGCACTCTACACAACACCGTTCCATTTCATACCCACAGCTCCAATAATTCAAAATTCAAAATTCTTCATTCTTAATTCTTCATTCTTAATTTAATAAGAATCTTTCCGCCTCAATCGCCGCCATGCATCCTGTGGCAGCGGCCGTGATGGCCTGTCGGTAATGGCGGTCGGCAACGTCTCCTGCAGCAAACACTCCGGGAATCTTTGTGCGGGGAGTACCGGGTTCCGTCAGGATATAGCCTGTCTCGTCGGTGTCGAGGTAAGGTTTAAAGATGTCGGAGTTGGGTTTATGACCGATGGCAAGGAAGAAGCCGTCGATAGCCAGGTCGTAGCGTTGTTCGTCCGCTTCGCCCATACGTTTCACCAGGTGTACGCCTTCCACGCCGTCATCTCCAAAGAGTCCCACTGCATTGTGCTCGAACAAGACTTCGATTTTCTCATTATTCATGACGCGCTCCTGCATGATTTTGGAAGCACGCAGGAAAGGCTTGCGCACAATCAGATAGACCTTGCTTGCCAGGCCTGCCAGGTAGGAAGCCTCCTCGCAAGCCGTATCTCCGCCGCCAACTACCGCCACAACTTTCTTGCGATAGAAGAAACCGTCGCACGTGGCACAAGCGCTGACGCCCATGCCGGCATACTTCTTCTCGTCTTCCAAACCCAGATACTTGGCAGTGGCTCCGGTGGCGATAATAAGGGTTTGCGCTTCGATAACTTTCTCCTCGTCGATGGTCACCTTATAGGGAGCCGCGCTCAAATCGGCAGCCGTAGCCACGCCGATACGCAGGTCTGCGCCGAAACGTTCGGCCTGCTTACGCAAATCGTCCATCATCTGTGTGCCGTTGATGCCTTCCGGATAACCGGGAAAGTTCTCGATATCAGTGGTGGTGGTCAGCTGCCCGCCGGGCTGCAGACCCTCATAGAGTACCGGAGAGAGGTTGGCACGCGCAGCATAAATAGCCGCCGTATATCCGGCAGGGCCGGAACCGATAATCAAACACTTTACTTTTTCTGTTTCCATTTTATTTAAGTTTAATAAGTTTACGAGGGGACGAGGGTATGAGTTAACGAGGGTACAAGTTAACGAGGCTACGAGGCAAGGTGATTCAGGCTACCGGCATCTTGTTCTCCAAAACAGACATATAGGAAAGCCTTGTACACTTGTTCACTTGTCCACTTGTTCACTTGTCACTTGTCCACTTGTCTACTTGTCACTTGTCCACTTGTTCACTAAGACTCACACGCTATCATCTTAAGTCAATGAGTTCGGCCGTCGGATAATCTTTCCTATCGAACACGAAAAGGCTGTCGGCATACTCCTTGCCTGTTTCGCAGGAGTTTATAAGCACCAAAACAGCCTCCTTGCTTCCCCGCCGGACCATGCTGAACTTCAAAGGCCTGTACGAACCTTTCTCTATATAGAGAATCACACATTGCATCCCCTGGCTTCGCCGGGTAGCCGTCATCACCACCTTGCAGGTGGTGGCATCCGAAGCGTTGCCTATCGGGGCGAGCTTCAGCTTATAGCCCTGCTTGTAGAGCGACAACCAGGCATAAGGGTTGATGCTCTCCAGCTCCTCCGAAGTAGGCTCGGAGAGATTCACCTCGTCGCTCGAAGCAAGATAGCTCCACTGCGTACGTCCGTCGAACCACGTCGTCATCCCCTCGGTCTCCAGCAGGAACTTATCTCCCTTCAGGCGGATAACGCCGTTCGTATTTCCCTCGGGCGCACGGACAGAAAAAGTGACCCTGACCCCACCTGCCCTGCGGAAAGCATCCGCCGCGCGGTCCAGTATCTCCCTGGCATCCGGTTGCTGCGCAACCGCAGGAAGTGCCAGGCAAAGTATTCCAAAAACGGATAAAAGAAGCTTGCAGATTCTCATGTCATTCAAAACGTTGGCTTGCTATAAATTGTTCAGACGCATCTCCAGATCCACCATGTCGACACAAAGCACCTCACGCGGTTTGCTTCCCTGCGCCGGACCCACGAATCCCGCCTTTTCCAGCTGGTCCATGATGCGCCCCGCACGGTTATAGCCGATGGCGAACTTGCGCTGTATAAGCGAGGTGGAGCCTTGCTGCTGAACCACGATGAGCCGGGCGGCATCGTCGAACAGCGGGTCGCGATGCCCCAAGTCCACATCGCTCAAATCGTTGCTTGCATTTTCATCTACATACTCGGGCAGGTAGAATGCCGTGGGATAGCCTTGCTGGCGGGATATGAACTTCGTAATCTCGGCAACTTCCGGCGTATCGATAAACGCACACTGCACGCGGACAGGGTCGGCACCTTGCAGGAACAGCATATCGCCACGCCCTATCAGCTGGTTGGCGCCCGGACGGTCGAGAATGGTGCGCGAATCGACCATGGCCGACACACGGAACGCGATGCGGGCGGGGAAGTTCGTCTTGATGGTACCCGTAATGATGTTCGTCGTCGGGCGCTGGGTGGCGATAATCATGTGTATGCCGACGGCACGCGCCAGCTGGGCGATGCGGGCGATGGGCAGTTCCACGTCCTTACCCGCTGTCATAATCAAGTCGCCGAACTCATCAATCACCACCACGATATAGGGCATGAACTTATGTCCTTTTTCCGGATTGAGCTGGCGGTTGATGAACTTCTCGTTATACTCTTTCACATTACGCACATGGGCGGCCTTCAGCAGGTCGTAACGGGTATCCATCTCCACGCAGACGGAGTTCAGCGTCTGCACCACCTTCGTGACGTCCGTGATGATGGCATCCTCCCCGTCGGGCAGCTTGGCAAGGAAGTGGTGTTCGATGACCGAATAGATGCTGAACTCCACCTTCTTGGGGTCTACCAGCACGAACTTCAGCTCCGCCGGATGTTTCTTATATAATAAGGAAGTGATGATGGCATTCAGTCCTACCGACTTACCCTGTCCGGTGGCACCGGCAACAAGCACGTGGGGCATCTTGCACAAGTCCACCATAAACACCTCGTTGGTGATGGTCTTGCCCAAGGCAATGGGCAGGTCATACGTCGACTCCTGGAACTTCTTGCTGCCGATGATGCTCTGTCCGGAAACGATTTTCGGATTCTCGTTGGGCACCTCGATGCCGATGGTTCCTTTCCCCGGTATCGGCGCAATGATGCGCACGCCGAGCGCCTTGAGGTTGAGGGCGATATCGTCTTCCAGGCCGCGTATCTTCGAGATGCGCACCCCTTGTTCGGGCGTGATTTCATAGAGCGTCACCGTAGGGCCCACCGTGGCCTTGATGGTGCTAATCTCGATGCCGAAGCTACGCAACGTATTCACAATTTTGTCCTTATTGGCATTCTGCTCCGCCATGTCCACCGTCGGTTCGGCATTGTCATAGTGCTTCATCAGGTCGAGGGGCGGGAAATGGTAGTTCTCCAGGTCGAGACGGGGATTATAGGGTTCCGTCTCCGGAGCATGATACTCTTCATCTTCCACCGTCTCCACCTCAAAGGCAGGCCCGTTCTCTCCCTGAGGTTCGGTCGGCGTGGTGGTAGTGGTGACGATATCCGACGTCGGGGTTTCAATCGTCATCAGCACATCGCCCCCTTCCCTGACTGCCGTCACGTCTTTCTTGTCCGTCGCAGCGCTCCCCAGGTCGAGCGTTATCTCGTGGCTGCCTTCGTCCCGGTTTTCGTCCTCTGCACTCTCCGTGTCCTCCTCGGGCAGCTCTTCGGTTTCCGTCTCCGAAGCGGCTTCCGCCGCAGCTGCCGCCTGCCTTCTTCTCTCTTCCGCCGTCCACGAGTCTGTAAACTCTTCCGGTGTCTCGCCCTGCTCCGGCTCATTCGCTTCCTCTTCCTCGTCTTCTTCCGCCTTCTTGCGCTTCAGGAAGCTAAGGCTGAAGAGCTCGCGCAGCCAGACGACCGTACGCGCGCTCAAATAGATAAAGAAGCAGATAGCCGTGACCAGCAGTATCATCCACACGCCCGGCGCTCCTACCTGCGACTCCAGCCAGTTACCGACATTGTATCCGTGCATACCGCCCAGACAAAGGAACGAGTCCTTGTATTGGTTCATAAACGCGAACCCAAAGAAGACCGAGAACCAGACCAGCAGCAACGAGCATCCTATGAACCACTTCCACAGGCATACCACCCGGACGCGCATCAGCTTCAACCCCGCCACGGCCAGAAACACCAGGATGAAGAAAGACGATATGCCGAAGCAGTCGTTAATCAGATAGCTGGCAAGCTGCGCCCCGCGCGAACCGGCATAGTTCTTCACGCCGTTGTCCGTAGCAATCAAATCATGCGGGTTGCCTGAATCTATGATGCTCTGGTCGGCCGCGCCCGTAAAGAAGAAAGAGGAGAACGCCAGCAACAGGTAGACCGAGAAAATCACCAGCACCAGGCCGACTACGAAATGGACGGTCTCATTCTTTAAAACCCCGATTGCTTTCTGCAGAAAGGAGACAGGACGCTCCGTATCTTTGGTTGTATTTTTCTTGACCATAAAATGTATCTCACTAATCATTTATTAACGACGCAAAAGTAACAAAAAAAAGCTTATGCAGTAATGCTTTCAAACCTTTTTCGTACCTTTGCACACTAAATCAAGAAGATATGAAACAAGAAAGTCAAGTGATATTCGACCGCAATGTCGTGGAATTTGTGACCGTAGCCGCCGAGTTCTGCAAATTCCTGGAACAGACGGAAACAATGAAGCGTTCCGTCTTTGTCGACACGTCCTTAAAGATACTCCCCCTGCTCTACCTCAAAGCCTCCATGCTGCCCAAGTGCGAGACGCTGGGCGAGGAAGAGCTCGAGACGTTCGTCACGGAAGAGACCTACGAAATACTCCGCATGAACCTGGCAGGCATCCTTGCCGAAAAAGACGATTACCTGGACGTGTTCGTCTCGGACATGAAGTATAGCGACCAGCCCATCACCCGAAACATTTCCGAGGACCTGGCGGACATCTACCAGGACATCCGGGACTTTATTTTCGTCTTCCAGCTGGGACTCAACGAAACGATGAACGACTCGCTTGCCGCCTGCCAGGAACACTTCGCCTTATACTGGGGGCAGAAGTTGGTGAACACCTTGCGCGCGCTGCACGACGTCAAGTACAACCAGCCGGACGAGGAAGAGAACGAAGAAGAGGAATAACACAGCAGACTATGATTATCAGAAGAAGTATAGATAAAGAAGAAGTGAAGGATATGCCGAAAGCCGTCTTTCCCGGAGAGATACACGTCGTACAGACTCCCCAGGAAGCGGAACGTGCGGCAGCCTACCTGAAGAAATGCCCCATACTGGGCATTGACAGCGAAACGCGCCCGTCTTTCACCAAGGGACACTCCCACAAAGTGGCACTCTTGCAGGTCGCATCGGAGGAGCACTGTTTCCTGTTCCGCCTCAACCTCACGGGACTGACGCTCCCCGTCATCATGCTGCTCGAGAATCCCGGCGTCATCAAGGTCGGGCTCTCCTTGCGCGACGACTTCATGATGCTGCGCAAACGCGCGCCGTTCGAACCGCGCGCCTGCATCGAACTGCAGGAATATGTCCGCACCTTCGGCATCCAGGACAAAAGCCTGCAGAAGATATACGCCATCCTTTTCCAGGAGAAAATCTCGAAGAGCCAGCGCCTGTCCAACTGGGAAGCCGAAACACTGACACCCTCGCAGCAACAGTACGCAGCCACCGACGCGTGGGCTTGCCTGAACATCTACAACCTGCTGCAGGAGCTGAAGCGTACCGGAGACTTTGAACTGGCAACCGAGGAGGAGAAGTAGACGAGTTGACAAGGGGACGAGGGGACAAGGGGACGAGTTGACAAGTGTACAAGGGGACAAGTTGACAAGGGGACAAGGCCTTCCTATATACCTGTTTTAGTGAATAATACATAGGTAAAAGCCTGAATCACTTTGCCTCGTAGCCTCGTTAACTTGTCAACTTGTCAACTCACAACCTTGTCAACATAAACTTGTTCTTAAAATATTAACTATAATAATTACGTATATTATGTATAAAGTATACCTGAAGCCGGGTAAAGAAGAGTCACTAAAGCGCTTTCACCCTTGGGTGTTTTCCGGCGCCATCGCCCACCTCGACGGAGAGCCCGAAGAGGGAGAGGTGGTTGAAATCCATACATCCAAGAAAGAGTTCATCGCCAAAGGACATTTCCAGATTGGCAGCATCGCCGTCCGCGTGCTCAGTTTCCGCCAGGACGAAGCCATCGACACCGATTTCTGGAAGCGCAGGCTCGGCATCGCCTACCAGATGCGCCGCAGCATCGGCATCGCCGGACACCCCGCCAACAACACCTACCGCCTGGTGCACGGCGAGGGCGACAACCTGCCGGGACTCGTGATTGACATCTACGCCCGCACGGCCGTCATGCAGGCACACTCCGCCGGTATGCACCTCGACCGCATGGCGATAGCCGACGCGCTTGCCGAAGTGATGGGCGACAAAATAGACAACATCTACTACAAATCAGAAACAACCCTGCCTTTCAAGGCCGACCTCTATCCCGAGAACGGCTTCCTGCGGGGCGGCAGTACGGACAACGTCGCCATGGAGTACGGACTGAAGTTCCACATCGACTGGCTAAAAGGGCAGAAGACCGGCTTCTTCGTAGACCAACGGGAGAACCGCTCGCTGCTGGAGCGCTATGCCGACGGACGCAGCGTGCTGAATATGTTCTGCTACACCGGCGGCTTCTCGGTGTATGCCATGCGCGGCCATGCCAAGCTGGTGCACTCCGTAGACAGTTCCGCCAAGGCCATCGATCTGACAAACAAGAACATCGAACTGAACTTCCCCGGCGACAACCGCCATGCGGCCTACGCCGAAGACGCCTTCAAGTACCTGGACCGCATGGGCGACCAGTACGACCTCATCATCCTCGACCCGCCGGCATTCGCCAAGCACCGCGACGCCTTGCGCAACGCCCTGCAAGGATACCGGAAGCTCAACGTCAAGGCATTCGAGAAAATCAAGCCGGGCGGCATACTGTTCACCTTCTCCTGCTCGCAAGCCGTCAGCAAAGAGAATTTCCGTACAGCCGTGTTCACCGCCGCAGCCATGTCGGGCCGCAGCGTGCGCATCCTGCACCAGCTGACGCAGCCTGCCGACCACCCCGTAAGCATCTACCACCCCGAAGGGGAATACCTGAAGGGGCTTGTCTTGTACGTGGAATAAAGATGACGCGGCCGAAAAATGATATATGATGCCGTTGTTCTCGTCTCGTGAGACGGTTTTCCCCGTCCCACGAGACGATTTTTTTCATCCCACGGGATGGTTTTTCTCGGCTCGCGGGATGATTTTTCTCGTCCCACGGGATGAAGCGAATCGCCTTGCGGGGCGATTTCTCCGTCTTCCCGCTCTGCGCGCAATGCCTGTCCAAGTGGAAAGAGAAAGGAAGCAGTGTCGGACATTTTTACCATACAAGCAAACACCCTTAGGGCTCAATTTGGGGCTCAATTCCTTATGAGCCCTATTTTAATGCAGTTTTAGAGACTAACAACTGATTTACAATATATTACAATCATTCTCCAAAAACAAAAAACAACAGATAGGAGCTACACAAAAAGCCGAATACTGTAACTGATTGTTACCATTTCCTTGTCTTTTACCCCACCCGTTTCCTCGCCATCGCCTTGCCATTTGCTTTCCGACACCGGCATTACAGCCCGACTGATTTATAGGAACGGCAAACATTTCCTGCGGTTTTTAGTAAAAAAACAGGTCATCCCAAGTTGCCGCCAAGGAGCTTTTGCAGTAACCAGAGGGCTCATAGGAAATTGAGCCCTGAAATGAGCCCTCCACCCCTTCGAGCGCAGCAGAAGAAACAGAGATAAAACATTATTAACCAATCAGATACAACACGTATCTTTTTTCCTTATCCCACTCACTTTCTTTTCACAAGGATTCCTTTTCCGTCGCTGTTTTACACGGGATTTTTTGGTAAAAAGGTAAGACATCCTATTTCCCGTTCATTTACTTAATCCATATCATTCGTGCCCCATGCCCCATTTCGGTATCCGTGCCTAAAATCATGACACAATACAAGCAGCAACCCGCTTTTCGGACAGTCTCCCCTACGCCGCGTCCGGCCAGAGATAAAACCGGGACAAAACCGCGACAAAAGTTTAAATCATGTTAACACAGGAAAGAAATCCAGCGAAATAGTATGTTGTATAACATAAAACCCTTACCTTTGCACTGTGTTTTTCATGGTATTAGATTTAAGGTTAATAAAGATTGGCTGTCTGGGATAGATAGCCTTCTTTTTTTATATCCCCTGCCCACGACTTTTTTGGCGCCACATGGCCGTCCTTTCCAATAAATTCGTTACATTTGCATCTTTGATAGCGGTCACCCCGACTTTCGAAAGACACACATATATATATAATTTTTATAGAAAGCATTATGAGCACCAAGATTCGCTTAATCATCATGAACTTCCTGCAGTTTGCCGTGTGGGGAGCCTACCTCACCTCCATGGGTAGTTATCTGGTCAACGTAGGCCTGCACGAGCACATCGGTATGTTTTATGCCATGCAAGGAATCGTATCGCTGTTTATGCCCGCCATCCTCGGCATCATCGCCGACCGTTGGATACCGGCACAACGGCTGTTGAGTTTCAGCCATTTCGCAGCCGCCCTGTTCATGGGCGCCGCCGGATACTACGGCATGACGAAAGGCGGAGATGTGGACTTCGGCATCCTGTTCACCTTCTACTCGCTGAGCGTCGCTTTCTATATGCCTACATTGGCCTTGTCGAACTCCGTCGCCTATACCGCGCTCGACAAGGCCGGACTGGACACCATCAAGACATTCCCCCCGATACGCATTTTCGGCACCATCGGCTTCATCTGCTCCATGTGGATGGTCGATTTGCTCGGGCTGCAGAACAATTACGGGCAGTTCTTCGCCTGCGCCATCATCGGGATGGTATATGGCGTATATGCACTGACGCTGCCGGAGTGCCCTGTCAGCAAGAGCGGCAACGCCAAATCGCTGACGGAAGCCCTGGGGTTACGCGCCTTCGCGCTGTTCAAGCAGAAGAAGATGGCCCTCTTCTTCATCTTCTCCATGCTGCTGGGCGTATCGCTGCAAATCACCAACGGATTCGCCAATCCCTATATCAGCAGCTTCGGCAGCATTCCCGAATATGCCGGCACGTTCGGGGTGCAACACGCCAACATCCTGATTTCACTGTCACAGATATCCGAAACGCTCTGCATCCTGCTGATACCTTTCTTCCTGAAACGTTTCGGCATCAAGCGGGTGATGCTGATTGCCATGCTGGCATGGGTGCTTCGCTTCGGGCTCTTCGGCATGGGCAATCCGGGAGACGGCGTATGGATGTTCGTACTTTCCATGATTGTATACGGCGTCGCATTCGACTTCTTCAACATATCCGGTTCGCTGTTTGTCGACCGGGAGACCGACCGCGGCATCCGCTCCAGCGCACAAGGGCTGTTCGTCATCATGACAAACGGTTTCGGCGCCACCATCGGCACGCTGGGCGCACAGGCCGTAGTGAGCCACTTTGTCGACTTCCAAAGCGCCACTCCGCAGGTTGCACAGTGGCAATCGGCATGGTACGTGTTCGCCATCTATGCGCTGACCGTCGCCGTAGTGTTTGCACTTGTATTCAAGTACAAGCACCGTCCGGAAGAGTTAAAATAACACACAGTCGATGGGCAAGAAAAAGAAGATTGAACTGCAAGTATTGAGCATCTCGAGCAGCCAGGCACAAGTCGGCGCTTATGCCCTGCTGCTGGGCGAGACCGACGGGCCGAGACAGCTGCCGGTCATCATAGGCAGTGCCGAAGCGCAATCGCTGATGATTGAGCTGAGAGGCATCGTCCCGCCCCGCCCGCTGACGCACACGCTGTTCGCTTCCGTCCTCAAGGCGCTGGGAGTGGATCTGCTGCGCGTGCTCATCTACAAGACGGAGAACGGGCTCTTCTATTCCTACCTCTACATGAAAGTGGAAGAGAGCATCATGCGCATCGACGCACGCACCAGCGACGCCATAGCCCTCGCCCTGCGCATGGACGCGCCGGTTTTCATCTACGACGACATACTGGAGGCCGAATGCCTGAAAGCCGGATGCGGCGACACCCCCGACCGGGAGCAGGACAACGATGAAGCCCCCCGCACGCAGGAACAGAGCCTGGAGCAGCTGGAAGCCGCCCTGCAAAGGGCCGTAGACGAAGAGAACTACGAACGGGCGGCAGAACTGAGGGACATTATCAACCAATATAAAAAACAATAGACCACCATGCACGTATTCTACACCCCCGACATACAAGCGCAAGCCGAACTGCCCGAAGAAGAAGCCGCCCACGCGGTACGGGTGTTGCGGCTGCAACCCGGCGACGAGGTGACGCTGACCGACGGCAAAAGCAACTTCTACCGCGCCGAAATCACGACCGCCACCCCCAAGCGCTGCCTTGTCCGCCTGCTGGAGACCATCCCCCAGGCACCGTTGTGGAGCGGGCACCTGCACATCGCCATGGCGCCCACCAAGAACATGGACCGCACGGAATGGTTCGCAGAGAAAGCCACCGAAATAGGCTTCGACGAACTGACCTTCCTCAACTGCCGCTTCTCGGAGCGGAAAGTCATCAAGACGGAGCGCATCGCCAAGATACTGGTGTCTGCCATCAAGCAGTCGCTGAAAGCACGCCTGCCCCGCCTGAACGCGATGACCGACTTCGACACGTTCATCAGCCGGCCCTTCGGCGGCCGCAAGTTCATCGCACACTGCCACGAAGGTGAAAAGCCCCTGCTGAAAGAGGTCATCCGCAAAGGAGAAGACGCCCTGGTGCTTATCGGCCCCGAAGGCGACTTCAGCGACGAAGAGGTGAGAAAAGCCATCGAATGCGGCTTCGAGCCCATCAGCCTCGGCCGCTCGCGCCTGCGCACCGAAACGGCAGCACTCGTCGCCTGCCACATATTGAACCTGCAAAACCAATAAAATAGAATATGAAAAAGAACATTTGCCTCCGCCTGCTGCCGTTCCTGCTGATAGCGCTGCACCTAAGCTCGTGCAGCGAAGCCGGAAAGAGGACAGAATATACCCACGTAATCCCCGCCAACGCCACCGAAGTGGCGGCACTCGACCTGAAGAGCATCGCCGTGAAGGCCGGACTGGACGGACCGGACAGCCGGGACGCCTGGCAGAAACTCTCGGAACTGCTCTCCGGAAACGGGAACGATCGCCTGAAGAAAGAAGCGGTAAAACTGCTGGAAAACCCCGCCGAAAGCGGGATAGACTGGGATGCCCCCGCCTACGTGTTCGAAGCTCCCACCCTGCACAACACGGCAATCACCCTGAAGATTGCCGACCTGAAGAAGTTCGACGCCATGCTCCAACTGTTCGAGCAGGAGCAGTTGTGCACCGCCCCGGCCAAAAACGGCAGCTACCGGAGCGTCGAACTGAAAGAGACGGGAATACAGCTTGCCTACAACGACGGTACGCTGCTGGGCGTATACGGGGGCAGCACGGAACAGTTGCGGAAACTGCAGCCCGCCATCACCGCCCTCATGCAACAGCCTGCCGACAAGAGCATCCATGCCAGCAAATACTTCACCCCGATGATGCAACAGAAAGGAGACATACGCCTGCTGGCAACGCCCGACGCACTCCCCATGGACGTGCGCAGCGTGCTGAGCTGGCCGCATGGCACACAGCTGCTGGGCTACGTCCTGTTCGAGAACGGACGCATCTACGCCACCCTGCAAAGCGCCGACTTCCAGGGAAAGACCAGAGAGAGCAACCAGCCTTTCCACCCCCAAAGCTCGCGGGAACTGCAACAGGCGATGATGAGCATGATGCACGGAGCGCCTTTCAACATCTCGCTGACCAGCGACGAGCTGCTCACCTTAAGCAACCTGCGTGTCCTCATGGAATATGCGCCGGACGCACCGGAGGTCAACACCCTCTATCAGCTGATTATGAAGATAGAGGAACTGAACCTGCGGGGAGACAAGAACCGGACAAGCTTCACCGTCGTCCTGAACGAAAAGAACAAGAACGCCCTGCAGCAGCTGGTAGACTTTGCCCGGCTGTTCGCGGGGATATAAGCAGCGGGCAGCGACCGGCACACCTCATAGTAGTTTAGTAATTTACAGGCAATGAACCACATCCATCTACAGCAGGCCCTACCCCGGGTCTTCGCAGGCCGCGATGCGATTTCCTCGCAAGTATGGCACCGCGACATCGTGTTCGGCAAAGGGAAACGCTATCTGATAGAAGCCGCCTCGGGCACCGGCAAGTCCTCGTTGTGCAGCTACATCTACGGATACCGCCACGACTATCTGGGCACCATCTGTTTTGACGAACAGGACATCCGCTCACTCTCAGCCCGCCAATGGACAGAACTCAGGAAACACTCGCTCAGCATTCTTTTTCAGGAACTGCGCATCTTCCCCGAATTGACAGCCTTCGAGAACATCCAGCTCAAGAACCGCCTGACCAGACATAAGACGGAGCAGGAGATTCTCGTCCTCCTGGACACCGTCGGCATCCCCGACAAGGCCGCCGAAAAAGCCGGCAAGCTCTCTTTCGGCCAGCAACAGCGCGTCGCCTTCATCCGCAGCCTTTGCCAGCCGTTCGACTTCATCCTGCTGGACGAACCCGTCAGCCACCTCGACGACACGAACAACGCCATCATGAGCCGCCTGCTCATGGAAGAGGCGGAAAAGCAGGGAGCAGGAATCATCGTGACCTCTATCGGCAAGCACCTGGAACTCGAATACGATGAAACGCTGAAACTTTAATAATTTTGAATTATGAATTTTGAATTTTGAATGCTGTAGCTTAAATTCTAAATTCATAATTCATAATTCAAAATTCAAAATTCAAAATTCAAACATGAACCGCCTTATTTGGAAACTTCTCCGCCAGCACATCAGTGTGGGACAACTGACCGGCTTTTTCCTCGCCAACCTCTTCGGAATGCTGATTATCCTGCTGAGCGTGCAGTTCTACCGTGACGTGCTCCCCATCTTCACGCAGGGAGACAGCTTCATGAAGAAGAACTATATCGTCGCCACAAAGAAAATCAGCACACTCGGAAGTTTCACCGGGAAGAGCAACACGTTCTCCCCCGCAGAAATCGAAGCGATGCAGGAACAGCCTTTCAGCCAAAGCGTGGGAGCCTTCACCCCCTCCCTGTTCAAAGTGTCCGCCGGACTGGGGATGCAGGAAACCGGGATACACCTCTCCACCGAAATGTTCTTCGAATCGGTGCCCGACAAGTACGTGGACGTCAACCTGGACAGATGGCATTTCGATGAATCCTCCCGGGTCATCCCCATCATCATCCCACGCAACTACCTGAACCTCTACAACTTCGGCTTCGCGCAGAGCCGCAACCTGCCGAAGCTCTCCGAAGGAGTGATGAACCTGATACAGATGGACATCCTGCTGCGCGGCAACGGACACACGGAGCGGTTCAAAGGCAAGATTGCAGGCTTCTCCAACCGCCTGAACACGATTCTGGTGCCCCAAGCCTTCATGGAGTGGGCCAACGCGGGCTTCGCTCCCGGCAAAGAAGCCCGTCCCTCGCGCCTCATCGTCGAAGTGAAGAACCCCACCGACCCCGCCATCGGCGACTACTTCCGGCAGCAGCGCTACGAGACCGAAGGCGACAGCCTGGATGCCGGAAAGACCACTTACTTCCTGCGCCTCATCACCGGCATCGTGCTGGGCATAGGAGTGTTCATCAGCGTCCTCTCCTGCTACATCCTGCTACTGAGCATCTTCCTGCTGCTGCAAAAGAACACCGCGAAACTGGAAAACCTGCTGCTGATAGGCTACACGCCAAGCCAGGTGGCGCTTCCTTACAACCTGCTGACCATCGGACTGAACCTCGCGGTACTGGCATTGTCCGTAGGCGGGGTGATGTGGATGCGCAGCTACTACACGGAAATCATCGGCACGCTCCTTCCCCAATGGGAGACAGGTTCGTCGCTTCCATGCCTGGTGGCAGGCGGCACGCTTTTCATCGGAGCATCCTTGCTGAATGCCGGGATGATACGCAAAAAAGTGTCGGGCATCCGGAAAGGAGGCGGAAAGGAAAACGGCGCATAAGGAGAAGTGTGGGACTGAAATGAAACGAAGCGAAGCGGAAAAGTAAAGTATAGAGCAAAAAAAAGGAGTACCGCTGTACTCCAACCTTTGTTAACCTTAAATCTAATACTATGAAAAACACAGTGCAAAGGTACGGACTTTTGAGACATTTGCAAATTATCCAAGAAAAAAGATATGTTTTATAACACCTTTTAAGAGAAATAGCTTTATCTTTGCATCTGAATTAACAAATGTACATTCTATAATACTATGCCTGAATATGATTTAATCGCCATATTAGGTCCCACGGCATCCGGCAAAACCCCATTTGCCGCCGCGCTGGCAGCGGAGCTCGATACGGAAATCATCAGTGCCGACTCCCGGCAGATATACCGGGGCATGGACCTCGGCACCGGCAAGGACCTTGCCGACTACACCGTCGGCGGCAAGCAAGTGCCCTACCACCTGATTGACATAGCCGACCCGGGATACAAGTACAACGTCTTCGAATACCAACGCGACTTTCTGGCTGCCTACGAACACATCCGGCAGAAGGGCCGCCTACCCATCGTGTGCGGCGGCACGGGAATGTACCTGGAATCGGTGCTCAAGGGATACAGGCTGCTGCCCGTGCCCGAAAACCCGGAGTTGCGCAGCCGCCTGGAGGGCAAGTCGCTGGAAGAGTTGACCGAAATGCTGAAAACCTACAAAAGCCTGCACAACACCACGGACGTGGACACGGCGAAACGCGCCATCCGCGCCATCGAAATCGAGGAATACTACGCCCATACCCCGGTGGACGAGCGCTCTTTCCCGCAGTTGGACAGCCTCATCATCGGCGTAGACATAGACCGGGAGCTGCGGCGCGAGAAGATAACCCGCCGCCTGCGCCAACGGCTGGACGAGGGCATGGTGGACGAAGTGCGTCGGCTGATGGAACAGGGCATCCATCCGGACGACCTTATCTACTACGGGCTGGAGTACAAATTCCTGACGCTTTACGTCCTCGGGAGGCTGACCTACGACGAAATGTACCGGCAGCTGGAGACAGCCATCCACCAGTTTGCCAAGCGCCAGATGACCTGGTTCCGGGGCATGGAACGGCGGGGATTCACCATTCACTGGATGGACGCCCGATGGCCCATGGAAGAAAAGATAGCCTTTGTAAAGTCAAAACTCGAAGAGAATTAGTATCTTTGGCGGCGATGCCGGTGAAGCGGCAGATACAAGAATGACAGACAGATTGAAAGGAGTGGAAATATGAGTGTGGAACCCGATAAATGGGGAGTCATCTACAACCCCAAAGCCGGAACGCGCAAGGTGCAGAAACGGTGGAAAGAGATTAAGGCATACATGGACGAGAGAGGCGTGTCGTACGACTACGTGCAGTCCGAGGGCTTCGGCTCGGTAGAGCGTCTGGCAGGCATACTCGCCAACAACGGCTACCGCACCATCGTCATCGTCGGCGGCGACGGCGCACTGAACGATGCCATCAACGGCATCATGCTCTCCAACGCGGAAGACAAAGAGAACATCGCCATCGGCATCATCCCCAACGGCATAGGAAACGACTTTGCCAAATATTGGGAGATGAGTTCGGAATACAAGGAGGCCGTAGACTGCATCATCAACAACCGCCGCCGAAAGATAGACGTCGGCACATGCTACTATTACGACGGCGAAAGGCACAGGACCCGCTATTTCCTCAACGCCATCAACATCGGCCTCGGGGCCAGCATCGTGAAAATCACCGACCAGTGCAAACGCTTCTGGGGCGTGAAGTTCCTTTCCTATTTCATGGCGTTCCTCTCCTTGATATTCGAACGGAAGCTCTACCGTATGCACCTCAAGATAAACGGCGAACACATACGCGGACGCATCATGACGGTGTGCATCGGCAGCGCATGGGGATACGGGCAATCGCCCAGCGCAGTCCCCTACAACGGCTGGCTGGACGTGTCGGTCATCTACCGCCCCGAACTGCTGCAACTCTTTTCGGGAATATGGATGCTGATGGAGGGAAGGATACTGAACCATAAAGTCGTCAAGCCCTACCGTACCCAAAAGATAAAAGTGTTGCGTGCACAGAACGCTTCCGTCGATTTGGACGGGCGCATCCTCGACCGCCATTTCCCGCTGGACATCGGCATACTGCACGAAGCAATCACACTGATTATACCAGAGTGAGGAAACTTAAGATTTATGATTTAAGATTTATGATTTATAATTGCTAAATCCTGAAATTCAAAATCATAAGTCAAAATTCATAAATCATACATCATAAATCATAAATCATAAGTGATAAGTGATAAATCATAATTCATAAATCATAAGTCATAAGTGATAAGTGATAAATCATAAATCATAAATCATTAAACGATGCTTGAACTGAAAAATAATCCTGCCGGGAACTTCTTTCTGCTGGCAGGTCCTTGTGTCATCGAAGGAGAAGAGATGGCGATGCGCATTGCCGAGCGCGTAACGGCAATTACCGAGAAACTGCAAATACCTTACGTCTTCAAGGGGTCTTACCGCAAGGCAAACCGTTCGCGTCTGGACTCGTTCACGGGTATAGGCGATGAAAAGGCGCTGAAAATACTGAAGAAAGTGCACGACACGTTCGGAGTGCCCACCGTGACGGACATCCATGCCGCGGAAGAGGCTGCCATGGCGGCAGAATATGTGGACGTCCTGCAAATTCCCGCCTTTCTTTGCAGGCAGACCGACCTGCTGGTGGCGGCAGCCAAAACCGGCAAGACCGTCAACATCAAGAAAGGCCAGTTCCTCTCTCCGCTTGCCATGCGGTTCGCAGCAGACAAGGTGGCAGAGGCGGGAAACAAGAACGTCATGATTACGGAGCGCGGAACGACCTTCGGCTATCAGGACCTCGTGGTAGACTATCGCGGGATACCGGAAATGCAGGCTTTCGGCTTCCCCGTCGTGCTGGACGTGACCCACTCCCTGCAACAGCCCAACCAGACCAGCGGCGTCACGGGCGGTATGCCGCAACTGATTGAGACCATCGCCAAAGCCGGCATCGCCGTAGGTGCGGACGGCCTGTTCATCGAAACACACGAGAACCCCGCCGTGGCCAAAAGCGACGGTGCCAATATGCTGAAGCTGGACCTGCTGGAAGGACTCCTGACCAAATTAGTACGCATCCGGGAAGCGGTTACAGGGAAATAAATGATTTCTTTAGGAGTTATCGGGAGTTAAAGCCAATAGTTTTGCCTATGGAAAGCGGAGTATCGGCCGATAACTCCTAACGGAGCGTAGCGGAGTGATAACTCCCGATAACTTCCGATAACTCCTTCCTTAAAGATAACTCCTTCCCCAAAGAGCCCCCCTAAAAAAAGCCTCCCCCTTTTGTGATTTATCCCCTATCGTCCCGACAGATAGGGCAAAAACTTTTTAAAAAACAACAAATGATGAAACATTTACTACGTAGCTTATGGATTGTTGCACTCCTTGTATGCTGCAACTTCCAACAGGCATTTGCACAACAACTGCCACCTATCCCCGTCGATCCGGAGGTCCGTATCGGCAAACTGGACAACGGACTGACCTATTACATCCGCAAGAACAGCCTGCCTGCCAACCGTGCAGACTTCTACATCGCCCAGAAAGTAGGCTCCATACAGGAAGAGGCCAACCAACGCGGACTTGCCCACTTCCTCGAACATATGTGTTTCAACGGAACCACACACTTTCCCGGCAATGCCCTGATACAATACCTGGAACGCATCGGCGTGAAATTCGGCGAAAACCTGAATGCCTATACATCCATCGACGAAACGGTCTACAACATCTCCAACGTACCGGTCAACACCCCCGGAGCCATCGACTCCTGCCTGCTGATTCTGCACGACTGGAGCAACGACCTGACGCTGGATGTGAAAGAGATAGACAAGGAGCGCGGCGTCATCAACGAAGAGTGGCGCACCCGCATGAGCGCCATGCAGCGCTTCCAGGAGAAGATGCTCCCCGCCATGTTTGCCGGAACGAAATACGCCAACTGTTTCCCCATCGGAACGATGGAGGTCGTCATGAACTTCAAGCCGCAGACGCTGCGCGACTACTACGAGAAGTGGTACCGCCCCGACCTGCAAGGCGTAGTGGTAGTAGGCGACATTGACGTGGATGCCATCGAAGCCCTGATTAAGAAGATATTCGCCGACATCCCCGCCCAGCCGGATGCCGCCAAGCGCGAATATTATCCTGTCAACGACAACAAGGAACCCATCATATTGGTGGCACGCGACAAGGAACAGCCCTACGTGCAGACCTTTATCTTCAACAAGCACGAGGCAACTCCCCGCGAAGCGAAGAACAACGTGGGCTATCTGATGCAGGACTACGCCGCCGCGCTCATCACCAATATGCTGAACGCACGCCTGAACGAGTTGCTGCAGGCAGCCAACCCGCCCTACATCTATGCGGCAACCTACGACGACGACTTCTTCGTGGCCAAGACCAAGGACGCCTTCACCGGCGTTGTAGTCTGCAAGGAAGACGCCATCGAGAACGGCATCTCCACCGTTCTCCGCGAGATAGAGCGCGCACGCCAGTTCGGATTCACCGAGACCGAGTACAACCGTGCCCGTGCCGAATACCTGCGCCATCTGGAGTCCGCATTCCAGGAACGCGACAAGCGCAAGAACGAAAGCTATGTGCAGGAATATGTCCGCCACTTCCTCGACAACGAGCCCATTCCGGGCATTGCCAACGAATATGCCATCATCAACCAAATAGCACCGAACATCCCGGTGACCGTACTGAACCAGATGATGCAGCAGATGGTGACCGACAGCAACCAGGTGGTAGCCCTGTTCGGCCCCGAGAAGGAAGGCCTGAAGCTCCCCACGGAGGAAGCCATCAGAAACCTGCTGACGGAAGTGAAAGCTGAGAAACTCACCGCCTACGTGGACAAGGTGTCCGACGAGCCCCTGATGAAAGAGGCACCGAAAGGCGGCAAAATCGTTTCGGAGAAGCAGGACGATATGTTCGGCACCACGATGCTGACGCTCTCCAACGGCGTCAAGGTCATCATCAAGAAAACAGACTTCAAGGCCGATGAAATCCGCATGAAAGGCGTGAGCATGGGCGGCAGCTCGCTCTTCCCCGATTCGGAAATCATCAACATCAGCGGACTGGACGCCGTGTCGGTGGGCGGCCTGGGCAACTTCAGCGCCATCGAGCTGGAGAAAGTCCTGGCAGGCAAGAAGGCTTCCGTGGGCTATGGCATCGGCGACAAGACCGAGACCGTCAACGGCAGCTGCTCTCCCAAAGACTTCGAGACGATGATGCAGCTCACCTACCTGACCTTCACCGCACCGAGACGCGACAACGATGCCTTCGCATCCTACAAGAACCGCAGCAAGGCCGAGTTGCAGAACCGGGACATGAACCCGAACTCCTCCTTCAGCGACTCCATCAACTCCACGCTCTACATGAAGCACCCCAGAACGCAACGGATAAAGGCCGACATGGTGGACAAGATGGATTATGACAAAATCCTCTCCATGTATCAAGACCGCTACAAGGATGCCAGCGACTTCACATTTGTTTTCGTGGGCAATGTGGACGTGGAAGCCGTGAAACCCCTGATTGAGTCCTACTTAGGTGCACTGCCCGCCATCAACCGCAAAGAGACGTTCAAGGACAACCGCATCGAAATGCGCAAGGGCATCTGCCAGAACGAGTTCATCCGCCAGCAGGAGACCCCGAAGGTGAACAACTTCATCTGCTACAGCGGCACGTGCGCATACAACCTGCGCAACGACATCCTCATGAGCATGACCGACCAGCTGCTGAACCTCATCTATACGGAAAAGGTCCGTGAAGACGAAGGCGGCACGTACGGCGTATACCCGATGGGGCAACTCATCAAATATCCCACGGAGAAAGCCGTCCTGCAGATTATCTTCAACACGGCTCCCGAAAAGCAGGAGAAACTGATGAAGATTATCTACGCCGAAGCCGAAGCGTTCGCCAAGAACGGTCCCGAAGAAGCCAGCCTGAACAAGGTGAAAGAGTATATGCTGAAAAAGCACAACGAAGACCTGAAGGAGAACGGCTATTGGCTGAACTGCATCGACGAATACCTGTATACCGGCGTCAACCCGATGAAGGACTACGAACAAATCGTCAACGGCATCACGGCAAAAGACGTGCAGAAGTTCGCCAACGGGCTGCTGAAACAGAAGAACCGGATTACCGTGTCGATGATTAGCCCCGAGAAGAAATAAAGCGGCCGACTCACAGGACGCGTAATGTAGAACTTTACGGCGCTAAAGTGCCACTCCAGCATCGTAAAGTGCCACTTTAGCATCGTAAAGTCCTACATTATCCTGAGACAACCATAGCACTCTTACGTAACGCCCCCCTATCCATTATGAATCTCTTTATAGAACTACGCAAGCACGGGAAACTGGCCGCCAAGCGCAACCCGATGTACGAGAAGAACAAGTTCGGAAAGTTCTGGATGTACTTCATGGCGACGTTCTGGGCAGGCTACCTGATGTTCTTCGGAACCACCTTCGCCTTTGCCTTCAACGACGGCGCGCGCGAAGCCTACCACGTCCTGAACAGCGGACTGATATTCATCCTGTGCCTGGACTTCCTGATGCGTTTCCCCTTCCAGAAGACGCCCGCCCAGGAGGTGAAGCCCTACCTGCTGTTGCCGGTAAGGCGCAACCGCCTGATTGACTTCCTGCTGATACGCTCCGGACTGAACGGTTTCAACCTGATATGGCTGTTCTTCTTCGTCCCGTTCGCCATCATCAGCATCACCCGCTTCTACGGCATAACGGGCGTGCTGGCCTACAGCATCGGAATATGGTTGCTGATGGTCGTCAACAACTACTGGTTCCTGCTGTGCCGGACACTGATGAACGAACGAATCTGGTGGGTGGTCCTGCCCATAGCGGCCTACGGAGCCATCGCCGCCGGAATGTTCATACCGGACGAAAGCCCGCTGTTCGACTGGTCCACCGACCTGGGAGAAAGATTTATCCTCGGACAATACCCCGCTTTCCTCGGGACTTTCGCGGTTATCGCCGGACTATGGTTCGCCAACCGCTCGCTGATGATCAGGCTGATATACGACGAAATCAACAAAGTGGAAGACACGCGGGTGAAGCACGTCTCCGAATACAGGTTCCTGGACCGCTACGGCGAAGTGGGCGAGTATATGCGCCTGGAACTGAAAATGCTGCTGCGCAACAAAGTCTGCAAGACGGCACTGCGCACGGTGTTCCTGGTGGTCATCGCCTTCACCTGCATCCTGAGCTTCACCGAGGCCTACGACGGCACGGGCATGAAGAACTTCATCATGGTGTACAACTTCGTGATTTTCGGCATCCTGTTCCTCTCGAGCCTGATGGGCTACGAAGGCAACTACATCGACGGGCTGATGAGCCGCAAGGAATCCATCTACACCCTGCTCCGCGCCAAGTACATCCTCTACGGCATCGCCATCCTCATCCCCCTCGTCCTGATGATACCCGCCATGGCAACCGGCAAGCTGTCCGTGCTGAGCTGCATCGCCTGGGCGGTGTTCGTGGCGGGCGGCGTATACTTCTGCCTGTTCCAGCTGGCGGTGTACAACAACCGGACCACGGACCTGAACGCCAAGATGACCAACCGCCAGAACATGGGCACGGGACTGCAGAATCTGATTTCGGGCGCAGCGTTCGGCGTGCCCCTGCTGATGAACTTCCTGCTGACAACGTTTCTGGGACCGACGGTCACGGCATGGATACTGATAGCCTTGGGCGCGGGCTTCATACTGACCTCCCGCTTCTGGCTGAGGAACGTATACCGCCGTTTCATGAAACGGCGCTACAAGAACATGGAAGGGTTCAGAGACAGCAGGCAGTGAGATTTATGATTTCAGATTTATGATTTATGATTTCAGAAGGTTATGATTCAGATAAATGACTTACAGAAGAAATTCGGCGAGAAGATTGCCGTAAACATTGACAGCTATACCATCAACTCCGGAGATATGCTGGGGCTGGTGGGCAACAACGGGGCGGGAAAGACCACCCTCTTCCGGCTGATACTGGACCTGCTGCAGGCCGACCGCGGCAATGTCACCGTCGGCGGCATCGACGTATGCAAGAGCGAAGACTGGAAGAGCTTCACCGGTGCTTTCATCGACGACGGTTTCCTGATAGACTACCTCACCCCCGAGGAGTATTTCCACTTCATCGGCAAGATGTACGGGCTGCGGAAGGAGGAAGTGGACGAACGCATCGCCCCCTTCGAGCGTTTCATGAACGGCGAGGTCATGGGGCAGAAGAAATTCATACGCAACTTCTCCGCCGGAAACAAGCAGAAGATAGGCATCATCTCCGCCATGCTCCACCACCCGCAGCTGCTGATACTGGACGAGCCTTTCAACTTCCTCGACCCCAGCTCGCAGTCCATCATCAAGCAACTGCTGAAGAAGTACAACGAAGAGCACGGAGCCACCGTCATCATCTCCAGCCACAACCTGAACCATACGGTAGACGTGTGCCCGCGCATCGCCCTGCTGGAACACGGCGTCATCATCCGCGACCTGCAAAACGAGCACAACTCGGCGGAGAAAGAGCTGGAAGCCTATTTCAATGTCAACGTGGAAGAAACAAGCAATATCCTTGCAGAAGAAAGCAATGCACCCGCAGCAGAAGCAGATGCAGATGCCCCCGCCGCATATAATACCACGGACGAAGAACCTGCCGCTACCGAACAAGCATGAGTAAAGTTCTGTCCCGCCTGATAGCCCTCGCCGGACTGGCGTACTTCCTAAGTGCCTGCCAGACCACCGCTCCCCGCCTCGACTACAAGGCGTTGGCGCGCGCGTCCGTGCGCTTGGGCATGGACATCGACCTGACGGACAACCACCGGCTGTACATCAACGCCGCCGAATGGATAGGCACCCCCTACCGTCCGGGCGGCAGCGACAAGCACGGCACGGACTGCTCCGGACTCGTCTCCCGCCTTTACAAGGACACCTACCGCATACGCCTGCCGCGCAGCACGGACGGACAACTGAAAGAGAGCGTCCGGATAGCCCGCCGCAACCTGCGCGAAGGCGACCTGGTGTTCTTCACCAGCCAGGCATCCCGCAAGAAAGTGGCCCACGTAGGCATCTACCTGAAAGACGGCAAGTTCATCCATGCCAGCACCGGCCGGGGAGTCATCGTAAGCAGTCTTCAGGAGCACTACTACACGCAACACTGGCTTTGCGGCGGAAGAGTGAGGTGATGCTTTGCTTATTTAAAGGAATCATCGGGAGTTATCATATAAGGAGTTAAAGGAGTTATCGGGAGTTATCAGCCGACAAGTCGGCTTAGGAGTTAAAGCCGATACTCCTGCAACGGCGTCCACGACACAAGAGTATCGGCTTTAACTCCTTTAACTCCTAACGAAGCAAAGCGAAGTGATAACTCCTTTAACTCCTAATGACCTTTAACCCCTAACGAAGTGATAACTCCTTTAACTCCTGCGCCCGATTACCGATTTTTTCATACCTTTGCCCGCAAAAAGGCACAGATATGAACTACACCACCTACCTTTTCGATTTCGACTATACGCTTGCCGACTCCTCGCGCGGCATCATCACCTGCTTCCGCAACGTGCTGAACCGCCACGGCTACACCCAGCCCACCGACGACGACATCAAGCGCACCATCGGCAAGACCCTGGAAGACTCCTTCTCCATCCTGACCGGCGTGACCGACCCGCTGCAACTCGCCGCTTTCAAGCAAGCGTACGTCAAAGAGGCCGACACGCACATGACCGTCAATACGGTGCTTTTCCTCGAGACGAAATCGGTGCTGATTGCCCTGAAAGACTCCGGCGCCCGCATCGGAATCATCTCCACCAAGTTCCGCTACCGCATCAAGGAACTGCTGAACCAGCACTTCTCCGACGATTTCCTGGACATCATCGTCGGCGGCGAAGACGTGAAAACGCCCAAGCCGTCACCCGAAGGGTTGCTGTTCGCCCTCAAGCAGCTACACGCCACCAAAGCCGAGACACTCTACATCGGCGACAGCACGGTGGACGCCGAAACCGCGCAAAAGGCAGGAGTGGACTTTGCCGGCGTCACCCACGGCGTGACCACCGCCGAGGAGCTGCAACGCTATCCCCACAAAAAGATAATGGGCAACCTGGAAGAGCTATTGGAACAGGAACCGTTACCCGCCGCCCCCAAACGCCGCATAAGCCTGCGGAGCATCTTGCTTCTGTTGGCGGTTTTCGCGGCAATCATCGCCCTCTGCCTCTTCTTCATCGCATTCATCGAACTCTGAATTGCAGCTCGCGAGCGGTATATAGACGGCTTGTGAGCGGTATATAGATGGCTCGCGAGCGGCATATAGATGGCTCACGAGCGGCATATAGACGGCTCGCGAGCGATGTATAGACGGCTCGGGCATACACCGGAACAGGAGTTAGAGAAGTTATCACTTCGCTTTGCTTCGTTAGGAGTTAAAGGAGTAAAAGCCGATACTCTTGTGCCGTGGACGCCGTTGCAGAAGCATTGCCGTTGCAGGAGTATCGGCTTTTACTCCTAAGCCGACTTGTCGGCTGATAACTCCCGATAACTCCTTTAACTCCTTATATAATAACTCCCTTAAATAAAAAATCCATGTTTTTAAGCCTAAAAAAGAGGAAGAAACATTTGCCCGTTCCAAATAAAAGCGGTACTTTTGTGCCCGATTATTCCGCACCGGGTTCAATCAAGCGTTCTCCAAGTGATTAGAGACCACCCGACGGAGCTAACTTATACATTATATATAAGCACAATGTACGCAATTGTAGAAATCAACGGTCAGCAATTCAAGGCAGAAGCTGGCAAGAAACTGTTTGTACACCACATCCAGAACGCAGAGAACGGTGCGACAGTAGAATTTGAGAAAGTTCTTTTGGTAGACAAAGACGGCAACATCACAGTAGGTGCTCCTACGGTAGAAGGCGCAAAAGTAGTTTGCGAAGTTGTTTCCGGCTTGGTAAAAGGCGACAAGGTTCTTGTATTCCACAAGAAAAGAAGAAAAGGTTATCGCAAACTGAACGGTCACCGTCAGCAATTCACAGAGTTAACAATCAAGGAAGTAGTAGCTTAATCAATTAAAACAGTAAGAAGAAATGGCACATAAAAAAGGTGTCGGTAGTTCTAAGAACGGCCGCGAATCACAGAGTAAGAGATTAGGCGTTAAGATATTTGGTGGCGAAGCTTGCAAGGCAGGCAACATCATCGTTCGTCAAAGAGGTACTGAATTCCATCCGGGCAACAACATCGGCATGGGAAAAGACCACACTCTTTTCGCTTTGGTAGACGGAACTGTACAGTTCAAGGTAGGTAGAGAAGACAGACGCTATGTATCTGTTGTTCCCGCCGAAAACGCAGAAGCATAAGTTTCCGTACAAGAAATAAGAAAAAAAGGGGGGGGGTAATCTGTGATGAAAATCAATTATGATACCCCCCTCTTCTTTTATAAGAAGGTATCTTTTCCATAGGAAAGCATATTAAAGTTCATTATGACACGCGATAACATTGATTAAAGCATTGGAAGCAGATAGCACCGGATTCTTTTCTACAATATCATAATCTGTGTTCATATTGTTCCTCAAATTCGCAGCCAATCCGTTTGCTCGAACCGATTTAATTGTTACGCGTGCGTGTGAGGCATCAGATTGAGGTCAATGGAGCCTTAGTAATGCCATTATAGACAGAATTGCTCATATACGGATACACCTTCCCCCACCCAAAGGCTGGGGACGATAAGAAAATCCATAAGAGTTAGCGGTCAGAACAAATTTAGTCTGTCGTATGGTCTGTCAGTAAATAGTCTGAGCACATGCGTCCTTGCTGTCCTCACCCATTTGACAGGAACAGAGATGAAGCGGTAGATGAATTTCTTCAACCGATGTTTAGGTTTGATGTTGCTGAAGACCTTTCCGATTTCGTACAAGATAGCGATATAGAAGTTCTTGCACATAGCCATAAGTAGCAGGAACACAGTATTCTCGTTAAGGAACGAGCATGGCAGATGGCTCCATCCGAAATCATTGTTCAGCGCATCGAAATCACGCTCTCGCGCACCACGCAGGTTGTAGTATTCAATGACTTCCTTCTCGCTCATCTCCCAGTCATTGGTCAGTATGCATCGATAGATGTAACTGAATGTGTCACCGAAGAGGTCCGGCTCATGCTCAATGTGCGTGCGCTGAATGACGAGGCGATAGCCTTTCTCTTCCATGAACCTGTTGAACTTGAGGCTGCGCACCTCGCATTTCTGGTAATTGATTTCAATGGTTTTCCAACCGTCCAGTTCTGCAAATTCCGTATAGGCACTCTCGCAGTTTGACGCACGCAGATAGAACAGATTGCAGTGCGCATCTATGGTTTCCACGCTTTCTTTCGAATAGGAGCCGCAGTCGGCACGGAATCGGTAAATAAACAGCCCATGCTTGCGCAGGGACGCAAACAGCCGTTTCAAGGTTTCTGCCTGACAGAACTTTACCGGCGTATTGCCGTCTCGGTTCTCTACATGGACGATTACACCGCCCACGCTTGCCACACCGGGGAAATAACCAAACGCTTTTTTGTAGGAGTACGTGGCATCGTGTTTCTCCGTGGGAATGAACTGATGGTCAAAGTCCACATCCAGGAACTGACCACTCTTGAAAAGCCCTACGGCCATGTTGAGTTTCATCAATAGGTCGTTCAGAAGCTCGTTGGTGTTGAACGTGTATGTATTTCCACTCTTGGCCGTATATGTGATATTGTCTGTTGTCAGTTGCTTGATGCCGCGCCCAATAGTATCGCTGCTTGGAACGTGACTGCCAGGGGCTTGACTAAGACAAGGCATGAGGGAAGTAATGTCCTCTATGTGGTTACCGCCACAAAGGTAGATGTCGAACAATGACTTGACGATCTCATCCCACTGGTAACCGTTGTGCGCAGTACTGCGCAAACCAAGCGTGTCATTGATTACCTTACCCAGTGAAAACTGGTCAAATAAGCGATTGACGAGATAAATTCCGCCAAAAGATGTGATTCTATCGGATTTAATTTGTAACTTTGTCATGTGCCAGCGAATACTTACTTGGTTGTGTTGTAGCACCAAGTTAAGTGAAAATCCTGACATATGCAAGTCTTTGCAAATAAATGTTTGTCAAGGACTTGCATTTATAACAAGTAATTAAGTTGCGAATTTAAGGTTGTTTAATAACTGTTATTTATGTGTTATTATTCAACCAATATTAACCATTAAAAGTAAACCACATGAAAAATAAACTTTTTATTTTATCCTCATTTATCTTCTTTACAGCATTTTCATATTATCTTTCACAAAAAGAATCAACACAATTAACCGACATTATATCCGCAAACATTGAGGCACTCGCACAAGATGAAAATGAAAAAACAGATTGGTGGACACAGCCTGAAACCCGAAGATGTAAACATGATTTAGGAGGAGGCTGGTTCGAAAGTAGCGTAGAAAGAATTTGTACTTTTTGTGCGACTCCCAATTCTTGTACTCCAGTAGAATGTGGCGAAGTGTTCTATTAAAAGATGCCAATGCCATGAAACGACTCTATTATACACTCACACTTCTTGTTTGTTTCTGTTTCTCTTGCCAAGACAAACAGAAACAAACCAAACTACAAAACACACAAGAAATTTCCACACAAAATGTAAAAACAATAATAGTAGAAACGGAAAGTAAAGACTTTGAGAAATTAGGTAACTATCTTAAAGCCACTTCTTATGTCCAACTGGCATCCGAGCCCCTGGTCAGCGATATCACAGAAATACAGATAAAAAATGACAGAATCTATCTTCAGGACAAATTGAACAGGATTATCTGTTACGATATGCAAGGGAATGTCATCTTCCAAATAGACGCTGTAGGAAATGGACCGGGAGAATATGTGAATATCAACGCCTTTGCCGTTAATGAAAAGAATAGGGAACTGGTTATTTACGACAATCTGAGATCCATGCTTCTCTATTACAACTCAGACAATGGAAAATATTTCAAGACAGAAAAATTTCCAAAGCCCAATCCCAGTGCGATGGCTTCCACCGACGGAGTTTATTACTATGACAACCAACATCATAACAACTACCCTAACGACAGCATACTCCATTACTCATTGTTCGTATCAAGAAACGGCATTGACATGGAACAGCACTACTTTCCACATAACCAGGCCGAAGCCGACTACCATTTCCAAGTCACCCCATATCCGTTCAGCTACAACAACGCCTCAGTATATTATTGCAAAAATTTCGACAATATCGTGTACGAGCTAAGCCCCAGTGGTTTGAAAGCCCTTTATGAGATAAAACTTCCCAATCCACTGCCATTCGCAAAGATTAAGGAAAAAGCGAATGAACAGGAACTCATTAAATCTGAATATTCCTTTGGAATAGAAAGTATTTACCAATGCGAGAACCTGTTGTATTTTCAATTTACTCAAAACGGCCACATCCAGTTTGTCCTCTACGACTTATCGACTCAAAAACAGATTTATTGTGGAAGAAAAATGGAAGACAAAACCGGAAAAAACATACCGATTCATCGGTTGATTTGCGGAACATACGATAACCACTTTTGGGGATACCTGACACCGGAAGCCATAGACTGGACTTTATCCAACGAACCTAACAAGGAATACCCCGAATTATTACGAAATTACAACTCGGATACAGACAATCCGATTATTGTATTTTATGAAGTCTTGAAATAATATTCCAAACAGAGAGACAATACAAATAAGCAGGCAATACAAAAAAATAAGTAACTATCTTTTTGTATTGCCTGCTATTTGCGTTATCTTTGTCCTCAAAATCAGAGTATTTTAATTGTATATAGGATATGCTTACCATCAAACAAATCACAGAAGACAGCGAAGCGGTCATCCGCGGACTGGAAAAGAAGCACTTCAAGAATGCGAAAGAGGCAATCGCACAGGTGCTGGAATTCAACAACAAAAGAAAAGCCAATCAGACCATCTTAGATAACAACCTGGCGGAAGCTAACTCCCTCTCCAAGTCCATCGGACAACTGATGAAGGAAGGGAAGAAAGAAGAAGCGGAAACCGCCAAGAGCCGCGTTGCCGCACTGAAAGAGGCGAACAAGGAGGTGCAAGCCAATATGGACCAGGCCGCCAACGACCTGCAGGCACTGCTCTACACCATCCCCAACGTTCCCTACGACAGCGTGCCCGAAGGCGTAGGCGCCGACGACAACGTAGTGGAGAAGATGGGCGGCATGGAGACCGAACTTCCCAAAGACGCGCTTCCTCACTGGGAACTGGCCAAGAAGTACGACCTGATAGACTTCGACCTGGGCGTCAAGATTACCGGCGCCGGCTTCCCCGTCTACAAGGGCAAGGGCGCACAACTGCAACGCGCGCTCATCAACTTCTTCCTGGACGAAGCACGCAAGTCGGGCTACACCGAAATCATGCCGCCCACCGTGGTGAACGCCGCTTCCGGCTACGGCACAGGCCAGCTGCCCGACAAGGAAGGTCAGATGTACCATTGCGAGGTAGACGACCTCTACCTGATTCCGACCGCCGAAGTCCCCGTGACGAACATCTACCGCGACGTCATCCTCGACGAGAAGCAGCTCCCCATCAAGAACTGCGCCTACACGCAATGCTTCCGCCGCGAAGCCGGTTCCTACGGCAAGGACGTGCGTGGCCTGAACCGCCTGCACGAGTTCTCCAAAGTAGAGTTGGTGCGCATCGACAAGCCGGAACACAGCAAGCAGTCGCACCAGGAAATGCTGGACCACGTGGAGGGATTGCTCCAGAAGCTGGAACTGCCCTATCGCATCCTGCGCTTGTGCGGCGGAGACATGAGCTTCACGGCAGCCCTCTGCTTCGACTTCGAGGTATACTCCGAAGCACAGAAGCGCTGGCTGGAAGTCAGCTCGGTGTCCAACTTCGACATATACCAGGCAAACCGCCTGAAGTGCCGCTACCGCACCGCAGAAAAGAAGACAGAGCTTTGCCATACACTGAACGGCTCCGCACTGGCACTGCCGCGCATCGTAGCCGCATTGCTGGAGAACAATCAGACTCCGGAAGGCATACGCATACCGAAAGCACTGGTGCCTTATACGGGATTTGAGATGATTGACTAAAGCAAAAGGCTTTTGCCCTTTCAGGGCGTATATGAAGGGGTTACATTATTTCCCAGGGCGTTGCCCTAGGCTATTAGATATAAGGCTTTCAGCCTTACACGTTCAGACTCAATTCTAAACGTTCAGCCTCAGCTTTAAAGAAACCCGCACCCGAAACGTTGATGCCGTACACAAAATTTGAAATGATTAGTCAAAGACGAAAATCTAAAAATCGTGTTGCGGTAGCGGACACGGAATTTGAAATGATTGATAGAAATAAAGGCTGAAAGCCTTGCATCCGATAGCCAGGGGCAACGCCCCTGGTTTATCGTTTTTCTCATTTCCCTACGCCCTGAAAGGGCAAAATCGAATACTATGCCACAATCCTTGAATAAAGTATATATACACATCATATTCTCCACCAAGAATCGTGAAAACATACTTCCGGAAAAACATCTGGACGAGATACATTCCTACATCGGAGGAATCATCAATAAGAATCTTTGCCAAAGCCTTACCATAGGCGGAACCTGCAGCCATATACATATTCTTTGTGAAATGGCAAGTACAGTCTCCACTTCCATGCTTCTAATGGAAATCAAAAGAAGTTCTTCCAAATGGATAAAAAGGGAATATCCTCAACAAGGCTACTTCGCATGGCAAAATGGTTACGCAGCCTTCTCTGTCAGCCAATCTAAAGTGGATACAGTCATCAATTATATTAAAAAACAGAAAGAACACCATGCCCGAAAAAGTTTCAAAGAAGAATTAATTGAATTCTTAAACGCATATCAGATTGAATATAACGAAAAATATTTATGGGGGTAATGATTCTGCCCTTTCAGGGCGCAAATGGGAGGGACGCCTTATCCCCAGGGCGGTTGTCCTGGGCTATCTGATATAAGGCTTTCAGCCTTAGGAGTTTGGGCGGGTTGGACATTTTGCATGGTGAGACCTATTATAATAGATTGATTTGCATATCTTTGTAGTATATTATCA